>Ga0182030_10016225_pt1 | contig 14532 bp, 13 predicted proteins | sample 812S3MmetaG_FD_121299 | JGI IMG/M metagenome (GOLD analysis project Ga0182030, IMG submission 121299) | Permafrost microbial communities from Stordalen Mire, Sweden - 812S3M metaG (Illumina Assembly) | ecosystem: Environmental > Terrestrial > Soil > Wetlands > Permafrost | place: Sweden... | reverse complement strand
TGAGAACTGAGAACTGAGAACTGAGAACTGAGAACTGAGAACTGAGAACTGAGAACTGAGAACTGAGAACTGAGAACTGAGAACTGAGAACTGAGAACTGAGAACTGAGAACTGAGAACTGAGTACTGAGAACTGAGAACTGAGAACTGGCAGCTGGTTACTGGCAACTGCTAAACAAACATATCCTTCACGCGCCCCAGCAGCGAGCGCCGTTGCGGCTTGTTTTCTACGGCGATCAACTCTCCCAACTCATTCAAGAGTTCGCGCTGCCGCTTGCTCAGTTTCCCCGGCGTCTGAATTCTCACTTCGACGAACAGATCGCCCTTGCCGTGCCCGTTGAGTACCGGCACGCCCTTGCCGCGCACCCGGAACGACGTCCCCGACTGCGTTCCCTCCGGCACCTTCAACTTGTGATCGCCTTCCAGCGTCGTCACCATAAGCTCCGTGCCCAACGCCGCCTGCGAAAACGATATCGGAATCACGCAGTGCAGATCGTTGCCCTCGCGCTCAAAAAACGAATGTTCCTTAACGTGCAGCACCACGTATAGGTCACCCGCCGGCCCTCCAAATGCGCCCGCTTCGCCCAGTCCTCCAAAGCGAATGCGCGTGCCGTCTTCCACTCCCGCAGGCACTTTCGTTTCCACCACGCGCTCACGCAGCTGGCGGCCTTCGCCTTTGCATCTCACGCACGGGTCGGTCACCACACTCCCCGCACCCTGGCACGTTGGGCACGTCCGCGCAATGCTGAAAAATCCCTGCTGATACCGAACCTGCCCGCGCCCATCGCACGACCGGCACGTCGCAGGAGCTTTCCCTGCCGCCGCACCCGAGCCCCTGCACGTATCGCAGGTCTCATGGCGCCGCACCTTGACTTCCTTTTCCACGCCGAAAAACGCTTCTTCAAATTCCAGATGCAGATCCTCGCGCAGGTCGGCTCCCCGCTGAGCCCGGCTGCGCCGTCGCCCGCCACCGGCGCCGAACAAATCGCCAAAGCCAAAAAATTCCCCGAAGATGTCGCCAAAATCCTGGAAGATCGCCGGATCGAATCCCGCCGGCCCCGCCGAGCTGCCACTCACGCCCGCATGGCCAAAGCGGTCATACAGATTGCGCTTATCGCCATCGGCCAGAATCGCGTAGGCCTCCGTCAGCTCCTTAAACTTATCCTCCGCCTCCGGATTATTCGGATTTCGGTCAGGATGATACGTCATCGCCAGCTTGCGATACGCACTCTTGATCTCAACCTCGGTCGCCGTGCGAGTAACTCCCAGCACTTCGTAATAATCGCGCTTTGTATTTGCAGCCAGAAACTCCCCCTACTCTCTGATCTCTAATCTCGCACTAATCTGTGTATGAAAGTGTCACCGCGCCCGACCGATCGCGCCTTACCGATCACTCCCGACTCTATAAACGCTCTCCGCTCTATAAACGATTGTCATTCCGAGCCGCGAGCGAAGCGAGTGAACGAGGAATCTCATGCCCCCGAAATCTCCCCTTCATTGCGATTGCCATTCAGTCATACCGATTGTCGGCGGACTGCATACACCCTTGTCATTCCGAGCCGCGAGCGAAGCGAGTGAACGAGGAATCTCATGCCCCCGAACTCTCGCGGCCCACCCGAACACTCTACCCGCCGCTATTCCGCGCCACCCGCACCATCGCCGGACGCAGCAGCCTCTCCTTGAACTTATAGCCCCTCTGTAACTCATCCATCACATGATGATCCGGCATCTCGGCCGTATCGACCATCTCAATCGCCTCATGCACCCGCGGATCGAACGGCTGCCCCACGCTCGCGATCGCCTGCACGCCAGCCTTCTGTAGCGCATCCTGAAACTGCCGATAGATCAGCTCGACTCCGCTACGAAACTCGCTAACCTCGCGTGAGGCCTTCAGCGCGCGCTCAAAACTGTCCAGCACCGGCAGCAATCCCTTAATCACATCGGCCGCCGCGAACTCTCTAAACTCCTGCTGCTCGCGCACCCCGCGCTTGCGCGCATTGTCAAATTCCGCCTGCAGACGCGCCAGCCGGTCCAGCAGCGCATCGCGTTCCGCCTTCAGCTTCTCCGTCTCCGGCAGCACGCCGCCCGCTGCCGCCGCAGGCACATTCGCAGCGCTCGTTTCCTCGGCGCCATCCGCCGCCGGAAGTTCATGCTCCAGGTCCAGCTTCGTCGCTTCGCTTTTTCCGTTTCCTTTTCTCATACTGCTCATCAATCCGTTTCATTCAGAAGTTTGTCGAACAGCCGTGTGATGTACGATACCGCCGACATCGTGTGCTGATAATCCAGCCGCGTCGGCCCAATCACCGCCAGCGACCCTACCACCTCGCCGCCCACCCGAGCCGGCGCCCCGATCAAAACAAAATTCTGCATCGATGAAGCCGGCAGCGCCTCATCCAGACCAATCACCACTCGTACCGCTTCCTGCCGCGTGTCCAGATACGCCGCCAGCAGTTTCACCACTTTTTCCTTCTCTTCCAGCGTGCGCAACAAATCCTGCAACCGCTGCCGATCGCCCTCGCCCGTCAGCAGATTCGCCGCGCCTTCCACAAACACCGCTTCCGTGCCCTCGCTCGCCGCCAGCGCTCCCTGCTTGTACAACTGCTCAATCGAATTCATCAGCCGGTCGTATTCGCTGCGTTCGCTTTCGATGCGCCGGGCCAACTCCACGCGCATATCTTCCATAATCCAGCCGCGAAAGTTTTCGTTCAGATAGCGCGCCGCCACATCCAGATCGGCCTGCGGAATATCCAGCCGCAGCACCCGATCCCGGACCACGCCCGACCGCGTCACCACCACCGCCAGCACCTTCTGATCGCCCAGCCGCGAAAAATAAACATGCTCCAGAGCGTTTCGCGGACCGCTCGTCGCCACCGCCACTCCCACGCTATGCGACACCAGCGACAGCACATGCGACGTCCGTTCCATGAACTCCTGCACGTCCGTTACTCCAGTCAGCGTGTCCTGAATAATGCTTTTGTTCTCGTGTGAAAGGTGCGCTTCCCCGCTCAGTTGCTCGACATAATAACGATAGGCCTCCGCCGTCGGCACCCGCCCCGCCGAAGTGTGCGGCTGCTCCAGAAAGCCCGCGTCGGTGAGATCGGCCATCACGTTCCGGATCGTAGCCGCACTCAGCCCCTCCCGGCTGCCGCGCGCAATCGTGCGCGAGCCCACCGGCTCTCCGCTGGCGATAAACGTCTCGACAATCGCGGTCAGGATTTCTCTTTCCCGCCCGCCCCCTGGTCCTGGTGGCATATCGTCCTTGGGTGCCCCATCCTTAACGTCGCGCCTTTTGCGACGTTAGGGTGGGTATTTCGAATTCAAACTAGCCGCACCGCTAAATCCTCATAATCTTGTCACTACGAATAATCTTGTCATTCCGAGCCGTCCGCAGCCAAAGGCGAGGACGAGCGAGGAATCTGCATTCGACTTCTTTCACAACCCTCTGCGCTGAGAGGCCCCATCCTTAAACGTCGCGCCCTTTGCGACGTTAGGGTGGAGAATTTGAATTCAAACTCGCCGCACCCTAATTCCTCACAACTTTGTCATTCCGAGCCGTCCGCAGCCGCGCTTGCGCGGCGAGAGGCTCCCTCACATGCGAGCTACACAGACCGCTGAAAACTCCATGCGCCTGCGCAATCGTGGAAGAGCGGCCCTTTAGGGCCGCGTAAATCCCGCCAACCTCTCGGGGCTTTAGCCCCGCGCGGGCGCGCTTCCCACTGTAAACACTTTGAAACCAATCTTGAATCCCGAGGACATCTATCCCCGATCCCATCCTTATAATGACGACGCTCTCTGCAATGAGTGTAATCCAGATAACCGAGCCCATCCCGGCAGCCCAACCACGAGCGCCGAAAGCACTCGATAAATACTTTAGATGCAGTGGCTTAGATTAGGATTCCCCCAAGCCTACCTTGAATTCTAGGGAGCGTGGAGAAGGGTGTCAAGGATCGCGAGGCGGTCGGAACGAAACGGCAGCAGAGGACGAGGCTGTCGGCTAGAATTAGATTGGTTGGGAACCGAGCCCGAAACTGACATGGCAGAAGACAACAAGATTGCGGATGACTCCGCAGAGAATTCACTCTCGGAACGAACGACCCGCTACAAGAAAGAGGTCGATAAGGTCGTTCGCCAGGTCGGGGAGCATCCCCTTTACGAGCTAAAGCGGTCCTGCGCTCTGAAGGAACTGGAAGACAAAATCGAGTTCATAAAGGATGTACAGTCGATCTGCACATCGAAGATTGATTCGGAGCGGTATCTGGTTGTTGGCGCAGATGCGAAAGCGCGATCATTTGTTAACGTCGACAACCTAGACGACTTCGACGAGGCCCGAATCAGACAACTTCTAGAGAAATATCTTCAGCCCGTGCCTCAGTTCGAGGTTTTTGCATTGCAGTCGTCGGACGACGCGAATTTCGTTCTGTTCGTTTTTCGTCGACAAAGAAGCCGGCGGATCGTCGCAAAGGTCAGCGTAGACCATCCGGCCGAGAAAGCGCCGAAGATGTTGATCCGGAAAGGGGACCTTTGGACTAAGGGCGACTCGACTGCGAAGCGCCTCGCGGCCGCCGAGGACTGGGACGATATTTACGGCGACGCGATTGAACTTGAAACTGAGCGCCGGACACGACAAAGGACCGCACACCTACTGGAAGGCGTGGCCGCACAGGAAAGACTGCAGGGCAGACAAGGCCTGCCGACGGTCCCTCGCTCCAATACCGATGAAGAGTTCAGGGTCCTGGTCGAGAGCATATGCATTTCACAAGATCGACCCCGGTTCCGCATTCTACTTGAAGGGCTTCGCGATGATCTGGTAGAGGGCTGGCACTCGATTGGCGCCTTCGGCCCGGAAGATCCTTCTGCGATCCAACCCGCCTTGGATGAGCGTACTGCGCAGGTTCGGGATCACAAAACGAACGTTTTTCTCCCTGCAATACAGAAGCTCACGTCTACTGCCATTTATCTAATAAAGAACACCGGGCCAGCGGACCTTATGGGAATGATCGTTCAACTCCTGGAAGAGGTCTACTCTACCGCTGACCAGTTACCCGGCTTACGATGGCTGGGTCCGCGCGGACTGCTACCAAGCCCCAGCGCTGAACACCTGAGCCACACGATACCAGCACTAGAAACATTAATATCGCTGCACCTGATAGGCGCTTATGCCACAAAGCGCAGTCGATTCGAGTACCTGACACCAATCCTGCGAACCATCGTCCACGAAGCCGGAAGGGACGCTGCGAGAGACCGAATCAAGCCGATCGCCTTCTGGCCCCTTCCGCGTGGATGCGGCGAACCGGCAATCCTCCAGCGGCGGGGAGGGCGTATCAGGCTGTGCGCGGAGCGAGCAACGCTCGATCCGGCGCTGCTAAAACTATTCGGCTCTGAGGCGGCGGCTACGGCCGCCTTATGCCAATATGAACTCTTGTTAGAACTGAACTCCACCCTTGCAGTGGACACCAATGTTACGCAGGACTCAGTGGCCTTTATGAAAAAGTTGTACCCGATAGTCGATTTCCGGTTCGGTCCCGACCTGATCGCATTTCCGCTTGAAAGTATTTCGCACTTGGCGGTCGAACTGCTTGCCGCAATGAAGCGAAAGGATCTCGACGCGCTGAAGCCGATTCTTTTCGATGCGAATCTGGCAACGTTTTTGACCAGGGACGGTGGTACCGTCTTTCTCAAATTACTTGGCGGCCTCGACAAGGCGCGAGAAGAGCTCCAATGGGCACTCCGGACTGTTCCTTTTGGTACCAACTGGCCCCAAGAGATTTCAGACGCGATGAACACCCTTGTCATGGCCGAACACGGGCGGTAAGGGTGCTGGCCCACCCCTCGAATTTCCACAACCCAGGCTGCGGGGTGCCCCAGGTCTCGCGCTTTTCGAGACCTGGGTTCCAGCCAGTTCAACAGGAGAAAGTCGCGCCACCATCCGACCAGACTTGATTGCCTCCGTGTCTCCGTGACTCCGTGGTAAGAACTAACGAACACTCGGCGCTCTTCATCCCACTTCTCCCTTGACACGCGAGTTACAATGAAAGTAGGTCAGTCCTAAGCCGTACTTAGTTCTTTGAAAAACTCGGCAGAATTGTCGGTGCCCAAGCCATCCAGTGTCCCGGTCTTCACCGAGAACTGGGAACTGGAAACCGGCAACCAACTAAGAGCGAGAACTACCCTAAGTCCCACTCGCTCAAGACTTTGCCTCTAACCCCAATGCGCTCAAGACTTTGAAAAATTTCACCTCTAAAGTCTTGATTCCAATAGACCGGGGGAGGGGGGGTACCCCGTTACCCTATAGTAAGCAGTCCCAAAACGGGAATTTATCTTCGCCAAACTCTTCGATCTCAACTGCTGTCAATCAACCACAAACTGCTTCACCTTCAAGTTTCCAAATTCGCCTCTCGCAACAACTCCTCGCAAATTCAAGTCTTCATCGCGCTCAAACGCAACGCGCGAGAAAATAAGGTTTCGCCAAGCACTAGGTTTTCTCCGTGTCTCCGTGACTCCGTGGTGAAAATTAAGGTCTCACTCCCACAACAGCGCTATAATGTCCCGATTTCGCTGGCCTGATTTTCGGAGGATTCTTGCCTCTCTCGCTCGCCACTCGTGATGTTGGACGCGTCACCATCGTCAACTGTCAGGGAAGAATCGTCGCCGGCAGTGAATGCGAATCGCTGCGCGCGCACGTTGCCGACTTGTTGCAGGATCGCCGCGCCATTCTTCTCCATCTCGGTGAAGTCGGATTCATCGACAGCAGCGGTCTCGGCACAATGGTTCGCGCGCTCGCCAGCGCGCGCCAGGTTCGCGGAGATCTCAAGCTCTGCAACGTCCCTCAACTCGTGCGCAACGTGCTCGAGATGACGCGCCTTTCTAACGTCTTCGACCTGCACGAATCCGAGGAAACCGCTCTCGATGCCTTCTATCGTCCCGCCGATCGCGCCGCAACACCTATCTCCACAGGCCGCAGCATTCTGTGCATTGACTCCAATATCGACGTGCTCGCCTACCTGCGCGAACTGTTGCGCCGCGCTGGATACGAGGTCCAAACCACCGATCGCATGAGCGACGCGACGCTGCTGCTGCGCGTCTCGCACTTCGACCTTCTGCTCGTTGGCCCCGACAAGTTATCGTCTGCGGCCTCGCCGCAAGCCTTCCAGAATGCCTGCGCCAAACTGCCGGTGATCGAATTAGGCAGCGAGTTTTCCACCCGTCATGCCGGAGAGGCTGGAGCCGATCTGCTCGCCGTGATCGATTCTCGTCTCAGCCAAAAGGCCTCTTAGCACCGCAGCCAATGGCCTACAGATTGCATCAATGACGAAACCACATATCGCCGTAATCGGCGCGGGCGCATTCGGCGGATGGACCGCTCTCTATCTTCTCCGCAATGGCGCGCGAGTTACATTAGTCGACCCTTGGGGACCGGGAAATTCCCGCTCATCTTCCGGTGGCGAAACCCGCGTCATTCGCGGCGCATACGGCCCCGATCAGCCCTACACAAATCTCGCCGCGCGCGCCATGCAGCTGTGGCGAGAGCACGAGTCGCAGTGGAAGCAGCACATCTTCTTCCCCACAGGCGTCTTGTGGATGGTTGAAGGCTCGGGTGAGTTCGAACGCGGCTCACTGCCATTACTGAAAGACGCGGGCATTCCATTCGAGCAACTTTCCGCGAGCGAACTCGCGCAGCGCTGGCCGCAGATCAACTTCGAGAAGGTTGACTGGGGAATCTACGAACCAAACAGCGGATATCTGCTTGCTCGCGCATCGGCACAGGCTGTGGTGGAGCGTTTCATCGCCGAAGGAGGTGACTATCGCCAAGCCGCGGTAGTTGCGACGACAGATCACGCATCGCTCGAAGCCCCCGACTGGAAAGCCCTGCCTCTTTCAGACGGAACCAAACTCACCGCCGACCGCTACGTCTTCGCCTGCGGTCCCTGGCTCGGCCAACTGTTTCCGCAAACAGTAGGTTCGCACTTCGTCTCCACCAAGCAGGATGTCTTCTTCTTCGGCACTCCCGCAAACGATCCGCGCTACAACGAAGGCAACACTCCTGTGTGGGCCAACCACAGCGACCATTTCATGTATGGCATTCCCGGCAATCAGCACCGCGGCTTCAAGTTGGCGGATGACACGCGCGGCCCAGAATTCGACCCCACGAATGGCGAGCGGCTAATTGGCGAAGATCGTCTCGCCGAGGCGCGACGCTACTTGGCCTGCCGCTTTCCGGGAATGAAAGATGCGCCCCTGGTCGAAACTCGCGTTTGCCAGTACGAGAACACCACCGACCACAACTTCATCGTCGATCGCCATCCCGCGAATGGCAACGTCTGGATTGTCGGTGGCGGCTCTGGCCACGGCTTCAAGCACGGCCCAGCCCTGGGTGAAATGGCGGCGCGTCTCGTACTGAAGGATGAACTCGCCGCCCGTATCTACCGCTTCGCGCGATTCTCGCGTTAAATGCACACCACAGGCGAATCAGACGGAGTTACTAACCGAACTTACACATTAGTGCATTCATCACGATTTTCCTGTGCCGCCATCACCGACTTCACTTTGCATTCCGTGTGAAGATCGCTTCATTGCCACTCGTCACTCAGTTGGCTCAGGAATCAGCGCCAGCTGGAACACAAAATGGCGACACTTTCTCGGCAGCCCAGCGCGACTGCCTTCAGTAGTGCCAGCCCACAACCGAACTTACGGCCATCGCACGGCAACCAAACTGGTTCCGTGGCGACCAAGGCCTAGTGTCGTCAACCGAACGCATCCAGTGCGAACTGCCGGAGCGTGAGAACTAGAGGAAACGCCGATGACGAAGTGGTTATTTGCAATCTATCTAATTCTAGGCTGCGCCAGCACGGCGCTGCCGCAAGGCCTCCGGGGAAACATAACGATAACCGGCAAGGCAAGCGTCGTGACGACCGGACATTCAGTCGTCCTAACCTGGAATGCGGCGCAGGGCGGTACTACTTACAACGTTTACCGCGGAACAACACACGGCGGACCTTACAGCAAGGCAAGTTCCGGAATCTCTTCTACCACTTATACCGATGTTCATGTAACTCATCTGCAAACGCTCTATTACGTCACTACAGCCATGAGCGGCACCACTGAAAGCGGCTACAGCAACGAAGTTGCCGCTGTAATCCCATAAATATGAGGAGTTGAAATGAAAAGCTATCTATGGATTGGCTTGCTTTGCTTACTATCAGTCAGCGCCTCGGCGCAATGCACCAGCGGGACTCCCGGCACGAATTGCAGTGGGCCGCTCAGTGTGCAACCGCAAGCGGGAAACACGGCGCAATCCGCAATTACGCTGGTTGACCTCGGACTGCCAGCGCCGGCGTCGGCGTCTGGCAACTACACGCTCTCGATTGTGGGGGGTGTGATTGTGGAATCCGACAACGGAAATGCCTATCACTCACTTGTGGGGCCGCCAGGAGCGCCGGGCATGATTGGACCGGCAGGCCCTCAAGGAGCTTCAGGTCCTACAGGGTCTCAAGGCCCTCAGGGGTTAGCGGGAGTCACTGCCGCGCCTCCCGACTACAGTTTCTTCTATTCGAGTGGCTATCAAGCCGCCGTGGGATCGAGCGAAGTAGGCGCGGAACTGGACCGCAACCAGATCGATATGTGCAATGCGGCCTCAATCCGGTTCGTTCTTTCGCTGGCTTCAGGCGCTCTTCCCAGCGGGAGTTACGCCCAGGCAGAGTACACAGTGGATGGAACGAACTGGTACGCTCTTTCAGGAGAAGTACCGTTGACGACGCCTAATGGAATCTACTCCAGCGGCTGGCAAGGATTGCCAACCGGAGCAAACGGCGATTACATGGTAAGGATTGTCATCTTCAATGCCGGAAGCAACGCCGCCCACGTCGGACTGCGCCAGTTGCATCTCCAGTTCAAGTAGGCGCCAGACGACCGGCTACATCCTGGCGATGTAGCCGGTCGTCCGCTCGCGTTCTATTGAATCTGGATCACGCCCTCGGAGCTGCTCGACTTGATTTGTTCCACTCGATCGACAACTTTGTGCGCAAACTCGAATAGCGACTTTGCATGCGGCGAGTCCTCGCCCTTGAGCACCGTGGGCGACCCGCTGTCTCCGGATTGGCGAATCTCAGGATCGAGTTCAACGCTACCAAGGAACGCTACGTCGAACTGCTTCGCCGTCTTTTCAGCTCCCCCGCGCGAAAAGATGTCGATCTCATGCTTGCAATGCGGACAGACGAAGTAACTCATGTTCTCAACCATGCCGACGATATCGACCTTCATCTGGCGAAACATCTCGATGGCCTTGCGCGCGTCCTGCAACGCGACATCCGAAGGTGTGGAAACAATGATCGAACCGGTGAGCGGCACGGTCTGGATCAGCGAAAGCGCAACGTCGCCGGTCCCGGGCGGGAGATCGACGATCAGATAATCGAGTTGACCCCATTCCACCGACCCGAGAAATTGCCGAATGATCGAGTGCAGCATCGGGCCGCGCCAGATCAGCGGTTTGTCGCCAGGATTGAGAAAGCCGACTGAAATCACCTTGAGGCCATGGGCATTGATCGGAACAATGTGATTGTCGCCCAGCGCCTTCGGTTGCTCATTCGTGCCGAGCATGAGTGGAACGTTGGGTCCGTAAACGTCGGCGTCAAGCAGGCCAACCTTGTGTCCCATCTTCGAGAGAGCGATCGCCAGGTTGACCGACAGGGTGGTCTTGCCGACTCCACCTTTGCCGGAACCGACGGCGATGATGGCATTCACGCCGGGCAATGGTTGGGGCGCAGGTGGTTGCTGGCCAGGAGAATGGGAATGAGAACTCACAAAATCACCTTTCAGAAGAGGCCGGAAAAAAGGCCAGAGGATTGATTATACGGCTTTGAGATGATGGCTGATGACGGACATCTATCCGTGCCCTTCCCCTAGTTGCACCTTGCCGCGGAACATCCGGTAGAGAAACACAAAATAGGCCACGGCCAGCGCTGCGGCCAGCGTCCACCAAACCAAGCCCACTGTCAGGCCGTGGATTCCAGCACTCGTGTTCGAGACCGTGAGATCAAACTGGTGGTCGCGTGCCGGAAGGACGACCGGGTAAAGAGCGAAGGCGGCTCCGACCAACATGCCCACAATGTACAGGCTTGATGCTAGAAAGGCGACCGTCTCCTTTTCCTTGGGAGTAGCCCAGAGCATCACCCCCAGACTGGCGAAGACAATGATCGGCACAAGGATTCCGATCGCATGTGTCTGGTAATTCACCATGACCTCGGGGCGAATAAAATATGTGACTACCAGCGTGATGCAGGTCAGAAAAAACTGTACCGGCCACAGCAGCAGCGCAAGTCCGCGGGCACGCCGGCCTAGATCCTGATCCGTCTTCAGAGCAACATAGTGTGAGCCGTGCGCCGTGAGCGTCACCAATGCCATGACGCCGATCAGTACCGTATACCAATCGAGAATTCCCGTCTGCGCACCAAGCTTAAAATTCGTCCAAAGCGGCTCAAAAAAATAGCCGGTCCCGTCAAGCGGAACACCCCGCACCACGTTCCCCAGCGCCGCACCCAGAAACACACAGAGCAGAATGCTTGAAACGGAAAAGACGACGTCAAAGAAGTCCTGCCAGACCGGATTGTCGATATGCACGCGAAATTCAATTCCGACCGCGCGCAGCATCAGTAACCACAAAACCATCATGAGCGGCAAATAGAAGCCGCTGAAACTCGATGCATAAAGAAGTGGGAAAGCGAAGTAGAGCGTTCCACCTGCCGCCAGCAGCCACACCTCATTGCCATCCCAGACCGGTCCAATGGCGCGTAGCACGCGGCGCCGTTCGTCGTTCGTCTTGGCCGCGAATAGATAGATCACTCCCGCACCAAGATCGAAGCCATCGAGCACGACATACATCGTGACCATGACTGCGACAATCCAGAACCATAAGCTAGCCATAGTTATCTCGTCTCCGCTGCGGGAACGAATTCGTGAGCAGTTTCCCGCTCCCCGGGCCCATGCTCAATTTCCCTGCGCACCAGAAACAAAAACAGGATTCCCAGCACAGTGTACATGCCCATAAAACCCAGCAGAGTGAACATGCCGTTACCAGCCGAAACCACTTTGGAGTAACCGTCTTCGGTGCGCATGAGTCCGTACACCAGCCACGGTTGGCGCCCCAATTCGGCGGTCATCCATCCGGCGGTGTTTGCGATGTAAGGAAATGGCGCCGACAACATGAGAATCCACAACATCCAGCGCGCGTTGAATATCTTACCTTGCCAAAGCAAAAACAGCGCGATCGCCATGACTGCGATAAAGAACGTCCCCAGGCCCACCATGATGTGATAGCTGTAGTAAAGGAGTGGAATGTTGCCCGGCCAATCTTGCCTGGGGAAAGCGTCCAGCCCGCGCACATGGGCATCCCACCGCTGGTAAGTGAGCATGCTCAACATACCTGGCACCTCGAGAGGATTCTCAACCTTGCCCTCGACTTCGTTGGGCTGGCCAAGAAGCAGCAGTGGCGCTGCCGTCTGCCCGTGGAACAATCCTTCCATCGCTGCCAGCGTCGCCGGTTGATGCTCGGCGACCATCTTCCCTTGCCGGTCGCCCGTGGGGAAAAGCTGCAGGATGCTGAACACGCAACCGGTCACGATCCCCACTTTTACGAAGATCCGTCCATGATCAGTCCACTCGCCCGAAAGTAGATAAAAAGCGCCGACCGCCGTCATCACGAAGGCGCCCGTGATTGCCGCACCGCTCATATTGTGCGCATACTGCCAGAGCGCCCAGCGGTTCAAAACAAACTGCCAAAAACTGGAGAGCTGCAGCACCTGCACATCCTTGCCGGCGTTCTGCACAAAGTATCCGACCGGATGCTGCATGAAAGCGTCGGTCGCAATAATGAAGTAACCCGAGAGCCACGAACCGAAGAACACCGCAACTGACGACAGCCAGTGCGCACGGGGGCTTAACCGTTTCTCTCCATATAGGAACAAGCCCAGGAACGCGGATTCGAGGAAAAACGCGAACATGCCTTCCATGGCCAGCGTCTGGCCAATGACGCCGCCGGCGAATCTGGAAAATACCGCCCAGTTCGTGCCGAATTCGAATTCCATGGGAATGCCGGTCACGACACCGAGCACAAATGCGATTCCGAGAATCTTGCCCCAGAACCGGGCGGCCTCGTCGTATACGCGGTCGTTCCGCCGCAGCGCGATCGTTTTCAGGATCACGATCAGCAGCGCCAAGCCCATCGTGAGCTGCGGAAACAGATAGTGAAACGTTGCGGTGAAGGCAAAATGTAGGCGATGAATTAGAAGTGCGCTTTCCATAAGTAGTTCCGCCTCACTAGAAACGTCTTACGTGAGCCATGGAGTTCGCTAAGTTGCAGAATAAGTGTTCCACCCGCCGAAAGCAATGCGCTAGCTTCGATCCCGGCGTCCGCGCACCGATTCTGCACTTCGGATCTCGCGCCGCCGCGCAGCGCCCTCGTAGCGTCTCTTCTCGTCGGCCGTTTCCGGGATCACTGGTGGTACGGGCACACGAATCCCCCCGGCATCAATGGCCACAAACGTCAGATAAGCGGAGCTGACGTGCCGCTTTTCCTCGGCGCGATAGTTCTCAACCCATACTTTGACGCCAACTTCCATTGAAGTGTGAAACGCGCGGTTCACCGACGAACGCAAAATGACGAGGTCGCCAACGCGTACCGGCACCAGAAAATCCAGATGGTCGATTGATGCCGTCACTACCCAGTGCCTTGAATGCCGATGAGCTGCCATCGCGCCCGCCAGGTCGATCCAGTGCATCAGTCGTCCGCCGAGCAGCGCATTCAATGGATTGGCGTCGTTGGGTAAAACGATCTCGGCCATTTCTGAGATCGATTCGCGAACTGGCCGCGGCGTTAAGTTTGCTGTGATCAAATCGTTCATAGCTCCATCAAATCGTTCTTAGCTCTTTAGCCGAGCGCGCAGCACTGCCGGAGGCGGTACGCATGAAGATAACTGGCCGCCAACCGGTTGATTCGGGCATCTGGATGTGCACTCCGCCAACTCTCGGCCGGCAACTCGTAAATCAGTGTGCCGTGCGTTACCGGAGCATGGTCCAATTCGCACGTAAAGCGGAGTGTTATCTCCTTCTCGCCCGCGACCGCAACCGAAAATCGGACCGCATCCCAATCGCGTTGTCGAGGAAGATGCGGACATGTGAACGCATAGCCAAGATTGCAATGCTCGCGAATGAGAGATTCGCTGGGCGTCATCGCCGCGTCCCCGGCGCAGCAGGAACCGCTCCAGCCTGCGCCCAGCGGTAAACGCGACGGATGCAGCCACGAGCCGTCATTCAGAATTTCGCGCGGCACAAAAAATGGACATGCCAAAATCATTTCCCTCGGGAAAAGGCCATTGTATCGCGTGCGAGTGTGCATGTCGGTGTGTCCCAATGGCTGCGGCGATGTTGCACACCGAAGCTCTGGTGTATCCTCACTAAATCCGCACCTTGCATCTAAGCTGTTCTACTGAGAACTGAGAACTGAGAACTGAGAACTGAGAACTGAGAACTGAGAACTGAGAAC
>Ga0182030_10016224_pt1 | contig 14533 bp, 10 predicted proteins | sample 812S3MmetaG_FD_121299 | JGI IMG/M metagenome (GOLD analysis project Ga0182030, IMG submission 121299) | Permafrost microbial communities from Stordalen Mire, Sweden - 812S3M metaG (Illumina Assembly) | ecosystem: Environmental > Terrestrial > Soil > Wetlands > Permafrost | place: Sweden... | reverse complement strand
TCCATCCTCTGTGTCATAGCCGCGATCTTTCATTGCGTGCCTGATCTTGGCTGCGAGATCGTTTGCGATTCCTGCCGCCCGGGCGCGCGCCGCTGGATGCTCAGCGAGCTCCTGGCGGGTAAAGCTGGCGAGCCGCGAGTTTGTCTCCTGCGCAAGCGCCGTCAGTTCTTCGTCGTTCGTGACGTTCAACCGCGGAACGAGATCGGCAATCTCCGTCACATTGCGCAGAGTAGACGTGCGCAAACGTGCTTTCGGCCGTTCCAATTGCGCAGCAAGGTGGGCGACCGACTGCATGAGGCGGGACCATAGCTCTGATGTCGCACGCGTAAGGGACTGCTTGACTTGCTGATCGATCTCGCGGGCGACGCGAGCTTTCTCATCCTCGCCAAGGGTGACGCGGAAGTCCTCGCCGCACGGTATCGGGAGAATGTCGGTCGTCAGATCAAACTTCTCAGTGAGCTTCGACCAGTCTGGATAATCGCTATCGCGGTAGAGAAGGCCGAGGCTGCTACGGGCCTGTTCGCGATAGGTTGGATACGCGTCGAGAAACTCTCGCACCAGCTGTTCGTACCCCGTCTTGAATTCGCTCATCTGGTTGGTGAACTCGAAATAGAGGTGGGACGGAAGCAGGCGGTAGCCTTCGTCGGACCAAGGCAAGGTCACCTTGTAGAAATACTGGCGGATCTGGCCTGCAAGTGTGCGCAGTTCCTCCAGCTTTTCGGCCTGATCGAGTAGGTGCTTGTTGTAGCGCCCGGCATTCGTGTTTGCTTCGTGGGACTGTGCTACCTCCTCAGACACGCGGCGGTCAAATTTGCGGGCGCTCCACATCGTGATATGGAGACAGATCAACATGGCTTTGTCGGAAATCATTTCGTCTCAAGCTCCAGCGCAGCCCTGGATGCCGGGGCTACGCGAGTAAATCGCTGTGCGTGACAGCAAATTGGGTGAATTCGGGGGTGGTCGCGATGGCCCGGTTGCGGAGCAGAGCATCGCGCATGGATAGGACCTGGAGTTCATCGGGAAGGCGTTCCAGGTAGAGCTTCGCTTTCGCGATCGAGCTGTCGGTGATGCGGCGGCCGAGTGCAGTGGCAATTGCAATCTGTGCCGATGGATCGCTGGGCAAGGGCGCGCCGGTGGGGTTCAGGAGAATCTCGTCAATTGAGGGCAGGGAATGAAAAAGATTGAGAAAGCCTATGAACTCTGCGGCTACACCGTCGCCCACGGCACCTTGAATGAGGTGCATGAGCAGCATCTCGTAGGCGTCTGCGGTGATGGTGGCCTTCCGGGCATCGATTCCGTCGATCGCCTTCGATACCATCTCCCAGGAGCGCGGCGTCGGCCAGGCGTTTACACCCGATCGGACGGCCGCGTCGTGCAACAACTCCGTGCGGAAGCGAAGAAACGCGATGATTTCCGGCCTGATCCCAGCCTTGCCAGCCCAAATGCACCACTCGCCAAGATCCGGTTCCAGCGTGAGATGCAGGAAGCGGTTGAGCAGCGGGCGCGGCATGGAATAGCTCACGCCACGCTCGGAAGCAGGATTGCCGGCGGCAAGGACCGACCAACCTTCGGGCAGCCGATAGTCGCCAAGCGCGCGATCCAGAACGAGCTGATAGCAGGCAGCCTGGGTCATCGGGGGTGCCGAGGTCAATTCATCGAGGAATAGAATGCCTTCGCCCTTTGTGGGGAGGAAATTCGGCGTGATCCATTCTGTGCGGTCGTCCTTGATGCGCGGCAAACCGCGGAAGTCGACGGGATCGAGCTGGACGGCGCGCACGTCAATGAACTCACGCTTCAGGTGCTGCGCGACTTGCTTGACGAGTTGGGATTTTCCGACGCCGCAGGCGCCCCAGATATGTAGAGGGACGTTTTGAGGCACAGCGGTGACTAGCGCCTCAACGAGGTGAGAAGGTTTCATGGGCATTGTCCTTTGAAATGAAAGACGGCTGGGCGCCGGTGGGCTGAGTTGGGTTAGAAATTCCCTGCGGCCGGAACGGATTGGCCTCTAGGAACTGGCAGACTCTGCCGGCGAGACGATCCCGCAGCAAGTTGATCTCTACTCGCTGCCTCAACCATGCCGCGATCAGGGCCTCAAGCGGCCCTCGGGCATAGGTGTGGACCAAACCAACTCATAGAGCTCATCTCTTGAAACTAAGTCTGCCTCCGTCAATGCGCTTCGTCTTCGCATGGTGGCCAGTTCGGCAGCCGGGTGTAATGCATCTTTCGCACTCTGAGAAAGAGCGGCGCGCTTGGAAACGTAAAGCTCCGTTCGAGATATAGCGGCGCACACTCGCCTTGCAGCCGACCTGCTGGCGCGCGATGGGGAGAGGTGGAAGCAACCGCCGAGTCGGGGAATCGGGAGCGCCGACGCTGACCTAGTCCAGTCGCAACCACGACGGCCCGCCGGAAGGCTATACTTGTGGCCATGAAAGGCAAGAAGACCGTAATGCTATCCATCAGTATTTGGGCTGAACGCAAAAAGCCAAATCAGCCGATCACCATAAAGCTAGCCTCAAAGGATCGTCGAATCATCACAACATTCAGGAATGTCCCCGGCAGCCCTCGCACGCACACACACGGCTTTGGGAAGTTCAAGAAGGTATTACAGGACGAGGGATGCTGGCCTATGGATTGAAGTACGAGGCTCATAACGCCTTCAGGAAGGTGAGAGCCTCCGAAGGACTGAGCCAGCCAGAGAGGGGGATGACGGTGGTGGTCTTGCCGTAGGACGTGCGGACTACACGAAACTTGCCAGCCTCAACTTGAGTACCGATGCTGGGATCATTCAACCGAAGGCGAGCCTCAATCGTGGCCGATTGCAACTCGCCGACTCCGTTAACAACAGCCCATCGCGTCATCTTCTCAGCGAATGACACCTTGCTCCCCTATGCGCTTCTTTGCAAATTCCTCTGCGCTCGGCCAATCAGGCGACACATAAAGGAAGCCCTTCTTTCCGGGACGCTTTTCATTCACCACAAAAAACGAGAGCAGGTTACCATCCTCACGGGCAGAATCTAGGAGTTCGTCCCACAAGAAATCCTCCGCGCCCGGTTCGTCGCTGGCGGGAGTATCTTCGTAGTTCTCGTCGATTTTGAGTGAATTCCACAGGAATGCTCGAGCATCGGCGTCCATTTCGCGGAACGCCTCACGCGCATAGTTCTGGTCATAGACCTTGAGAACCTCAATGTGAGTGCCGTCCACCTCTTGCTCGAAGAAAATTTCCTGCTGTGGCATTTGTGTCTCCCCTTGGAGCTATTGCTCTCTTCTGCATTGCGTCGCGGACTACTGTGCGCCGTGGCTCGCCTCTAAAGTCACTAGGTTTGAGGGGTGCTCCGAGTGCGGCAGAATCTGCTCAATCTTCCAGCCGTCTTTTGCAGAACATTCATTACAACTGCTCTGATGGGACAGGCGGCACGCGGTTTGGTTACAGCACCAGTCTTTCCCGCATCGATAGCAATGATGTGTGGTCACGTCAGCCTCCAACGAGCCAATAATACTGCAGTCCACCTTCGCCCCGCTACGGCGAAGCAGTCCCTGATAGCTCTACGCGAAGGGCCGACAACTGCGACGCCGATGCCAAGCGTACGGGTCGCGCGCGGATTTGCTTAGCTACGCCTCTTCCAGGTATCCTGGACTGGTAATGATCCCTATTGTTGACCTTTTCGCGGGACCCGGTGGGCTGGGCGAGGGATTCAGCTCGCTCCGTGACGATGAGGGCAACCAAGCCTTCAAGATCGTACTCTCCATTGAAAAGGACCCCATCGCCCATAAAACCCTCAAACTCCGGAGTTTCTTCAGGCAGTTCTCGAATTCGAAAAGGCGAGTGCCCGACGACTACTACGACTATCTGCGCGGTGATCTCTCGCTGGATGAACTGTACAGCCGCCATCCGGAAGATAGCGCCAAAGCCGACCTGGAAGCGTGGAATGCAGAGCTGGGTGCTGATCGTCGCTTTCCAAAGGCAAAGATTGATGAACGGATTAGGCAGGGTTTGAATGGCGTGAAGGATTGGGTCCTGATTGGAGGGCCGCCATGTCAAGCCTACTCACTTGCTGGACGTTCCAGAATGAAAGGAATGAAAAAGTACCGGAAGGACAAGCGGCACTTCCTGTACAAGGCTTACTTGCGCATTCTGGCGGAGCATCGTCCAGCGGTCTTTGTTTTGGAAAATGTAAAGGGTCTTCTCTCGTCACGAGTTCGGGGAGAGAGCATCATTGACCTAATATTCTCGGATTTATCCCACCCAGTTCCTGCCGCTGAGGACACAGGAGCCTCCGGCAATGCTCCTCTGGAGTACAAGATTTTCCCGTTAGCGGATTATGATGAGTCCCCCGGTCTGTTCAGCTCTCCACGTGAATTGGATTCTACAAATTTCATCATTCGTGCTGAGAGACACCGCATCCCACAAGCGCGGCACCGTCTCATTCTTGTTGGCGTGAGGACCGATTTGCTGACGGATGATGTCGGCTTTCAGCCAATGAAGCTGCGCAAGTATCGCGAGGAAGCAAAGATGTGGAACGCCATCAAGGACCTGCCGAAATTACGGAGTCGACTATCTAAGGCAGAAGACTCAGGACAGAACTGGGCTTCGACGGTTCGCTCACTGGCCGAAAATGATGCTCTCAAAAACTCTGGAGTGGAGGCCGCTGTGCTTTCGGCAATCCGTTCTAATGCTCAGCGCGTGAAGGAGTCGCTGCCGAGTGGAAATGACTTCATGCGCAGCAATAAATTGCCACAGTTCCAAGCCGAATGGTACTTCGACGCTCGATTGAAAGGAATATGTAACCACAGTTCTCGTTCGCACATGGAGTCAGACCTGTGGCGATATTTCTTCTCAGCTTGCTATGCGGCCGTAAAGAAAAAGTCACCTAAGCTCGCGAATTTTCCCAGTTTTCTGCTTCCGAACCATAAGAACGTAATAGGCGTGGATGAGGACAAGGTCATCTTTAGCGACAGGTTCAGGGTTCAAGTCCGGAGCAAGCCCGCGACGACCATCACAAGCCACATCGGAAAGGACGGGCACTATTTTATCCATCCTGACCCCCTGCAGTGCAGGAGTTTGACGGTCAGGGAGGCAGCCAGACTGCAAACCTTTCCCGACAACTATTATTTTGTTGGTCCTGTCACCGCAAAGTACCAGCAGGTTGGCAATGCGGTTCCACCCTTGCTGGCACGTCAGATAGCAAAGGTCATCTGGGAGGCCTTCTGCAGTTTGCGTATCAACGGGGGTAAAAACTAGCTTGGATCGGCTGACGCGAGAACGGCGCAGTTGGAACATGTCCAGGATCAAAGGGCAAAATACTAAGCCTGAAATCCGTGTTCGCTCCATGTTGCACCAGCTCGGGTTCAGATTCAGACTGCACAGAAGCGATCTACCAGGCAAGCCCGACATCACCCTTCCCAAGTACCGCACCGTGATCTTCGTGCATGGCTGCTTCTGGCACAAGCATCCTGGGTGCCGTTTGGCCTACACTCCGAGATCGAATGAGGCGTTCTGGTCTGAAAAGCTGGCTTCGAATGTGAAGCGAGACAAGCGGAATCAACGTGCACTCCGCAAACTGGGGTGGTCGGTCCGGATTATATGGGAATGTCAAACAAAGGACTGGAATCGCTTGCAGAAACTCATTCTCGCCAAGCTTAGCTTGTAAGCACATTCTACAATACAGAGATGCTGGGCAATGGTGCTATGATGCGAATGCAAACCAGAGAACACTAAGACACCAAAGGATATTCCCCTGATCTGGATGTGTCTTCAGATGCGAGCGCCGCATGGACTATACCGCGTTTGAATTGCAACTGCCCCCACTGGCCCCAGTCCTCCTTGAGTCAATGCGCGCAATTGGATATTCGTTCGAATCTGCCTTAGCGGACATAATAGACAACTCAATCTCTGCCAGAGCGAAATCAGTTCAGATTCGCTTCTTGCCTTATGGGGAGCCGTATCTGACCATTTTGGACGATGGCGATGGGATGACGGGCGAATCTCTTGTTTGCGCAATGAGACACGGAAGTAGAGATCCACGCTTGGAACGCCAGAAGTCCGATCTAGGCAGGTTCGGGCTGGGGCTCAAGACCGCCTCGCTCTCTCAATGCAGAACACTTACCGTTGTCTCAAAGCGAAACGGTGCCGTCAGCGCGCGAAGATGGGACCTAGACCTGATAGCGCAACGCCAAGATTGGATTCTCACAGGCGTGGCCCAGGGTGAACTTGAAGCTCTCCCGCAGTACGAGAATCTGCTTGAGCAAAAGCACGGAACTCTCGTTGTCTGGCAGGAATTCGATCGCTTAGCGGCCGGAGAGTCTTCCATCGAGGCGGCTCTTGGGGAGCGGGTAGATCGGGCCAGGGATCACCTATCGTTGGTATTTCACCGATTCATCTCTCCGGGGACAGCTCGCAGACCCGAATTGACAATCAGCATTAACGGAAATGTGTTGGTTCCTCAAGACCCGTTCCTGACCAATAACCCTGGAACTCAAGCCCAGCCAGAGGAGACCTTCCTGATCGAGGGGCACAGAGTGCTTGTAGCCCCGTTCATTCTTCCTCACATGTCGAGACTCTCTGCCGATGATTTGCGACTGGCTGGCGGAGAGGAGGGCTTGAGAAGGAATCAAGGTTTCTACGTGTATCGTAACCGACGACTCATCAGTTGGGGATCGTGGTTCCGCCTTATTCGCCAGGAGGAAATGACAAAGCTGGCGAGAGTCCGTGTTGATATTCCAAACGCGCTCGATCATCTCTGGACATTGGATGTAAAGAAATCAGCGGCATATCCTCCTGAAGCGGTACGCAATAACCTGAAGGTCACGGTGGATCGGATTTGCGACGGTAGCCGTCGTGTGTACACCTTCAGGGGAAGAAGAGCGAACACAGATGGCGTGATTCATCTGTGGGACCGCCGGGCAGTTCGTGGAGGGTTGTTTTACTCAATCAACCGTGAACATCCACTGCTAGCGGCAATTGAATCGGTGATGCCGGAAGCTGATTTACCCCTCCTTCAGAAATTTCTCCAGAATCTCGAACGAGCATTTCCCTTCGACGCTCTGTATGCCGACATGGCCTCGGAGAGACGTCCGGCCACATACGAGGCAGGACCAAAGCAGACAGAATTTCTTTTCGACCTTGCACTTCAGCTTCTTAACGCAGTCGGAATAGATTCGCCTGCAGCATCAAGTCTGCTCAAGAACCTAGGTCTTGTTGAGCCATTTAGTCGCTACCCTGAAAAAATCGAAAGTCTAAAGGAAAAGCTCGCACAATGTCTGCCGAAAATGTGAAGCTGATCGAAGGCACCCTCCTGATGTCATTGCCAGCCGATTCGCCAGCTCGTGAAGAAGATATTCAAGAACTGGCAACGAAGCTGCGGGTAGTGTTTCCGATTAATGACGAAGAATTCGCCTCGCTCATTCACCATCTACATGCGAAGCTCGCGATCACAATGGATGTCGGGACAGCGCTTCTCGGCGAACAGGAGCATATGCCTTGGCTAAGTTCAAGGCGTGCATCCATCGAACCTTACTATTGGGATCGCTTCCTGAAGTCATTGCAAAAGAAGAACTGGCCCCCGAAGGTACTCGGAACGCTCAATTCAGTCACCGATGAAGTTCTGGACTTATTGGGTGATCCCACGAGGCCGGGAAACTGGAAGCGTCGCGGCCTTGTTATCGGTGATGTGCAGTCCGGAAAGACAGCGACGTACACGGCGCTCAGCTGTAAAGCGGGTGATGCCGGGTACCGGTTGATCATTCTCCTGACTGGCACTCTCGAAAGTCTGCGCAGGCAAACTCAGGAGCGCTTAGACGAGGGTTTTGTCGGACTGGACAGCTCCGGCGTACTGCGCCCCAAAGGCATGACACGAACAGTAGGAGTTGGCGCCATTGATTCCCGAAGGTCGGCAGGAGTGTTTACTTCTCGCGACAAAGACTTTAGCAAGTCCGTGGTAAATGCTCTTGGTTTTAGGATTGGAATTTTTAACGAGCCTATATTAGTGGTGGTAAAGAAGCACAGCAAGATTCTCGAAAACTTAGAGAACTGGCTGAAAGAATACAACGCAGACTCGCATGGAAAGATCGATGTTCCGCTCCTGCTGATTGATGATGAAGCAGATAACGCATCCGTTAACACTAACGCGCTGGCAGTGGATCCGACCAAGATCAACATGCGGATTAGGTCGCTTCTGCAACTGTTTACGCGGTCTAGCTACATCGGGTTTACGGCAACACCGTTTGCGAATATTTTTATCAATCCTGACACAGACTCGCAGATGCTGGGGGATGATCTCTTTCCGAGCGACTTCATCTATTCGCTTGAGCCTCCGACAAATTACATGGGAGCAATCAGCATCTTCGGGGATGAGCCGCGTCAGAATGTCCTGCAGTCAATCACCGACGCCGATGAGTTGCTTCCCGCGCGTCACAAGTCCTCTTGGTTGGTTGACGCACTCCCGGAAAGTCTCTGCGAGGCTGTTCGCGCATTCCTAATCACAAACGCACTTAGGGATTTGCGCGGACATTTGAAAACGCATCGCTCAATGCTGGTGAACGTTAGCCGCTTCACCGCCGTCCAAGACCAGATAGCAGCGCTAATCAGCGCTGACCTAAGCAAGAGTCAGTTGGACATAAGGAACTACAGCCAACTTGATCCCAAGCTTGCGCTGCAAAATTCCACCATCAGCGCGCTCCACGAAACTGCGATAACACTGTTTGGCGTGTCAGAGAATGATTGGCCGCAGCTTCAGTCTGCGCTGCTTGAAGCGGCGCTTCCAGTGACGGTAAAAGCTGTAAACCAGCGGACCGGGGCTGCAAGCTTGGACTATGCGGCGAATCGTGAACACGGCCTGCGCGTGATTGCGGTGGGCGGAAACAGTTTATCGCGCGGCTTGACCTTGGAAGGTCTTAGCACCAGCTACTTTTTTCGAAACTCACAGATGTACGATACGCTGCTCCAGATGGGCCGATGGTTCGGGTATCGGGATGGGTACGACGACCTGTGTCGACTGTGGCTGACGGATGAGGCGATCCAATGGTACTCCCACATAACGATTGCGACAGAAGAGCTGCGGGCGGAAATTCAACGGATGCAACGCAAGAAGGCGACGCCAAGAGAATTTGGATTGAAGGTAAGAGCGCATCCGGATTCATTGATCGTTACTGCCCAGAACAAGATGAGGCTTGCGCACACTATCGAGAGAGTTATTTCAATTAGCACGGAAGGGTTGGAGTCTACTCGGCTGAAGACGTCTCCAGCCGTGATTTCAGCCAATAAGCGCGCCGTTGTGCGGGCCATCAAGAATATCGAGGCGTCAGGCATAGCCCGCACAACGTCAGAATGGGGAAATCCTATATGGCGCGGAGTAGACCAGCACGACGTGTCAGAGTTATTGAAAAGCTTTGAAGTACATCCTCTGAATGTTGCATTCCAAACCGACGACTTGGCTGAATTTTTTGCATCAACGACTGAACCGAAGCTTCGTAAGTGGGATGTGGTGTTACCTGGGGGGAGCGAACCTTCAATTGACTTTGCCGGAATTAGTGTGTCGGCTGCCCGGCGAAATGTAAAGGTCAGGGACAACGGCATTCTCGTGTCAGGCAGGAATATGAGGGTTGGTTCGAGAGGGGTGGAGCGTGAGGGCGTTCCGATAGAACTGGTGAGGGCGGTTAACGAAAGGGCAAAGCAGGCTAACAAGAACGCGTCTGACAAAGACTATCGCGAGGTTCGCCCGCGTCCCTTGCTCCTGATCTACCTTCTAGCACCATATACAAGGAATGAAGAAGAGGGAGTATCGGTGCCTTTCCCTACAGGCGATGATGAACTGATTGCATTGGGACTCAGCATGCCGAAATTTGATGACAGCGCAATATCCGGGCGAGTGAAGTACCGGGTGAACCTGGTTGAATGGAGGGCGATGCTGGAGGAGTCCATTGATGACGATGCGCCTGAGGAGGACAGTGATGCAGGTTGAGGATGTGTGGGCTGACCTGGCAATAAACCCTGAGCGCCCGATCTTTCGGCGCGTCGACGAAGAGCACCCGCTCGACCTCTACCTCGGACTTGATCAAGCCGAAGATCGAGTCCTGATGCTCGTCAACGAGGCTGAACCGCCTGAGGTACCTAGTTTCGAAGCGATTGCAATCTCAAAGAGCGCGCGCGGTGATGGCAGATGGGTTCTGGCCGTTCGGCTTGTGCGGAGGGAACTGAGTGAGCCATTCGCGATGCTCTGCAGAGACATAATAGAAAGTACGCGAAACGTCAGCGCCGCTTCGGGCTCAGGCGCGTTGCTGAAGAGGTTGTATCGCTGGAAGCGGCTCTTACAGCCGGACCGGAAGGGACTCAGCGAATCAGAGGCGAGAGGGCTTTTCGGCGAACTCATGGTTCTCCGTGAGACGCTTATCCCGAAGTTCGGAGAGCTGGCGTCGGTGCTTGCTTGGACAGGGCCAGAAGATGCACCTCAAGATTTCCGGCTCCCGGGAGTCGCTATTGAGGTGAAAACTCGGGCGACGGGAGCGCACACAGTAGTTGTGTCGTCCCTGGATCAATTAGACGGAGCGGGAAGTGAATTGTTTTTGGTGGCAATTGCCCTCGATGCGTCTGTCAAAGATGACGGCAAGGCGATGAGCTTGGTTGAACTTGTTGAAAAGGTAAGGGAAAAACTCGCGGTTCAGAACGATGCGTGTGCTCAGTTCAACTTGGCGCTTACGCAGATGGGGTTTGTTGAAAGTGATCCGCAGGCACTGCGTTTTTATAGGCCCGGGAAACAGTTAGTTTTTCGGGTACGGGAGGGATTTCCATGTCTGACCCGTGCCACGGTATGTGCAGGCATTCTTGACGCAAAGTATGTTCTTGATCTCAGTCAATGTGACGAATTCGAGTCGGAGATAGATTAGATCTATGCTTCTCAGAGAGTTTCGACAGGAAATGCTTGAACGGATTGCCGCCTGCGCTGTTGCCGAGAGCAATTATCGGCACGCAGCATTCTTTGAGTATTGCGTACAGATGCTCGAAGATGCTGAGGAAGTGGCTGATTGTGAGACCAGCTACTTCCGGGGTACTGGCTCCGGGAAGCGAGCCATTGGTGTGGATGGCTTCGCATTTGATGAGGCGGACGGTTCGGCACGCTTGTTCTTCGCCGTATATGGAGGGGAGCAGGAGCCGGAGAGTCTTACGCAAACCAGCGGCAAGACATATTTCGGGCGGCTACAGGCATTTTGTGAAGACGCTGTCGCCGGAAAGCTTTCGTCAGGTTCGCTTGCGATAGAGGAAAGCAACCCGGCCTCGGATTTGGCGCGAATGCTGTATCAGCAAAAAGGAGCGATATCGCGATTCCGATTCTACTTGCTGGCCGATGCAGTCATGAGCTCCCGAATTAAGGATTGGCCAGAGGCAATGATTGCGGGTGTTCCGACAGAGTTCCATATTTGGGACATCACGAGGTTTCAGCGCGCATTTGAATCCAAGACCGGACGAGACGAACTGGAGGTTGACTTCCGCGAGCTAAGCGCAAACGGATTGCCCTGCCTTGGCGCAAGCGTGGAATCAGATGACTACAAGGCATACCTCTGCGTCATTTCAGGCCGAGCGCTGGCCGATGTGTACGATCGTTTTGGCAGCAGGTTACTTGAGGGAAACGTCAGGTCATTTCTCAGCGCTAAGGGTCGCGTCAATAAAGGCATCAAGCAAACTATTCAAACTCGCCCGGAGATGTTCTTTGCATTCAACAATGGAATAGCCTGCACAGCCTCAAAGGTCGAGGTGGTTTCCAGCAAAGGTGGACAGTACATCGTTTCTGCATCTGATCTTCAGATTGTGAACGGAGGCCAGACAACTGCGTCGCTAGCGGCCACACGCCGCAGCGAGCGAGCGTCCTTGGAGAACATCTTTGTCCAGATGAAGCTGTCTGTTGTGCCTCCGGAAAGATCTGGGCAGATTATTCCTGAAATCTCCCGTTTCGCAAATACGCAGAATCGTGTGAGCGATGCTGACTTCTTTTCGAATCATGAATTCCATCAGAGGTTGGAGCAGTTCTCCAGGAGGTTGTGGGCCCCTGCTGTCAACGGAGCTCAGCATGGCACCCAGTGGTTCTATGAGCGCGCCAGGGGGCAGTACCTTAATGAGCAAAGCAAGCTCAGCCCTTCCGAAAAGAAGCGGTTTGTTTTGCAGAGACCTCGAACTCAGTTGATAGCAAAGACCGATTTGGCAAAGGTGGAAAATGCTTGGCGGCAGTTGCCGCATGTCGTGAGTCTGGGTGCTCAGAAGAACTTCCTATCCTTCAGTTCGTTTGCGACCCAAGCGTGGGACAAGAATCCAAGCGAATTCAATGAGGAATATTTCAAGCGGGTGATCGCCAAGACAATCTTGTTCCGGCAGACAGAGCTGATCGTCTCCAAGCAACCGTGGTACCAGGGCGGCTACCGGGCAAATATCGTTGCGTATGCCGTTGCCAAGCTGGCGCAGATGATCGAAGTGCAGGTACCAAGCAAGGCATTAGATATGCGTGGCATCTGGAATCGCCAGGAATTGTCCCACGCTCTTCGTTCGGAAATAGCTCACATTGCACGTGCGGTTGTGGATGTAATTACTGCTCCCGAAGCCGGACTCCAAAATGTAACGGAATGGTGCAAGAAGGAGCTCTGCTGGAGGAGAGTTGCGGCAATTGAGCTGGAGCTTTCGAAAGCTGTACGAGTCGAGTTGATCGACCGGGATGAGGAATTGCAGCAAAAGAAAGATGCCAAGGCGGACCAGGACATTGAGTCGAGTATCGCGGTGGAGACCCTGGTGTTTACGCTTGGCACCGAATACTGGAAAGAGATGCGCGAATTTGGCCGGAAGGAACTCCTTTTGAGCCCAGACGACGATGGAATACTTAAGTTTGCGGCGACGCCGGGAAAGATACCATCCGAGAAGCAGTGTAAGCGCTTAATGCAGATCAAAGCTCGACTTGAGGGCGAGGGGTTCTCTCCGCCAGTTGTTCGGGGAGCAGGAGCTGTCTGATCAACTCCGTATTAATCTGGCAATAAAGTCTCTCTTAATCTAACTAGAAATGACGAGGCGATCTGTGCCAGCATGAATACTACGGACCAAAGCTGTGGCCCGCATCTGCATGATCCGGAGATCTACTGCCTAGCGCGACTTTCGCACGATGAGAAAGTGCCAATAGACTGACGTGGTTCGGCGTGATTCCAAGGTTCAGTTTCCCTCCTCCGATGATGCTTTTGGCACCTAGATTCTCTCCTGCCCGGTAGATTGCAACTACGGGCGGCAATGCTCGGTTTCCCCTGTTCCAAAGACAGTTCTCTGCAGTTGATACTGAACCATATCATGGCCGCTATGGACTGAAACGATAAGCTGGCCGTCATGGCCAACTTATCGTTTCAATTTCAGCATCGTGGCGGACTGGATTGGATCAACTTTAAGCGGCGCCATGCGCCCAGTCTCAGCGTTATAGAAGCCGCCGTGGTATGAGATCTGCCCGTACCGCAACAATCGAGCAAGCATGGCGAGGGAACTGACGGCCAGGGCCTGATTGATGAATGGCTCCTGCCGATCGAGCGCCTCAACGGCAGAGCAACTCGGAAGCGAACTTTCCGCGATGGTGATGTCGGCTATCTCAGGGAAGCGCTCGAAGACGGTTGGAAGTCGCGTCTTCTGTGCGCGTGCGGAGACCGTCCGATCCCGGGGCTGGCCAAGGACATACTGCCCGCTGGAAGCGTTGTTTCCGAGATCGAGATGATATGCCGGTGCCCGGAGCTTCTTGAACGACTCCGCAATCTGATGGCGGGCTCGCCTGGTATCAACGCAACTGATCAGCAGATCGCAGTCCGGCGCCCCGGCCGTTCCCTCCCCAAAAGCCTGCGGTATCGCTTTCCAGGCGAAGCCCCAGAACATATTTATGCGCCCCACCAAGCACATGGCTTTGTTCAATCCGATATCGACATGGGAAAAGGGCTGACGCACTGTGTTCACCTCGGACACAATGTCTGGGTCCATGACAGTAACGGCGAGACCTGGTTGACCCCAGGCGCGCAGGGCTTGCTCCAGGAAGGGGAGTTGAAGCAAGACTGCACTTCCGCTCCCGCCTGCGCCAACGAGCAGGACGCGCAGTGGGCGGGAGCTGCCCATCAGGCGAGGATGAAGGTGGTGGACTGATTGCATGGTGCTCTGCTCCTTTCGCTATTTCTGGCAGCGGCGCATGAACTGCAGGAGGGTCTCGTGTGCAGTGACCAGGTACTGATCCGGAAAAGTATCTCTGCCGAGAACACTCGTCCACATCGGGATGATGCCACCTTTATATGAGGTCAGCCGCACGGCCCCGGCAGGATGGGTGAAGGCGCTTTCAAAGAAACCTTGTTCCCACGCCGCCGTAACCGACGATGACACCTCCGACGCGGGCACACGCATGCTGCCCGTGCAGACCGAGCCGTCCTCGTATGTGTTCCAGTACGGTGCACTCAACAACTGAGTGCCGCTGGTGGGCCTTTTATTGTTGGGCAATGCTCGAACCGAAAGGTGTCTCTCTGTGGCGACGAACACTAGGCCAGGGTG
>Ga0182030_10016221_pt1 | contig 14534 bp, 13 predicted proteins | sample 812S3MmetaG_FD_121299 | JGI IMG/M metagenome (GOLD analysis project Ga0182030, IMG submission 121299) | Permafrost microbial communities from Stordalen Mire, Sweden - 812S3M metaG (Illumina Assembly) | ecosystem: Environmental > Terrestrial > Soil > Wetlands > Permafrost | place: Sweden... | reverse complement strand
CCATCGTCGGATGGCGCCGCGTGGCGCGCCACCATGATGCCATCCGGCGAAAGATTGGACGTGAGGCTCCAGGTGTGCTTGCCGGCTCCCGCCGCGACCTTGCCGGGATTGTCAGGCGACCAACCTACCGACGTGGCCTCCCGCACCTTGGCGCCCAGCTCCTTGGCGAAGTACAGGTCCGCCTCGGCATGGCTGGCGGGGGTGAAAAGGTGGAAGGCGCCGGCGCCCAGATCGGCGAGGGGGGCGTTGCTCTTACGCTGCAGTTCCTCGTTCAAGCGGCGCCGGATCACCGCCCAGTCGCCCAGGTTGTCGGTAACCGCCCAGATGAGTTTTACATAGCCCCCACTGAGCTCCGACACCTGGCGCGCGGCGGCGGTCAGGAAGTCATCGGCGGCACTGCGCGCCGCTCCGGGCAGCACCACCAGGAACTGGCCGCCTCCGCTGGAGCCGAGCAGGATTCGGGCGAGCCCGAGTTCCGCCAGCAGGGCCCGGGGCAGCGCTTCGCACAACAGGGCAATCCACTGTGACCGGCCGGCGAGTAAATCTTCCCCGGCGGAGCGCGCGGAACGTCCTTCCGCGTGCCCGGCCACCAGGAACTCCCCGGTGCCTAGAATTTTACCTTGCAGTAGGATCTGTTCGGACATTCGAACCAGACAGGCCTTGAGAAACCCTCACTTTAGCACAGAATTCCGAGAAGTTCGGGGACTTTCCGCAACTGTACTTGCATATGTCACGTGCTCCCGCTCTCGCCGCCGCAGTGCTCGCCGCCGCCGTAGCGTGCATGGGCCAGACCAGGCCGGCGCCCGCCCATGCCGCCGCGCCTTCGCCCAAAACTCCCACCCGGCAGGCCATGAAGCCCGACGCGGTCATCGAGGCCACCATTCGCGCCAAGTTCGCCAAGTCCAAGATCAACGCCGATAAGTTCACGGTGCACGTGCAAGGCGGAGTGGCCACCATCGAAGGCAAAACCGACGTGATTCAGCATAAGGGGACGGCCACGCGGATGGCGAAGACGGGCGGCGCCATCGCCGTGAACAACCACATTCAGATCGGCGACGCCGCCAGGCAGAAGGCCGCCAATAACTTGGAGCAAGGCCGCCGCCGCGTCCAGGTGAAACGCGGCGACCAGCGGTCCGAAACGGGGTCGGTCACTAGAAAGAATCCGTAGCTTTGCCTGGGCTGCGACCCCTGGGGAGCGCTGCGAAATCGTCTACCTGGCCGTCAGCCAGCCGTGAATCCGCAGCCAGTCGGCCAGCCGCGCGGGCCACGTCGACAGCACCGGATCGTTCTGCGCCAGCCCTACACCGTGAGGTCCGCGTTCGTAAATGTGCATTTCCGCGGGCACGCCGGCCTTGCGCAGGGCCAGGTAGAACAGCACGCTGTTCTCCACCGGCACCGTGGCGTCGGTGGTGGTCTGGAATAAGAAGGTGGGCGGAGTGTCTTTGGTCACTTGCAGTTCGTTGGAGAGATTCTCGACCAGCTTGGGGTCGGGATTGTCTCCCAGCAGGTTCCGCCGGGACCCTACGTGCGCGAACTGTCCGAAGGTGATCACGGGATAACAGAGCACCATGAAATCCGGCCGGCTGCTCATCCGGTCGATGGGGTCGGCGGCGCTGGCGTCGCCGTCGTCGAAATGCGTTCCCGCGGTGGACGCCAGGTGCCCGCCCGCCGAGAATCCCATGATGCCGATGCGGTCCGCCTGCAGCCCGTATTCGGCGGCGCGCGACCGCACCATCCGGATGGCCCGCTGCGCATCGTGCAACTCGATGGGATGGTGGTAGCGCGGACCCAGGCGGTATTTCAGCACGAAAGCCGACACGCCCAGGCTGTTCAGCCACTTGGCCACGGCGTAGCCTTCCTTATCCATGGAGAGAGTCTGGTAGCCGCCGCCGGGGCAGATCACGATGGCCGTGCCTGCACCGCTGCCCTTCGGCAAAACGTAAGGGGTGAGCGACGGCTGGTCCGCCGGCTGCGTCCCCAATGCGCCCGGAGCGCCCGCCGGCCACAGCAATTCGCCCTTCGGCTCCTGCGCCAGGAGCGCGCCCGTCACCAATGTCAAAACCAACATCATCCGCGATAACGTCATGGTCTAAGCTTGCCGCAAGCGGCGCCCCGTTTCAAGCGCCGGCCTCGCTATACTTGCAGATGAGGGGAACATGAAGCATTGCCATCACCTGAAAGAGAGTCCGCGAGCGAAACCGCGCGCCGAGGGCTGCGAGGAGTGTCTCCAGATCGGGGATGATTGGGTGCACCTGCGCGTATGCCTGGAGTGCGGCCACGTAGGCTGTTGCGATTCCTCCAAGAACAAGCACGCCACCAAGCATTTTCACGCCACCCAGCATCCGCTGGTGCAGTCGATCGAGCCCGGCGAAGATTGGATGTGGTGCTACGTGGACGAAGTGGTTCTCTGAGGGCCGGTCGCCCTCACACCACCCGCACATCGCCTTTGCCCCAGACGGTCTGCCGCCCCACCCCCACCCAGCGGGCCGCGCGCAGCCAGGGGAGGAATTCCGCCAGATCGCCTTCGTACTCGGCCGACCCGGTGAATCCGCCCAGCGGATGCACTTGCCCCGTGCGCCCCGATCTTCGCTCTACCTTCTCCCATTGGACCTCGCAGCGGGTCATCCGCACGGCCGCCGCGCGTTCCCCCATGGCGCGAAAATCGATGTCCAGGGGCCCCGCGCCGTAGAGCGAGCGCAGGGTGCCGATGCGGTCGCGCAGGCGGGCGAACAGGGTGGCAAATTCCGGGCGTGGGGCGATCGTCCCGCCGCTTTTCAGCTCGGTCGGGCTTACGAACCGGACCTGCACCCGCTCTACCGGACACGGGTGCGGCTCCAGATCGACGGTCAACGGGCCTGCGCCGGTTGGGGCGGTGCGGTCGTCGAGATCCAATTGCTCGGCCTGTTGCAAGGTCACCCGTCCGTGCCCGGGACCGATTCCCTGGCCGCCAAACTGCGCGAATGCTTCGTGAAAATAGGTCAGCACGGCTGGCCGCAGGTCGAAAATGTGGACGTCGAAGCAGAATTGGCCGCCTTCCGGCACGGTCCGGCCATCCAACTCACTGGCCCGCAGGACGAAAGGCCGAGGCCAGTCGCCCAACCCGCTGGGGGCTCTGCCCAGTTGGCTCCCCGGCTCGAACAGGCGGGCATAAGCCGCGGGCGAGGCGGTATCGCGCAGAATCCGCCCCAAAGCGCCGCGAATCACGTTGCCGCTCTTGCCGGCGGGGAAGTGGACGGCGTTTTCCGCCCGGAAACCGAATCGAAACCGAAAGAACTCGAATTTGACCTGCAAAATCTCTCCTGATCTGCTGCTATAATGGTAGGGCATTTGACTCTTGTTTTCCGCTTCGTGACAGATCTGAGAGGGGGCTGCGTGAGTCCATCCGCGCCCCCTCTTTTTGTTTTCGGGGGCTGGGGCGGGAGGTCCGATGCATTTTAGTAAAGAAGGAATATAGGCAGATGAAAGAAAAAGGCACAGTGAAGTGGTTCAACGCAGCCAAGGGCTACGGTTTTATACAAAGGGAGAACGGAGAGGATGTCTTCGTGCACTTCTCGGCGATTCAGACGCAGGGCTACCGCAGCCTGGATGAAGGCGCCAGAGTGGAATTCGAGGTGACAAAGGGGCCCAAGGGCCTGCAGGCGACCAACGTCACTGCGGCCTAATGCAGTTCCGCGGGCCGGCCGGGATTCGCTCCGGCCGGCCCGCTATCCGAAACGTGGAGGGCTATGAGCAAAGAGGACAGCATAGAAGTTACCGGTACGGTTTTGGAAAAATTCCCCAGCGGTCTGTTCAGCGTGCAACTGGAACACCAACGGGTCGTGCTGGCTCACCTGGCGGGCAGGCTGCGACGCAATCGCATCCGCGTTCTGGCGGGCGACAAGGTCACATTGGAACTCTCCCCTTACGATCTCACCAAAGGCAGAATTACGTTCCGTCATCGATAGTACCTCCTGAGTGTCCTTAATCTCACCGTTTAGCACTGGTTGGCGCGAAAATTCCCTTCCCCCAGCGCGCCCGTTGCGGCGATAATCGAGGAATAATCGAATTTTGGGATTTCGGCCGTTCACAGCAAGCTTCAATTTTTTTGCGTCTGTCTGGAGTCGGCGTTAAACTGCTGTGTTGATTAGGAAAAGGGTGCTTTCATGAAAGATCCGGACCGTCCCGGAGTGCGCCGCCGTAACCGCATCAAGGCTACCAGCGCCGGTATAATCGATACAGAGTACGGGATGGAAAAACCTAAGAATTCCTCAAGCCGGGCCAAGAAACCGCCCGTGGATCCCACTGAAGATCTCATCGCTGTCTTGTCGCAGAGAGTGGTAGGCCAGCCGGACGCCACCCGCGTGATCGTTCCTTACATTCAGATGTACCAGGCGGGCCTGGCGCCGGAGGGCCGGCCGGTCGGCGTGTTCCTGCTGCTGGGACCCACCGGAACGGGCAAGACCAAGACCGTGGAGGCGCTGGCCGAAGTGCTGCACGGCAGCGAGAAAAACGTTCTGAAGGTGGATTGCGGCGAATTTCAGATGGAGCACGAGGTCGCCAAGCTGATTGGCGCCCCACCCGGATACCTGGGCCACCGCGAAACCCAGCCCATGCTCACCCAGCAGAAGCTCAACGCCGTCACCAGCGAAAAATGCAACCTCTCGCTGGTGCTTTTCGACGAAATCGAAAAGGCCGCGCCCTCCATGACGCGCCTGTTGCTCGGCGTGCTCGACAAAGGGGTGCTGCGCCTGGGCGACAACTCCTCGGTCAACTTCGAAAAAAGCCTGGTGTTTCTCACCAGCAACCTGGGCGCGCGCGAAATGCTGCGCGAGATCAATCCCGATTTCGGCTTCCAGTCGGCGCAGGGCGGCGAGCGCAGCGATCTCACCGGCAAGCTGCAGAATATCGGGATGATCGCGGTGCGCAAGCGCTTCGCGCCGGAATTCGTCAACCGCATCGATTGCATCATCACCTACCAGCCGCTCAGCCCGGAAGCCCTCTCGGCCATCCTCGATCACCAGATCACGGATCTGCAAAACCACGTCAATACGCGCCTCGGCAACCGTTCCTTTACTTTGGAAGTGCCCTTCGAGGCGCGCCAATTTCTGCTCCGGAAGGGCACCAGCTCGGAATACGGGGCGCGCGAATTGAACCGCACCATTCACCGGTTTCTCACCCAGCCTCTGGCCACTCTGGTGGCCACCGCCCAGGTGAACCCGGGTGCGCGCGTGCGCGTGGATGTGGCCGACCCGCCCGACAAACTGAGCATCCACGCGCTCGAATCGCAAGCCGTCGCGGCGCCCGTTCACCCCACGGTGTTGCTGGTGGACGACAACCGCGACCTGCTGCATTTCCTGGAGCGGCTGATGGCGGATGCCGGCTGGACTTTGCTGACGGCCGAATCGGCCACCGAAGCCAAGCGCCTGGCGATCGAGCACAAACCGAACGCCGCGCTGCTCGACTACATGCTGCCCGATGGCAATGGCGTGGAGCTGGGCGTCGAATTTCTGCAGGCCGTGCCGCAAATGCTGGTCATCGTGATGACCGGAACCATTCTGCCGCCGGAAGAAGAGGCGCTCTGCGAGGAGCACAATTTCCCGGTGCTGCGAAAGCCGTTCCTGGCATCCGACGTGATGAATCAGATCCGCAGTCGTGTAGCCCCGGCCAGCGCACGCGGGTAGTGGCGTGGTGCGGGTTCTGGTAATCCATCGGAAACCCGAGGTTGCCGCGGAGCGCGCGCGCCGTCTCGCGGCGGAAGGCCTGGAAGCCGCCGCATACCCGGTTTTGGGCCCGTCGGCGTTTCGCGAAATCCGCGCCAATCCGCCCGATGCCATCCTGATCGATCTCAGCGAGCTCCCTTCTTACGGGCGCGCCATGGCCGTCCTGCTGCGCGAACGGAAAAGCACGCGCAAGATCCCGCTGGTTTTCTTGAAAGGCGATCCCGAGAAAATCGCGCGCGTGCGCGAAGTGCTGCCGGACGCCGTGTTCGCCACCTGGCCCCGCGTGGCTCCGGCCATTGAGCAAGCCATCGAGGGCGCTCCCCAAGAGCCGGCCGTCCCCAAGCTGTCCGGCGTTGCGCTGCCCCAAAAACTGCGCATGGGTGAGGACTCCGTGGTGGCGCTGCTCGACGCGCCCGCGGACATTCGCAGGATTCTCGGCCCGCTGCCCCAAGGCGTGCGCTTGCAAGACCGCATCGGCGATGCCGGCTTGATTCTGCTCTTCGTCAGATCGGCCGCCGCGCTGGGTCGCGCGCTGCCGCCACTCGCCAGCGAGATGAGGCGCGGGCGGACGCTGTGGGTCTGCTGGCCCAAACGCACCTCCGCCGAGCCGTGCGACTTGACCCTTACACTGATTCGCGAGATGGCGTCTCCTTACGATCTGGTGGACAGCAAAATCTGCGCCATCGACGAAACCTGGTCCGCGACGGCCATCTCAAGGCGACGATCGCCGCGCCGCCAGGTTTGAAGAAATCGGGCGGGAGATCGCCTGGCTGTTATAGAATCGTCGCTATGCCGAAATACGTTATCGAACGGAACATCCCCAACATAGGCACTCTGCCGGCGAAGGAACTGCAAGCCATCTCGCAGAAATCGTGCGATGTCCTGCGCAGCATGGGACCCCAGATCCAGTGGGTGCAGAGCTATGTAACAGGCGACAAGATCTACTGCATCTACATCGCCCCTGACGAGCAGGCCATTCGGGAGCACGCCGCGCGCGGCGGTTTTCCGGCCGATCGCATCAGCGAAGTCATTACCATGATCGATCCCACAACCGCCGAGAAGCAGGCAGCCGGGTAGTGCCGCTTAGCCGGAGTCAAACAATACGCTGACAGAGGTTTAAGGCGCGCGCATCGTAGGATGGACGGTCAAGCCGCGCAAGAGCGGCGTGTTCCGGAGGCGGAAAGGCTAGGGCTGAAGGTATTCGGCGCTTCGTTGGTCTGGCCTGGGGCTGTAGGGACTCGCCAGGCCGGCGAAAACGAGATCCCAGACACTGTCCATATTATTTGTTAACTTCCCCTTACCCCTTAGTCTTAGTATTTGTCAGGAAATAACCGTACCAGTTCGCCAAGACCGCTCCCTTACGGTCCCTTACGGTCGCGGCTCAGAATCGGGTTCCGGGCCGCGACCGTGAGGGAGCGGTTGGAGTGGTTATTCCGTGACAAACCCTTAGTAGCGCCAACTTCGGACATCCGCGCCCGCCGGCGCAGTCTTCAACATCCACGCATTCATCAGCGCCATGAAGCGGTTATTCAGGGGAATCTTGGGATCGCCGGTGTAGCCGTGCGGCTGCAGATGCCCGTAATCGAAATCGCCGCCGTAGTAGGGGCCCTTGCCGGGATCTTTGGTGCTCTCCAGGAACTTCTCAGTCAGGCGGACGGCGCGGTCGAGGTAATAGCTGTCGTTGTCGCCCACCGCGAAGTGCAGCTTGCCGATCAGCTTCGGCCCCAGGGTTTTCCAGTCGCGCTGCATGATGTAGTCTTCCAGTACTCCGCCACCTTGTGATCGATAGCGCCGGTGCGCGGATCGAGAATCAATTGCGGGTAGCCGTCTTCGCCCACCGGACTGTAGACCGCCTGCCAGATATCGAACTGCTCGCCCGACCGGCTCTTGGCGCCCAGCACCAGCTCGAAGCGGATGGCGTCGTCCATCATGGAGAGCACCTTCCCGTCGGCCGTCCGCTCCATCGGGATGGGCACCTGTTTCCAGGCGCTCGGGGCATAGAAGGCGCTCTTGTCCTGATAGAGATCCACCAGCGAGTAGGCGTGGAAGTCGATGGGGTCGGGACAGGCCACCCACGCGCCGTTGAAGAAATCGGGATAGAGCACCTGTAGAGCCAGCGTGCGCCAGCCGCCGGTGGATCCGCCATATACGGCGCGCGCCCAGCCCTGGCCAATGCCGCGGAATTGCTTTTCGATGTAGGGGTACAACTCCTGAATCAGGGCGTCGCCATACGGGCCGAGGTTGGCCGAATTGACGGCGTAGGAATCGTCATAATACGGATTGGCGTCCTGGGTGCACACGATGAGCATGTGCGGCAGCCGTCCGCTGGTCCAATCCTGGTAGAAGCGGTAGCCCGCCTCGCCGCCGCGCCCGCCTCGCCCGCCGCCGCCCGCTGCCGGCGGCTCCGTGCTGAACGAGCCCGCGCTGAACGAGGGCGAAAAGTGGCCCTGGTAGTACAGCACCGGGTAGTGCGCGGTGGCATGCTCGTCGAAGCCTTCCGGCAGCAGCACCACCGCGCTTACGTACATCGGCCGGCCCCAGAAATCGCTCAGCAGCTTGCTCTGCAGCTTGACGTGCTTGATGTACTTGGTGTCCTGCGGCGGCTCGATGGGCGGAATCGTCTTGGTTAGCGAGATCTTCACCACGTCCGCCACCGCCGGGTCGATCTTCACCTTCACCGGCTCGCTGTACAGATTGCCGGGCTTGCGGTTCCAGTGCTGGCCCTCGCCCTGGTCCATGGGGAGCTTTACGGTGTGGCCGTCGGAGCGGTGGAACGTCTCATAGACGTTGAGCACCGCCTGCACGTAGTATTCGCCCGCCGGGACCTGGTCGAAAGACGCCCGCGGGTAGCCTAGCGCGCCGCCGTCGATGGTGACGCTGCGGCCGCCATCCACATCCGCCCCGAACATCTGCTGCGTCGCCAGCCCTTCGGAAATCTGCAGCCGCGGCTCGCGCGCGTTGTTGTCGGAGATGACCAGCACCACGTGGCCGTCCAGGGGCTTGGCCCAGGAAATCTCGAACTTCAGCGGCGATTTGGCCGCCGCCGGGAGCGCCGCCGCGAGCAAGAGAAGGCCGGTTACGTATCGCATCATTTACCCTCGTTTCTGTACCACACCGGAAATTCCAGCGTGAAGTATTTCACTTGCGTTTCCGCGCCGTTGGGAATGGTTATGCGGGCCAGCATGTGGACCGGTTGGCCGGGCTGGCAATCCACGCGGATCGAGGGCAGCGAATACTTCACCGACACCCCCGAATGATCGTAGGAGTCCCAGGAATCGGAACCGCGCGTGACGTTGTCCACGCAGGCATCGTTGGTGAACAGCTCGGCCGCCCGCAGCGCGCCGCCCTCGGGCAGCAGCACGGCGAAAGTCTCGCCGGGCGCGGCGTGCCCATCGCCGTTGCCTTCACCGAAGCGCGCTTCGACCTTCTGCGTGGCGTGCTCATAGACCGTAACCGTGCGCCCATCGGCGATTTGAAAATCCTTGGCCGGCTCGGCGGGCGGAAACAGCGGCGCCTCGAACGGCAGCCGGCTGGCGCCGGATACGGCGAAAATCTTTACGATGGCGCGCTCGCGATCGTCCACCGTGAAAGTTACCGGCAGGGTGGCCGATTCGCCCGGCGCCAGCCCAAATAACCAACCCCGGGGAGTGGCGAATTTCACCCCCGGGTTGGGACTCTCCCAGCGAATCAGCGTCGTGGGCGATCGCGCTCCGCCTTTGTTCCAGAAGCGCACCTGCAGATTCACCGGCTGGCCCGCCGTAGCCCAATTCGCGTCCGCGATGGCGTAGCCGGACGCCGCCAGCAGCGGCCCGGCGGAGACCCCGACCTCATAGGCATCGCCGTTCAGGTCGAAATTCAGCCGGCCGTGGGCGTCCGCGCGCTGGACAGCGCGGCGCACCTTGCCGTCAATGAGGTGAATGTAGGTCACCGTGAGCGCGACGCCCGGCGGATAAATCGGCGGCGACCCGATGGAGAGATTCACTTCCGGAATCGTGGCGCCCCCCAGGTATTCCCGCACCGACGACCGGAAGCCGGTGTTGGAGACATTCTCCAGCACCGTAAATCCGGGTTGCTTGCGGCTGGAGACCACCTCCCAGCCCCACACCGTGAAATTCGGCCAGGTGTCGGCGTGGCTGAAGACCGCCGGCGCCGGCAGCGGCAGGGCGAAGGCGGCCATGTGGAAGTCCAGCGTGCGGTCGATTTCCGCCAGGTCTTGCCCGGCCAGGAAGCTGACGCTTTCGTACGCCGGGCGGGTGTAGGTCCAGATGGAGTTCATGCGCCGGTGATAGAAGGCCAGCGAATCGGCGGTGCTGGCGATGAGGCGCGTGCGCACGCCGTCATAGTTATTGAAGAAGTCGTCGAGGTCGTAGTCCACCGGGAAGCCTTCGGGCCCCACGTACGCCTCCGTCGTTCCTTCGAAACTGGAAGCGCTGCTCACCAAGTCCGGGTATTTGCCGGCGAGGAAGAAGGCCATGAAGCCGCCGCCCGCAATGCCCGCCACGGCGCGATGGCCGCGGTCCGCGACGGTGCGCAGGGTGCCGTCCATCTGCTCCACCAGTTCGGGGAAGGACAAGGTGAATTGGCTCTGCGGGTCCGCCGGCCCTCCGTCCACCAGAATCAGCTCGTGCGCGCCGACGTAGGCGGCCAGCCGGCTTTCCCGCGCCGCGGACTCGTGCTCGCCGGTGTCAAGCCAGTAGACCACCGGGTAGCGCTCCCGCGATTTGCCGTAACTGGGGGGCAACAGGACGCGGTACCGGCGCTCGGCGCCCAATACCTGGCTCTGATACGAGAACACGCGAAACGCCGCAGGGGCCGGAGTTGGCGCAGTCTGCAAGAACCAGGCCAGGGCCAGCGCGATGAATTGGACCACTCTCGATATCTACCACAGATTGGGGGATGGGGTTGCGCGGGGCGCGGGGCGTGCGGAGAAAATACATGGGACACACACGCACGGAATATCTTGGACCGGTGTTCGCGCGTGATCTACCGTCTGAGAGCCGCCCCAAGCCGCCCACGCTCACCGGTGTCCGCGATTGTTCAGTAGCGCACAATACCCTGTTTTTTGTTGCGCTTGCAATGCGTGCGGCCAGTCACCCTGGCTCGCCGGAAATCGCGAAATTGAAGCACAGCCGGTGAAAGCCCCTGTACCGCGCCGCCACCGCTGGAGCCCCGCCACGGTCGAAGATGAAACCTTCACATAGCACGTCGCCGGCAAGCGTGCATTCCGGAATCTTGTGGGTGCTGGACCCGGTCGCCAGGCCGGTCGGGAAGAACTTCTTGGCCCTGTATGAGACCTTTTCCCCAGGGACAACACGGCGTTTCGTATAGAACCGGGCGCCTTGAAACGAATGCCTGGTGCGGCGAGGTGATCCTGCTGGGGCTCATGTCCCGGCCGCTGGACGATTTTACGCGCCTTTCCATGGACTCGCTCTGCCGCGGGGCGGGCGCCGGAGCTGCGGTCCACGGAGTACCGTCATCGTTTATTGGCGACCGTCTCCCCGAGCACGATTCTGCGAACAGCGCGAACAGCGGTCTTCAGATCCCCAATCTCCTGGAATGTGGTACTCTCATCGGCGATATGCTCCGCCTTGCCGCCATTCTGATTGCCGGCGCGGGCCTTCTGGGCGCCCAGGCCGGCCGCGTCCGCGTATGGCAGGACACCTTCACGATCCCCACTTATAAGGAAGGGCCGCCCGACGCCATCCCTCCGTTCGACCAGTTCGCCCTGAACGGCACCGGCTTCCACGCGGTCTATCCTTATACCATCCGGCTGAACCTGACCGCCCAGAAATACGATGCTCCGTGGCGCGTTCTGCACCTCGAAAACCAATACCTGCACTGCCTGGTGTTGCCGGACCTCGGCGGCCATCTCTATACCTGCCGCGATAAGTTGTCCGGCGCCGATATGTTCTACGCCAACACGGCCATCAAGAAAGCCGATGTGGCGCCGCGCGGAGCCTGGGTGGCAGGGGGCATCGAGACCAGCTTCCCGATAGCCCACAGCCGCGTGACCGTATCGCCCGTCCACTTCGCCACCAGCGCCAACGACGACGGCAGCGCCACTGTCTTCGTCGGCGCCGTCGATCGCATCGGCGGAATGGAATGGCGCGTGGCCTACACCCTGCGTCCGGGCAGCGCGGTGCTCGAAGAGAAGGCCTGGCTCTATAATCCGGGCTTCGTGCGCCAGCCATACCAGTGGTGGAGCAATGCCGCCATCCGCCTGCCCGACGAGGGCCTGCAGTTCATTTATCCCATGTGGGTGACGGCGCCCCACGGCGCCGGCGTGCTGGAGCCTTGGCCGGTGGACACGCACGGCATCGACAGAAGCCGCAGCGCCGATTACCCCGATGCCCTGGGGGTGTTCGCCTACGGCAGCCGGGAACCGTTTTTCGCCGAGTATAATCCTCACTCGCGCACCGGAGTGGCGCACTGGGCCGACCCGCGGGAGGTTCCCGGAAAGAAGATCTGGGTCTATGGGAAGAACGACCCGAGCTACAAGGACAACCTCAGCGACGACCATAGCGGCTACGCGGAAATCCAGTCCGGCCTGGCCACCACACAGGACATGATGGAGTACCTGGAGCCGCAGCAATCGCGCTCGTTTTCGGAACTCTGGATCCCCTCGCGCGACACCGCGGGCATCTCGCGCGCCACGCCCGCCGCGGTCCTGTTCCTGCAGCGTAAGGCGCAGGCCGGCGGCATGGTCAAAGCCGCCATCGATCTGGACGTCACCAGCGTGCTGCCGCATGCCAGCCTCATCATCAGCAAGGGCGGCGCGACGGTACTCCAGCAAACCGCCGATCTCGACCCCGCCGCCGCCTTTCACGCCGAAACCGCGGCAGTCGGACCGGCGGGCAAGTTCCGCTTCGAGTTGCGGGATGCGTCCGGCCAGGTGTTGCTGGCGCACCAGGAGGATACCTACGATGCGGTGACGCCCTCGGAAGTGAAGATCGGCGAGCCGCTGCCCACCCCCGAGGCGAAAGACGACCTGGTTCGTGCCGGCAACGACGAACTCGACCACATGATCGATCGAGCGGCGGCCGAGTACGATCTGGCGTTGCATGCCATGCCGGAGAATCTCGCGGTGCAGAAAGCGGCGGGGCGGTTCTACGTGGAGTTGCATCGCTTCCCGGAAGCCGCCGCCATCCTCGCGCCACTCGCGCGCGAGAGTCCATCCGACGCGGAGGCCGCCTATTACCTGGGGGTCGCGAAGTCCGAATTGGGTGACGATGCCGCCGCCCGGCCGCTGTGGGAAGCGATTGGGCGGGATTCCCTTTTTGGAGTGGCGGCGCAGGACCGGCTGGCCTGTTCTCTGGCGCGCGCGGGGCAACAGAAAGCCGCCGCCGGGATGCTGCACGCGATCGCCGAACGCGGACCGGGCCGCGCCGCGGGGCTGGAGGTGGCGCTGCTTCGCCGCATGGGGCAAACCGCCGCCGCCCAAACGGCTCTCCGGAAAGCCCTGGCCCGCGATCCGATGGATTCCTTATTGCGTGTGGAAGCGGCCGCGTTAGGGCACGAGGACCCCGCCATCTGGGCCCACCTGGCCGCCGATCCCGAATGGGTGCTGGACCTGGCCGACGAATATCTGGACGCCGGGCTATACCAGGATGCGCTCGTGCTGCTCGATCGCAAGTATCCGGCGGTGGGCGAACTGCAGACCGAACCGGGCGCGGTCCTGCCGCAGGATGATCCGCTGATCGCCTACTACCGCGGGTACGCGCGCTTGCGGCTCGGCCAATCGCCGGCCGAAGATTTTCGCCGGGCCGCGGCGCAATCCACGCTCCCTGTGCATCCGTATCGGGCGTCCTCCTACCCGGTGCTGCGGGCCGCCGTGGAACAGAATCCCGCCGATGCCACGGCGCATTATCTGCTGGGCTGCCTGCTTTTCAACAGCCGCGCGACCGACCGGGCGCTGGCCGAATGGGAGCTTGCCAAACCTTCGGCCGGACGTATCCCGGCCTACTATGAGACCGTGGCCCGTGCCCTGATGAACGGGAAAAGGGATGAGCGGCGGGCCGAGAGCCTGGTTGCCGAGAGCCTGGTTAACGAGGGCCTCGCCGCCCAGCCCAGCGACGCCCGTCTGCTCGCTTTGCTGGCTGACATCCATAAGGGCGCCGCGGCAGGAGGAGGCGCTCCCTCGCCGCCTGCGCCATCGTCGTTCGCTTCGCCGGAGGATGCCGCCAACTACGCGCTGACGCTGTTGGCCAACCACAATCCGGGCGGCGCACAGGCCATCTTCCAGGCCAGGAATTTTCCCCAGGAGAAACAACCGCTCGAAGTGCGCCAGGCGTATGCCGAAGTGTGGATGCAGAATCTGCTGTCTGCCGCGCGCCCGGGCACATGCGAGGACGTGGCCGCCCGGATCGGCAACTTCGCCCCCGAAGACAAGAGCCTACCGTTCACGTTCAACGGGTTTGCAGACCTGGCGCAGCAGCTCCGAATGCAGTTTTACTTCGGACTCGCCGAGTCGTTATGCGGCGACAAGAAGGCCGCGGAACGCCGCTGGAGCCGGATCGCCAAAGCCAAAGCCCCGCCCACGGCGGCCGATTTCGCTTTCCCGGTGCTGGCCGCGAGCCTGGTAGATCCGGCCGGGTCGCAGCGCACCGTCGAAACCGCGCTCGAAACCGTGCGCACCGGCGGCGGGCCATCGGAGAAGGGCCTCCGCCTGTATGTGGAGGGCATGCTGTTGCGCGCCGCGGGACGAAATGACGAGGCCACAGCCCGCTTCCGGGAGGGCGCGGCTGAACCATCCGTTTACACGCATTACTTGAACCAGTCGGCGCTCTACGACCCGCCGCTGCCCCGTTGAACGGCGGTTTCTTCGCGGTCCACCAT
>Ga0182030_10016220_pt1 | contig 14535 bp, 14 predicted proteins | sample 812S3MmetaG_FD_121299 | JGI IMG/M metagenome (GOLD analysis project Ga0182030, IMG submission 121299) | Permafrost microbial communities from Stordalen Mire, Sweden - 812S3M metaG (Illumina Assembly) | ecosystem: Environmental > Terrestrial > Soil > Wetlands > Permafrost | place: Sweden... | reverse complement strand
GCTGGAGGGAACGGAAGCCACGCTGGTGACCACCGCCAAAACCAACGCCGAGGGCCGCACGGAAAGCCCTTTGCTGGCCGCCGATGAAATGAAAGCCGGCCACTACGAAATCATTTTCTTCGTGGGCGATTATTTCGCGGCGAAATCGCCGACGCTGCCGAAGATCCGCTTCTTGGACAAAGTGCCGGTGCGGTTCGGCATAGCCGACCCGGGGGCAAGCTACCATGTTCCCGTGGCGTGCTCGCCGTGGAGCTACGCCGTCTACCGCAGCATTTAGGCCCGTCGCCCGCCGCCGCCCGCCGCGCTTACAAGCCGGTGGGATGGTCCAGAAACTGCCACGGCACGCGGAATTTATTCGCCAGCTCCGCGGCCAGCGCCTTCACGCCGAAAGTTTCCGTGGCGTAATGGCCGCCGTAAAGCACGTTCACTCCCAATTCCTCCGCCAAGGCAAAGGTCCAATGCGGGCCTTCGCCAGTGACAAACGTGTCCACGCCCTCGCCGGCGGCCGCGGCCAAATCCCCGCCCGCGCCGCCCGTGACCACGCCGATCCGGCGGCAGAGGTCCCCGCCCCCGGGAATCAGGAGGGGTTTGGCGCCGGTTGCCCGCTCCAGCCGCTGGGCCAGTTCGGCGCGCCCGATGCGGGTTTCCGATTGGAAGCCGATGGTCTGGCCGTGAGTGGAGAAGAAGGGCTTGAGCCCGTGCAATCCGAGTAGCGCGCAAAGGCGGGCATTGTTGCCGATTTTGGGGTGGGCATCCAGCGGCAGGTGCGAGCTGTAAACGGCAACATCATTCTCGATGAGGCGCCGGAGCAGCTCATATTTCCGGCCAATCCAGGGATGGGACGCGGCCCAGAACAAACCGTGGTGCACCAGGAGCAGATCGGCGTGGGCGGCGATGGCCAGGTTTACGGTGGCCAGGCTGGCATCCACCGTGGCGGCGATCCGCGTGACTTTGCCGGTATTCTCCACTTGCAGGCCGTTGACGGCGCCGTCGTAATCGCCGATTTCGCGCGTGCGCAAAATTCGGTCGCAATATTGAACGATGGGGGCCAGAGACGCCGTTGCCATGGCGCGATGAAACCAGATCAGGGGCAAACTGCAAGCTGCGAGTTCTTGCAGAAGACGGTGACCCCGGTCTTGGACTGGGGCGCTGCGAGCTGCAACATGGCCTGACACATGGTGTGGTTGATGTTAAAGGGCGGGCCGAGAAGCTGGTAGCCAGCGCGGAGCTTCCGGTTCACTTTTTCCGCAAATTCATGAAAACCACAATGAATATCATCGTCAGTGCTGACTACCACAATGTAATCCGGGGCGGATGGATCAGTATTAGAGCACTTCGTCACAGGCGTTTGACACATAATACGTTAAAAAAATATGCAATAGGATATCGGCCATGGCGGAATAAAATTAAGCGAAATCGGAAAATCTTAACATTGCCCGTCCCGCCCCCATCCGGCAAACTAGCCTTTCATGGCTCGCGCCTACGATGACACCAATTCGCTCCGCTTCAGCCGCCACGAAAGCGAGCGGGTGGTGGTGGCGTTGCTGATGTCCGTGCTCATCCACTTCACGATCTGGGGCGGCTACCAGACCGGCAACAAGCTGGGGTGGTGGCAAAAGTGGCATATGCCGAAATGGCTGCACCAGGAGATGGTCGAGCACCACATGCTGGCGCCCGCCTTGGTGCGGGCCGCCGCCAACCAGCAAGAGCCCACCATTTACGTGGATGTTTCGCATGCGGACGCCGATGCGCCGCAGCAAACCAAGTACTATTCCAGCAGGAACTCGCGGGCCGCCAACCCGGACGTGGCCAACGCCAACGCCCCGAAGATCAACGGCCGCCAGACCGACGCGCCCAAGACTGAGGACGTACCGAAACCGGTCCCGCGCACGACCGTCAACACTCCGGCCGAAACCAGCCGGGACAAGGACAAGGCGGACGCTTCCAAGCTCCAACCGGCGACGCCTTCGCCCTCGACCGCCCCGCCGACGGTGGCGCAGACCGACGCGGCTGAAGGGCCGCAAACCCCGGGAGAAACCGCCCGGTTGCAACCCAAGAGAAACCAAGCGACGCCGACGCCGGACGCGAAGCCATCGTCCGACCCGCAGCCGGAACGGCCCCGCACCCTGCGGCAGGCGCTGGCGCAGCGGGACCAATCCCCGGGCGTGCAGATGCACCAGGAAGGCGGCGTGCCCCAGCATGCCTTCACTTCGTCGCTGGACGCCAAGGCGACGCCGTTCGGCGAATATGACGCGGCGATCATCGACGCCGTTTCCACGCGTTGGTATGAGCTGCTGGAAAGCCGGCGCTTCGCCGAGGACCGCACCGGCAAGGTGACGCTGCGGTTCAAATTGAAATCGGACGGCTCAGTCATCGAAATGGAAACGGTGGAAAACACCGTAGGGGAACTGCTGGGCTATCTCTGCCAGGAATCCATCGAGGAGGCGGCGCCGTTCGCCAAGTGGCCGCCGGACATGGTGCGCATGATCGGCTCGAATTTTCGGGAAGTCACCTTTACCTTTTATTACTATTGAACTCATCGTTTATGGAAACTGCCGTTTATTCCCTGCTCGCATTGACCTCCGTGGTTGGTTTTGCCGTCATCCTGTGGCGCGCCTGGGTGCTGCGCTGGGGCCGGGTGGCCCCGCCAAGCATCGCCGAGCACATCATGGACTGCCGCACGGCGGACGACGTGGAAAAGCTCCGGCAGGCCTGCGTCGATCATCCATCGCCACTCGGCCGCCTGCTGATCTCCGCGTCCAATCACCTGGAATGGCCCAAGGCGGAAAACGTCAGCTCGCTGGAAACAGCCGCCCGGCGCGAGATCGTGCGGCTGGAGCGCGGCTTGGTGGTGCTGGAAATCATCGTGGGCATCGCTCCCCTGCTCGGCTTGGTGGGCACGATTGTGGGCATGATGACGGTGTTCAACAACATCGGGGAATCCGGCCTCAACAACGCCTCGAGCCTGGCCCAAGGCATCAGCGTGATCCTCAAAACCACCCTGATCGGCCTGCTCATCGCCATTCCAGCGCTGGTGGCCTGGGGCTATTTCAGCAAGAAGGTGGAAGTCTTCGCGGTGGAAATGGAAACGCTGTGCGATGAATTCATTCGCCGGCAATATTCGAAACGCCAATGAAATTCATGGTACGCAAACGCCGGACCGCGCCGGCCGTCATCATCGTGGCGCTGATTGACGTGCTGATTGTGCTGGTGATCTTCCTGATGGTCACCACCACGTTCAAGCAGGTGCCGGCGCTGCAACTGGCCTTGCCTGCCTCGCGGCAGGCGCTACGGCCCGGCGTGAGCGAAAACCCGCCGCAGGTCGTCACCATCTCGTCCAACGGCCTGCTGTTCCTGGCCACCAGCCCGTTCACCTTGGATCAGCTACAGGCCCAGCTCGCGACCCTGGCCGCCAAGAATCCCAAACTCAAACTCGCCGTGCGGGCGGACAAAGACGCGCCCTGGGGCCGCATCGTAGAGGTGATGGACGCCGCCAAAGCGGCCAAGGTCACCGATATCAGCGCCTTCACCAAGGAAACCAGCCGGCCGTAGCGGGGCTGGCGCTGCAACCACAAAGAGCCGATACCACCTGGCCCGGCCCATTCATCGCCAACCAATTGTTCCGGCTGAATCGTGAGACAATGGATACCAAGTCCCGGCTTGGGTGCAAGCCTCTCACCCTTTGCAAAACCTCAAGCTTTTTTCCGTTTGCGGCGAACACCAGTTCGCCGCCACGCCGAATTTATGAAACCAGTTCTGCTCGCGTCACAGCGGGAATGGCGGCCAGGGCCACCAGCCGGCCGGGCCGGGGGTCAGCCTTGACGATCATCGCGCCATTGGCGGGACGGGAACTGAAGATGGTGGCTTCGATGCCCGTCTTGGTTTTGTAATCGGCGGCGATTCTTTTGGTGATGGCATCGACGTCGTGGGTCTTGACGAGGGCCACGCAGCAGCCGCCAAAGCCGCCCCCGGTCATGCGGCAGCCATAAATGCCGCCGCGGTAACCGATATTTTCGGCAATCTCGACGACGGCGTCCAACTCGGCGCAGCTCACCTCGTAATCGTCCCGCAGGGCGGCATGGCTGGCGTACATCAATTGCCCGACCGTGGGCCAGTTGGAGTGGCGGATGCCTTCGGCGGCGTGGAGAGTGCGCTCGATTTCGCCGATGACGTGCCGGGCGCGGCGGTAAACCACCTCGCTCAACCGGTCTTTGAGAGCTTCCAACTGTTCGGCAGTGGCGTCGCGAAGGGCTTTCACGCCGAGAACCTTGGCGGCCTGTTCGCATTCGGCCCGGCGCTGGGCGTATTCGCCGTTGCCGAGCTCGTGTTTGACATTGGTGTTGATGATGAGCAGCTCCACCAGGGGATCGCTCATGGGCACCAGCTCGGTACGGTGGGAACGGCAATCGAGCAGCAACAAATGGCCTTCGCGGCCCAGCGCGGAAATAAACTGGTCCATGATGCCACAGGGCACGCCGGCAAATTCATGCTCGGCCTGCTGCGCCAGCAAAGCTTTCTCCACCGGGTCCAGGGTCCGGCCGGTCACGGCTTCAATGAGCGTCGCGGTGGCGACCTCGAGCGCGGCGCTGCTGCTCAGTCCGCCGCCCAGCGGGACGGTGGACACGAAGGCCACGTCCAAGGCGGGGAATTTGACGCCGCGCCGCTGAAAGCCGGCCAGCACGCCGCGGATATAATTCGACCATTTCGGCTGGCCCTTGGTGATGACCGTGGAAATGTCAATGGCGGCGGTCTCCTTGAAATGTGCGTCGTAAACGGAAACCTGGCCGGGCGCGGCGGCCTCGTCGGCGGCCATCACCGCATAGCGCTCAATGGCCATGGGCAACACAAAACCGTCGTTGTAATCGGTGTGTTCGCCGATCACGTTCACGCGGCCCGGCGCCGCCGCGATCCAACGCGGCGGACGGCCATAGTGTTGTTCAAATTCGGCGGCGACGTGCGCGGCCAGCTCTTTAAGTGTCATGTTGGCAAAATAGGACGTGCGGCGAGTATAGGCGAAACCGGCGCGAAAAACAACGGGGGATAGCCAGGGATTTCCGCCGGGGCCGGCCTGGGACCGCCATCAGGGGGTGGGGGGATTTTTCCGGCCCCGGGCCGCGCCGATCAGCATCAACACGCCAAAGATCAGCAGCACGATGCCCCAGATGAGATTGATGTTGATGCCGAGCGAGATGGCGTGGTCGGATTCGACCATGGCGCCATTGAGGGCAAGCAACACGCCAATGAGCGTAAACATGAGGCCGATTGGCCAGCGAATATCGAGTCCCATAGATTTATTCTTTCAGTGGGTTAATGGTTCACCAGAAGAGGAGATTGAGAATGGCGCAGACAATCAGCAGCACGACGCCGACGACGCCGGGTTTTTGATAAATCGGGATGTTATGGTCCACGATTTTGGGCGTGAGCGAATAGACGAGGCCCTTCAAGTCGGCGTCGGTCTTGGTGGATTGGGTGGCGAGCGAAATCACCAGGGTGAGGACGAAGCAGACGGTGAAGGCGAAGGCGGCGAGCCAGAAGTTCTGGGCCATCTCGCTGGCGAACACCTGGAGGCCATGCAGGTAGCCGCCTTTGGCCACGCTGATAATGTGGCCGGAGGCGTCGAGGTTGCCGGGAATGGTCGTAAACGCATGGAACAAAGCGGAGCTGGCGATACCGCCGGACAAGCCGAGGAAGGCGCCCGTGCCGGTGGCGCGCTTCCAAAACATGCCCAGCATGAAGGTGGCGAACAGCGGCGCGTTCACAAAGCCGAACACGAGCTGGATAATATCCATGGCATTCAAAAACAGGGAGGCGAAATAGGCCGCGAGGATGCTCAGCAGGATGCCCGCCACTGTGGTGACCTTGCCCGCCCAGAAATAATGGTTGTCGCTCTTGCCCTTGACCAGATAGGCCTGGTACAGGTCATAGGTCCAGACCGTATTGAAGGCAGTGACGTTGCCGGCCATGCCGGACATGAAGGAGGCGAGGAGGGCGGTGAGGGCCAGGCCGAGCAGACCGGGCGGACAGTATTTTTTCACGAGCGAAAGGATGACCTCGTCATAGTCGTTTTCCGTAACGCTGTTGTAAATGCCCTGCCGGATATCCGCGTCCGACAATTTGCCGCCGGCTTCCGCGGTCACCAGCGAGGTGACCTTTGCGGCATCCACTTTTTTGCCGAGCGCGTCACCGACCGCCTTCACTGCCGCCGCGGAGTCGGCCGGGCTGGCGCTTTTCACGGCATCGACGGCCTTCGCGTAATCGGCCGCTGAAATAATCGGCGGGGGAATGCGATAATTCTTGTCCGGCATGGCGGTGAGAGCCACGGCGATCATGCCCGGAACGATGACCAGAAAGGGGAAGAGCATCTTGGGCACGGCGGCCACCAACGGCGTGTTGCGGGCGGCCGTCATGTTTTTGGCGGCCATGGCGCGCTGAACGACGAGGAAGTTGGTGCACCAATAGCCGAAGCTCAACACGAAGCCCAGGCCGAAAACCATGGCAAATATATCCACCCCCATCGGATTATGCTCCGAACCGGCCAGCACCGGTTTCCACGCACTCGACCAGGCATCGGCGGCGAAGCCATGATCCGTCGCGACGGTCTGCAGCGAACCGTTCATGGCGTGCCAGCCGCCCACGTCTTTCAAGCCCAGATAGACCACCGGCGCGAAACCGAGGACGATCATGAAGAACTGCAGCACTTCCGTGTAAATTGCCGAGGTCAACCCGCCTTTCAAAACATAGAGCAGCACCACGCCGGAACAAATCCACAAATAGACATCATAGCTGCCCAGATGGAGACCGCCGAAATCATAGGCAAATTGCCAGGGCAGCAGGTTGGTCAGCAATTTTGCCAGCGCGTTCATCGAGATGCCGGAGGCGAAAATCGTCATAACCGCGAAGGCGATCGAGTTCAGGCAGCGCACGCGGCCGTCGAAGCGCATGTTCAAGTATTCCGGCACCGACCGGGCCTTGGAGCCGTAGTAAAAGGGCATCATGAACACCGCCAGGAAGATCATGGCGGGGATGGCGCCCACCCAATAGAAGTGGGCGGTGGCGATGCCGTATTTGGCGCCGCAGGCCGCCATGCCGACCAATTCGAGCGCGCCCAGGTTGGCCGAGATGAAGGCCAGGCCGGTCACCCAGGTGGGAATGGAGCGCGCGGACGTCAGGAAGTCCGAAGAGGTCTTCATGTACCGCGCCAGCGCCCAGCCGATCCCGATTACGAAGGCGACGTACGCGATGAGAATGGTGTAATCAATCCAGTGAAGGTGGATGGGTTGCATAAAGTGTGCGCAAATATTTATCGGTTTTTATAAGCCGTGTCAAATGTATTGCCCGGCAAAGCGATGCACTTGAGGGGGCCGGCGCCGGCGGCTGCATTTCCCCGACAATGGCGGTTGCTTTCGGACGGGGAATGTGTTTTATTTTGCCGCATATTATGCCAACAAAAGTTGAAACAAAAACGAACGAGCTTTGCGAAGCCATTCTGGAACATCTTGAAGTGGGCGGCGTGCGCCGGAGAATTGACAGTTTCCTGTCCGATTCCACCGCCCGCAGCCAGTACGAAAGTCTGATGACCCGGGGCCAGGAATTGCAGGAGAAACAGCACCAGGGCCAGACCCTGGACCCGGAGGAAATCTCCGCGTTTGAGAAGGACCGGGACGCGCTGCTGCGCAATCCCGTCGCTTCCGGCTTCCTGGATGCCCAGGAAGAAATGCACGACCTGCAGCATTCCGTGCAGAAGATCGTCGCCAAGACGATTGAACTGGGTCACGTGCCCAGCGCGGAAGACCTGGCGGAAGGCTGCTGCGGCGGCGGCGGCCATAGCTGCGGTTGCCACGACCATTGAGCGGCGGGTTTTTGCGGGTTCCCGCCCCGAGCTCGTCCGAAGTGCAGCGTGAACGCGTTGCCCTTCGGTTTTTCGTTGCCGCGAAGGGCGGCGAATCGGCCATTGCCTCCGGCGGCGGTCCGCCGGCATACTCCTCCCGTGAACGATAAATTTGCCGCCGCCCTCCACCGGTTTGACGAGGAAAACGCGCGTGATCCGCATCAGGAGGACGGGCAGCCGCGCGAATTGCTGTATGCGCGGCGGCTGACGGACTGGGTGCTGAAGCTACGGCCCGACGCCGGCGAAGCGCTACGCCTGGCGGCCCGCAGCCAGCACATCAGCCGCTGGCAGAGCCCCCGCGAGAATTACCCCATGACCCGGGCCGGCTATCTCAAATGGCGCGCCGACCTCAAGAAATTTCACGCCGAGAAGTCCGGCTCCATCCTCCGCGAAGTGGGCTATGACGACGCGACCATCCACCGGGTGCAGAACCTGAATCTAAAAAAAGATTTCCCGGCCGACGCTGAATGCCGGGTGCTGGAAGACGCACTGTGCTTGGTATTCCTGGAATTCCAGTTCGCTGCGCTCGCCGCCAAGAGCGACGACGCCAAAATGATCAGCGTCCTCCGCAAATCCTGGGAGAAGATGACCGACGCCGCCCGCGCCGAGGCGCTCAAGCTGGACTTTGGCACGCGGGAGAAAAGCCTGATCGAGCAGGCGCTGCATCCGGCCTGACGCCGCCCCTCCCCTGCCCTGCCACCACGCCGGGACGATTCAGTTGAAAAATGAATTAACCACAGATGAACGCAGATCAACACAGATGAAAAAGGGCTTGGCAGGGCTTTCTTGCAGCTGGAGGAACAGTCACCAATGGATGCACGGCTTTGCACCAACCAGTTCCGGTTCTAAATCTGTGTCCATCTGTGTTCATCTGTGGTTCAAATAAATCGTTCCGGCTAGGGCGACTGGATGCGGAAGAATTCGGCGGTGTTCGTCAGCGGCAGCGAGACGTTGCCGACCAGGGTGGTGGCCACATTGACCCAGGCCGCCGGCAGCAATTGGGGCGTGGCCTGCACCACGTAAGGCGCCACGCCGCCCGCCCACGTGAGCTGCAGATTCGCTCCGGCCGGGCTCACGGAAACCACGAAGCCGTTCGTCACCGTGACCACCATGGCGTCGTACGCCACGGCATGAACGCCGTCGGCTGCGCTCAATTCCAAGGTGTAGGTCCCCGGCGCGCTGAAGGTCGCCGTGGTATTCGTGAGCGCGGCATTGCCGAAAGTAACCGTGCCGGGGCCCGAATAGAGCGCCCACTGGATGGCCGGTGGCGGGTTGGAATAGGCCACCGCCCCCTGCAAGGTCACCGGCGCACCGGACGCCGCGGCCTGGTCCGGCCCCGCAAACGCCGCCGGGGCTCCCGGCGAGCGCGGCCCGGCGTCGGGACCGGTGGTTTGGACCACTTCGAAATTGGTGATGCCAAGCCCCTGGCTGGCGATATCGGCAAAGGCGTTGCCCCAGCGTTGGTCAGGGGTGATGGAAATGGAAAAGAACGAGCTGCTGTTGTCCGCCACCATGGCCCCGTACTTCTTGAGCCCGAGCAGGAGGGCCTTTTCCTCCTTGGTCCAATTAGCGGGGATCACGTAGCCGGCCTTGAGCCGCAGCCGCTGGCCCATGGACGGCAGGTTCGTGTTGGTGTTGCTGGAGGGCGCGGCGAAATGAGTGGCTGGATAAATATAGTTATTGTAGCGCGACTGCACCACCACCAGCCGGCAGGCGTGCTCCACCATGCCGCGCTCGCATTCGTCGTAACGCACCAGCGCGGGAAACATGGGAAAGCCCGCGGCGTCGCCGGAGGTCCAACCCGCGGGGCGGAGACCGTTGGTGTTGAGATTGAAAATCGCGCCGTTCGCCGCCTGCCAGTCCGCCCCCACCAGCACGGCTTCCCACGTCTCAAAAATCGTGCCGACGCCCGGCTGGACGTCGATCGAATGCCGGTCGCTGCCGTCGTTGTTGGTCTGCCATTGCAGGAGCGTCTGCGTGCCGGTGCCGGTGGGCCATGCTTCAATGGGCTGGTTGGTGGGGATGGGATAGAGGCCGTAGGGATAATTTCCGCCGTTCAAGTCGGATTGATCGGGGTAGTCCACGAAATTGATGGGCACCAGCGGCTGGCTGTCCGGGACCAGTACGAAATTCATTTCCTGGAACAATTCGAGGACACGGTGCGAGGAGCCGACGTTGGAATTGATTTGCGAGATCATCGCGGCCGAATTGACGAGCACCGGCAGGTTGGAGACGCATTCGTTCCAGGGATTGGTCACCGGAAAGATTTGCATGGCCGCCACCACGGTGTCGGCGTTGGTGGTGTTGAACAGAATCGAATTCGTGACGACCGGCAGCGGTCCCAGAATGCGCCCTTCCTGGTTGATGCGCTGGCCGGTGGCCGGACAGACCAGCCGGGAGGCGAGCAGCAGGCATAGCGCCGCCAATGCCGGGCAAAATTTCATCATGACCGGCCAATCTATCACCGGTCCGGGCCGAAGGCAAAATCCAGGTGGCCGCGCCCAAGAATTTGTCGGACAGGAGTATGGCGGATTTTGAACACGCTGGGCAATTAATAGTCGCAGCCACCCATAGCATGAGCCGATTCCATAGGAATTCCGCCTTGGTATGATGTTTGCTTCTCAATTTGGGATAACTTGAGCGACGCAAATTCCTTTCAACCATGTCCCGTTGGATGTGGGGGTGTGACGGCGGTTCCCATCTTCAAGGAAGATGGCAGCCACCCGGATTGCCGTGTCATCGACGAGCTCCGGCTGCTGTTCGACATCTCGTGCACGCTGGAAAGCAGCTTGGAGTTGCACGAAGTCATCCGCCCCGTGCTGACCAAGATGTCGGACGTGCTGGGCATGCGGCGGGGGGCCATGACCATACTCCACGGCGGGCGCGTGACCATCAGCGAGGCCGTGGGGCTGCCCAAGGACGTTTCCAAGGAGGATTATCTGGCCGCCTGCCACGAGGTGATCGCCATGGTCACGGGGACCGGCCAAGCGGTGGTGGTGCCGGACATTTCGCACGAGCCGAGCCTGGCGGCGCGCTGGGCCGAGGAAGCCGGGCGGCCGGGCGCCAACGATTCGCCACTGGCCTACGTGTGCGTGCCCATCAAGTTCGGCGAGGAAACCGTGGGCTGCCTGAGCGCCGAACGGCTCGTGTCGCAATATCCCAATCTCTCCGCCGACCGCCGGCTGCTCTCGCTCATTGCCAACATCATCGCCCAAGTGGTCCATTTTCACAACGCGAACGATGAGAAGATCGCCGCGCTGCGCGGGGAAAACGAGCGGTTGCAGAAGCAACTGCAGACCGCGATGCGCCCAGAATTCATCGTGGGCAACTCCAACGCGATGCGCTCGGTTTACCTGCACATCGACGAGGTGGCCGGCAGCGTCACGACGGTGCTCATCCGCGGTGAATCCGGCGTGGGCAAGGAACTCGTGGCGCGCGCCCTGCACGAGCAAAGTCCGCGCAAGAGCAAGTGCTTCGTCAAGTTCAACTGCGCGGCGCTGCCCGAATCCATCATCGAGAGCGAACTGTTCGGCCATGAAAAGGGCGCGTTCACCGGCGCGCTGGCCATGCGCAAGGGCCGGTTCGAAGTCGCCGACGGCGGCACGATCTTCCTGGATGAAATCGGCGACGTTTCGCCGCAAACCCAGGTGAAGCTGCTCCGCGTGCTGCAGGAAAAGGAGTTCGAGCGCGTGGGCGGCCAGACGCCCATTCGGGTGAGCGTGCGCATCATCGCCGCCACCAGCCGCAATTTGGAAGGCATGATCGAGGAGGGCAAATTCCGGGCCGATCTTTATTACCGGCTGAATGTGTTCCCGATTTTCGTCCCGCCGTTGCGGGAGCGGAAGTCGGACATGCTCCTGCTGGCCGACCATTTCGTCGAAAAATACGGGAAACTCAACGGGAAAGGCATCAAGCGCATCTCCACCGCCGCCATTGACCTGCTCATGAGCTATCACTGGCCGGGCAACGTGCGGGAGCTGGAAAACTCCATGGAGCGCGCGGTGCTGCTTTGCCACGGCCAGGCGGTGGAGGCGCACCACTTGCCGCCCACTTTGCAGAAGCAGGATCCCGCCGAGCAGGCGGACGCCAAAGGCACGCTCGCCGCCGCCATCTCCGCGCTGGAATTCGAGATGATCGTCGCCGAGCTAAAGGCCTGCGACGGCAACATGGCCGGCGCCGCGCGGCGGCTCGGGCTGACCGAGCGGCAGATGGGCTTGCGCGTGAAACGCTACGGCATTGATTTTAAGCGGTTCCGGCGCGAGGAAATCGCGGTGGCCTGAAACGGCCCGCGCCCGCCGGCTCCGGGCCAATCGCGCCAGCCATGACGACCTGCAATCCCGGCCCCTCCGGTCACCCCGCCGTTTCCGGGCTGCTCGATCGCGCCCTCGGCTCGTACTTGGGGCTGGCGATCGGCGACGCGCTCGGCGCCACGGTGGAATTCATGACCGACCGCGAAATTGCCGCCCAATACAAGGTCCACAAACAAATGATCGGCGGAGGCTGGCTGGGGCTGCGGCCGGGGCGCGTGACCGACGATACGGAAATGGCGCTGGCGCTCGGTTCCGCATTGATTTCCAGCCATGGCTGGGAGCTTCCCGCCATTGCGGATGCCTTCGTGCAATGGATGCGGAGCCTGCCAATCGACATTGGCAACACCTGCCGGCGCGGAATCACCCACTACGTGGTCACCGGCCAATTGAGCGCGCCGCTCGCCGAGAGCAGTGGCGGGAACGGCGCCGCCATGCGCAACCTGCCCGCCGTGCTGGCCTCCCTGGCCGCCGAGGAACTCATGGTGCAACGCAGCATCGAACAGGCCCACATCACCCACAACCATCCCCTCTCGGACGCCGCCATAGGCGCGTTGGCGTGCATAACCCGCCGCCTGCTCCTCGAGGGCCCGCAAGCGCCCTGCGGCCAAATCGCCGCCGACTTGGTGGCGCGGCATGCCGACTTTCGCTTCATCCCCTGGCCGGGCAGGACCAGCGGCTACGTAGTGGACACGGTGCAGACGGTCTTCGATGGTTTTTTCAACACCAGCACGTTCGAAGACTGCCTCGTGCGCGTGGTGAACCGCGGCGGCGACGCCGACACCGCCGGCGCACTGGCCGGACAGTTGGCGGGGGCACGGTACGGCCTCCAAGGCATTCCCGCGCGCTGGCTCGCCAAATTGGATCCGGCCGTCAGCGCGGCCATCCGCCACCAGACACCGCGACTGCTGGAGCTCTCTTTACCCGTGCCATGACGCCCCGAATGGTCCATCCTCAAGCCTGATGCGCCCCCCGGAAAATCTTTACCACCCGAACATCGGCGAGGACCACTCCCGCTCCTCGTGTTCCCTGAACCGGTGCAATCTCTCGCCGTGGATCATCGGTTCCGAGGAGTTCCAGGCGAATCCGCTGCCGGTGGAAATTGACGGCGCCCGCGCCACCGACCGCGGCTTGTTTCGCGGCCTGGAGCAGATTGCAGACGCAGGCGGTCGCAGCCAGTTTTTCCACGATTATCTTGCCGCCAAGTTCAGCCTGAACGAGAAAATCGAGCGCGGCGGCCGGCCGCAGCCGGTGTACAGCTACATCCATTTGCTGCGGTCGTGGGGCGCGGACAGCAACGGCCAGGCCGGCGCGGTGCTCAAGTCCTGGGTGGAGAGCCGTTTTGGCATCCTGACCACCTACCACAAGGGCCGTTTGGCGGAAGACCCCGGCTCCCGCGAGGCGTTTCTGTTCGACCGCACCCGCGGCGCCGCGAAATCCATCGGCGTGCTCATGCAACTGGACCTGCTCTACACCTTTTGCCAGGACGAGCTCCGCCGCCGATTTCCCGGGGAACACTCGAAGATTCTTTATCGCGGCACCCATGATTCCGAGGAATACACCATTCGCAGCCGGACCGTCGGGCCGAACCCGGTTCGTCGTGCCGCGCTCGTCCAGCTCAATAATCTCAGCTCGTTCACCGCGGACCCCGAGGTGGCGTGGGAGTTCGGTTCCAGCGCGTGGGAAGTCAGCGTGCCGTTTCCCAAGATTGTGTTCTTCAGCGGCCTCCTGCCCAAATCCTGCCTAGCCGGCGAATCGGAGCACCTTGTCCTCGGCGGCTATTACAACGTGCGCGGGCTGATCGGCTGACCCGGCACGATGCGGTTATGATCGGCGCGGAAAATCGGGGCATGTGGGCTGGGGGGAGCGCGCTGTTGATAGCGCTGCGACGCGGCCACCGAATGATGCGGCCGAATTATCCGCACGTTTTCGTCACGCTCCACGGTGAAGCGACCTGAAGGTCGCGGGCCGGATGCTCGAGATGCCTGCATGATTGACCTCTCCACCCTCGCCTGCCGCCAGCGGTGAACTCTTGAAGGTTGGTTTCGCCTCGATTGCGCGCTGCGGCCGCTTACAATTCCGGGGCGAAGATGAGTAATAATCCACAGCCCAAGCTGGTAGTCCTGTTGGGGACCAATGCCTCCGGGAAGAGCGAACTGGGCATCCGCCTGGCGCGCTGCTTCGGCGGTGAAATCGTCTCGGCCGATTCCCGCCAAGTTTATCGCGGCCTGGACCTCGGCAGCGGAAAAATCAAACCGGCGCAGGCGCAGATCGTGCCGCATCACCTGATTGACGTGGCGGAAGTGACCGATTACTACTCGTTGGCGCAATATCAGCGAG
>Ga0182030_10016219_pt1 | contig 14535 bp, 13 predicted proteins | sample 812S3MmetaG_FD_121299 | JGI IMG/M metagenome (GOLD analysis project Ga0182030, IMG submission 121299) | Permafrost microbial communities from Stordalen Mire, Sweden - 812S3M metaG (Illumina Assembly) | ecosystem: Environmental > Terrestrial > Soil > Wetlands > Permafrost | place: Sweden... | reverse complement strand
GCGTCCCAGGTCGTTGGCGGCCACGTGAATGGCTGGTTTCGTGGGTGCAGATTTTGCGGTCAAACGGCCCTAGTATAAAGGCAACGCGTCGTTTCGCCAATTCCTCGCGCCGCTGGCGGGGGGTAGTCTTGAGGCTTAATCTCAGGCCTTAGCCCGTCCACGGAATCCTCGGATTGCGGCGAGAACCGTGTATCATAAAAACGACGGCGTCTTGAATAACGTACCCACAGTTCGTTGGTTTCGCTGCACGGTCCTTGCATTGATGCTGACGGTGGCGGCGGCACAAGGCCAGACGCGCAACGAAATTGTCGTGGCCGCGGCAGCCAATCTCACGGAAGCTTTCCAACAAGTGGGCACGCGTTTCGAAATGGAAACCGGAATCCACGTCACGCTCAGCTTTGGCGCCACGGCGCAGATCGCGCAGCAGGCCGAGAACGGCGCGCCGTTCGACGTGATCGCCGCGGCGGATACGGAACACATTGACGCCCTGGGCCAGAAAGGCCTCCTCGTTCCCGGTTCGCGTGCGATTTATGTGCAAGGGGTGCTTGCGCTGTGGATTCCAGCCACCGGTCCCCAGCAGGTTCATACCCTGCAGGATTTGACGTCGGATCAAGTGAAGATCATAGCGCTGGCCAAGCCGGAGCTTGCTCCCTACGGCGCCGCGGCGGTAGCTGCGTTAAAAAAGGCCGGCATTTGGGAGCGTGTGCAGTCGAAAGTGGTCTACGCCGAAAACATCAACATGGCTCGGCAATACGGCGCTTCGGGGAACGCCGACGCCGTGCTTACGGCCTACGCTCTGGTCCTCAAAGAAAAGGGCACGGTTGTACAAGTCGATCGTCAACTCTATCCGCCCATCGACCAGGCTCTCGGCGTTCTATCGAGTTCCCGCAAACAGGCCGAAGCGCGCCGCTTTGTCGAATTCATCCTGCGCGGCAATGGAAAGACCGTGCTCGGCGAATTCGGATATCGCTAGACGCCAGTGGTGCAGTGGCGCCAAGGGCGACGCTTTCACTGGGCTGCGATTCCGGCGCGTCCTGATTGCCCCCGTCCGGTTCGCTAAAATAAACGAGGCCGCATTCGGCCAGGGAGAAATTCGAATTCAAATGAAAACCGCGACGATTTTCATCGTGACGACTATGCTGGGCGCGACCGGGCTGTCCGCGCAAAGCATCTCCGCTGAGGTCAAAGCTCAGTGGACCGATATCAAAGAGAATTTGACCAAGGCTGCGGATCGCATATCCGACGCCGACTACGCGTTTAAGCCCGAAGGCGAGCCTCGCTCCTACGGCGATCTGATCGCCCATGTGGCCGACGTACAAGCCGCGATCTGCGGCGCCGCCAAGGGCGAACAGAAGCGCATCGGAGCAGGCCAGAAAAAGACCAAAGCGGAATTGATCGCCGCGCTCAAGGAGTCGAATGACTTCTGCGATAGCGCCTATGCGGCGCTCACCGACGCCAACGCCAACGATATGGTTGCGATGTTCGGCGGCATGCGCACGCGCGTGGGAGCGCTGGAGTTCAACGTGGTTCACGACAACGAAGTCTATGGCAGCATCGCGGTTTATATGCGCATGAAGAACGTGGTGCCGCCGACCACTGCGGATCGTCCGCAGATGGACGGCAAAAAGAAAAAGCAATAGCGGGTGGTACCGTCCTGCCGCGGGGCGTGCGCTACGGGCGCCGCCTCGTGTCTTTCCTGTTTGAGCCCCCCCCCTTTTTGACCCCTCCCGTTTTGCACTCTTCCTGAGTAGCCCTTTCTGGGTAAATGCTCCTTACAATTCAGTCACTTTCCAACATCGAACCTTAATGGAATTCGCTTAGGATAAAGGACGGTGTCCGGCCGTCCGGTTGGTCGCAGTGCGTTCCGGATGTAACTACACTGGAACAAGTGCAGTCTTTATTTCAGCTCACAACCGAATCCGGAGACGCACCGCGCTCTGTTTGAGGCGCAAAATCATTCGAGGGGGGCATGCTCAATGAAATGCCGGGAAAAGAAACGCTGTGAAAATCTGAAACGTCTTGGAAATCGGCGCATCACGCTCGCCGCTCTGCTTTTGCTCTCCGGCCTGCTGTTGCAGCTTCACTCCCAGACCCCGGCTCCGGCCTCTAGCGTAGTCGGCGTGGTAACGAAGATCGACGTAGACGCGCATCAGATCGTGCTGAAGACCGACGCGGGTGCGGAGATCGCGGTCGCGGTGCAGCCGAAGGCGGGTTTTCGCAAGGTGGCTCCGGGCGAGACCGATTTGCGCAACGCGCCGACCATTGCGATGACGGATGTCAACGCGGGGGATCGCGTTCTGGCGCGCGGCAAGTCTTCGGACGACAAGAAATCGATGGAAGCCAATCTCATTGTGGTGATGTCCAAAGCCGATATCGCCAACAAGCAGGCGCAGGAGAAAGCCGATTGGGATAAGCGCGGCGTGATGGGCGTTGTGTCTTCGGCCAGCGCCGATCAAATCGTGGTCAGCGTTCGCGGGGCCGCGGGAAACACCTCGCTGACGGTGGTTCCGGGCAAGGATGCCGTGGTGCGGCGTTATGCTCCGGATTCCGTGAAATTCGCCGATGCAAAGCCCGCGAAGATCGCCGACATCAAGGCGGGCGATCAGGTGCGTGTGCGCGGCGATAAGAGCGAAGACGGCAAGTCCATGACGGCGGATGAGATTGTCTCCGGTTCGTTCCATACCATCGCCGCGACCATCAACGGCATCGACGCGGCGTCGAACACGCTGCGCGTTACGAATCTCGACGGCAAGAAGCCGCTGGTGGTCAAGGTCAATCCCGATAGTGTGCTGCATCAACTGCCGGCGCAGATGGCGCAGATGCTGGCGGCTCGCAATCGTGCTCCGGAAGGCGGAGCTCCTCTAGCCAGTGCCGCTCCTCCCGCGGGAGCCGAAGCAGGCGGACGTGGCGGACGTGGTGGCGGTTTTGGTGGAGGGGCCGGCGGCGGACGCGCTGGTGGCGATCTGCAGCAAATGCTGGAACGCGCGCCCAAAATTACTTTGGCGGATTTGAAAAACGGCGACGCGATTATCGTGTCGAGCACGGAAGGAACCACGCCCAATCAAATCACGGCGATCACGCTGGTCTCGGGCGTGGAGCCCATTCTCACGGCCCCCGGCCGCAAGGACATGGCGCTGGGCTCGTGGAGCCTCGATATGGAAGGGGGCGGTCAGTAGGCCGCTCAAGGAATTTTTGATGACTTTGAAGCGCTATTTGAATCGCGGGCTATTTCTCGCTGCGACCGCGTTGTGGTGGGGTGTCCTGCTGCAGGCGCAAACCACGGGAACGATGCAGGGCTCGATGGTCGATCCTTCGAACGCCGCAGTGCCCAACGCATCGGTCACGGTGACAGGACCGAACGGCTTCGTCAAGACCGCGCAAACCGATCCAACGGGCGCCTATTCGATCGCGGGATTGCCGCCGGGTAAATACACGGTGCGCGTCGCCTCTGCCGGTTTCAGCCTGCTGGAACGAATGAACGTGGATATTGCGGGAGGACGCCCCACCACGCTCGACGGCCATTTGAGCATCGCCACGGAAACGCAGGAAGTGACGGTCACCGATATTCAGCACGTGGAGCTCGATCCATCGAAAAATGCCGGGGCGCTGGTTTTGAAGGAAGCAGACCTCGACATGCTGCCCGACGATCCGGACGATTTGCAGGCCGATCTTTTGGCCCTGGCCGGCCCCGCCGCCGGACCGAATGGCGGCCAGATGTACATCGACGGCTTTAGCAACGGCCAGCTGCCGCCGAAGGAATCCATCCGTGAGATTCGCATCAACTCGAATCCTTTTTCTTCGGAGTTCGACGCGCCGGGCTACGGACGCATCGAGATTCTGACGAAGCCCGGTTCGGACAAATTCCGCGGGATGGTCATGATCAACTACGGGAACTCGATCTTCAACGCGCGCAATCCCTATTCGCCGGAGAAGCCTTACTACGACACGCGGAATATAAACGCGAATTTGAGCGGACCCATCATCAAGAACAAAATGTCGTTCTTTATCGATTTTGCACGCCGCGACATGCGCGATTCGGATCTGATCAACGCGCAGCTCTCGCCGAGTATACTTTATGCGCAAAGTGTGATCGCGCCCAGCGAGCGAACTAATATCAGTCCGCGCATCGATTATCAGCTGACGCCTAATATCACGTTGCAGGGACGCTATTCGTGGGTGCAACAGACGCAATCCAATCAAGGCATCGGCGGCATCAATCTGGCGTCGGGCGTGGTTCTGCCGAGCAGCGTTTACACGCCCGCCAGCACCAGCACCGCCTATTCGCAGACCAGCACGAACCAGACCGTCCAGTTGACCGAGACGCAGGTGATCAACAGCCGGATGATCAACGAAACGCGCTTCCAATATTTCCGCCAGCAGCAGAATCAAACCGGCGACAATCCGATCTTGAACGTCCAAGTGAACGACGAGTTTGCGTTCGGCAGCAGTTTCCCGCTGCAGTACACCAACCAGAACAATTTTGAATTGCAGAACTTCACTTCCATCACGCACGGAACGCAGTTCATCAAATTTGGGACGCGCTTGCGCGAAGGCACGGAGTCGACTTATTACACGACGAATTTCAGCGGCCAATATATCTTCGATTCCATCGCGGCCTATCAGGCGGGCACGCCCAGTCAATACATCATTGCGGGCGGAAATCCCTTGCAGAACGTCAAACAGTTCGACGCCGGCTTGTTTTTGCAGGACGATTGGAAAATCAGACCGAGTCTCACCCTCAGCCTCGGCGCACGCTATGAAATTCAGCAGAACATCGGCGACGCCGGCGATTTCGCTCCGCGCATCGGGCTCGCCTGGGGCATCGGGCCGGGCCAGGGCCGCTTGCGCACGCCCAAGACCGTGCTGCGCGCCGGCTACGGCTGGTTCTATTCGCGCTTCCCGATCGGCGACACACTGCAGGCGGTGCGCGACAACGGCGTCAATCAGCTGCAGTACATCGTAGAGAATCCTTGCTTCTACCCGACGGCGCCCACCATCCAGAGCCTTTCCAGCTATAGCTGTCCCGGTTCCACGGCCCTCGCTTCGCTGAACACATACAAGGTGGATTCGAATCTGCGCGCGGGGCTGCTTATGCAAAGCGCCATCGGCATCGATCGCCAGCTGCCGAAAAACACCACGCTCTCGGTCAACTACATCAGTTCCCGCGGAGTTCATCAGCTGCGCCTTGTGAATATCAACACGCCGCTGCCGGGAACATTTACGCTGGTGAATCAGAGCTCGGGAGTTTATCCCTATTTCTCGACGGTCGGCACGGGCGTTCTGGATCTTTACGAATCCAGCGGCTTGTTCAAACAGAATCAGCTGATCTTCAATGTCAACGCGCGGCTCAGCGCCCGGTTCACGCTGTTCGGATTTTACGCGTACAGCCGCGCCGATACGAACGTGATCGGAAACGTCGGCCAGCCCTCGAATCCTTACAATTTCGGCGACGACTGGGGGAGGTCCTCCTTTGACATTCGCCATCGCGTGAATATCAACGGGAGTCTGGCGCTGCCTTACGGACTGCGTTTGTCGCCGAATATTACGATGAATTCGGCACCGCCGTTCAACATCGTTGCGGGCGTCGATCAATTCGGCGATTCCCTGTTCAACGCGCGTCCAGCGTTCGAACCTGCGGGATTCAACGGTCCGGCCTGCACCAGCCAACTGGCCAACAGCGGAACGCCTTGCGTGATCTCCACCGCCAAGTACGGGAACTTCGTGATTAATCCAACGCCGGGGATGACGGTCATCCCGGCCAACTACGGCACGGGCTTCGCGCAAATCAACATCAACATGCGCATCAGCCGGACCTGGGGATGGGGCGAACCCACGACCACCACTCCGAATGGAGGTCGCGGTGGTGGTGGTGGCGGACCGCGAGGCGGCGGTGGTGGTGGACGTCCGGGCGGCGGATTCGCCGGCGGAGGCGGCGGTGGGTTCTTCGGCGGCGGGGATGCAGCCGGCAAGAAATATACGCTGACCGCAGGCCTGTATGTGCGGAATATTTTCAATACCCTGAATCAGGGCCTGCCCGAAGGCAATCTGCTTTCGCCGCGCTTCGACGAATCGCTCGCGCTGGCCACGGCGGGGCAGGGCGCCACTCAGTCCGCGAATCGCCGGATGGAATTCAGTTTGCGGTTCGGTTTCTAGATACCCGCGGAGTCCGGCGTTGAGCCCCATGCGCGAGCGTGGGGCTTAAAATTTAAAGCGTGTAAGCCCCACGTTCACGCATGGGGACCGGTGTCCAGGATCGATGCATTCTCCAAAACGGTCTCCGCAAGCCCAGAACGGCCGCAGAAACGAAATTCCGAGTCTTCTACCGCGCGTTTTCATCCGAGCCTACGGCGGATTGCTGGGTCCATTCGGCGAACCAGCCGTCGCCGGCGACCAATTCCGCGGGAGAACCGTGCTCCACGACGATGCCGTCTTTCATAACGTAGACCCAGTCGGCGTCCTTCACCATGGCGTAGCGATGCGCGATGACCAGCATGGTGGGGCGCGGCGAAATGTGTTCGAGCGCGGTGCGGACCTCGATCTCGGTGGCGTAATCGAGGTTGGCGGTCGCTTCGTCGAGGACCAGCAGGCGCGGCTGATCGACGAGCATGCGGGCGATTTGCAGGCGCTGGCGCTCGCCCACGGAGAGGCCCAGTCCGCGCTCGCCGACTTCGGTGGCAAGGCCCTCGGGCAAGCGTTCGAGCGTGCGTCCCAAACCGGCGGAGAGAGCGGCTTGGCGGACTTCTTCGTTGGTAGCCTGCGGACGCTTGTAGCGAATGTTTTCGGCGAGCGTGCCGCGGAAGACGGTGCCATCGGAGGCGACGACGCCAATGGCCGCGCGGACGGCCGCGCAGCCGGCCTGACTCAAGGGCTGGCCGTCCACCAGAATTTCTCCGGACCAAGGCTCCAGCAGTTTCAATAAAAGATCGGCGGTGGTGGTTTTTCCGGCTCCGGAGGGACCGACGACGGCGGTGATTTTTCCCGCTTCGAGAGTGAGATTCAAGCCGCGCAACACCTCGCGTCCGGGTAGGTATCCAAAGTGGACGTCGCGGAATTCGACTTTTCCGAGGCCGGGCGGCAGGGGGCTTCCGGTCATCTCGACGGGGCCGCTATCGAGCAAGCGGACGGCGCGGCGCAGCGAAGTGAGATTTTGTTGCAGACTGACGGCCAGGCCGTTCAAAGAATCGATGGGCGAATAGAGGCGATCGAGATACGCCGCGAACATCACCACGTCGCCGGGAGTGAGGCGGTGGCGCAGGACGAGCCACCCTCCATAGCCGAGCACCAGCGATTTGCTCAGCGTGCTGAGGATGTTTTGCGAAATATAGTAGCCCTGCGCGATCTTGATGCGATCGACGTAAACGTCGTAGGCTTCGATGGATTCCTTGCGCAGACGTTCTTCCTCGCGCGCCTCGGCGCCGGAAAGCTTCACGGTTTTGACGGCGCCGATGGCGTCGGTAATGCGCGCGGAGATGTCCTCCCACAGCTGGTAATAGGGATCGAGATTGGAACGCATGCGCAAGGCACTGCGGCGGGCGATCCACATATAGGCGGGAAGCAGGCAGACGGACACCAGCGCCATTTCCCAATTCGCCGTCAGCATGATGGCGCAGATGCCGACCAGGCGGACGGCTTCGGGCGCGATCTGCTGGGAGAACGCGTGGACGACGGGTGCGACCTGATCGCACTGGTCGATTCGTTTAGCGAGACCGGCGCTGGCCTGGCGATTGAAAAACGAGAGAGGCAAGCGCAGGACGTGGCCGAAGGTGTCGACGATGAGCTTCGATTCGATGCGGCTGGCGACGCGGGCTCCGTAGAAATTCGCGCGCAGGGAGAAGTAATACGAGGTGACGCCGATCACGAACAAGAGCACGACGGATTCGAGCAGCGTGACCAGCGTCTGGTGAGGAGTGCGCGAAGCAACGATGCCCACACCATGGACCACGGCATCGGTTTGTTCCACGAACAATCCAGCGACGTCGTTGATGGCGACGCGGTAGACCAGCGGCTGGAGAAGATCGAGGCCGGTGTAGAGGAACGAGAAAAAGGCGACGATCAGGAATTGCTTGCGGTGCTGCTTGGCGAGCCGCAGAAGCAGTTCAAGAACTCGCCGACTAAAGGGGGACTCGTCGGTTTCGGTAAGAGGCTCCACTCTTGTTGATTATACGGGGAGGGGAGAAGAGCGGAGACGAGAAGACAGGAGCCAGGAGTCAGGAGACAGGAGACAGAATGAATAAGGTGCTGCGGGCTTTGTTTGATCAAAAGCAGATCCCTCACCCCTACGGGGATTCGGGATGACAAGGGTTTTTGTGGGAAGAGTCAAAGGCGAGGACGCCCTCGATAGTATTCATCTCACCACCACCGCTGTCATCCCGAGCGATCCCGCAAGGCGGGAGACGAGGGATCTGCTGTTTCTTCCGTGTTCTCGCCTGGTCGCCCAAACACGAAGAAGCCCCACGCTGACGCACGAGGCTGGGCGAAGAAATATTGAGGCCCCACGCTGACGCACGGGGCTCATGTTGGTTGATTGCGTCTACTGGGCTTTATGGAAAAGCTGGATGACTTCGGCTGAGCCGAGGATGTGCCCGTCCATGGCTTTTTCGGCGTCCGCGCGGGTGGCATCCGGGCCGAGATCCAGTTTCGTGTCGAGCGCGAACAATTGATACGTGTAGTGGTGATTCGGTCCGGGAGGTGCGCAAGGCCCGAAGTAGCCGGCGAATCCGCGCGCGCCCTTCAGTTGCTTCGTTCCGTCGGGCAGGTCGCCGTTCGGAACGCCTTCGGCCAGTTCCGTGGTGGACGCCGGGATGTTGTAGATGAACCAGTGCGTGATGTCGTAGATGCTGCCACGGGGATGCGGTTCGGGATCGTGCAGCAGCAGCGCGAAGCTCTGCGTCTTGGCAGGCGTGTTGCTCCACGTAATGCGTGGGGAAACGCCGGAGGGCTCGTTGCTGCACGAAAATTTCACGGGCAGTGGGGTGCCATCGGTCAGACCGGGCAGGGACATGATGAGAGGCGGCGGAGGAGCGGCCTTCTTCTGGTCCTGGGCGAAAACGGTAGAGGGCAGCATCACGAATGTGCAAATCAGGGCTGCGCCCATCGGGGCTGCATAAATCAAGGGGTTCTTCATGGTTACTCCTTAAATGCTAAGCGGGCAGAAAGGAATTCTGCCCGGCTGTTCCTGCGTTCAAAAAACGGTTGGCTGGTTAGCCGATGCCACGCACACGGCGCGCGAGCAGACCCGGCTCCATGCGCACCGGCTTGCGTTCCGAATGATCCAGCCGGCGGACCTGATCGGTGACGCAGACCAGGAACATGGCTTGGCGCGAATTCTTAAAGATATCGATGATGCGGTCTTTGTTGTCGTCCAGGTAGATCGACTTGCCGTCGGTCACCAGGTGAAGGTCGGACGTGGACTGCATGACGTCCGCCAGGCGGCGTCCCATTTCCTTTTGCAGGAAGCGCAGCACGCGGCGGATTTTCTGCAGAGAGAACCCCTTGCGGCGCAATTCGGCGATGACCGTGATCTCCACGACCTCCGACGCCAGGTAGACGCGGCGGTGGCCTTCATGGCGAGGAGACACCACTTTGCGCTCGTCCCACCACTGCAATTGGCGCAAGCTGACTCCGGCGACGCCGGACACCTCGCTCGACGTAAAGGTCCGCTCCGCCTCGGCGGAGTCCGTGCGAAGTTTTCGGGGTTTGAGCGGGTGTGCCATAGGATGACTTTTCGATTGTACTCGACTTGTGGTGTGTGTCAACAGGGTAACATTTGTCCTACCGGATTTTTTTGTTGAAGGGCGACGAACGAGGGCCGAATGGGACGTCACGGGTTTCAGCGCCGGGTGGGCGCTCGCGCTCCTCTCGATGCTGCTGATCTCTCATTTCGCTCCGCCCCCGACAAACCACACGATTTCGATCTGGGAGCCCTGCGCCACTTCCGTCGCGGCCCAGGCGGGCTTGCGGACGATGGCGCCGTTAAATTCCACGGCGACGCGCGAGGGATCCATTTCCAGCCAGAGGAGCAGCCGGTCGAGCGTGAGGCCGGCCGGAACGTCGCGCCGTTCTCCGTTTAGCACAATTTCGATCGTGTTTGTTTGGAAGATTTCCATGCGGGCGGATTGACACAGCCTTTCGGTGATCATTATATTCAATACTTAGGCTAAATCCTGAAACGCACGCCGCCTGGAGCTCGGTCGCTTCGGCAGCCAGGCAACCGACAACATGCCCACATCCTATTCCGAACTGTATTTTCCGGTCGTCGTCCAGATCGTCATCGCGATTGCGGTGGCCGCCGGATTGATCGGCATCTCCGCGCTGCTGGGCCCGCGGCGCTACAGCCCCATGAAAGATACGCCGTACGAATCGGGCATGGCGCCGGTGGGTTCGGCGCGCGAACGCTTCAGCGTGAAGTTCTACCTGGTGGGCATGATCTTCATTCTGTTCGATATTGAGGCCGTGTTCCTGTATCCATGGGCGGTGGTGTATCGCGAACTGAAGATTTTCGGCTTCTTCGAAATGTTGGTGTTCGTGGCGCTGGTGCTGGTGGGATTCTTTTACGTTTACAAGAAGGGCGCGCTCGATTGGTCCCACGCCCCGACTTCGCTCCGCCCGAAGGATGAAAGCAAGTGAGCGACGCGCCCATGAGCAACCCCTTGATTAACACATTGATTCACCCCGCAATTTTGGAAACCACGGAACCGTTCGGCGAGACGACGTTGATCGCCGATGCGGCGCAGATCGTCGATCTGTGCCGCTATTTGAAGAGCGAAAAGTTCAACCGCCTGTGTTCGATTACGGCCGTGGATTGGAATCCCAAGGAGCCGCGGTTTGAGGTTGTATACCACCTGCAGGCGCTGGACCCGACGCCCACGACCGTGATTCCCGTGATCCGCCGCCTGCGCGTGAAGATTCGCGTGAGCGGCACGAATCCCGAAGTCGATTCGGTGACGGGCGTGTGGCGCGGGGCCGATTGGTACGAGCGCGAAACGTTCGACATGTTCGGCATCGGCTTCCGCAACCATCCGAATTTGATCCGCATCCTGATGCCGCTCGATTGGGAGGGTTATCCGCTGCGCAAAGATTTCCCGACGCACGGCTACAAGTACAGCTATAAGGGGGAGGAAGCGAAATGAAACAACCGCTGGTAGATCACGTCGCAACCATCCCTGCGCTGCAGGAGCATCCCGCAAGTCCGTCCGCGCCGCGGCGCATGACCCTGAACATGGGTCCGCAGCACCCTTCGACGCACGGCGTGCTGCGCATTGTGATTGAACTGGAAGGCGAGACGATCAGGAGCGCGGCTCCCGACATTGGATTCCTGCACACGGGCATCGAAAAGCAGTGCGAGTTCACGAATTGGGCGCAGACCGTCACGCTGACCGATCGCGTGGATTATCTTTCGAACCTGGCGAACAACCTGGTGTACGCGCTGACGGTGGAGAAGCTGCTGCAGTTGGAGATTCCTCCCAAGGCGCAGTGGATGCGCGTTATGCTGGCGGAGATCGATCGCCTGAACAGCCACCTGGTGTGGCTGGGGACGCACGCGCTGGATATCGGCGCGATGAGCATGTTCTTCTACTGCTTCCGCGAGCGCGAAGAAGTGCTGCGGTTGAAGGAAATGTTCAGCGGCCAGCGCATGATGACGAGCTACATTCGTCCCGGCGGCCTGGCGCTGGAGCCGCCGCGCGGATGGGACAAAATGGTGGGCAAGTTTATCCGCCAGTTCCCGGGCCGCGTGGACGAATACGAAAGCCTGCTGGATAATAATCCGATCTGGAAGATCCGCACCCAGAACGTCGGCTTTATTTCGATTGAAGACATGCTCGATCTGGGCGTGACGGGTCCCATGGTCCGCGCGGCGGGCATTCCGCTGGATGTGCGCAAGACGGAGCCTTATTCCAGCTACGAAAAGTTCGATTTCAAAGTAGCCACGCGCACGGAGAACGACGTGTATGCGCGGTATCGCGTGCGGCTCGACGAAATGCGCGAGAGCGCGAAGATCATCGAACAGGCGATCGCGGGCATGCCGGAGGGCGCGTGGCAGGCCAACGCTCCGGGCGTGGTTCTGCCGGATCGCGAAAAGATGAAGACGCAAATGGAAGCGCTCATCTATCACTTCAAGATCGTCACCGAGGGATATCGAGTGCCGGCCGGCGAGGTGTTCGTGGCGGTGGAATCGCCGCGCGGAGAAATCGCTTATTACATTGTGAGCGACGGCACGCAGAAGCCGTACCGCTTGCACATGCGCACGCCCAGCTTCGGCAATCTGCAGGCGCTGCCGACGCTGCTGAAAGATCTGTTGATCGCCGATTCGATTGCGGCGCTCGGCAGTATGGATTTTGTATTGGGAGACACCGACAGGTAACGCCACATGACTTTTTCTCCCCAAATTGAAGAACGATTCGCCCAGCTTCTGACGCGTTATCCGGAAGGCAAGACGCGTTCGGCCGTGATCCCGATGCTGATGTACGCGCAGGACGAGACCGGGGCGATCACCAGGGAAGTGATCGAAGAAATCGCCAAGCGCTGCGGAGTGACGCCCCTGCAGGTGGACGAAGTGGTGGGCTACTATTCCATGTTGCACCGCAAACCGCTCGGCAAATTCCACGTGCAGGTGTGCACGAACATCAGCTGTTTGCTGGTGGGCGGCGCGGAGCTCTACGAGCATGCCAAGAAGAAGCTCGGCATCGGACATAAGGAAGTGACGGCGGACGGCCTCATTTCGCTCGAAGAAGTGGAATGCATGGGCGCGTGCTCCTGGGCGCCGGCGATCGAGATCAACTACGACTTTCATCATCATGTGACGCCGGAACGATTTGATCAGTTAATCGCTGGTTTAAGAGAAGCCGGCTTGAGGAAGGCTCAATAGCGCATGGCCAAGGTACTTTACAACGAACCGAGCCCGCTCGAAACCAAAATCATCAGCCAGCGCTTTGCGATGGAAGGCTCCGAAACGCTCGATGTCTACCTCGCGACAAAAGGCTACGAGGCGTTCCACAAGGCCCAGGGCATGACGCCCGAGGCGATCATCGAGGAAGTGAAAGCGTCCGCGCTGCGCGGACGCGGCGGCGCCGGATTTCCGACGGGCCTGAAGTGGAGCTTCGTGCCGCGCACGCATCCCAAGCCGCGCGTGATCGTGGTGAATGCCGACGAATCGGAGCCGGGTACGTGCAAGGATCGCCTGCTGATGGAGTACGATCCGCATCAGTTGATCGAAGGAATTTTGATCGCGGGCCTGGCCGTGGACGCGCACGTCGGCTACATCTATATACGCGGCGAGTATCGCTACCTGATCGAGAGTATGGATCGCGCGCTGGAAGAAGCGTATGCGCGCGGGTATCTGGGGGACAACGTCGCGGGTACGGGATTTAAGTTCGACCTTTATACGCACACGGGCGCGGGAGCGTACGAATGCGGCGAGGAAACGGCGCTGCTCGATTCGCTCGAAGGTAAGCGCGGCATCCCTCGCATGAAGCCCCCGTTTCCGGCCGTGGCGGGCGCGTGGGCGCAGCCGACGCTGCTGAATAACGTGGAGACGTACTGCTCGGTTCCGGCGATTCTTCGCGATGGCGGCGCGGCGTACGCGGCGCTGGGAACTCCGAAAAACGGCGGGACGCGGTTGCTGTGCATCTCCGGTCACGTGAATAAGCCGGGCGTGTACGAAGTGCCGCTGGGTTATCCGATGATGAAGGCGATCAACGAGATCGCGGGCGGCGTGCGCGGCGGAAAGAAATTGAAAGCCGTGGTGCCGGGCGGATCTTCGTGCCCGATTCTCAAAGCGGAAGAATGCGACGTGGCGATGGACTACGACACCATCGCGAAGATCGGCAGCATGATGGGCTCGGGCGGCATGGTGGTGCTGGATGAAGACACCGATATGGTGGGCTTCGCGCTGCGCATCATGCGGTTTTACGCGCACGAAAGCTGCGGATGGTGCATCCCGTGCCGCGAGGGTACGACGTGGCTGCGCAAGATGCTGCAGCGCTACTACGACGGGCACGGCAGAAAAGAAGACATCGATATTATCGGCGAGGTTTCGAAAAATATGCTGGGCCGCACGTTCTGCGCACTGGGCGACGCGGCGGCGATGCCGACCATTTCCATCGTCGAGAAATTCCGCGACGAATTCGAAAAATATCTTACAAGGGAGACGGTTGCGGTTTAATCCGCGGCAATTTACATGGCTGAACTCGTAACCCTCACACTGAACGGACAGCAGATTCAGGCGGCGAAGGGCACGCTGCTGATCGAGGCCGCGCGCCAGAATGGCGTGGAAGTCCCGGCATTCTGCTATTACGAAGGATATTCGCTGCAAGCGGCCTGCCGCATGTGCCTGGTGGAAGTGGAAAAAACTCCCAAGCTGCAGGTGGGCTGCACGCTGCCGGTGGCCGAAGGCATGGTGGTCCACACCGAATCGGATATCGTCAAGAAAGCTCGCAAGGGCACGCTGGAGTTGCTGCTGACGAACCATCCGCTGGATTGTCCGGTATGCGACAAAGGCGGCGAGTGCGAGTTGCAAGATATGGTGTTCCGCTACGG
>Ga0182030_10016218_pt1 | contig 14536 bp, 12 predicted proteins | sample 812S3MmetaG_FD_121299 | JGI IMG/M metagenome (GOLD analysis project Ga0182030, IMG submission 121299) | Permafrost microbial communities from Stordalen Mire, Sweden - 812S3M metaG (Illumina Assembly) | ecosystem: Environmental > Terrestrial > Soil > Wetlands > Permafrost | place: Sweden... | reverse complement strand
TATGAATGGAAGCGACGAAGATCGGCAAACGGGACGGCACTCAGTCCACCGAGACAGGAAGCGTGACATGGTTGATGCAGCCACTGCGGGTTCGCCGTCCAACGCGAACCAGCCGACGGAATCGACGCACTCACCTGGCAGAGCAGCGGAAATCTCTGCCCGCCTGGATCGGCTGCCGCCTTCCCGTCACGTGTGGACCATGGTCCTGCTGCTGTCGCTTGGCGGGATGTTCGAATTCTATGATCTCTTCTTCACGGCCTACGTGGTTCCCGGAATGGGTAATTCCGGGTTATTCACCCCGGCTTCGCTCGGCGTCTTCGGCGGGCTGGCACGGTTCGGCGTGGCCGGCGCCGGCACTTTCGTGTTCGCAACTTTCGCCGGGCTGTTCGTCGGCAGCATCGTTTTCGGCTCGGCCGCGGACCGGTTCGGCAGACGCGCCATCTTCGTCTGGTCGCTGATCGGATATTCTATCGCCACCCTGATCCTGGCCTTCCAGGCCTCCGGCTTCGGCGCCGATCTGTGGCGCTTTATCGCCGGAATTGCCCTGGGCATCGAGTTGGTGACGATCGACGCCTACATCTCGGAGTTGATCCCTGCGCGTGAACGCGGTCGCGCCTTCGCTGCCAACCAGTTCGTCACGTTTTGCGCGGTGCCGGTAGTCGCACTGCTGGGCTGGCAACTCGTCCCACATAAGCCCTTTGGATTCGATGGCTGGCGATTTGTGGTGCTCATCGGCTCGGTTGGCGCGCTGGTGGTGTGGTGGATCCAACGCCGCGTGCCCGAATCCCCCCGCTGGCTGGCGCGTCACGGGCGCGAAGCGGAGGCAGAGCAAGTCACCGCTGCGATCGAGTCCGCTGTGGCGGCAGAGCTTGGCGGCCCCTTGCCAGCTCCGGGTCCGGCAGTCGCCGACGTGACGACCCATGGCAGCCTCGCCGAGATCTTTCACCCGCCGTACCGGCGCCGGACGATCATGATGTCGGTGTTCAACTTCTTCCAGACCATCGGCTTCTACGGGTTCGCCTCCTGGGTGCCGTCGTTGCTTATCGCCAAGGGCATCCACATTACGACGAGCCTCGAATATTCGTTCATCATCGCGGCGGCCAATCCATTGAGCCCACTGCTCGGCACTTTGATCGCCGACAAAATGGAGCGGAAATGGCAGATCGTCGCCGCCGCCGCCTGCATCGCCGTTTTCGGCCTCGCTTTCTCGCAACAGAACACCGCCGCATTACTGATCCTGCTCGGCGTCCTGGTCACGCTGTCGAACAACTGGATGTCGTTCTCCTATCACGGCTACCAGTCCGAGTTGTTCCCTACCCGGATCAGGTCCCGCGCCGTCGGTTTCGTATATTCGTGGAGCAGACTGTCCGCGGCGCTGGCCGGCCTGGCCATCGGCTTCCTGCTGCAAAGCTTCGGTGTGACGGCAGTGTTCCTGTTCATCGCGTTCAGCATGGCGATGGTCATCATCTCGATCGGCGGGTTCGGCCCCCGCACCCGGGGTCTGACGCTGGAAGAAATATCGCATTGATCGACGTCGCATTCCGATGGTGCGGTGCGGCAGCCCTTCCGTTGGTCACAGGCCGTTCGGCCGCCGAAGTCTGATTGCGCTGGGCAAGGCAGATAGGGCGACGCCGAGTAATGAACGAATCGACCGACAGCAGGCGGATCTGCTCCCCATCACGACGCGGCCCGGGGTGGCGATGCCGCTCCCATCGATTCCGCAGCTATTTGTTCCAGGCTCTTCTTCCTGGTTTCCGGGCCCATGATGGCGATGGCAATGGCACCCAGAACGAAAATCACCAGCGAGCTATAGAACACACCAGCGATTCCAAAAGCCTGGAACAGCGCCGCAACCATGAACGGCGACAGAATCGTCCCGGCCCGTCCGACGGCGTTAGCCAGGGCGGAACCTTGCAGACGCACGCTGGTCGGGAACATTTCCGGAATGTAGGAGGCGATCGTCAGCGCAATAGCGATGTTCGCCGCCATCACGAAGAGGAAGCCGACGATCATCAGTTCGAAGACATTGACGGAATAGGCATAGACAATGCCGATGACACCGAGGAGCACGTACAGGACAACGTTTGTCCACTTCCGGCCGTAGCGGTCGCCGAGATAGCCGGCCAGCAGATTACCGGGAATGGCGCCAAGCTGCATCACGAACGCAAACGCCAACGTGCCAACGATCGGGAACCCGGCTTTCACGAGGTAGGTCGGCACCCAGGCCTGGAACGAGTAGTACGGCACCTGGAAGCAGACCGACACCAGGATGGCCAGGATGGTGATCTTCAGCATCGATCCATGGAACAGATCCCGTAGTTCGACCCGTGCCGACTTGGCCTTGGCAGGCCTGGCCGCGGTCTGGGCCGCAACGACCGAGTACTCGGGAGCTTCGGGATTGAAATGCCGTACCGTCTCGAACGCCTCTGGAAGTCTGCCGTTCGCTTCTAGCCAGCGCGGCGACTCGCGCAGATAGCGGACCTGGAAGGCCCAGGTGATGACCGCGGGAACCCCCGCAATTATGAACATCGAGCGCCAGCCAAAGTACGGAATGGCCAGGAGTGCGGCCAGCGCCGATACCGGTTGCGCAAGGTTTATGATCAACGAAAGAACGGACGCCCACCAGCCGCGACGCTCGCGTGGCAAGAACTCGTTCCACATCCCGTAGGAGGTGATGATCACGGCGCCCAGGCCCAGCCCGCCGATGCCGCGCAGAGCGATCACCTGATACGGGGTCGCCGCCGCGGCGGTGATGATCGTTGCGACGCCGTAGAGCAGTAACGCATAGAGATAGGAGGTCCGGCGCCCATAGCGGTCACCGACGCGGCCCGCAACCAGTGTGCCGATCAGCAGCCCGGCAAACGTGCTGGAGATGAACGAGGCATTCAACGAGACAGTGCTGAACTTCGTGGCCACCATCGTCCCGAGCACCGATCCGGCGAGATAGATGTCGAAACTGTCGAAGAACCCGCCCGCACCGACAAGACTCAGCAGCTTATAGTGCTCTTTCCCGAAATTCGCCTCGTCCAGATACTTGCCGACCAGCGACGTAGCAGTACTGCTCACGGTATTCCCCCTCGTGCCTGGCGTGCGGATTGGCGAATCCGCGCAGCCATACGATGATCAGCTACTCGACGGCGGCAACGCAACCTGGACCCGGTCTATTTGCGATCGCAGTCCATTTGCGATCGGATGCAGCGGGTATCTGAACCGCGCACCGGCCAGGTTGTGCTAGGCGGTTGCGAACATCGAACTCCCGGCTCGCCGATCGATTGCCATCGCCTCCTCCAGACCGACCATGGCAAACAGGTCGCGCGGGCTGTGACCCTCGGCAGGGCCGGCGTCAGTGCCCTCACGCTTGAGTGTCTCGAGCGCCCGGCGAATTGCCAGTGCCGCCGGCATCATTGTGGCTGCCGGAAAGATCGCCATTCGGAATCCCAGTCGGCGCACCTCATCAACCTGCAGCATCGGCGTGGCGCCAAACGACGGGAGGTTAAGCAACATCGGGCCGGGCGCCTCGGCGATGATCTGCTCGATCTCGGCCAGCGAGATGGGACCCTCGAGGAAACCAACGTCGGCGCCGGCATCAAACGCCCGGCTGATCCGGCTCATCGCTTCACTGAAGCCAAGCGGCTGGCGTGCATCGGTACGTGCGATGACCACGAAGTCCTTGTTATACCGCTCGCCGGCAGCCGTGCGGATGCGCTGCATGAATTCGTCGCTCGAGACCACGACCTTCCCCTCGAGATGACCGCAGCGCTTCGGGAAGACCTGATCCTCGATATGAATGCCGGCGGCCCCGGCGCCTTCGTAAAAATGCACCGCCCGCGCAACGTTGATCGGGCCGCCAAATCCGGTATCGATGTCCGCGACCACCGGAACCCTGGAGATCTCCGCAATCATGCGGACGTTGTCGGCCATCTCATTCATCGTGGTCAGGCCAAGATCGGGTTGACCGATCCGGCTTGCGGCGGTCCCCGCGCCGGTCATGTACAGCATCGGAAAGCCGATGGCATCGGCGATGTGGGCCGATATGCCATCATAAACCCCGGGCCCCCACACCAGGTCTCCGGCGGCCATCAACTCGCGCAGGCGCGCGGGCGCGTTCTTCAACATGGTGTTAAGGCTCCTGACCGTTCGTTGATTGCATTCATCGCGTACCCCGCCGCCGCGGTTTCCCGCGAGCCGCATTGCTGCATCGCGTGAGCTTCACCTGACATCGCCCGGCGGTGCCGCAACGCGGAGTTCGTACAGGCCCTTTTGCAGGTAGCTGTGCAGGTCGGGATTGCTCGACAGATTGTCGGCAATCTCGGCGTCGCTCAGCACCGCTGCCGTCGCGAGCGCAATGTCCCGGTCCACCACCGCAGCATCGCCACGACCGATCTGCATGACCACCCAAAGCTTCTCGCGTATGTCACGCGGCAACTCGACGATCGCCTGGCGGAGCGCGATGAATTCCGGCTTGCTGGCCAGCACGCCGTTCAGCGCGATGGTGCTCGCCGCGTTGTGTTCGCCACGGGCGGGCTCCGGCTCGCCCAGATCGGCATCTGGCACCTTTTCCAACAGCCGGTCGCGAACCTGGCGCGCATCCAATGCCAGGCCGGCGATGCGCCGCGTCTCCACCACATCCAGTTCATGCAGCAGGGGCTGTGCTTCAACCATGGCGTGGCCTCCGGGCTACATCAGGCATTTCCAAGTCGCCTTCCGGCGCCATGTGATGCACCGCCGCGGGCAGCAACCGCGCCAGGTGGACGAGAAAAGCCTCGGAGTCCAACCCAGCCAGGGTCGCCAGGTCCTCCGCTCGCTCCTCACCCAGCACGCGCCGCAGGTCGCTTGTGCTGATCGCCAGGTTCGGACCGTGGCCGATCCAGGATGCCATGACCTCCGCCAGCCCGGCCTCGGTAAACCGGTCCGCCAGGTCGGGCAGCGAGCCTCGTTCGCCACCCAGCAATTCCTCCAGCGCGGCACCAAGTGGCGTGCCATCCTCGTCGGGGCGGCCCGGCAAATCCTCGATCACTTCGTGGATCAGTCGCATGGCTCGGCCTCCGCGATGCTCGGGGCAACCAGAGTCGGTTGCTTACGAACGGCCGTGGTATCACGCATTGATATGGGTCAAACGCTGGCGCGCGACCCCGCCGTTTGCGCCAGATCAAGGCGGGCGCGCCGCAGCCTGAATAGTGTGCCGTTGGCCAGGGCCGCGTCATGCAAGCCCAGAGCACGCGTCATGCAAGCCCAGAGCAACAGTGGAGGCGGAAGATGAGCGAATTACGAGAAGCCGATGTTTCGGCCGGCTATCGTCTGCTCCACAATCCTCTGCTGAACCGGGGAACTGCGTTTACCGAGGCGGAGCGTCGCGCCCATGGCCTTGAGGGGCTCCTCCCGCCAGGAGTCAGCACCCTGGACCTCCAGATCGCGCGTAGCCGTGCCGAGTTGGACAACCTTGCCAACGATCTGCAGAAATATCTTTTCTTGTCCGACCTGCGGGGCCGCAACCAGACCCTGTTCTTTGCCATCGTCATGTCCGACCCGGCCGGTTTCATGCCGCTGGTCTATACGCCGACCGTCGGCGAGGCATGCCAGAAGTTCGACCACATCTTTCACGCGGCACGCGGCATGTATCTGCCGATTAGCGCGCGTGGCCGTATCCAGGAGATCCTGGCCAACTGGCCGCAGAAGGACGTGCGCTTCATCGTGGTCACCGACGGCGAGCGTATCCTCGGCCTTGGCGACCTCGGCGTCGGCGGCATGGGCATCCCGATCGGCAAGCTCGCGCTGTACACTGCTTGCGCCGGCGTTCCGCCACGATGCTGCCTGCCGGTCGTGCTTGACGTCGGGACCAATAACCAGGAGTTGCTGGCCGACCGGTTCTATCTTGGTTTGCGTCAGAGCCGCGTTCGTGGCGTGGAATACGACGCCTTCGTGGGCGAGTTCGTCGAGGCCGTGCAGACGCTCTACCCCAAGTGCTGCATCCAGTGGGAGGACTTTGCCAACATCAATGCCGTGCCGATCCTCGAGCGCTATCGAGGCACGATCTGCACGTTCAACGACGACATCCAAGGCACCGGGGCGGTTGCGCTGGCCGGAATTCTGGCCGCGTTGCGGATCTCCGGGCAGAAGCTCGCCGACCAGCGGTTTCTGTTCCTTGGTGCCGGTTCGGCGGCGTTGGGCATGGCGCAGGCGATCAGTGAGGCCATGAGGCTGGAAGGAATGGACGTTGCGGAGGCCCGGTCCCGCATCGCGTTATTCAACACGCGTGGACTCGTCGTCAAATCCCGTGCCGACCTCAAGGAGTTCCAGAAACCGTTTGCTCAGGATCGCAGTGGGATCCCGAGCTTCCTCGACGCGGTGAAGGAACTTCGGCCAACCGGCATCATCGGCGTCAGCACAGTGCCGAAACTGTTCGATCGGGAAGTCATCGCGGCAATGGCTGAACTCAACGAGCGGCCGATCATTTTTCCATATTCGAATCCGACCTCCCGTTCCGAGTGCACAGCGGAAGAAGCCTATCGCTGGTCCAATGGGCGGGCGATCTTCGCCAGCGGCAGCCCGTTTCCTCCGGTGCAGTTTGGTGGTCGGACCTTTGTCCCGGGCCAGGGCAACAACGTTTACATCTTCCCGGCCGTCGGCATGGCGATCTTCGCAACGGAAGCCCGCCGCGTCACCGACGGGATGTTCATCGTCGCTGCCAGGGCTGTCGCGGAGCAAATGACGGATCAGAGCCTGGCCAATGGGCTCATCTATCCGCCGCAAGCGCAGATCTTCGAAGCCTCGCTGCATGTCGCCACGCGTGTTGCGGAATATGTCTTCGATCAGGATCTTGCTCGGGTGCCCAGACCGGGGGACATCGGCGCGCACATCCGCGCCAGCGCCTATCGCCCCGGCTACGCCGCTTAGGGCTTCTCAGCGAACGATCGAATCGGGTGACGGCATGCTGCATCGTCTTCGCATCATGCCGACCATCGGGTCGAGCGCACGGTGGCAGGCGGAGCTTGCCACCGGACGCTTGACCCGGTGGGTCGGCATCTACGACCTTCCCCAGTGCGAGCGCCAAAGTCGTGGACGGCGGGCCGGAGCCTGCCCCCGGCGCTGGGCCCGGGGGCCGTTATGACGGGGTGGACACCGCCGTGGGGCACCCGTCACGGTGCCATCCGCCGGTACGCCGAGGCTTAGCGCGCCGCCGGCGCTATCGTCACGACCGGTGGCTGTACGCCGGGGGAAGGCACCACCGCAGCCGGCGGTTCCTCGTGCCGCCGCATCAGGAAAAGCAGCAGCAACGCCGGCACCGTCACCAGCGCCAGCAGCCGGAAGTCATTGTTGTAGGCAATGATCTGCGCCTGCTGGTTGATCATCTGGTCGAGCAACGCCGCGCCGTGCTGCGTCGCCGGATCAAGCCAGTGCGAGGCCGCGTCGCCCCCCTGCAGGACGCGGTCGAACGGCGTGATGCCGGCGGCAATGTCGGCATGCGACACCTGGGTGCCACGGACCAGCATCACCGTGGTCACCGACACGCCCACCGCCTGGCCGATATTGCGGCAGAGCGCCTGCAACGATGTGCCATAGCCGCGCAATGACGCCGGCAGCGTGGTGAAAGAGATCACCGTCATCGGATTGAACACGAAGCCCAGCCCGAAGCCCTGTAGCAGCAGCGCCACCATCATCTGCCCTTGCGGCACGTCGGGCGTCCAATTGCTCATTGCCCACAGCGCGCCGCCAAGGATCAGCAACCCCACCGCCATGACCTTGCGATGATCCACCGTGTCGGAAATCATGCTGGCCAGCAGCATGCCGATTGCCGTGCCGATGCCGCGCGGTGCCATCGACCAGCCCGCGGTCTCCACCGGATAGCCGGCCAGCGTTTCCAGGTACGGCGCCATCAGCGCGGAACTGGCCAGCAGCACCGTGGCGGTGAAGAACACCATGACCGCGCCGGCCACGAAATTGCGGTCCGTGAACAAGGCCGGCGGCAGGAACGGGCGCTGCGCGGTGAGCATGTGCACGACGAACAAATAGAGACCGAGGCCCGCCAACACCGCCTCCACCACGATCTCGCGGGCCGAAAACCAGTCCCTGTTCTGGCCGCGATCCAGCATGAGCTGCAGGGCACCGACGCCGATCGCCAGCACCACGAAACCGGTCCAGTCGAACTTCAGTTCGCTGTGCGACGGCGTCCTCGGCATGAATATCAGCAGCCCAACGGCGGCCAGCGCGCCGAACGGCAGGTTGACGTAGAAGACGTAGCGCCAGTTGTAAGTCTCGGTCAGGTAGCCGCCGAGCGTCGGCCCGAGGATCGGCCCCAGATTGACCCCGATGCCGAAGATCGCCATCGCCAGGGCGCGGCGCTGGATCGGATAGATGTCCAGCATGGTCGCCTGGCTCAGCGGGACCAGAGCAGCGCCGCAGATGCCTTGCAGCACGCGAAAGCACACCATCTGCGACAGCGTGTCGGCGGTACCGCACAGCATGGAGGCGATGACGAACCCCACCATGCAGGTCACGTGCAGGTTCTTGCGGCCATAGCGCACCGCCAGCCAGCCCACCGGAGCGGTCATGATCGCGGCGGCAATCACGTAGGACGTCAGCACCCAGGTGATCTCGTCGGCGCTGGTGGCCAGCGTGCCCTGCATATACGGCAGCGACACATTGGCGATCGACGCATCGAGCGCCTGCATCAGGTTGCCCGCCATCACGCAGAGCGTGAGCAACGCGCGATGCGGGACCGTGAGCTGGCTGCCGGACATCGGTGATCAGCGCCGCGTGGCCGAGGCGTTCCTGCCGGTAGTGCTCGCCCGGGAGCCCCCGGGGCAAGGTGGCACGACCACGCTCCCCGACGTCAGGACGGACGCCCCAGTGATGCTGACCGTCTCAGGCATCGGTAGAGGCTGCGCCCGATCGCGGCTCCACGCCTTGATCTGGATCAGCGCGGCGGCGCTGCGGTGGTGGTGCGGGGGGCAGTCGCGTCAGCGAGCCAGTCGCGTCAGCGAGGCGGCGTCATCCCCCGGCCGCCACGCAGCAGTTCCACGAGAGCGTCAGGATCCCTGGGGTGTCCGGCGACGGGTGGCTGGGAGGGGGTAATCTGGCCGCATGAAACGATGGCTGAAACCCTCGGTCGCGGCAGCGCCACCCTCGGAGTCCGCCGCGGACGCCAACACGGTCCTGCAGATCAAGTCTGGCCGGTCGGCATGGCATTGCCGCATCGGCAACGTTTTGCCGCCAGGTTGGAGCCGGCCGCGGACGACGCGGACTGACAGCCGATACCAGCGGCCGCTTCCTGGCGTCACGTGCCGGTGGAAAGGCCGCCGTAGTCGCCCGGGCAAGAACCCGGGGCGCATCTTCCCACCTACCCTCAATCAGCCGACCCGCCATCCATTCTCACGCCGAGACCGGCGTTCTGGCGCATATCGCGTTGCGCCGCGGTATTCGCTCCGTTACCGGATAGATCTGCGAGCAGTGACCAGACCTTTGCGGGGTCCATAGGGACGTCCGGGTCGTTCAACAGGCTGTCAAGTTCATCGAGTTTCCGGGTGTAGTCGTCCTGCGTCATCGGCGTTACGTCTCCAAGCACTGCACGAGCGCGCCCCGTCTCCGCAGGAAAGCGGCGGGGACAGGGCGCGATCATGGAGATGGGAGCGTTAATGAACGGTTGACGGGGCGGCACCGATCACACCGGCGACAGCGCCTATCGGGCCGGCGTTGGGCCGGGTTCACGCAGCCCGCGCTCACGCCGTGCTGATCAGCCGATGAAGCGCACGAGCTTGCCGACCGGCGTGCCGAGGACCTCGTCGTCGCGCATGACCTGGTTGCCACGCACGATCGTCGCCACCGGCCAGCCGGTGATGTCCATGCCGGCGAACGGGGTCCAGCCGCAGGGCGAAACGATCCAGGCGTCTTCGATGCGCCGCTGCTGCTTCATGTCCACCAGGGTGAAGTCGGCGTCGTAGCCGGCGGCGAGGCGCCCCTTGCCGACCGCGCCATAGACCCGCGCCGGGCCGGCGCAGAGCAAATCCACCATGCGGGAGAGCGAGAGGCGGCCAGCGTTCACATGGTTGAGCATCACGGGCACGATGGTCTGCACGCCGGTCAGGCCGGCGGGACAATCCGGCCAGGGCAGTTGCTTCTTCTCCCGCGAGTGCGGCGCGTGGTCGGATCCGACGGTATCGACCGTGCCGTCGTTGATCGCTCGCCAGGCGGCTGCCTGCACCTCCTTGCCACGGATCGGCGGGTTCATCACGCCGAAGCCTTGCAGCCGGTCGTAGCAGTCCGGTGCGACCTGGGTGAGGTGGTTGACCAGCACCTCGCAGGTGGCGATGTCCCGGAAGTCCTTCAGGTAGTCGAGTTCCTCGGCGGTGGAGACGTGCAGGATATGCGCTGGGCGACCGGTGGCGCAGGCCAGTGCCATCAGGCGCCTGGTGCCGAGGAAGGCGCACTCCACGTCGCGCCATTCCATGTGGCGGCGATAGGGGTCGCCGGACTTGAACATGTGCTTGCGATCTTGCAGGCGGTATTCGTCCTCGGAGTGATAGGCGATGCGACGACGGCCGGAGCGCATGACGCGTTCGAGGTGCTCGTCGTCCTCCACCATGAGGTCGCCGGTGGAACTGCCGGCGAAGATCTTTATCGCGCAGACGCCACGGCCCAGTTCCAGCTTTGCCAGCTCGGGGATGTTGGTCTTGGTGCCGCCGATATAGAGGCCCATGTCGCACCATGCCTCGCGCCCCACGTAGTCCTGCTTCCAGGCGAGCTTTTCCGCGTCGGTGATCGACGGGGCGGTGTTGGGCATGTCGAACACCGCGGCAACGCCGCCGAGCACGGCGGCGCGGGTGCCGGTGGGAATGCTCTCCACCGCCTTGTCGCCGGGGTCGCGCAGATGGACGTGCGGATCGATCAGGCCGGGCAGGACGTGCAGGCCGGTGGCGTCGATGGTCAGGTCGGCGGTGGCGTCGGCGGGCACGCCGAGGGCTGCGATGCGGCCGTTGCGGACTCCGACGGTGGTCGCCTCGCTACCCCAGGGCAGCACGCAGGTGCCGTTGCGGATCAGCAGGTCGAAATGCGCGGACATGTCGGGCATCCTTGGTTGGATGGGAGCAGGATCGCCATGGCGGGGGCAGGGTCAAGGCGCATTGGGGCGGAACTGTTGGATGGGTAAGCGAAGCCGAGCAGAGCGGGCGGCCGGAGTCAGGCGGGGCGGTGGCGGGAGTCGGTCAGCGGGCCGTCGAATCGTCGCGGCGTTAACCCGATGCTAGCTTGTTTGGCGCATTCCTCCAGCCGGTAGAGAGAAAAACAGCAGTACGGGCAATGGACGCGGGTTCGCTGCGGCGCCGAGTGTCTGTGGGGGAGCAAATGCAATCGATGCAGAAGCCGACGGCGGTGATGGCCCGGCGGATCGTCAGACGTTTACTGGTGCCGCTGTTTCATCCGGACTACCGCCGGCTGTTGCTCCGAAGCTACGTTCTGTCGGCGCGCCTCGAGTTGCTGTCTGCCGTTTCTGCGGTGATCCTGCCGTTCGCCACGCCCTCGCTGTTGCGGCTGCTGCGGCGGCAGCTTCAGCGGCTGCGTGAGGACGTTGCCGCATTCGGGCGCATGTCGCGTGAGCCGGCGCTGGTGCCGCGGGTTCAGGTCGTGCAACGTATCCGCGACGCAGCCGAATTTCGTAATCCATGGACGTAGGGCCGATCTTGGACGCAGGGCTGCCCCAGACGCCGGGCCGACGCAGCGGCGTGCGCTGTACGGCGGCGCTATTCATCATACGGCGACGTTGCACGCTGCTCATCGTACTCAACGCGGTGTGTGTCGAGCCGCAACGTTGTAATACCAACCAGCGGAAACAGTGACCCACGTGTCATGGCCGGGCTTGGCCCGGCCACCCACGACTTTTGCAGTTGCCACCAGCAAAGTCGTGGGTGGCCGGCCGGAGCCTGTCCTCGGGCGGGCCTTCGGCCCGACCCGTGGGCCGGCCATGACACGAGTGAGTCAGCGTCAACGCGGGATGGTATAAGTTGAGCGGCGGCGTTGCGACGCAGCTTTGCGGACTCACGCTTCAGTGATGCCGGGCGCGCGAACTGCGGTCAATCGAAAACGTGCGGACCGCTTCTGGTCCGCGTATGCTTGCGGACTCGGCTGATCGCAGCGGCTGGAGCCATCCATGCGGCGTTTCATCCTGGCGGCGATGATTGCATCGTTGACGCAAGCGGCTTCGGGAGCGCCGCCGGAGGATGCCGATCCGGCTTTGGCCCCGTGGTTCAATGATTTGCGGCAACCCTGGACGAATGCGCTGTGTTGTTCGATGGCCGATTGCCGTCCGACGGAATCGCGCGTGCGCGGCGATCATTATGAAGTGTTCGTCGGTGGCGAATGGCGTGTTGTGCCGGACGACAAGGTGCTTCAGCGCAGCGACAATCCGACGGGACACGCGGTGGTTTGCTGGACGCCGGGCGCAGGGATTCTATGTTTCGTTCGCGCGCCGGAGAGTTGAGAGGTATTGCGACGCGGTGGGCGAAGATGCCGAGGTCTGGAAAAGCAAAGACCCCCGCACGCATTTGCGTTTGAGCGGGGGTCGGGTTGCGAAGTCGAACTTCGCGCTCGGGCTGTATGCGCCCGGCTAATTCTTGGTCTTACGGGTTTCGGTGCCGATGCCAAGCAACTCGGCAACCCCAAGCATCCCAGGTGGAGTCATGCTGCTGATGCACCCTCCTTTACTGTTGAGGACCACATCACAGGTTAGACGCGGCATCGAATTTGTCAAGCCTTAATGTCCACGCCGAAGCCGAATCGCCCGAATATTTCTCTCGCGTTTTACTGGCGCGTCGTGCTGGCTCTCGAGGAGCGACGTGCATGCGGTGCCGCGTCAGATTATTGCGCTGCCGCCACTTGCTCCGCGAGGCGCATCAGCAGAGGTACCGCGGCTTCGAGATCGGCGATACGAACCTTTTCGGTTGGCGTATGCGCCTCGGCGATGTCGCCCGGCCCGAGCACCACGCAAGGCGCGATCGCCTGCAACTCGGAGGCGTCGGTGCCGTAGGGAGCGGTTGTCGGCAGCTTGCCCGCGGCAGCGGCGCACAGACGCACCAGCTTGTGGTCGGTGGGCAATTCAGGGGGAAATCCCTCGCGGGCCTCGGCCACCGTCACGCCGGCGCGAGCGGCGGCGGCGTAAACCGCGGCGAGCACGGGGGTCGGATCCAACTTCGCGGAGTAACGGAATTTTATCCGCGCCGTGGCCACTGGCACGGTGACGTTGACCGCGGCGCCATGGTTGTCGATCACCAGGTTGAAGTCGCTGAACGGCGGGTCGTAGTCGGGGTCGTGCAGGGCGGGGTCGCTGCGCAGGCGCTCGAAGATCGCCTGCATCTCGACCAGGAACGGGATCAGTGTCCAGTTGGCGTTGCGGCCCTTGCCGGTGCTGCTATGCGCCTGAACGCCGCGGGCGACGCAGGTGAAGGCGATGTGGGCGCGATGGCCGCGCACCGGAATCAGCCCGGTCGGCTCGACCACCACGATGCCGCTTGGCCTGGCTCGCCGCACCAGGCCCGATTGGGAGGCTATGAGGCGCGCGCCTTGCTTGGAGGTCTCCTCGTCGGTGGTGATGAGCAGGGTGATCGGGATGTTGGATGGCAGCGATCGGGCGGCGACGATGGCGGCGGCGACGGGGCCCTTCATGTCGGTGCTGCCCAGACCATGCAGCGTGCCGTCGGCGTCGATCCGCGCCGACCAGGGGTCTTCCTGCCAGCCGGTGTCGGGCACCGTGTCCATGTGGCCGGACAGCGCCAGGCCGCCGGGGATGATGCCTCCGGATGGGCCGCCGGAAGGGCCGCGATAGGCGACCAGGGCTCGCTTCGCCACGCCGGCCGGGTCGGTGTAGTCCAGGCGCTCGATGTCGAACCCGGGCAGGGCTGCTTCGACCCGTTCCGCGACGGCCAGATTGGACACGAAGCTGCGGCTGTCGATGCGCACGAGGTCGATTGCGAGGGCGATGAGGTCGGTTGCGAGCTCGGACATCGCGCGGCGGTTCCTGTATTGGATGGGAGCCGTTGTGGTAGCAACCGGGGCCGGCTGCAAGGAGCAACGATGCGGTCGAAGGCGGCGAGGTCCGGTTGCGCGGTCTGTAGGCGACGCCCGGGTGCAATCGATTCACAAGACGGGCGAATCGAACGGCGGGCAACTCGCATGGCAGGCGAATCGCCTGGGGGGACCGCATGGCGGGGGACCGCGGTTGCTCGTTATCCCCGCCGAAAGCTGGGACCCACGCGACCCAGGCCGCCCGCGCAAAAATGACGAGGGACTGGCGAACCGGTTCGGCTCTTCATGGTCGTCGGCTTACGCCGCGGCCCATAGATTCGGCAGCATCGGAGCCGAATAGCCGGAGATGAACTCGCTCGCCGCGCCGGTTGCCGGATCGAAGCCATGCCGGCGCACGGTGCCGATGTTGCCACCGTAGAGATGGATGGAGACCGACGGCCGGTCAGGCAGTCCGTTGCAAACGGTGTGGATGTCCCCAAGGTGCGGCGACACGGCCTGCACCATACCGGGCTCCAGCCAAGCCGGC
>Ga0182030_10016216_pt1 | contig 14538 bp, 8 predicted proteins | sample 812S3MmetaG_FD_121299 | JGI IMG/M metagenome (GOLD analysis project Ga0182030, IMG submission 121299) | Permafrost microbial communities from Stordalen Mire, Sweden - 812S3M metaG (Illumina Assembly) | ecosystem: Environmental > Terrestrial > Soil > Wetlands > Permafrost | place: Sweden... | reverse complement strand
GTAGCGAAGTGTCCGTGCCAAAAAAGAGTGATCTTCTCTTGCATCGGGCGTCGCGTAAAAGCCATACGGTAAATCCACCAGCGGCGCAATTCGTCGATGCGAGTAAAGTCGAATTTTTCGTTTGCGATTAACTCATCGAGCTGTGAGTCATCTACGTGTTCTGGTTCCAGCAAAACCTTGACGCACTTTTCGTAGCTCATTGATTCATAGTGCACCAATTCTGGTGGTGTGGTGCCAAAGCCCGCACGCCTTAACAGGTGTTTGATAAGGAATTGATCGCTCCCGGATTTTTTAACGAACATCGAAGTTACAGTCTCCAGAGATTACGATAGAGAACTTGCTGAGTGCTATATAGCAGCGGTTTGATCAGGTGAGGTTGGTTGGCTGGGTGTGGGAATGGGCGCGGTGCGCCGGGGGCTCCTGGAGAACCAGCAGCTGGTCTGGCGTTTTGATTATGGGTGGCGGAAGCAGGTTCAGGTAAATCTGTACGGGAGTTTTTGGCGATGATAAGCTGTCCATCGTGCATTTGGGCAAGTGCGTCAAGCTGCTGTGGCGTGAGCATGGCGCGAATGCTCGGCCATAAACGTCCTCGAATTTGTTTTATCTGCTCGTTTAAAATCTCAATGTGATTTTTGATCGCATCATCGGTATCTTCGTTATGAATGTCCATCGATGAATCGGAAGAAGATGCTTCCATCATCATCATTGAACCTTCGTCTCTGTGCATTCGTTCGGAAGCCATCGCAGCATTGCCTGGTATTGCTTTTTGCTGTTTGCGCTCGTCAAGGATCCTCCTCAGCGATGCCACCTGATCTTGCAGTGGCTGTACGGTGTCTCGAGACTGATTGATTAGGTCGTCTAGCTGCTTTAACTGAGGACCTGTAATTGAAGGAATTGCTCTTACAGCTTCACGCGTAGGCGGGTCGCCATTAGGACCGAAAAGCGGGTCGATAAATGCGGCCGGTCGATTCCTTCCTGCAAAAACTGGAGCAGCCGCACTGTCTGGTGTAGAGAAAATGTCGCGCGCTGCAGTCTCGGTGGCTTTGCAGGGGTGCGTCAATAACAGAGTGATGGAAATAGTCAAACCCGGGATCAAACCGAGGTTTGTAGTAGTTTTAAAAAAAAGATTTTGATAACAAATTGTTCATGGCACTGGCGTTTATCTCTCTATCTTCAATTAGCACACAGAAATCGTGAAGAAGTCGTGAGTGGAGAGCTTTCGATGAATGTTTTATGCGCAGCGACCGAATTACATTTGGTCTTTACCAGAATTTGACTTCGGCTTCGCATTGCCCGCTCTTTTCGCCAGAAACCCCAGAAACTATTGTGGCGCTTCAGGTAGAGAGATTTGATCGGACAGATCTCAGGCGCTCATATGTCTGCGATCGCGCATACCTTTTTCTTGCACTAAACTTTCGATTCCATGATCTCGATCGAAAATGCTCTTATGTCAAGCGGTACTGGCGTTGACGTTGTTTTCCAACTTACCGATAATGCAAGTCAGCAGCTAGCCTATCGATGTGAGGAATGTCTGATTTGAGATACTTTGCTATTTTGCTTTCTTTAGTGATGCTTATGCAGTTCAATCTGCTTCTCGCTCCTGCTTATGCGGATGTGGTAAGCGTAACGCCGAGCACCGCTGTGTCTCCTGGCGGAATCTCCGGTCAATTTGCAGTAACTAAAGTTGGCGCACTAATAGCGGCAGACGCCCTCGCTATCTTGAACGGCACTGAGATAAAGATTGAGAATCATTCGAATAATAACGAATCTTCTCCGAATACTAATGCTGGACCATCCGGGACTTCTGGACCATCTGGACCGGGTGAGCCGTCCGGTCCGTCTGGACCTTCTGGATCAGACGAACCTGGTGGTAATTCTGGTGGCACGGCGAAACACAATCCAAAATACAAAAAGCATTCTGGTGACGACCATTCGGGACCATTACTTTTGGGGTCGCTTATTCAGATTACAACAGCACCGCATTCGGTAAATGGTTGCGCAATCTTCACTGGTGGCCAAAATTTCAATCGTATTGATCTCAGAGCATGTCCCGATAGAGTGACAACAAAATCAGGCAAATCCTATACAGGTAAAATTTCCTTCGCATCAGACAAAGCATTGACGATAGTCTGCCTCGATGGCAGTCACAATGTCGATTACACAGACATTGCCGAGATTCATTCAGGTCGAGCTTTTTTGTTTAGTATCCCGAATTACGACACTTCATCCGCGAAGATGACACTCACCCCTACTTGTGTCCATGCGTTCACCCATGGAAGTACGCTGAAAAAGGTCGTTATTGTTGGCATAGTGCTAACCCTCGTTGCCGTCGCCATCGCGGTTCCAGTAGGAGTCGCTGCTGCGCAGCATCATCACAACAACACCAACAATTTGATACTGGCCAATTATTTCCAGTCGAAGCAAACGGTTCCCACGCCTGTCATGCCGACTGGAACGACGATGCCCACGCCGCAGCAGTTGGGAGCAACTTATGTCTCTACCTTACTGAGCAGACCTGTGGTGCCGCAGCAGACCACAACAGGGGTCGTTACGACTGTTAGGGCTACCACGGCATCGACGACAACGACGAATCCTCTATCAACGACATACAGAAATCGATATCCTTAGATCGACATTAGATTGACATGAACGGTTAGACCCAGACACCACGTCATCTTCAGGCGTCGAGCTCTTCGCATTTACCGAATTTTCCCAACTGAAAATCGCGTGCGCCCATTAGTTCGGCTTTGAGCTGTCGTTTGCCGCGCTCGCCTTTTTTAGGTAACGACATCCTATGCCTGATCAAATGCGCATGAATAGCGAGCATAGTCCATATTTTTATCGGGAAAGGAGCATACGTCGAGAAGAAAAGCAGCCTGTTTCTGGTGTAGTAATAAGATCGCCAGTGCTGCAGGTTGTCGTTTGTGGAAGCTCCTCCGGCGTGCGCGATTCGAGCCTGTGGTACAAGCAAGCACTTCCAACCTCTCAGGTTAAGACGATGACAGAGTTCCGTATCTTCGAAATAGAGAAAATATCGATCATCAAAAACCGTTTCTCCCCTTAGGGCTTGCGCGCGCAGCAGTAGATTTGATGCTGCGAGCCACTCGCACGCAGTCGGTTGATCGTTCGTGACTGCTTTAAGTAAGGACTTGGCTCGCCGAAAATCAATTATGCCTTTACCTGGAATCGTCTTTTCATTTGCCGAATTATTAATGCCAGTGCTTCCGGGTCCCCGGGTAGGAGTGGGCTCTGGCACCAAATCTAGTACTGCGGCAGATAGAGCGGCTGCTTTTTCGTCGTTCGAGGCGGCTTCAACTAACAGCGACAGGGAATCATTTCTTACCTCCGTGTCGTTGTTAAGGACCCAGACAAAGTCAGCGGCGTGCTCCAGGCTATAAGCGATTCCGGCATTACATCCACCTGAGAATCCCCTGTTACTGTCGAGACGCAACAGTTCAATTTCGGCGAATTCCTGCCGCAGGCAATCGCCATCGAGCGAATCCGAGCCGTTGTCTACCAGCAGGGTCCTGAAATTCTGGTAGCCAAGCTTTTTGACAGATGTCAGACAGCGGCGGGTGTTTTCTATGCCCCGCCAGTGAAGAACTAAAATATAGACAAGAGGTTGCATGGTTGGCATTTTGTGGCGACAGAATAATGTAAGCTTGACTGTGCATGATCAGTGTTGGGAACGGAAAAATATCGGACCGTATTCCTTAGCTGCGCCGCTTGCTAATATTAAAGGAACAGACCGGAGGATTTATCGTGGCTGAATCAGAAAGTCCAAATATCGACGCGGAACCCGAGGTGGTAGTCAATAGTGGCTCGACCGATGCGGCCCCGAGAAGAGCTGGATTTGCCAACTTTTTCCGCGCGATGAACCACATTCGGCAGGCGTCGGTTGCCGAAAATGTCAAGCAACGATTTTCTGACTACCTTAGTATCGCCCTCGTCGTGATTTGTATTCTCAGTCTCGTTTTTGCAGTGTCGATGCCGGTTCCTCCGGCTTATAAATTGTTGCCCTTGCTTTTGACAGTCGGCGCAGTTGTTTTCTACATTGTTAACCGACTGGGCATCATGATAAGCCTCACACCACGGCAGGCATTGATTGTCTGGCAGGTGCTTGTTGCTGGCTTCTGGTTGGGTGTCACAAGCGCGATGTTGGTTATGCTTGCCTGCATTTACTTTGTCTCGCAAGGCGCACCCGGCATCTAGCATTCGGTTTCGAGCTGGACACTCGATAAAAGAGGCATTTGCTAAGTCGTAATTCTCATAAAATTGGTCTGGCCTGCGCCCTGCTTGCTCTGGCTAGTTGTGGTTTCAATAAGGAATCCTCATCAGACCTGCGCTCAACGGTGCCGTCAGGACCGCCTGTTGCGGGCAACAGCACAGTCGAGGCGTCATCCCGGAGGGTTGCGGCTTGTCTGCCTCGAGAGAAAATTGTGTTTGGGATTCCCTGGGAGCCGGTGAGCTTTAACCCATTGCGTGCGCTTGATTCGGGCTCATACTATGCGCAGACCCTGGTCTACGAAGGTCTGATCAAATATGATGCAAATTTGAACCTTGTGCCTGGGCTCGCCGAGTCGTTCCAAGTCTCCGAGGACGGCAAAAGCTATTTGTTCAAATTAAGGCGCGGGCTGAAATTTTCGGACGACACTCCGATCCAACTAGATGACGTTGAAGCCTCGATAAAGGCAGCAGCCTCCCCGTCTTCTCCATTCAAGACAGACTATAAATGCATCACGAATCTAGAGCGAAATGACAGTGAAAACACGCTCATAATGCACCTTGACGCACCGAGTGCACCATTACTTGCTCGTTTGGCCGAGTTACGCATCTTGCCAGCGAGTGTTATGAATAAACCGGATCATGGTGCTGCGCAGTTGAATCGTACGCCTCTATCTAGTGGACCGTTCAGGCTCAGTAGCTGGGAGTCTGGTCTGGAACTTGTTTTTGAACCCAATCCAAATTACTGGGGCGACAAGCCAAACTTTAAACAGTTGGTCTGGAGAGTGGTACCAGATAAAACGCTTCTTGGAATAGCACTCAGACGCGGTGAACTCGATGTGGCTTCTGTCGATCCCCTAAATTGCAGTGCCACGTTTTCGCCCCGTCAGCCAGCAGAGTTCGGGCGCTCCAATTTTGACGCTTTGACACAGCGTGATTCCAGCATTGAAGTCGAACAGTTTAATGGCACTCGTACTGTCTACCTGGGGTTCAATGTTCACCGTCCCCCTTTCGACAAAATAAAGCTAAGGCAAGCAGTCTGCACGAGTATCAATCGCAGTGAACTGGCAAGAGTATTGTTCGCTGGATACGCGTCGGTGCCGCGAAGTGATGTGTCGCCTGGCAGCTATTTTTACAACCCCTCGGTCAAAGAATGGCCCTTCAATCAACATCTTTCTTTTGAACTTTTGAAGGAAGCCGGATACGACTACACGAACCGTGGGTGGTATCAGCACGAAGTTCCGCACCAACAGGCTGGTGCGAGTAAAGCTGGTCAGCTCGCCTTCCGCATTTTGACTGTCAAAGACTTCCAGGACGTGGCACAGGTGATCTCTGATGACTTATCTCAGATCGGCGTGCCTACCGAAGTGCAGGTTCTCGAGTACACTACATTGCGCTCGAAATATTTGAAAAGCGGCGATTTTGACGTTTTTCTGTGGAGCCGGTCTGCAGGTACTGATCCTGATTGCTCTCTTGTATGGGGGACGGGCGGTCCACTCAATTTCGTAAATTACTCGGACCCGTCGGTTGATCGACTAATTCAAGAAGGCAGAAAAACAACAAATCGGCAGAAGAGAATTGCCCTTTATGGGTCTATTCAGCAAATACTTGCTGAGCAGTTGCCCTGGGTTTTTCTCGTTCAGCCGAAATTGTTAATTGCTCACAAGCCGGATATAAACAACGTTAGGCAGGCCAATCAAGAAAAGACAGGCCTGCCCTGGGACAACCCACTATTCAACGCCCCCAGGTGGGAGCGTCGAAACCGAGAGTAAGAACGCCCGAAGGCAGCTCTTACTTGGTGGATGTGGTTGTAGTTGTGGTAACGGTGATGCCTTGGATGTTAGCGCCTGGGCAAATTGGTGTATTGCCTAGATGCTCACGATACCAGCGCAAAGCTTCAGCCATTTTGTGAATGGCATGACGACGTGCGGATGGAACCGACCAACCTGGTGGCTTCAAGTGAAAATAGCGACCTTCGTCTCCACAAGCTTGTGCGAAAGCTGGTGTAGAAATCATGGAAATCGCTGCAAGGACAAGAAGTGCTTGTCTCATTTAAATGTCCTCTCCTTCTCTAATTCGAGTCCAAAACCTAGATATTCTCTTTGGTCGTGGACTCGCCCTGAAAGTTCCTAATCGCAAAGAATAAAGAACTCCAGGTCATTGTACCTCCCAGCGACGAAGGTTAAAAATGTCAAGGAGCCTTTCGTGAAGAGATTGTGTCTGGAAGACCGGCCCCTGTGGCTTTGCCCTGAATAATTAATGTGGCTGATAAACAGAAAGGCTCAAAACACCGCTGGGTATATGCGTTTGGGCACTATGGATGAACCTTCTCCTTACAAAAGATGTCTTCAGAGCTTACAATGCATGCCTTACCAGTTAATTGAAAGAGCGGCGCCCTCGTGGCGTCAGATAAATTATATCCCGGGCGTACGCTCGTACTTCTTTGTTGTGTAGCAGCTGATAAACGCTCTCGATCTGCACTAACACGTAATTTCCGATGGATCAGGATATTGATTTCCAGTAGAATCGGGAACATTGGAAGTTGTAAAGAGAGCCCTGCCTGGTGCCAAAAGGACACAAACTAATTTCACCCTCAACGCCTAGCGCGATGCCTGAGTCGTCTCCAAATGACTGCCGGGATGGCATCCATTGGTTTATTGATAACGCGGGTTTGTACATCGCTTCAACCCGCGGGTTGTTTGCGACTGATTTTGCCGATGAGCAAGAGGCTGTCCTTGAAGCTGCAATTATCAATCTCAAGGCGCGCAACGTTCACCCGATTGTCATCAGCGGTGAGACTCTCTACAAGCAAGCAGACTTTCTCTGGACCAGCGCGCTCGAGCAAACTACTTTCGGGCGGCCCGTTGCAAGCAAATTAGAGCTAGACATATCCGGCAGCGATTTTGTCATCGTGAAGGATCTCGAAGCTCCAGAAGCAGCGCACCATCTCTGGTATCTTTTTCATCATCTTTTTTATCCAAGAGCGCTTTTCAATAAACCTGTATTGGTCACCAGTCCGCTTGGTTATGAGGAGTTCATAACGTACGGTGCTGGGTGCGATGACCTGGAGTTTGCCGGTCGTAAAGTGACATGGGAAAAATTGTTGTGGACGGTCAATGCCACCACTATGGACTTGCCTCATTTTAGAAAGTTGAAGGCAGAAGGTACCCCGCCGATGCTCAAGGCGGAGTACGCGCTCTTTAAAGCACTTAAAGAGCGAGGGCTGGAAGTGGTGCCCCAGCATGTGATTGGCGATTACATGCTCGATTTTGCTTTAATCGAAAAACAAAACAAGATTGATATAGAAGTTGATGTGTTTTCTTCAATCGATCACAACAAACCATCTACGCTGGAAGTCAAGCGTAATCTGCAACTCCTTAACGATGGTTGGAAGATCGTCAAATTTTCGACCGCCGAGATCTTGAGCAACGTTTCGATGTGTGTCGATACGGTGGAAGAAGTCTGGCAACAAGGACGTAAAAAGTCCTCTAGCGGTCGTGTAGTTTCGGGCACTCAGCCGACGACTGTTCCCGATATGCCGGTCGATGATGACGCTCAGAAGTTCGCCATAACGCATGGTGCTGGTCCGGCGGCTGTCGAGGGTGGTGCTGGAACAGGTAAAAGCAGCTGCGTTACGCATAGAGTCGCATATTTGCTCGCCCAGGGAATCAATCCGGAGAAAATTCTCGTCATTACTCATTCACCAGAGTGCGTAAAACAATTACGAACCGCCCTTGAGTTGAGCGCAGACAGAGCGCTGATACAGCGCCTTTCCCTGTATTGTTGGCACGATTTGGGACTCAAATTGCTCAAGGAGAATCTCTCTGCTATCAAACGAAAGCCACCGGTTAAAGTCGAGAGCAATCCGCAAAAAGCCCTGAAAAGATTGCTGGATAAATTCAAGAAAGACCTTGATCCTACGCTCCTGGAGTTGTCGGAAGATTTGGACGAGTTCACTCTTGCATCGCTTGTGTCGCTATATAAGGCGAACCTTGTCTCGCCGAAGCACTTGAAAGAGCGTGCCAAGACCGAAGTAGACGAACTTGTAGCCAAGGTTTATCAAGCCTACGAAGATCAATTACAAAAAGCCAATCGCGTAGATCGCGACGATATGATCAGTCTGGCAGCCCAATTACTGGTTGACGACCCTGAAGTTAGAGCTAAGCATCAATATCAGTACGAATTTGTGCTTGTCGATGAGTATCAAGATGCCACTGCCGCTGGTGATCTGCTGGCAAGATTGCTTGCCTTCCCTCAAGATAATGTTTACCTGGTAGGTAATGAAGACGAGTCAATTTACGAAACCAAAGGCAGTCTGCCAAGGCTGATGTCCGAGGTATCGATTCGTTTGCCGAATGCCCGATGTTACATGCTGGAAAAAAACTGGCGTTCGCATCCGGTTATAGTCGACCATGCCAGACAGTTGCTTAATGGATTGACTCGCAGACGTATTCAGAAGGACATGATTTCCGGATGGGGTACGGCTCCTACAACAGCTGTGATCGGTCCTCATGTTTCAGACGATGAGCGTGCAGAGGCCGAATGGGTCGCCGATGAAATCGAGATTTTGATTGACAGTGGTCGGACGGCACAAGAAATCGCCATTATTTATCATGAAAATAGATATGCCAGTTTGCTCGAGGAAGCAATATCTCGGCGCGGCATACGATGTTTGACCTCCAACTCGCAAAGCGCATTGTTACCTGACGAAGTTGGCGATGTTATGGCGTTTCTCACGCTGGTGATGGATCCGGACGGTCCGAAAGCCAGAGAATCATTCGAGCGCATTTGCCATCTGCGGGTTAAGGAAGTGAACCCCGCACTGTCAGCTACGATCGCCAGTTTTGCCGAAAGCAATAACTTGTCTTATTTGAAAGGCATAGAAATATATTGGCAGGCAGTGCAGGATCCATCTTGTCGTGAGCTCGAACAACTAGTTCGGATCATTCGCACTATGCATCAAGAGAAATTGCCACCTGCAGAAACGATCTCGCTTTTGAAAAGAACGCAACGGCTTGGAGAGTACTATAATTCGATAAAGGTGCCGCCTGGTGTCATTTACGAGCCAATGCGTAAACTTGGAATTCTCGAAGAGGAAGCGCGTAAGTTTCAGAGTGTCACGGAATTTGTAAAAAGTCAGCTTGCAATTCAACAGGCGGCCAATGGTGCTGGAGCATCAGAAAAAGCTGTTCATGTTTTAACTATTCACGAATCAAAGGGGCGAGAATTTCCAGTCGCTTTTGTTGTTGGTATGGCCCAGGGTGTGATGCCAGCCCAGGGTGCCGATTTCGAAGAAGAGAGAAGACTTTTCTACGTTGCTTTTACGCGAGCAAAAGAACTCGTCTATCTTTCATATCCTGCGAATTTTGCTAACGAGTCTGTGCAACCGTCATCTTTTCTTGTTGATGCCAGGTTGATGCTGCCGCCAGCTATGAGACAAATGCAATTGCCTCAGCCAGCTCAAGGCGCCAATCAACAAACTGCGGTTGGTCGTCCTGCAGCCATGAATGCGCCCGGTACAGTTATAAATGCCGCGCCGAATGGTATTAACAACAACGCGAACAATGTTGTTAGTGGCAATGAAGGAATGACCAATTTTGCACCGGGTGCTGGCAGGCAAACCGGTCAGCATCCTGCGATGCAAGCTCAGCCAGGCATGCAGACGGCTCAATCACAGCCCGTTTCGCAACAGCAACAGCAGATGGCACCACAGCAGCGAACCGCGCAGCAGGCGCCCCAGCAGGCACCCCAGCAGGCACCGCAGTTGCAGCAAACGCAAAAAATGGCGCCCGGACAACCACAACCGCAATCGCCGGGAATGCAACGAGCGACAGGGCAGATGGCCGCTATGGCGCAGCCAGCACAAGCAGTTCGCCCTCAGGGACAGGCATCGCAGACGCAAGCCCCTCAGTCAGTTCCGCAACAACAGACGCCGTTGTCGCAGCAGCCGCAAATGCCTCAGACGCCGCAAACTCCGCAAATGACGCAAAATACTGCCCAGCAGCAGGCTGCTCAGATGCAGCAGACACAAAGGATGGCTCCCGGGCAGCCAATGAATCAGCAAATCGCTGGCCAGCAATTCGCGCAACAGCAACAGTCACAGCAGATTCCCCAGCAGACTACTCAACAGCAATCTCAACAAATGCCGCAGCAATCGATGCCGCAAAGAGGGCAGGGCCAGTTTCAAGATACGAATTCACAACCACAAAGGCAGGCTCCTACGGGTCCTTTCCCGGCTTCTGTAGCTAGTCAAAACTTGCAGAACAATGCTGCTCAGAATCAGGGTGTGGAAGCGGCTGCGCAATCAACGGCAGGACCAAGCACACAACAGCCGTCTGTAGGACGCTCTCCTGTGCCATCGAATGCGGTGCCAGGCAATTTACTTTCAGGCAATGCGACACCGGCGAACACCGCCCCCGGTGCGCTAGCGCCGCGTACGGTCAAGCCAGTTGCCGGAGGACCGAATACCCCAGATCATTATCCCGTTCAGCCTGTTTCGAGGGGGTCCGCTCCGCGCGAAACCGCAGCATTGAATGTATCTCAGCTTCCATCTCCAGCGGAACTGCAAGCCAAAATTGCCGCAGAAGCAGCGCAACTTAAAGCTGTGCGCGAGATGGCGCCTGCACCTCCCAATACATCACAGGAACAGTCCACGCTTCTTGACGGTTTATTTTCAAACAGTGCCGCGGACACAGCAGCGCCGCTAGAGGGAAATTTTGAAGCCGCAAGCGATGATCAGGATTTTCCATCCACGGGTCCGACGAGAAAAGCTGAGGATTTGGCGCCAGCGTCTGTGAGGAAGCTACAACCACAAGTTGTATCTGTGGAAGTGGCAAATGCGCCAGAAACAAACTTAGCGGTGGAACCGCCGTTGCCACCCGAGCATCTTGTACAGGGATTCCAATCAGCGCTTGCACAGGCCGGCATGGCGCTTCAGCAGCAAGCTGCTCAAACCTCGGTGCCAGAGGCTGCAGCTGTTCCTGCTGCTGCTGCTGTTCCTGCTGCTGTTCCTGTTCTTTCCGCGAGCGATGCGTTGATCGAGGCGGTAACCCAATCTTCGACGTCCCCATCTGTACAATCACAATCGGCAGCCTCACAGTCGGGTATCCCACAGCCGGTGCCAGCGCTTCAACCGCAACCGCAACCGTTGCAGCAGGCAGCGCAGCAAGCGTCATCGCGAGAGCCGCAACAAATAGTTCAAAAGGTGCCACAGCAAATTCCAGCGCAGCCAGCAATAGCGACGCAACAGCCACTGACGCAACAAACAGTCCCGCCGTCCACCACTGAAGTCGGACAATTTCCCGTATCCCAGGCTGTCATGAATGAGACTGGTTCAACCAATCAGAATACTGGCGCTCAATCCCAGCCACCTTCAGCGGCGATGCCGCCATCGTCGTCCCAGGGTCCATCGGCGGTTCCGCAAACAGGTGGTTTTGCTGCTGAACCGCAACAGCGAACTTGGGAATCGCCGTGGGAAAAGGAGCAAAAATCTCAGCAGGTGCAAAATCCATCGCATCGCTCTATACCAGCAACTCCCCCATCTGTTTTCGAACCTCCTGCGGAAGCTGTAGAAGCGACTCAGCATTCCGAGTTGCGTCTCGGCGAATTGAATCTCGACCAGTTCTCGGAAGAACATAATTACGATGCGTCCCCGCCGACGCGAGCGGACATGCATCATATGCATGGCGAGTATCATCCAAACGCAGCAATTCCCGAACAACCGTCTGCCGCGAAGGCCGCTAGCGGAAGGGATGTCGATGATATTTCAGACCTACTGGAATTAGCTGCTAAAGCACCGTCTAAAAAAGCTAAGGGTGGCAAGGGGTCTGGTAAAGCTAACGCCAGAGCTTCTTTGGATGCGGATATGCTGCCTGAACAAGTCAGCGATCTGCCGGCGAGCGGCAGCATTCCAGATCCTGTTCCCTATCTCGATAACGAATTTATTCCGCAGCCGCAGCCGTCGCAGTCGTCACAACAACCGCCTGGGCAGTTAATGCAACAAGCGGTCCAGCCGCAAGCAATGAAGCCGCAGCCGCCACAGCCTCCGCAGCCGCAACAACCGCCGCAACCGCAGGTTGTCGCTCCGCCAGCCCAGCTGCCGTGGGGAGACCAGGTACAACAGCTGCAACAAGGTGCTCAGCTCTACGCACCACCTGAATTCCCGGATCACCATCCGCGCTGTCCTCAGTGCTATGTGGCTCTTGAAGGAGGCTCCAGATTCTGTGGTGAGTGCGGTTACACCCTGCCCGAGAGAATTCCTGTATGCCAAAAATGTAATTGTGCTCTGGAGCCAGGGGCTAAGTTTTGTGGAGAATGTGGCGCCAGGCAGGTCGATCTCAAGGCACCAGCTGCAGTGGCGTCCTCGCTTGGGATTACACAAGCCGAACTAGCCAATGCTCCTCCAGAGGCTTTGGCGAGCACAGAAAGTTTCAAAAGCTGGGTGAGTGGAATAGCGCCACAGCGTCAGCAAACGTGGATGGTCAAATTGTTGAAATTCCTCGAACAGTAATGTTGGGTATTTTTGAACAAAAGTACGAAAACGCTCATAGATTATCAGATAGATTCGGACATACCTGTCAGCCCTATAGACCATTCTTTTTTAGCCGGTTATGGAGATTAACCTCGGTGTGTGATAACGCTGGGCTATGAACTTCTGAGTGGACCCATTTGCTCCTGAGCTTTCGATTCGGGACGGAAAACATCAAGCTTGCTCTTGCCTGGACCTTTTGGACGACCTTGTTTCAGTCCTTGCGCCTTCTTAAATCGAAGAGCTTCTGTGGTTCGTTGTGAGATCAAGTCATGTTCAATTTCTGCTGCCATTGGGAATGCCATAGCAATGATCTTGCTTTGAATAGTTTGGTCTAGTTGCCAGTTTCCTTTGATCGCATAAATGCGGATGCCTTTGCGTGCGGCCAATGCAAGTATCTCCATGCACTCCAGCATGCTACGACCAAGGCGCGAGATCCGGTAGATCCGCGAACCATCAAGGAAGTTGAGAAATTAAAAAAGGAGATCAAATTCAAAAAGAAAAGGTTAACAAAGATCAAGTCATCGAAAAAGAAACTTGAGCAAAGAGCAAGAAAGAAGGCAAAGGTTGAGGCTGCGGAAAGGAAAAAGTTACTAAAGCAAGGAAGAAAAATTCGACAAATTCCCGATCCGAAGACCGCGCGTCCAAAGCCTGAAGAGCAGATTAACTTCACTGATCCTGATTCAAGAATCATGGGACATACGGGAGGTGAGTTCGAGCAGTGCTACAACGTGCAGATTGTGGTTGATAGTTATTGTCAAATGATCATTGCACACGATGTAGTGCAGCAGGGCAACGACAAGAATCTGTTAGAACCAATGTTTTTGCAAGTGCATGAAAGGTTGGGACGATATCCATATGCTGGCTCAGCCGACACCGGCTATTTCAGCAAGGAAAGCGTCACTGCTAAATCTCTTTCATCGATCGAACTCTTCGTGCCGCCCGACAGAGAGACTCATCCCAGAACAGCTCTGGCTGGTATCGGGCGCATTCCGAAAGACATTTCGACAGCTGACCGGATGAGACGCAAGCTTTCTACGACGCGGGGCAAAGAGTTATACGCGCAACGCAAGTGCATTGTTGAACCAGTTTACGGACAGGTAAAAGAATCCGTTTTTGCATTCGACCAGTTCTCTTGGAGAGGAATTCACAACGTCCAGTGTCAGTGGGCGCTCGTGTGCAGCGCACACAACCTCACGAATTTGCCAAATAAATCGCCAACTTTTTGCCAAATAAAGCGCCAAAAAAACTGCCAAACAATTCGCCACGGCACACACGGAGCCTGCAACGATCATAACGAAGAAACTATGAACGCACTCCTCATTGCGCTATAACCGGCTTAGCTGATCCAGCATTTTAATTTTCAGATGGTAAAACAGTCTTCACCAGCTGTTTTCCTTCCACATCATAAATTTCTACAGAAGGACCTCGTGATATCGCCATCCATTTGAAGTCATCGCAGAATTTTGCGTTAACGGTTGCACCCATTTTCTTATCGCTGCTTGCAAGCGGAATCTCTTTTACTTTTTTGCCAGTTGCCACATCCCACACTCGTAAATTGTTGTCAAGAAAGCTGCCCGAGCCGTACAGGAACTTCCCGTCTTTACCGAAAGCAATGTCGAAAAAAGAGAACTCTGGCGTGGTAATGGACCGTATCTCTTTGCCACTGCTATCAATAATCTGCAATTGATCCGCCAACCCACTAACCAGAGCCTTGCCTGAAGAATCTACAGCGATTGAGTTTGGAATGAAATCAACGGGAGTAGAGCTAAGTTCATGACCGTCTG
>Ga0182030_10016213_pt1 | contig 14540 bp, 16 predicted proteins | sample 812S3MmetaG_FD_121299 | JGI IMG/M metagenome (GOLD analysis project Ga0182030, IMG submission 121299) | Permafrost microbial communities from Stordalen Mire, Sweden - 812S3M metaG (Illumina Assembly) | ecosystem: Environmental > Terrestrial > Soil > Wetlands > Permafrost | place: Sweden... | reverse complement strand
TGAGGAACCGCGGCGTTGGCGGCCAGGTCGTCATAGGAGTTCTGTGCAATCTCAACCGAGGTAATGCGTTCAAAATTGCGCGACATCGGAAGCGTAAACAGTCCCACTCCGGCAAATAGATCGAGCGCCGCGCGCCCGCTGCGCTTCCCTGTCACCAGCTCAATCAGCTTCGGCGCAAGAAAGCGGTTGGTCTGGAAAAACGATCCCGCCGAAACCCGGTAGCTGTAACTCCCCACGTTGTACATCATGCTCGCCGCACCCTCGATGTACGGCACTCCCGCCCGGCTCAGCTTGCGCGAAGCTTCAATGTTGCCGTCTTCTAGCTCGCCATCCGTGTTTCCGCCGGTTAATGTCCCGCTGGCAAACACCGCAACCCCCGCAATCTGCGGCATCCTCTCCCGCAATAATTTGGCAAACTTCGCCAGTAACACCGGCGTCGTCGCGTGATGGATAAACAGCTCCACCAGCAGCTCGCTGTCATTGTGATTGGCAAAGAACTGAACCTCGCGCAGGGATGGATAGCTCGCCGCCTCCGGCGCAAGCTCCCAAAGCGCGGCAATCGCCTGGTTGATCAGCGGCGAGCTGATCGCGCATTGCCGCACCGGCTCCAGTTCGTGCGAGCCGTGACGGTAGTAGCCCATCGCAAACTCCGGCTCCACTGCGATCTTCATCCGCGTGCGGTTCCTGAAGCCATAGGCCGGGCCGGAGTGAACTTCGATATACGGCAGCGTCAGCTTGGCGCCGCGCAAGATCGTCTCCTGCAGAATCTGCCGCTTGTCTTCCAGTTGCGCCGTGTAGTCGGAGTGCTGGTAGTGGCAGCCGCCGCACACCCCATAATGCGGGCACGGTGGCGTCACCCGCGCAGTCGAGGGCTTGAGTACCTCCACCAGTGCGGCGCGCATAAAGCCCTTGCGCTCTTCAACCACCGTGGCTTCCACCACTTCGCCGGGTAGAACATAGGGGACAAAGACGGTTTTCCCGCGTCGTTCGTCGCCGCTGGCAGGGATGCGGGCAAGCCCGTCTCCGCCGTAGATGAGTTTTTCTATAGTGAACTGCACTCTATGAGGATAACGGTTTGCGGCCGCAGCGGGAAGCAATCATTGCAAATAGAGCAAACGAGACCAGTCAGAATGGAGCGACCGGGTGGCCCACATCCGTTGGTGGCCCAGAGTTGGCTCTCTTTTCCAACTCTGGGGCCTTTCGGAGTCACGCGCGGGTGCCCCACCTCACGCCGGTCCTGATCGCGCACCAGGTCGTGCTGCAGCAGAATGCGATGGATCGTGCTGTAGCCTAGCCGGATTCCTTCGCGCTCCAGCAAAACCTGCAACTTGCGCGCTCCCCAGTCCGGATAGCGCCGGCGCAACTCGATCACCCGCTGCGCCAGTTCCGGCACCGTCTGCCGCGGACTCCGCAGCGGCCGCCGACTGCGCTCCGCAATGCCATCCAGCCCGGCGGCCCGATACCGGGCCTCCCACTCATAGCCGGTCGGACGCGAAACCCCGAACTCGTCGCACAACTGGCGAAACGACTTGGTCGCCAAGCTGGCTGCTACCACAAACCTAACCCGCTGCTCGTGAACGTCCATCGTCTTCCAGGGCATTGCCGTTTACACTCCCGCGCTCGCTGCGCTTGCGCGGGAGTGTAAAGGATGTCTTGAAACAGCGTGTAAAGGATGTCATGGAACTGAACACATCTTTTGGCTTGAGTGGGGCCTTTGACCTTGCGTTCTTGTTTGCCTTTTCTTTTACTTGGCGGGCAGGTGGCCCACGTCCACCCTCTTTTGGCGAATGTGGGGACAAACCTCCGCCGCTACAAATAGAACAGACTCAGCCGTGGCAACCCGTGCCGCTCCAGTAGCTGCTTATTGCCATATTGCCGCAGAAGCTGATCGATCTGCGCCCCGCTCATTTTTCCCCGGTACGGAGCCAGTTCGCGCTCGGCCTGCGCCCGCGCCTGCAGCAATTCTTCGTCGCCAGCGTGGCTCCACAGTGCCGCAAACAGCTTCTCTTCCATCACTGTCATCCGCCGCTCAAGCTCTTCCAGATCGGCCGTTGGCTCACATCCGCCCTCTGCGGGCGAATGTGGGGAGGGCGTCAGCTCCGCGGCCAATCCCCGCAAGGTCGCCGCCTGTTCCGCCGTCAGTGCCCGCACGGCTGCCGCAGGATGCCTGCATCCCTCCAGTTGTTGCGCATTGCGCTCAAAGTACCGCGCCAGCTCCGCGTTCGCGATGCTGGTTGCCTTCGGATCGCGCGTCGAGCCGGTCGCAGCTTCCTTCAGCTCTTCCACCGCCGACAGGACTTCCTGCTGGCAATAGGCCAGCGAGTTCACCTTGCGCGTCTTTTTTGACCGGCGGTCATATTTGTCGAACGCCCCGTCGATCCCGCGCAGCACCGCCTCCAGCGGAATTTCCGCTTCCTTCCACATCTCCATCAGCGCCCAGTCCAGCGGAGAGCAGATGAGGATGCTTCCGCGCCGCCGCTGGAAGTGCTCTTCAATCTCGGAAAAATATGTAAAGTGTTCCACGAATCGATGCCGCCTTTTCTTCTACTTCCTGCGGCTGTGCAGATTGCGATCCCAGATGATACGCAGTCCGGTCAGGGTCAGCGCGTCGTCGATCTCGGAGAGGAAGCGCGAGCCGCTGGCGATGAACTCTGCCATGCCTCCCGTGGCGATCACCCGCGCCGCTCCCAGTTCGCCCAGCATGCGCTCCAGAATTCCATCCACCAGTCCCACGTATCCATGGAAGAGTCCGGATTGCAGCGAGTGTACGGTGTTGCTCCCAATCACGTGCGGAGGTCGCTTGATGTCTACTCGCGGCAGTCGTGCGGCGCGCGCAAATAGCGCCTCCGCCGAGATCCCGATTCCCGGAGCGATTACCCCTCCAAGGTACTCGCCCTTCGCGGAAACCGCGTCGAACGTCGTCGCCGTTCCAAAGTCCACCACCACGCAGCTTTGTTTGCACTTCTCATACGCTGCTACCGCATTCACAATGCGGTCGGCCCCGACCTCGGTGGGATTGTCGTAGTGTACCGGCATCCCCGTCTTGATTCCCGGCTCGACGAACACTGCCTTGATGCCGAAATAGCGCTCGCACATCTGCCGCACCAGCGATTCCAGCGGCGGCACCACCGAAGCAACGATGATTCCGTTAACCGTGTCCAGCTCCAACCCCTGCATCTTAAACAACTGCCGGATCAATACCCCGTACTCATCCGCCGTCTGCTGCCGAGTGCTTGAGATCCGCCAGTGCGCCGCCAGTTCAGGCGCAGCCGTGCCGTCCTCCCGCAGTGCAAAGAGTCCGAGTTCGGTTTCCGTATTGCCAATGTCAATAACAAGCAGCATAGCGATTCATCATAGTACACACTCGACCGCCGGTTCTCGCCAGTCCATCTGCACTGGCGCTCACGCCCGCTCGATCCGGGGCTGTATTCACCGCACCCCAACCGCTTCCAGCATCGATCCAAACCGCTCGTCCGCGTCCTCCACTTCAATCATTAAGACCGGAGCGACAATCGGCGCCAGTTGCGCGCCATCTAGTTTCACCAGATCTTTTTCCGTGGTCAAAAAGCCATTGGCTTCGTGCTGCCGTGCCAACCGCTGCAGCAACGCGATGTCCTTCGCGCCATAGCGGTGATGGTCGCCGAAGACACACGTCCCAACCGGATGGATTCCAATATCGGCCAGCGACTGCCAGAACTGTTCCGGCCGCGCCAGCCCACAGAAGGCTAGCGGACGTGTCGGTGCCGCCTCGGGCAGCGCCAGCCTGCGCCGTATGTGCCAGATCTCCGGCTCCGCCAGCAGCGCAGCCAGATCTTCCGGAGCCGCCACCGCATCGGCCCGCCCTAGCGAAGCGAGCGGCTCTCGCAGCCGTCCGAAGGGCAGCAGCCGCGCTCGCAGATCACCATGTCCCAGCAGCACGATGTCAAAGTCCCGGTGCAGCCGCCGGTGCTGAAAGCCGTCGTCCAGAATGTGCAGCCGCGGCCCATGGCCTGAGCGCGCCCCGAACGCCTCTGCCGCAAGCCCCGCCTGGTAGCGCTCTTCTCCCACAAACACCGGAACCCCCAGCGTCCGCGCCAGCAGTAGCGGCTCGTCCCCATACAGCTCCGCCGGCCCCGCCGCGTCCACCTGTAGAACCCCTCGCGAGCTGCGCCCGTAGCCTCGCGAAAGAACGTCGAAGGGAATTTCCCTCTGCTTCAGCCAGCGTCCCAGCGCCTGCACAAATGGAGTCTTTCCGCTGCCTCCCACGCTGATGTTGCCCACGCTGATCACCGGCAGCCGCAGCCGCTGAATCTTCGCCCGCCCCTCGTCGTAGCGCGCATTGCGCGCCCCCACGATCCGCGAAAACAGCCAGGTGAGCGGGTCGGCGATCATGCGCGCTCCTTCCGCACCAGCTCCAGGATGCGCCCCACGCTGCGAGCCGTCGCTCCGCGCTGCTCCATCAACACCTGCTGCGCCCGCTGCCCCAGTGCCTCGCGTTCCGTGCCCTCGCGCAGCAGCATCAGAAACGTAATCCCAAGGTTCTTCGTGGTGCAGCGCACCACCGCCCGCCCGCGTTCGAAGCAGGCAAGAATGTCGCGGAAGTTTTCCGTATATTGCCCCGTCAGGATCGCCCGCGCGAAAAATGCCGGCTCCAGAATGTTGTGCCCGCCCCGCGGCACCAGCGAGCCGCCCACAAACGCGATGTCCGAGTAGCGATAGATTGCCGCCAGCTCGCCCAGCGTATCCAGCAGCAGCACCGCACCGCCAAGCTCCTGCGCTGCCGCATCGGGCGCTGAGCGGCGCACAAAGCGGATGCCTCGCAGGTTCAACAACCGCGCCACCTCCTCAAAGCGCTCCTTATGCCGTGGCGCAAGCACCAGCGTTGCCGCCGGATATTCCAGCAGCACCATCTGGAAGGCCGCCAGAACGTGCTGCTCTTCCTCCTCCACCGTGCTGCCCGCCACCAGTATCGGCGCGCCTGTCGCCCTCAACTGCTCGCCTAACTGTGTCACCGACGCCGTTTCCACCGGCGGAGCTACGTCGAACTTCAAGTTCCCGCTCACCTCGACCCGCTCCGCCGCAGCGCCCACCGCGCGCAACCGCTCCGCGTCGCCTTCGCTCTGCGCCAGAAACAGCTCCACCGGCTCCAGCGCCCTGCGCAGCAAGCTTCGGAATCGCAGATACCTCGGATACGAACGGTCGCTGATCCGCGCATTCACCACCGCCACCCGCGCTCCGCTTGCCGCCGCCAGCCGCAGGAAATTCGGCCAGAACTCGGTCTCTGCCAGAATTACCAGTTTTGGCCGCAACTCGCGCAAATACGGCCTGATGCACAGCCCGAGATCGAGCGGAAAGTAAAAGACATTCTCGGCGCCAAATTTGCCGCGTGCCAGCCGCTGTCCCGTGTGTGTCGTCGTCGAGACCACCACGCGATACCCTTCGCACCCTAGCTGCGCCGCCATCGGCGCAATCGCCAGAACCTCGCCCACGCTTACCGCGTGTATCCACGCCACCGGCAGCCTGACCGCCGCATCGTCCTCGCCCAGCCGGATGCGCGCCGGAACCCCGCCCAGCCGTTCTCTGAGCCCCGCCCGGTATTTGCCCAGCCGCAGCATTTGCAGCAGCCACCAAGGCAGCGTCAGTGTCAGCACCAGGGCAAGAATTGCGCTGTAAAGAAGGTACACGCCAGTCATTGTAGATTGTGGACGCTGAATAACCCTAAGAAAACACTCGCTTCTAATCGGCGGCGGGATACTACAGCTTCAACACTGGCTCAGTTGGATGCCTGGGCGCGGAGGATCGCATCTGCGATGGCCACGGCCTCTACCGTAGCCGCCACGGCGTGGACCCGGACAACATGAGCTCCGGCGAGCACCGCGGCCACGTTGGCGGCCACGCTGGCGATATCGCGGGCGGCGGGAGGCAGCGTGACGGAGCTTTGCGATCGGCCGTTATCAACCTTGCGGGCTGCGATTTGAGCAATGCGCTCGGCCACCGTGCGGCCGAGGAAGCTCTTGCGCGAGACGCCGGCGAGCAGCGGGTAGCCGAGCGCGTGAAACTTTGCAAAGCCCGCCAGCAGCGGATAGTTTTCATCAAAGTTCTTGCCGAAGCCGAAGCCGGGGTCGAGGACGATCCTGCGGCCCAACACTCCGGCGTCGAGCGCCTCGCCGAGCCGCTCGCGCAGCTCTTCACAAACCAGTCCAACGATGTCTGGCGCGGAAGGAAGCTTGCGCCACTCGTGGGGTCTGCCCCGGACGTGCATCAGCACCGCTCCGCACCGCTGCCCGGCGACCGTCGAACTCATCGCGGAGTCCCAGGTGAAGCCGCTCACGTCGTTGACAATTTCGACGCCGGCTTCAATAGCGGCCTGCGCAACGGTAGATTTATATGTATCGATGGATAAGACGGAATCCGGACGCTCCCGCTTGATGGCCTCGATGATGGGCAGTACCCGCCCGATCTCCACCTCGGCGGAGACGGCTCCGGCGAGTCCGAGAGTTTGAGCGCCGCCGGTGGGCACGCCGGGGCGTGTCGATTCGCCGCCGATATCCAATATATCCGCGCCCTCGTCGAGCAGCGCCAGACCGTGGGCGATGGCGGTTTCGGGAGATGAATACGCGCCGCCGTCGGAGAACGAGTCGGGAGTGACGTTGAGCACACCCATAACCAGCGTGCGCTCCCCAAGAGGAAGCGAACGGCGGCCGATCTCCCATTGAAAATCTGGGCGCATGCTGGGCGATTGTAGCAGGAAGCGGCGCAGCGCGGCGGTGCAGCAGCAGCGAGACCGAACGGTGAAGTCTAGTGCGGCCTTTTGCCGGAGACGAAAGTGTTGCCGATGACGACAAAGCGCCATTCGTCGAGCGGGGCGCTGGTTACGTTAATGCGTGGCGTGGCTAAGATCTCTCCCGCCGCAGAGCCGTCATCGACGATGTAGAGGCCGCTCCTGCGCGAGCAGAAGTTGCAGCCGTTGTCGTGCTCGCGGCTGATGCCTAAAGCTTGGGAGAGCCGTCCGGGGCCGGAGGTGAGCAGGCGAAGCTGCGAAGGCCGGGGATTGGCCGGAAGGGCCAGTCCCCGCAGAGCGGCCATGGCGGCAATTCCGCAGACCGGCTCAAGCGCGCGCAAAAGTACGCATCCAGCCTCGCCAACAGGCTGGCAACTTACGTTGGTGCAGTAGTGATTGCCATAGATGAAATAGACGTAGGCGTGGCCCGGCGCTCCAAACAGGACGGCGTTACGCGGAGTGCGTCCGCGATAAGCGTGGGCTCCGGGATCGATGGCCCCAAGGTAGGCTTCGGCCTCCACGATGCGTCCGGCAAGCAGCGCTCGGCCCTCCCGTCGCACCAGCACTTTGCCAAGCAACTCGCGCGCGACCACGCGGGCATCGCGCGCGTAGAACGAGCGCGGCAGCGGCGAAAGCTGGCCGATCGAGGGCGCACTCATGGCGGAGTTCTCCAGGACAAAGCTCAAGAGCAGCGGCAGGGCGGGCAAAGATGCAAGCCCGCAGCCGTCTATCCCCTCTGCCTATTTGTGAGCCTTGGCGTAGGCGAGAACCTCGTCGGCATGGCCTTCCGGTTTAACCTTGCGCCAGAGTTGGGCGATGGTGCCGTCGCCGGCAATGAAAAAAGTTGTGCGCTCAATGCCCATCACTTTCTTGCCGTACATGTTCTTTTCCTTGATGACGTCAAAGAGCTTGGCCACAACTTTGTCGGCGTCGGCAAGCAGGGTGTAGGGAAGCTCGAATTGTTCCTGGAACTTCTTCTGCGCCTTGGAAGTATCCGGCGAGATGCCGAGCACGGTAACTCCGGCCCGCGTGAGCTTCCCATACTGGTCGCGGAATCCGCAGGCCTCGACCGTGCATCCCGGAGTATTGGCCCGCGGGTAAAAGAACAGCACAATGGGTTTACCCTTGAAAGAAGAGAGCGTGACTGGCTCTCCGTTTTCGTCGGGCAGAGTGAAGTCGGGAGCTTTCTGGTTGATATCCATGACCATGTATCTATACCGCAAAGCGAGGCAGTCCGTCACCCTGACAACGGCGATTGCTATTTTTTCGCTGGCCTTGCCCGCCCAGTTCCGCGCCCCTCTGCCGGAGCGGAAAACTCCACGCGCGCTGGCCGTGCTGGAGACCTTCAGCAACGGCTCGCGACGCCTCGTGCCGGTGACTTTTTTCTACCAGCGGCACTATTACGACGCGACCTTCTACCATGCCACTCCGGTGCCCTTCACTTTGTATTCCGAGACGGTTTACGAGGTGCAGCAGTTCGGCAAAACGCTGGGGACCTTCACCGTGCAGAGCGCGACTCAGAACGAGGCGGCATGGTTCGGCAATGGCCGCTACAGAAGCGCTCCGGATGCGGCGACCCTGGCAAAAAAAAATGCTCCGCGGCCAATCGTCTTGGAGGATCCTTCGAAGCCCGTGTTGCACCGCCGCTCCGGAAGCGAGGGCGACAATCCGGTGACCCGTTCGGCTGCAACAACCACCGCACCCGAGGCTGAGAATGATCCGGATCGACCGAAACTGCATCGGCGTGAAGGCTCGGGCGGGGATAGTTCGGCATCCGCACCCTCGCAGATCCAGTCTGCGTCGCAATCTCAGCAAGCCGGGCAGGCTTCGCCTTCGCCAAAGGCCGGGCTGACGCCGAGCGAGGACCCGGAGCATCCGATTCTGCGCCGCGGCAAACCTGTGCGGGAGCCCAGTGGACGCGATCTGCCGGACTTCAAGAAAGAAGAGCCTGTGACGCGTCAGGTCGCCGTCAGCGACGCGACCCCTTCCGAGGCGCAGCCGCTGATCTACCTCTGCCCTGAGGAGGAGCGCCAGCATTTGGAAGCCTCGGCGCGCGAACTGGCGCAGGCCGAGCTGCGCCGTCTTGCCATGCCGCGCGGAATTCTGCTGCCTACCGCGAAAGCGCCCACAGCCCCGGCGAAGGCGGGCGCGCAGGCGAAGCAGAAACCTGCGGCCCCGGAGCTGCCGCCCGAGCTGAAGCTGGCGGAAGAGCAGTTCGTTCCCTACGATCTCGACTACAACAACTATGCAACCGTGGTTTTTTCGGCTCGCTACGCGCCGGAGGGGGCGACGGCAACCGGCGCGACCGGAAAAAGCTGGCTCGTGACCCTGATCGCCCGCCAGGACGGAGACAAACTCATCAAGCTCTACAGTGCGGTCAGCGACCCGCGCGAGCTTGATCTCTATCCCGAGGTGCGGCTCGTCGACGCCGTCGATCCGGATGGATATGGCCGCTATGCGCTGCTTTTCCGCCTGCGCAAGCGCAACGGCGTGAGCTGGCTGCTCGGACGCGTAACCGGCTACGAGCTGCAGACGGTCTTTGAGACAGCGGCAAGGTAAGGTCGGCTGCTGCCGGACTCCGGAAAACAATCGCAGGGATAGCAAAGATTTTCTGCATCGCGGGGATGGATTCGAGAATCATAGTAGCTGCATAGTTGTTTCAACAAATAATATGGGGGCGGAAATAAAATATGAAAAAACTGATCCTGCTCTTTGCCGCGATGTTGGCCACCAGTTCGCTGGCGCTGGCTGCAGATACCTACACCATTGATGGCGCGCACTCGTCCACCAACTTCACGGTCAAGCACATGGGAATTTCCACCGTGCATGGACGTTTCACCGATGTCAGCGGGACCATTCTCTTTGACGAAAAAGCGCCGGAGAAAAGTTCCGTGATGGCGGTCATCAAGACCGCGACCATCAGCACCGACAACGCGCCCCGCGACAAGGATCTGAACTCACCGAGATTTTTTGACACGGCGGATTTCCCGGAGATCAGATTCCAGAGCACCAGCGTTCGCACCGCCGGCGGCAAGTACATTGCAACCGGCAACCTGACAATTCGTGACGTGACCAAGGTAGTGGAGATTCCCTTCACCCTGGCGCAGGGCAAGGGACCGAAGGGCGAGGCACGGCTGGGCGTCGAGGCGACGCTGACCATCGACCGCTTTGACTACCATGTGGTTTTCGATTCGACCGGCCTGGTCGTGGGCAAGGATGTCAACATCGAACTGAGCGTTGAAGCAGTGAAGTAATTGTCTGGCAGAGTGCGGAGCGAAAGAAGAGAGACTCCCGGCGTTCGCGCCGGGAGTTTTGTCTGTGCGCAATTCGCGTGCGTCCCTCTATACTTTTGACATGGCAAAAGCTCTGCCTGAATTTCGCACCAGAGCGCCCCATGAATCTGCTTCTCATGAACCCGCTTCTCATGAGTTTGGCGCTCATGAATGGTTCTCATGAATGGTTCCTATGAATGGTTCCTATGATTGGTTCTCATGAATAACGCCGCGCTGGAGACCAATGCCTGCGTAGGACGGGCGCTGGCTGTCTTGCAGCAGCGCCTGCATGACGCCCAGGGCTCGATCTCTGCCCGCGAGTTGGCGGCAGCGGCCGATGTGGCGGAGGGCGATGCCTGGCGGCTCGCCGAGGAGTTGCGCGGGCTGGGCGTCGAGCTCGCAGGCACTGCCGAGCTAGGCTGGCGGCTGGCGGGCGACTCTGACCTGCCGCTCTCTGAGCTGCTCGCGCCCAGGATTGCAGGGACGATTTTTACCGGCAACATACATCACTTTGCCAGCATCGCTTCCACCAATGCGGCGGCAATGCGCGCCGGAGCCGACGCCGAAGCAGAAGGCGTGCTCCCAACCGCAAGCCACGGCGCAGTCTGGCTGGCCGAAGAACAGACGGCGGGCAAGGGCCGTGCGGGGCACAGTTGGAAGTCGAATCCCGCGGATGGAATTTACTGCTCCGCCTTGCTGAGGCCGCAGCTGGCTCCCGTCGATGTGATTATCTTGTCGCTGGCGGCGGGGCTGGCCGTGGTCGATGCGGTACGCGAGGTCACGGAACTTTGCGCCGATCTGCGCTGGCCCAACGACGTGCTGATCGGCGGCCGGAAGTTCTGCGGCATCCTGACCGAGATGAACGCCGAGATTACACGAGTTCGCTACGTTGTCGTGGGCGTTGGCCTGAACGTGAACAATACGGAGTTTCCGCCCGAGCTGGCGCCGATTGCGACTTCACTGCGCATGCAGGCCCGGCAGAGCTTTTCTCGGCTGGAACTGGTGGCGGCCCTGCTGCGCGCGCTGGATCGCGAACACAAGGCGCTGTGCGACGGCGCAGGAGCGGCGCGCGAGCAAATCCTGCGCCGCTTCCAGCAGCACTCATCCTTCTGCCGCGGCTGTGCCGTCTTTGTCGAGGAAGACGGCGGCTACGAGGGCGTGACTCGCGGCCTGGATGAGCGCGGCTTCTTGCGCGTTGAGACGGCGCACGGAATGCGCACCGTGCTTAGCGGCGGAGTGCGCAAGCGATAAGGACGTGACATTGAGCGGAACAAAAGCTAAGCGCAGGTTGTTGCGATGGATAAACTGGTGGCCTCCATACCTGGGGATGGGGGTTAAAGTGCGGCGCATCTCGGACAACTTCCGCGAGGTTGACGTGGAGATGGTGCAGCGCTTCTGGAACACCAACTACGTCGGGGTGCATTTTGGCGGCTCGCTCTTCGCCATGACCGATCCGTTCTATATGCTGATGCTTATCGAAATTCTTGGCCCTGGCTACATCATCTGGGACAAAGCGGCGTCGATCCGATTCCGGCGCCCCGCAAAGGGAACCGTGCGCGCGGAGTTCCGGCTGACCGAGGAACAGATCGACGAGCTACGCCAGGCGGCGGAAACCCAGGCAAAGGTCGAGCGGCTCTTCATGGTGCAGATCAAAGACCGCAGCGGCGAAGTAGTGGCCGAGTCGGAGCGTCTCCTGCATGTGAGAAAGAAATAGCTTCCATCTCGGCCTTGCGGATTGATCCAGCTCATGTACTCACCTGTGTGATGCCCCGGAGAATTCCGGCTGCGCGGGTGCCCACCTTCGACGCACTGTTCTTGCGCGGCTGCCCGCCTGTGATGAAAGTCATAGCCAATCCTCGCCCCCCTGCTTAGTCTTAGGAACAGTAGTTTGGAATTTTTCTTTGTCTATCATTCCCTCGAATCCCGCTCATTCCGAAGCAAAGCCGTCAGCGCCCACGCCAGCCAGCCTCGCGGCCGAGGCGTCCATGCGCAAGCACCTTCGCCGCACCGCGCCGGACCGTTCCCAGCGCACCCGTCTCATCGTCCAGCTTTTGTTCATCCTGCTCAATGTTTTTCTCTGTGCGCAATTCTATTTCTTCGTCCGCTTCTTTGAGCGCGGCGCCACCGGCTCGCATCTCTCCCGTCCCGCCGGCGTCGATGGCTGGCTCCCCATTGCCGGACTCATGAACCTCCGCTACTTTCTCGCCACCGGCCACATTCCTGCGATTCACCCCGCCGCCATGGTCCTCTTTCTTATCTTCGTCGCCATGAGCCTGCTCTTGAAGCGCGCCTTCTGTGGATGGCTCTGCCCCGTCGGAACGCTCTCTGAATACCTATGGAAAGCCGGGCGCAAACTCTTCGGACGCAAACTCGTGCTGCCGCGCTGGCTGGACCTGGCGCTGCGCTCCATCAAATATCTGCTGATGGCTTTTTTCGTGATCATCATCGCCAGCATGACCGCCGTCTCGCTCGAAGACTTCATGCTGCAGCCCTACGGCATTCTCGCCGACGTTAAGATGCTGCACTTCTTTCTGCGCATGAGCACCACCGCTCTGATTGTCGTCGCCGTGCTCATCTTGCTCTCCGTTGTCATCAAGAACTTCTGGTGCCGTTACCTCTGCCCCTACGGCGCCGTCATGTCGCTCGCCTCGCTCGTCAGTCCCTTCAAGATTCGCCGCGACGCAGAGAGTTGTGTCGATTGCGGCAAGTGCGCCAGGGCCTGCCCGCAGGATCTTCCCGTTGATCGCCTCATTCAGGTTCGCTCCGTCGAGTGCTCTGCCTGCATGGAGTGTGTTGCCGCCTGTGCCACGCAGAGCGCGCTTCAGTTCGCTCTTCCTCCGCGGACCGCGGTTTCCCCCGCCACACTCTCCATCGCACGGCGCTGGAGCGGTCGCACTCTGCAACCTGTCGCCGTCGTCATGATTCTCGCAGCTCTCTGGATCGGCGGCATCTCGCTCGCCCGCATCACTCACCACTGGCAAACCAACATCTCTGACGATGTGTACAAACAACTAATCCCCCACGCTGACGAGCAAAGTCATCCCGGCTTTTAGCAAATCTGTTCCGTGAGCCGAAGCCCTGCAAACAGACGCTCTTTCGTCGAGGCGCATCTTTTTGTCTTCGCATTCGCCATCGCTCCTGTTTTTGCTTTCGCACTTGTTCTTGTCTTTGCCCTCGCACTTGCTCTTGTCTTTGTTCCTGCTTTTGTTCGTAAGCTGTCATTCCGTGAAGTGAGGAATTTCCGCTCTGCTCAAATCTTCAATGCCGCCTCAGAGGCACCCCAACCAGCAATCGATTTCCACCGTCTCGATTCTCTATTCCAATAGATTTACATATGTGAATGTATTAATGCCGGTCTCCCAATCCCCAGGCCTGCGCCGCGACGCCTCCCGCACCGACCGTTTATCCTATTCACCATGGAAGCCTCCGCCCTGCGTGACTTGCTCGCGCCCTTCGTCCCCGCCGCCGATCTCGACGACGCTCTGCTGGCCGCTGTCGGCGTCCACCTCGACCTGCTCATCCGCTGGAACCAGCGCATGAACCTCACTGCCCTGCGTTCTCCCGAGGAATTGGTCGTTCGTCATTTCGGCGAGTCGCTCTTCGCCGCCCGCGCGCTCCTTTCCCGCGACGCCCAGCATGAGGTCTTCGATCTCGGCAGCGGTGCCGGCTTCCCTGGCCTGCCCTTGAAGTATTGGGCTCCCCGGCTGCAACTCACCCTCATCGAAAGCCATGGCAAAAAAGCGACCTTTCTCCGTGAAGTCGGTCGCGCACTCCATCTCTCCGGATTTTCCGTCCTCAATGTCCGTGCCGAATCGCTCTCCCAGCGTGCGAGCCTGGTCACCCTGCGCGCTGTTGAAAGCTTCGATCACGTCCTGATCACTGCCTCCCATCTGGTTGCCCCCGGCGGCCGACTTGCAATCCTCATCAGCGAAGCGCAGCGCGAGCGCGCTCTTTCGCTCCTGCCCAAGGGCGAGAGCGCCTCTCTCGACCTTCCTTGCTCCCAGCAGCGCATCCTCCTGACCTGGAAGCCCCCTGCCTGATCCAAAGTGAATGTTCCACGTGGAACACTAGGTGCCCCACATCCGCCTTCTTTTGGCGAATGTGGAATCACTACCTACAAACCCAATGTTCCATGTGGAACATCCACCTGACGCCAATCCCTCAGCCGCATCCCCACCGCAACCCATCCCTCCAGCCCTCCATCCGCCTCATTATTCCCGGTTCTGCACAGCTTTCTGCACTTATCCACCAAATCCACAACCTTGCACAGCCTTTTCTCCATTGCCGCCCACTCCTCCAACCCATTACCCTCAACCTTGTCCACATTGGCAGCCGCCGGCGTTCCATCTCCGGCTGCCCGGAGTAATCATGTCTCGGGTCATTGCCATTGCCAACCAAAAGGGCGGAGTAGGGAAAACCACAACCAGCATCAATCTCGCCGCCAGCTTCGCCGCCAGCGGCGTCCCAACCCTACTCGTCGATTGCGATCCGCAATCCAATTCCACCTC
>Ga0182030_10016211_pt1 | contig 14542 bp, 18 predicted proteins | sample 812S3MmetaG_FD_121299 | JGI IMG/M metagenome (GOLD analysis project Ga0182030, IMG submission 121299) | Permafrost microbial communities from Stordalen Mire, Sweden - 812S3M metaG (Illumina Assembly) | ecosystem: Environmental > Terrestrial > Soil > Wetlands > Permafrost | place: Sweden... | reverse complement strand
GTGTCATTCTTCCGTCAACATTAATCCAGCTGAAGGCAGATCAGCCAGATACTTCATTCCCGAATACTGTTCACACCGACGATTCCTTCTACGTGTACCAGGATGTCAATGGAGCCACAGGTACGCTATTCAATCCCCCCCTTCTTCTTGTCCTCCAAACTTCAACCCCATTTTTCTCCTCCCTCCTCTCCTTTTCAATCTCACAGAAAACATCTCAACCAGAACTCACGTGACCTCCCCATTTTCACCAATTAAGGTAACACTCCCTCTAGGACAAGTCGCAGACAAAGTTAAACAACTCGTCTCTTTCACCGGGCCGCTCGGCGCGTACGGCTGCACTCTCGGCGTCACCTTCCCCTCCGGGTACACCTTCCCAATCTATACCGGCGCCGCACCCACCCTCTCCATCTACACGGTTCCGGAACCACTCCCCGCCTCCCCAACATACAACAACGTACACATAAACCCCGGGCTCTTTGGAACCGTAACCGTGACCGCGGGACAGAGCACCGTGATTAATAGTGAGAGTTGCCCGACAAACTCGGAAGGCGGGCTGGGGTTCGTGTTTACGTATCCGGATTGGGTTACGAGTCCGGCGAGTATTGGATGGTATGAGTATGTTAATAAGATAAATGGAGCAGGTTTGACGGGGGTTTATTTGAGCTACAATTGTTAGGGGAAAAGAAATGCGGGTTGAATGGGAGGAGGGGAGTCAGGAAGGGTGGGGCGCTTGGAGTTCGGGGGGAGTTTAGCATGGGTTTTAATTTACTACAAAAGTGCAATCAAAGGAAATGAGAGAGTTTTCGAACTGACTGCTTTTGATTTCTATAGTCACTAAAAGTCGAAGATGCTGGTGTTATCCACGAATTTCTCAACTCTACACACCCCTCCGCGTTAGAAGTAGCCACCCGGCAGCTGTTCGCTTCAGAAAACGTTTGACTCGAATTCTGGAATATCTCTTTTTAATTTCCGAGAGTTCAAGACCCCGCCATTTATTTCTTTGCTGCAATTCCATGCTCTACTTCTCGTCCAAATTTCAAAGACGAAGGACCTCTAAAGATCCATCTTCCCCTTCTTCACCATATTCGTATTCGCCACCGAAGCACAATCATCATCCTCGGAGTCATGCGCATGAAAAGTACAAATCCTAAACCCACTTTCTCCAACCCTCCCTCTAACCCTCGGATCATCCGTCGTCTTCGCTCTTATATCCTTCATCTCCATCTGCCACCTAATATACTCCTCCATCAACCCCTCATTACCCTCATGCAGTATCATGACTTCCTCTACCAACCCTGTACCCATGAAAACCTCGAATGACAACAATGCAACGCAAAATTTCCGAATCGGTGTCTTGGCCGTATTCTTGGTCTCTTTCCAGATCCTTGAGGTTTCTTCGGATGATAAGAGGAGGTCTTTTGACAAGAGATGGTCTTGCAGGAGATCCATAATGTAGTTTTTAAAGGTGTTGCAACTGAAGCGCTCAGCGAGAAGGTAGAGAGATATGAGTTCGGGGATCGTGATAGTGACGACGAGGCACTTATTTATGACCCATATGTTGAATGCGTTGACGTATTTTGGTTCTTTGTCTGCGAGAATTACGGATTTGCAGGTTAGGGGTCTGCTGGCGAAGATCTTTTTGAAGAAGGGGGAGATGGTGCATAGGGCGTGTTTGGAGGAGATGATGGTGTGTTCTTCGGAGCCAACTATTAGGTCGATTTCATCGTTTTGGGGGTCTCTAGTTATCATGAGCATGTGTGGTGAGGAAACTTGGAGGGGAACTACCTGAGTAGCAAGTTTCTAGGGAATGTGGGAAGAGACATCTGATTCGTAGGAGTGGTAGGCTTCTTAAGATTAGTAGCCATCTTGATAAATTTCCTACCTAAATACGGTAATTGAAAGTCTAAAAGAAATTTAGACAATGCTGGTTGTTCAGATGGTTTGGAAAGCTATAGAGCCCACGAGCTCAAAATAAAAATATTCGGTCTTAATTCTTTGCTACACACCCATTGTGAATATTGTCCAACATTTGACCCTTTAGCCAATAGTATTGCAGGAGAGTTTGCGTCTCAGTTTTGTTGCACATCGCAAGTTGAGGAAGTCTTTTCGAGGTGCAGGTTCAGGGACTATGCAAGCGGAGGTGAATCGATATCTAATCAGGGTGATCTCTGCCTAGCAATCTTTGATAGCTGGCATCACCTACGCAAATGGTATCAGAAGCACCCAAGTTTGGAATTTTGATACATTAGATCATAATTTATACCAATCTAAGGATCCAGAAAGCAAAGACAATCTAAATCTGGTTGTTACCGAGAAACTGCTATCACAAATTGTATATGGATCACGAAAACAGCCAATTTGGATGAGCGAATGTGTGTATGTTCCTTTAATTATTTCGAGTCAAGTCTACAATTGACTTGGCAAGGAGCCCAGTAAGACCAATGATCAAAATCATTCATTTCCTGCTGTTGTCTTTATTAGAATTTGGTATTTAAAAAGGGAGATCTGGGATGTCTTACCATTCAAGTACGATACGGCGGCAGCCACATGAAGCTTTCCCGTGTGTAAAAGTTCTTATTGCGCTGCTACTTGATGAACCTTTCGATAATCGCATGCGAGAAGAAATCCATTTTTATTGCGATGCAGGAACTCGGAGTCAGATCTAAGGAGACAATGAGGAGTGTGAAAAAACCTGCAATGTGAAGATGCTCGTTGCAATCAAGGAGAGAGTTTCGAAGAGCAGTGGTAGTTCCTATCATGATCGTGAAAGTAGCATTTGGGATATCCTTTCCCTTGGCTTAAAGAGGCCACACGCTGTCGAGGATCATGATCTGGCTTTATTCCATCTTTAACCATCTCGTCTGTTTGGAAAAAGAAGTATTTCAAGCCTATTTCCTCATTGTCTTTAATCGTTCTGACAATTTCTCTGTGGTCCCAAGCACAAGCACTCCCTTGTTGATGGCATCTCGTTGAGAGCTCGTACGACATCAAAGCTCCACAGAAATCCCGGATCTTAGATGGAGGGTCAGTGTGCTCGAATATTCGTTCAATCTCATCTAAGGCAAGTGTATCATCCATTTTTCGTAGTTGGTCCTGAAGATAATCAATGGCCAAATCTGCTAGGGATTGGCAGTCCAGCCGACGAGCCATATCGTGGAGTTCGATCAGGTTTGAGCGAACTTGAACGAATGGTGGCGGGATCTCCCGGGTGTAAATCCAATCGATAAATGCCTTGAATGTTTTGGGTTTGCAATTTTGAAGGGTAACTTCATCGAATGATATTCCAGTGTCAATTGTTACGCGTATTTCACTTTCGAGATTCGGCAATGCGGATAATAGAGGCGTTCTGTGCACGCAAAACCTCTCAACTTCGTGCCGGTCCCTGACAACCACCCGAACGATCCGATGCCCAAGCCGACTATCCAGAATTAGCAGTTTCCAGGATCTGACACGAGTTCTTTTCTTACTCGCTCAAATGTGGACTCGAATCAGCCATGATTTGGAGTTTGCTTCTAGTTCTCAATCTCGAGTCGAATTGATTGTTGTTCTTGCAAAAGAGAGGTCAGTACTCCGTATAGAAGAAGATTTGGATATCAAATAAGCGAGGTATCTGCTGGGGCTAGTTGTTTAGTGAATAGAGAAATGCGTTTGAACGAGCATCAAGATTCGGTATGGGTGTCTAAAAGATTGAATGAAGGAGGGAAGTTGGAACATCAAAGGATGTTGGTGTGGATATAGATTTCACCGGCACATAATCACAATGGGGGAAATTTTGAAATGGAAAAATCGGAAGAATGTTATGGAAATTTGTTTTCATTATCTGTCTGATGCTGAGCGAACGAGAAGACCATCGGGACAGATGAAAGATGAACCACGTGAGATTATCAAGTGTGTTCTTTAATCCTGTATGTTGTGTTAGCTGGAATCGGAACATAGCGGATAAAAGGTAGTCGACTTACACTGAAAGAGGGCAATAAAAAAGGGTATTTGTGTGAGAGGTTTGAAGCCGTTCGCTACAGATCGAGGATAGTCTTAGGGGAATCCTTAAACTCGGTCGAGCTAGAGGAGGGAGTTCGATGCTAGTTCGTTAGAGGAGATGATCGAGTCACATGTATTATTCGATAATCGAAGTTCTTATCCGGGAATGACGAGACTGAAAGTTGTAGGAAAATTCCCCGAGAGACTGTTCTGAACAACTGGGGCCAGTATTCAAAATTACCAACCCTATTCAGGTGCCGAGTTGCAGATGGCTTGTGGGTTGTGTGAATGGAAGTAACATTTTGAATATCCGCCACTTCCGTCTGAAGCCCGAACTCGAGGATCATGATTAGCTCTGACGTTATTGTCATCCTTTAGCTCGATTTGCAATGCCAAGTAGGCTGACAGAACTTTTGGGACTTCGGTAAAAAGAGCTTGTAGATCTGGCTCAGCCCATCTGAAGCCGACCTTGGTCTCGCTCTCCTTGGTAGAAAGCTCATATGTGATTAAGGCGGCACAGAATCTCGCGATTGCGTCGTTTGAAACATCAAGAACGATTGTGAACAGCAAGCGGATGTTATTCAAAGCTAATGTGCTATTTCGTTGTTGTAGGATGTCTTGGAGACGATCGATTGTGAAGTCCTTTAGTTGGCTGCATTCAAGCTGGGAAGCGATAATGTACAGCTCACACAGATCATCCTCATCTTGGGTAAGCTCTGTCGGTAGGATTCGGGCGTAGAGCCATTGGATAAAAGCTTTGAATATGCGTGGCTGTCCCCGAATGGCGAATTCATCAATAGAAGGGTCGTTTTTCGTGACCCTGTCTATGTATCTCGAAATCGTGCAAACCAATTGTTTATGGACAGAGAATTTTTGCGCAGGATGCCTCCCGAAGACTTCGTTTCCGACAAAGATATGGGCGAACTCATTTCCGAGATGGCTATCAAATAGTTAGTACGAGCGCAGAGTCCCTGACTATAAACTTACTCAGCCAAAACGAAGGGTTCTCCCATTATGTTGCGTTGACAGAAGCAATAGCACGGTGAGCGAGGAGCTGCGTTGTCAGGAGGTAAATTTGTATTTTAAAGAGGGAGAAAGCCACTCCTACCGCCGTTGACGATTGTCCTAAGTGAATACGCGATTTATTTCTCGCTCACTCAAGCCAGCGTCAAACAATCGCCGGCACACGTTGAATCACTGCGAGCGAGAATGACTAAGGCGCAAGTTAAGAAGGGACTACATACTTATAATCTCACCTATGGGGCCAGATATTTCTTCCATATCTTGACTAAAAACTGTAACTTTACGGCTCCCTCTTCCTACACTTCCGCTCTGAATTTGGACAACTTGGCACGTTCGAGCCTACACTCCCCCAGCTCAGGGCTCTAATCCATTTGATATGGGTTGATAAACCTTAACCCGACGAGACCTGGTAGTCTCTGTGATTATAATCTAACTCAACTCCCGTCTTCATTTAGAACGGCTGGACTGGCAATTCCCCGAAGTGGAAGGAATTCAAAATTTAGAAGAGCTCCGTGTTCCCCGTTCTTGATTCCCTCATAATTATATCAAATCTAGAAGATTCATCTTGATGGCTTTGATCTCCCAAGGGAAAGGTCGCGCACTCCAAGTGTCAATTGTAAGGGGTAATGAATGTTCAGCCCCTGAATAAGAATTGAAGTTAGCGAGTCCCCTCCGGCGTTTGGTCGGGATTCAGGGTGGGGAAGGCTGATCTCCGGTGCCCCGCGCACGTCATCGATTGTCATTTCGAATTCTTATTAATTCAAACATCATTACCAAGCAAAAACATGATTTTTTTTCACGTATCCTACGGTATTTAAAAGCTGGTAGAGTATCGTTTCTCGTCTTCTTATATTATCCTTGGATTCTGTACTCACCTGGCTCTTCCCCATAGCATGAACCAAATCCTCAGACGAACAGCTCAACGATCAATCAAAGCATCTACGACCATTACTCAACGAGCGCTCGTCCACTCAGCCCCCATAAACATGACTACCGCGACATTTAAATATATCGATACCTCCTCCTATACGGGCAAACCATGGAGCAAAGTTGATGGTCCCGGCATGTCCTTCACCCTCAAAGACCACCAACGCAACGTCACCTCTCTCCGCGGGCAGGAAGACGAATTCTCGACCGAGAACAGTGGATTCGCCGTCTATGAACACCCAGCCAAAGAAAAGCTCTTCACAGACGACACCGCAATCCGAAATGGTTATTACGCTGAAGTGGAGTCCATGTTACGGGAGCGTTTGCCGGGGAAGGTCAAAAAAGTAGTTATCTTCGACCACACGATACGCCGACGAAAGAAGGATGCTCCTAGACAGCCAGTCCAACAAGTTCACGTAGACCAAACGCCACAAGCAGCTGCTGCGCGAGTAAGACGCCATTTACCAGCCGAAGAAGCAGAGGAATTACTCAAAGGCCGCTACTCAATCATCAACGTCTGGCGACCAATCGAGAACCCCGCCTCGGATTTCCCTCTTGCAGTAATAGACTGGCGTTCTACAGTACCCGAAGATTTCATCAAAGTTGATCTCCTGTATCCGAAACGTAATCCGGAAGAAGACGACGATGATCGAGGCAAGGAACGGATTCCGGATGAAAAGACGTGGTTTAGTACGGAGGGGTATGATGCCAAGGGGGAGACGTTTGCGGTTGCACCGAAGGATGGGCATAGGTTTTACTATGTGAAGGATATGAGACCGGAGGAAGTTATGCTATTGAAGTGTTTTGATAGTGCGGGGGAAGGGGAGGCACTGGGGAGGAAGGGTTTGGCGGTCAGGACGCCGCATACTGCGTTTTTGGATCCGCAGACACCGGAGAGTGCGCCGGGGAGGCAGAGCATTGAGGTTAGGTGTTTGGTGTTTTATGAGTAAATCATAGTCAAATTATTACCAATTGATATACTGTGGTAATTGGAATATAGGATATCATTGTCTTAATTTTGGTGGAAAAATAGGCTCTATGTTGCATGCCGTTGTGTTCTAATTTTGTTTTTAAATAGTCATTTAATTTTATCGTCCGATGACAAAAACAGAGAGATTGACCAGAGAATTTTCTTAAGGATTCTTTTGTTAACTGTCTAATATAATATAAAATAATTATATCTTATATTCCGATTCAGGCATGTTTTCGCCCGTTGCACCTGTTCTGGTGGTTCTTAACTCCAAGCTACATCTCACAATTGTAATCATGAACTTAATTTTTCTCCCACCTCAAGTTCCAGCTATCAAAATATATAAACAGCTTTCCTGTATGACTACAGACCTCAATTGCAGTTTCAAGCAATTTTCTTGATCCCGTATTACGAACCCTGCACGACCGATGAGTATTCGGGCAAGCCTCGGGTAGATCGGGAATAAGACCACCGCCTGCCTCTTTTCGCATCAGATTCGCTGACAAATTGTTTCTGCCATCATTGCACAATCTCAAAATTGCTGTATTAGATTCCCAGCTGTGAAGTCCTGAAAGTATATATTTCTCTTTTCCTTTTTCTCATTGTTTATTCTCTCTCTATACTATCCCTTGATCTCTCACAATGGCGCCCCCCAACCCCCCAGCACCAAATACCCCCTACTATACTCCCCTCCAATCCCCACCCTCGGGCACTGCCCTCTCTCCTAACCCACCAACTCTCTTCACACCCCTCAAAATCCGGGATGTCACATTTCAGAACCGTATCTGGGTGGCTCCAATGTGCATGTATAGCGCAGACAATGGGGCGCTTACTGATTTCCACCTCGTGCAGTACTGTCCCCTCCCCACTTACCCCACCAAACACCACTAACATATTCAATTGGTAGTCTCGGAGCATTTGCCTGCCGCGGCGCCTCCCTAACAATCATCGAAGCTACTTCCGTATTACCAAACGGGCGCATAACACCCCAAGACTCCGGCCTCTGGTCTGACACGCAAATCCCACCTTTACGCCGCCTAGCCGATTTCCTACATTCGCAAAACCAACACCTGGGTATCCAACTCGCGCACGCAGGACGCAAAGCCTCTGTTGTCGCGCCGTGGCTGCTCGAGCGCGGTAAATCTATCGTGGCAACAGAGGATGTGGGTGGCTGGCCTGAAGATGTGATGGGAGCAAGCGCGATTAGGTGGGGAGAAGGGTATGCCGAGCCGAGGGAGATGAGTTTGCAGGATATCAAAGACGTGATTGATGGATTCAAAGATAGTGCCAAAAGGGCTGTGCAGGCTGGGGTGGATGTGATTGAAATACATGCCGCCCACGGTTATCTATTGTGTTCTTTCTTGTCGCCAATTTCGAACCAGAGGATGGATCAATACGGAGGCAGTTTCGAGAACCGCGTTCGACTTTTAGTAGAAGTTATTCAAGGGATACGGGGTGTGATACCAGCGGGCATGCCGTTACTTGTTCGTGTCAGTTCTACAGAATGGATGGAGAAGAATGCGTCTGAGAGTTGGACCGTGGAAGAGACAATCAAGCTCGCCAAACTATTACCCGCTTTGGGGGTTGATCTCCTAGATGTCAGCTCTGGCGGTAACAATGAGAAGCAGTCTGTTACGCCTTATAATGATTATCAGATCGGAATCGCAGGCGGGATACGCTCGGAGTTGTATGCGGCGGGGATTAAAGATCTGTTGATTGGGGCGGTGGGCATGATTACTGAAGCGGAAGCTGCGAAGGCAATTGTGGAAAATGGGAAAGAGTGGAAGAGGGAAGAGACGGTAGAGATTGAGGACGAGAATGGAGGGATTGCAAAGGCGGATATTGTGTTAGTTGCGAGGCAGTTTTTGAGAGAGCCAGAATGGGTGTTTCGAGTTGCGTATAGATTAGGTGTTAAGGTGCAGTGGCCGGTGCAGTATCAGAGGGGCCAGTTTGTTAAGGGGAGTAAGATATAGATGGTTATAGATGTAGAAGGTATTTCATGATAGATATAGAGAGATAAACACGATTACAATACAAAGAATTTCAAAGAAATCATTATCGCATTAGAGTTGACTTGCATACCATTCTCAAAGTGCCTCCCAGCCCAGCATAATACAACTCGATCCCTCGACCGCGCCCATATTCCCCAGCAACCAATCCACCAACAGTTCCATATGCCATCAACGCTATCTTACAACTCCCCCTTCCCATCTCCGCCGTCGCCCCCCTTCTTCCCCCCACCAAGCCACCCGTGAACTGCCGTCACAGCCCCGGCTAGTAAACTCTTCGCCATTGGCGGGTATTGCACTCCGTTCCTATCAACCTATTCCATATCATCAGCCCGCCTTATCTTAATTAACTCAAGTCACCCCCCAGTCCTAATTCTAATCCCAATCATCGATCGTAAAGGGTGAGATGTGATGGGAACGGAGGGGGCAGGGGAAAAGAGGAACAAACCTTAGGTTCACAAGTACACCATTGATCCTTAGGAATATTGTCCATTACGCCTGGGATGTGGGCACCGCAGCTGGACCAGGTGGTTTTGTCTGTGCACGTGATTAGGTCAGTGTTGTGTTGAGAGGAACAGGGGGGTTTAGAGGGAGAGGAAGGCGTACTGCATGTTGAGCAGGTGGATTTGAAGCACATCTTGCTTGATTGATTGTAATTGTAGATCGAGGTATAGATTTGTATTTAGGTATGGTGTGGTTGATAAGCTGATACGCTTTTCTTCAAGTTTTGATTGCTTATTTGTTTTGTTGCTGTTTTGCGTTGGAGATAGAGGGTTGATATATTGATCTAGAGGAATGGAATTGCGAAGGAGATATATTTGTAGCCGTTAAATATTGAGTGAATAGTGGTATGACGATGTTGGTCGGCGATGTTGGTGGGGTGGTGGGGTGGTGGGATTATTCAGCAAGGGTGGCGGGATCTGCAAAGGGAAATCTAGATTGGCGATGTGTGGAGTCGCCGACCTGGGGATTCATGAGTTCAATTCAACCTATTGCGATTTCGTGATATGTGCAGGGGAAACCGCCAGACGTTACAAATCGTGTTATGATATTAGAAGTGTTCGGCGACTGAAAGGTATCAATTGAAGGTTCTGCCTCAAATTGAACTCTGCCCTTGCAAAGTCGGAACGAACCTTGCCGATGTCCTCTTGTCGCCACTCCAAGACTATACCTTAGGAATACCTTTGAGGAAGCTTGCATTGATCACTCGTGCTCAAGGATAGTCACGAATTATTAAAAGGGGGAAAGACTCTGCCAAAGGATTGGGGTTTGTTCCATCCATTATGCGGATTCGAAACATGCTGCACAGCAGCCCTGGGGATCAAACTAGAGCGAGGGTTTTAGCCTGTGCCTCTTCCGTGCTGATGGCCATGCAAGGACGATGGGATGTCTGCTAAGGAGATAAGTGCACAAATCAATTTGAAGCGGAACAATAAATAATGAAGCGAATAGCAGGCTCTCAATTTCCCGCTTCCATTCTTTAATTGAGTTGAATACCGTTGAGACCGGTGTGGCAAAGTTGCATATAGCAAGTGTGTGAAGTCTTTCTTTTCTTCATTTTCAAAAAACACCAGGCATTAAAACATACAATTCTTCGAAACTCTCGAAAACAATTGGAAGATGCGAACCACGTCTGAACCAAGCAAATGAAATTTCAGCAGCAATGGACTCACTGGACTACTCATGGGACTGCGCGACACATATCATGTCTTTTTGAAAGCGCGCTTACTTGCGGAGCGCTGACACGACAACAGCATACCTGTCCTGATCCCTTATTCACGGACTTTTTCAAAGATGTCAAGACACAAGAGTGAAATGCAAGGAGAAAAGTTTGAGAAGCGCGACGAGTGTGGAATATCAGCTGCCAATCAGACCTGGACGAGATTTCTCGAGGAACAGGAAAAGGCAGAGACCAAAAACTTCGAGGACAATACTGTGCCGTTGTCAGAAAGCCACCAGGGGGTTAAAGGGATCAATAAACGGAGCTGAAATCAAGTCTTGGGATAATTTGCTCGTGGAGGTGGACGGGATGAAACTCTTATTTCACAAGACCCGAATTCATGTGGTACCAATTACCTGGGGTTTGTGTCAACAAATGCATGATCATCCCATGAACATGCCATTTCTTTGCGGCCATGCCGTGTGCTTTGATCGCTCCTGCAGGAAGGAGTGGAGGATCTTCGGGGAATTGAATATTCGGTAGCAACTTCCGAAAACGAGCGACAGAAAGCCAATAATATCCATCTCTCCTCCCCCAAAAAGAGCACATTGTTACAAACTAAAACGTTGCAGTGGCCCGTTGATACTCCACATAGCTGTCAATCCAATAGCGGCAGAAAGTCTCGGGAATTTCACTAAGCTAATCCAAATTCTAGACATACTTTCCGAACATCCTACAGTAACGTCCGACTGGCCTAGCCAGACAATGTTGCCCGGAATCCCCTAGCCACGTTTTCTTGTATCTGTGAAGGTACCTTGCATTTCACGCTATAAAAACTGCATCTTGGGGACATCAGATTCGCGAGGTTCTGGTGGGATGAATTTCCAGTCGGGATAATCCCTACAAAACACGGGACAGGGAAGGGGAACACGCGTTTTCTGCCACAAGGAGATTAATTTTCAATCTGGCGGGAACTTTTGTTTTTGCGGGTACGTTTGAAGAAGAAGAAAAAAATAACCTGGGGAAAATATGTATCGCATTACTTACTATAGGCATTCTTAAAATTCAGCGTCATGAGCGGAGCCGCAAGTTTGCGAGCGACTTTCACATATTGCACATGTTCTTCTCCTCTCCTTCGGTACAGAAGCGGCTCGTAGCGCATGACAACGACTAGGTCTGCACATAGCTACGGCGTAGAATTTTCTACTTCCCTTCCCCAGCTCAGCCACGTGAAGTTTGCGTGTGCAGGAACTAAAAAAGGTATGAGACTACTGCTGTGCATAATTTCTCTCCGTATCTATTGGCCGTCGTCGAAGATTTCTTCCCAGAAACCTGATTCTAATGCCCGATTCCCAGCAAGTGCTGAGACGAGGCGGATCATGCCCCACGGGTAGCTGCTGGAAGGTTAATGGGTCGAGTATAAGGTTGGACCCGGTTTTCTATCGAGTTCAGATACTTCAATCCTTTTCAGTGCTTCCAGGAGATTGTTTCATCTCTCTATAAACAATGACGACCACAGCGGTACCTGTTTATTTCGAGGAAAGTTGGGCCATACTCAGCAGCATTGGCCTGGTCAATGTTGGTTTTGGGTTGATGGTTGTTGGGATTACCTCGTTATCCCAAATTTCACTCGTCCCTATCATCGTATCTGCTGCGGGGGCTATCGCAAATGGACTCTGCTATTATGCTTTCTATGCAAAATATCCGAAGACTGGAACCGTCATTGCAGCTGCAGTGGCAGATATAGCATGGCTGGTAAGTCTTACCCTCAATCCCATTCTCTAACTTCCACTTACATGCCGGCAAGATCCAAGAAGCAGGCCTCTCATTCTACAGCTACCTCATCTTAATCCGGGTCCTACGCCACCGAGACCGCCTAATCTTCATGTCCCTATTTTGGGCCATGATGATCATCCTCCTCGGCATCCGGCTCACCATCCTAATCAGCCGAGCCAAACAAATCGTATCCGGGACTACCTACCTCCAGTACCTCATCGACCATCTCCACATTGGCTACTTCAGCTCTATCGCAGTCGTTGAAACCATGAGCGCCGTCTTCCTCCTCCGAAAATTCGCATCTGCGCGACGATCATCCATGCAAGCTGCCCCTAAATCCGGACTCTTCAAGTACCTCATGAGAAGCACTGAGGTACGACTTGCGGCTCTAGCGCTCATCGGTATTACGAGATCTATAACGTATTCTTTCCAAACAACGGCGCAGAGTGCTACTACGGTCGCGAGTCAAGTGGATAGATTCGTGTTTACGTTGGAGTGCATGTTTCCTATCATCATGTTGTAAGTCGAAATTTCCCCTCTCACAACACACCATGTCCGAGCTAACAGGAACGGCAAGTATCGATATCCTCGCCTCCCGCCTCGTAGTCGCGAACCATATCCACGAATCATCCTCCCAAAGCCGAGCATACAAATCTTCCCGCGGACAGCACAAGACTGCAATAAACGATGTCCCCATGTATTCGATGAACGGGGTTGAAACACGCGTGAACGCAGATCCGATATCGAGTTCTCAGGAAAGGATTGTGGATAGTGCGACTGAGAGACCGCTGTCGGGAGAAGGTAGTGATTTGGATAGGAAGGGCGGCATTAGTAAGACGGTGGAATTTGAGATTCATGAGTACACTGTCTGACCACGACATGGTAGTGTGAGGTAGGGTGCTGGCGTTCGGGAGCTAGGATAATGCAAGCGTGGATACCCTGTTTCTAAATCATGAGTACGATACTGGTTGTTCTATAAAGGGTGACTGAAGATACATCTAGTTGACCTCAAAGGAAAACGGATTTGGTCCATTTAGCTCAGTAGATACTACTATACTATCGCTAATTCCGGCATTTTATATCAACTAACTGAGTCGGGTTGATTCTAGCATCGATTCTTTGCGTTATCTCGTCCCTAGACAATTCCCATTTACATCTTAAAATACCTTATCACGCCCCTATTTCTATCATAAATGTAATGTATTTATAGATTTTTTTTGGTCCTTTATACAAAACGGGTCTCAAAAGGAGTAAAGTTGAGTATCAAGTCTAAGGTTTGAAAAGTGAAGAAGTTTCATGCACCATCCTTCTACAAGTCACTAGTTTCTTTCCCAACCGTACACGTGATACATCCTAACTTGGCCAAGATACCTTACTGGAGCAACAAGTTCGCTCGCCAGTGTATTGAGATAATGTAGTAGAGTCTTAATCATTTAATGTATTTAAACACTTTATAATATTAAAGATTTAATAAACTAAAAGGCTTTAGTTATTAAAGGATATTAGAATATATTATAACTGTAGTAAATACTAGACTAGAAAATTTTAAGAATTTATAAATTTTAAGAATATAGAAGTAATTTAATTGTGCTTTAAGAGCTAAAAGAAGCTTTATATAATATATAAAAGTACTCTAATAAAGGTAGATATAGAACTGTATTGTTAAAGTACTTATATAAGTTTTATAATTCTAAAATCTAGAGGAATTTAAAGCTTTGATATTGTATAGTATTATAGTATAGCTTCTAAAAGACTTTTGTAATATTTTATTTATTATTTCCTGATCTTGAGAAATGTGGTTAGAGTGAATTGTGTAAGAAGAACTAGTATAAAATTAAGACTCAGATAAGGCTTAAACTATTTTTATAAATCCTTAAAATTTTTAAAGGCTTAAAATTGCTAAAGCCTTTAAACTTTAAATCTGTCTACAGATGATTATTGATTATTCAGTCTTAAAAACAACTATAGTCTATCTTTATTATTTAAAAAACCCAGATTACTCTACTAAAGTATACATAAGATATATACAACTCTATTTCAATTACCAATCTTATCTTTAGCCCTGAATATCATCACTTATATCTTACCATCAGATACTGTATTTAAACTACTATAGATTTTTGAAATCTATAATAACTAAAAAATCTACAGTAGATTTGAAAACTACAATACTGATATATACTTTTTTTAATATAATAT
>Ga0182030_10016210_pt1 | contig 14542 bp, 11 predicted proteins | sample 812S3MmetaG_FD_121299 | JGI IMG/M metagenome (GOLD analysis project Ga0182030, IMG submission 121299) | Permafrost microbial communities from Stordalen Mire, Sweden - 812S3M metaG (Illumina Assembly) | ecosystem: Environmental > Terrestrial > Soil > Wetlands > Permafrost | place: Sweden... | reverse complement strand
TGAGATCCTCGAGCTAGAACGTGAGAGGGCATAAAAATAGTATCTAGACCGTCTCCGATTGGCAACAGCAAAACCTCAAAGATCAAGCGAAATAACACTCTAAGAAACAATATGTTAAGTGTTGAGCGCGGGCATCTACCATAGCTGCCATTGATCCCCGGCGAGCACCGTTGCCGCAATCAGGGCATTGGTGGTTGCATGCGCGGCGACGGCCTCGCCCAGCCGGCCGCGGCGCACGACGATGAGGCCATAGGCGAGCCCCGCAGCGGCGCCGGGCAGCCACAGGGCGCCGTGGGCGGCGCCGAAGACGATCGAGGCTGCCGCCAAGCCCACCCAGCTCACCGACTTGAAGGACACCGATTCGAAATCGGAACTGCGCAGTCTGCGCATCAAGTAACCGCGGTAGGCGAGTTCTTCCACGATCGGCACCATCAGCACGGCCCCCAGTACGCGGCATACGATCCAGATCCCCCGGGACACGGCAGCCATTGCGGCGAGCTTTCCCGGCATGGCCGCGCCGGGCAGCATGAAATGCGCTGCAGCCATCCACATCAAGAAAACGGCGGCTCCCAGCACGGGTCCCCGCCAGCTGCATCGCCAATCGAGTGCGGTGAGCTTCCTGCGATAGCGCGCGAGCATCCAGCCGGCCGCGAGCAAACGCAACGGGTACAGATATTCGAAATCGCTCGACGCGGCGCGGGACAGGGCTCCGGCCGCGAGAACCGCCAGCAGCGGCATCAGATAGGCCGCAGTCGGATTTTCCATCGCCGGTGCCGCGTTCGCCGGCGATGCGCTGCGGTTCAGCCAAGCACTGCGCCGGCTGATCAGGACCAATCCGCATGCCACCGCGATGAAGGCGATCCAGCCCGCCTGCGAGTGAAAGCCGTAGATCGCGACATCGCGAAATCCCAGATCGCCGAGGAGCACCAGCACGGCGATGCGCAGGACGTTGAGCCCAAATATCGCAGCCACGCCCGCGGGAATCAGCAGCAACGCACGGGGAAAGATATATTCCCGCCGAAAATACACGAGCCACGCGCAGCAGAAGGCCAATATGAGGCCCACGCCCTCGAGACCCGAGCACACATCCGCAATTTCGACGGCGAACCGGGGTGTGCCGAGCACCCGGGCGGCCGGGTCCACGGTCAGATCCGGCAAGAGCGGGACGAGCACCGCGCTCACCATCCGAAAGGTGAGGGCGGCGGTCGGCGCCCATAGCATCTGGGTTGCCTGCATCGCCGCGGTTCCGGTCAGCGCCGCCGCTACGGCGTACCACCAGATGAATCCCAAGGAACGTGCCGCCTTGCGCCACAGAGCCCACGGCGCCAAGGCGAGCAGGACGGCCGCCGCGGCAAATATCCCTGTAGCCATCCACAGCAGGGTGACGGCGGCGATCGACAGATTCGTCGGGGTATGGCGATAGAGCAGAAAACTCAGCAGCGCCAGAATGGGCAGCAGCGCGAAGTGAATGAGCATCCATCCGGCGCGCACGGGGGCGGCGCGCAGGCTCGCCGCAGCCTGCCTCAAGCCCTCTCCGCCGCGCACGTGGGCGAACAGTGCGAGCGCCGCGGCAAGGGCGACCAGAAACCGGAATCCCCAGTGCTGCGAGACGCGCAGAACCGCGCCGAAATCGTCCGCGGCCTGCGCACGGTCGAAGTCGACAAATCCGTTGAGGAAGAGTTTCTCGGCGAACAGCAGGCCCACGAGGATCAGCAGGCGCGCGGAGAATCCGGGCCGGAATCCCGGCGGCATCGTCGCTGAATTCGAGGCTTGGCTCACGTGCTGACGTCGGGACGGGCTTGCCTCAAGGCCTGCGCTGCGGTTTGCCCCGCCGCCGATCCTAGGGGTTAGACCTTGGCATTTTGCGCATCGGCCGCAAAAGGGTTTTTGTACCGCCCCAGCAATTGGCGGGCAATCAGGTAGAGAAACGGCGGCTGGTGCACGAGATAGCGCCGCCATCGCTGCCGCGGTTCCAGCACCACGCGATAAAGCCATTCGAAGCCGGCATTCGTGATCCAGGTCGGCGGCCGGCGCAAGGATTCCGCTTCGTAGTCGATGGTGCCGCCCAAGGGCAGGAACAGCCGGATGCGGGGCATCCGGTCGCGGTACTTGAATATGAACTTCTCCTGGCGGCCGCCCCCGAGCCCGATCATGAGGACCGTGGCCCCGGACGCATTGATCTGTTCGATCAACTGTTCGATCTCCGCCGGATGCCGGTCATAGTCGCGGGAGGGAGCATTGGTGCCCACGACCATTTCCCGGCCCACCTTCGCGTTGACTTTCCGCCGCGCTATCTCGGCGACGCCCGGGCTTCCGCCGCAGATGAACACGGTGACCGACGGGTCATCCTTGTACCGCATGTAGAAGCGCGGGAAATAGTCGGAACCCGACACCCGTTCCTTCAACGAGGTCCCGAGCAGCCGCGCCGCCACGGTGAGAATCTGGCTGTCGCAGGTGATCACGTCGAACTTCGGGAGCAGCGCGTAGAACTCCGGATCCGTCTGGAGCTTCATGATCGAATCGACGTGAAGGGTCAGCATGACGCCCTCGCGAAAATTCTCGACGAGTTCGTCCATGGTGATGTCGTCGACATCGACATTCAAAAGTCTCACCCTGCGGCGCATGGGCCAATCAGCTCCTACGCACCGGCAGCACGGCGCTGCGGCGCGGAAGGGGCCGACCCTTCAGTCAACTCGTCGATCAATTTCTTGGTCTGGGCGATGTTGCGGCGGCTCGAGGCGCCGAACACGATGGCCTCGATTTGCGGATACCCGCAGACGTATTCCAGCGCCTCGCGCGGCGGCAGCGCGCCGCTGGCGAACACCGACATGGCGACCAGCCGGCAGCGCCCCTCGGCGATGAGCTTTTCATAGGCCGGTATGCCGCCGCACATCCTGAAGCCGAGCTTGTTGATGTTCGCGCAGATGATGGGATTTTTTATCCCGATTTTTTCCAGGCGCTCCGCGAGCATCGGTGCGTTCATGGTGATGAACGCGGGTTCGGCGTGGTAGCGCTCGCGAACGCAGTCGGCGAAGATCCTGAACGCTTCGTCGAAGCCCAGTCCGAGGAGAAAATCGGTCGCCACATTTTGCAGGAAGATGATCGGCGTATTCAATCCGGCGAACATTTTCAGCTCGGCGTCGATGAGCAGGTTGGCGAGCCCCTCGACGTCCTTGCGCGCCAGCGAAACCCCGCCCTTGAGCAGCGCGCCGAGGGCGTTTTCCTGCGGCAGGAAGCTGCGGATCGCGCCGAGTACGCCGTGTTCGGCCGCGGCGTTGGCGTACTTGTGGGCATACGGCAGGCACGGATAGAACTTGTAGTCGGGATATTTTTCCGGATTCGCGCGGAAGTGATCGCAGACCTCCGAGATGCGCGCGTGCGTCGTGCACATGAAGGTCCTTATGCCTTCGGCATACGCGTCGTCGAGCACCGAGATGACGGCGGAGATGTTCTGGAATTGCATCGCCTGAGTGCGTGCCTTTTCCTCGGACATATGGTTTACGCCGAAGAACTGATTGTCGCCGAACAGCACCCTATCCATTGGTTCGCTGCAGCCGGTCGAAAAGTGTGCGGACGAAGGATCGCGGACGCGGCGCAAAATTGCCCGGCTCGAATGCGCTCTCGCCCTGCGCAATCTGCGTGGAAACCTGCGTGCGCGGCTTCTCGGCGTCCACTCTCATCGAGGCGGCAACCAGGGACGCATCGCTCGCGGTGCGGAAGGTGCTGAGCGGCGTGGCCGATGTCTTGATGCAGTGTACGAAATGGTCGATTTGAGCCGAATATTCTTCACCCCTGACATAAAACCAAACCGGATGGGTGAGTTCAGTGGTGTAGCGCACATTCCATCCCTCTGAAATGCCGTCCACCGGCTTGGCGAGGTGCCGGACGTAAGCCTGCACCTCCTGCCGGTCGACGTTGATGCGGCCGTTGGTGCCCCAGATGCTCACCTTGACCGACATCTTGCGGTAGCTTTCGTCGCTCCAATTCGTCGCCAGCTGCCCGAACAGATTCTTGCCGAACTGGAATGTGGAGTAGATCTCATCGTCGACGTCGCTCGAGAAGACCTTGTTGATCACCGTGCCCGACACCGTGGTGGGGCGGCCGACGAGATAATTCATCAGGTCGATCGCGTGGCAGGAATAGTCGAACAGACATCCGCCGCCTTCGCTCTTCTGCGAGCGCCAGGTCGATCCCTTGGCGCGCAGCACCACCGGACCGTACGCCTCGGCGCGGATGTGGTGCAGTTCTCCGATCAGCTTCTGGTCCAACAGGCGTTTCGCCTCGTTGAAAGCTGCGATGAACCGGTAGTGATAGCCGACCTGGTTGGTCAGTCCCTTGCGCTCGGCGAGGTCGGCGAGCCTGAATCCGGTGGCGGGATCCAGTGCAAAGGGCTTTTCGCAGAAAACGTGCAGATTGCGCTCCAGAGCGGCGGTGACGACGGCCTCGTGGTACCGGGAGGGCGTCGCGATGAACACGCAATCCAGCTGCTCCTCGGAGAGCATCTTCTTGTAGTCCGAGTACGTCTTGACGCCCGTGTACTTGGACAGCACGTCGAGGACGTAGGCGGAGGTGTCGCACACCGCCACGAGCTTCATTTCGGGGTGGGCATTGACCATGGATTGATGGGACAAACCCATCTTTCCCAGCCCGATGATTCCTGCTTTAAGCATTAAAGGTTCCACTATCGCAGTTGATTTCGTCGCGGCTGTGCATGGAGTAAACCTCAACCGGCCAACAGCGCTGAATTCTTGATCGTCGGCAAACCGATTCGCAGGGCCCCCGACACGGCGCCTTCAGCCTGCCGCCGCGCGCTCCAACGCGCCGTCGATTGCCAGCCACTGCAGTCTACTTCGGTTTGGGTAGCCGTGCCACAGAAGGGGGCGGAAGTGATGCGTGAGTCACGAACGCGGTTCACAGATTGGCAAACTAGCGGCGTAAATACAGGGATTCAGCGCACGCGGCGGCTGCGTCGAGGCTTCACAGCTATTCGGAAAGCCGCTATTCTCAAGCGTCAATCGCGAATTTCTACAGGGAAGGCACAATTGGGCGAACAAACCATCGTTGGAGGACGGCTCGCAGGGTCCGAGCGGCTTGAGGCCCCGCCGGCGATAGCGGCGGCGGGCGGCGCTGAAGATCTGCCATGCAATCTGTGCGGCAGCCGCGACTACTCGGTGGTGTTCGAAGCCGGCGTCGCCCAAATCAGCCGGGTCGTCAAGTGCGCCGGCTGTGGACTGCTCTATGCAAATCCCCGCGCGCGCGGAGCCGACGTCGACGACATCAGGGACTACGACGCGGAATGGGTGTACGAAAATCGGGAAACCACCAATAAGTGGAGGACCGAAAAAGAATCCCTCCAGGTGCGGGACTACGGCAGCACGAGGAAATTCCTCGCCGAAAAATTTCCCAACCGCGGCACTCTGGTGGAGATCGGCTGCGGGCTCGGGTATCTGCTCAATTTCTTCAAGCAGGACGGCTGGGACGCGGTAGGAATCGAACCCAACGCGGGCCTCTGCATGTGCGCGCGGCGCGACCTCGGATTGACCGCCATCGACGGCACGCTGGAGGAAGCCAAACTCGAAACCGGTTCAGTCACCGTGGCAACGATGATGCACGTCATCGAACATGTTCCCGATCCGTTGGCCACTTTGAGGGAGGTCCATCGGATCTTGAAGCCGGGCGGCTGCTTCGTGATGGAAACACCGCGGTACGACACGCTCATGTTCAAGCTGCTCGGCCGGCGCGAAAGAAGCGTGAGCTGCGACGGGCACATCTTTTTCTTCACGTCCGGCACGCTGGCGCGAATGGCGGAGAAGGCCGGATTCAAGCTGTTCAAGACCGACTATGTGGGACGCTCGATGACCGTCGAGCGGCTTTTGTACAATGTCGGCGTGATGAGCAAGAGCGCCGCCGTGCAGCGAGTGCTCGGCAGGATTTCAAGCGCCTTGGGGCTCAACCGGATGGCGATCACATTGAACGCCCGCGACATGCAAAGGATGTATCTGCAGAAACCGGCCTGAAGCCATGCGGGAAACCCGCTACTTCCGGTGATCCTCGTAAAGCCGCACGAAATCGCCGAATGTGACCGGAAATCTCATCTCCTCATCCGAATCGAAGGGATCGAATCCCACCGCATCTTCGAGGCGGGCGACGATCAGCGCAAAACTCAGCGAATCCAGGCCCGATTCCAGAAGTTTCAGATCGTCCGAGAGGCGTGCGAGTTTTCGCTTTTGTTCCTGCGCGACTTGCTCGAATTGCGCGGTTATCACTGGTCTGAGCGACATGAATAAATCCCTGCAAGAATTATGGAAATTTTAGTATAAGACGTTGATCGGCGAATTGCATTGCGCCCCTCTCAAGCTCCGGCGCGGCGCTTATGCTCGATGAGCTGCGATTGGCGTCCCAACAGGCGATTTCGATGATACTCGACGAATCCCATGAGTTGAGAAACCATGCCGATCATCAACAAGGAGGCCGACACCGCGGCCAATTTCGGCTTCATGCCCGCGCGGTACTTGCGCCGTGCATACTGGAGAATACGAACCGGCCAGGTCAGCAGGATGAGGCCCGCCAGCAGCCACCAGCGGGCGTCGGCGACGGTCGCGAGCACGAGGGAGCAGAGCAGGGCGAACGGCATTGCCGCGCCCCAAAAGGCGAAGCTGTAGATGGTTCGCGGCCAGTTCGGATCGCGGGCGTCGGGATGCCGATGGGCAAGTTCAGCGTAGGCGTGCCCTGTGCGCCGGCTCCGTTTCCACCATTGGGCGAACCGGGTCATATCCACATCGTGAAATCCCATTTCGGCGTCGATGCGGCACAGCCGCCAGCCTTTTTTGCGCAGGCGCATCGACATGTCGGGTTCTTCGCCGGCGATCATGGTGGGCGCGTAGAAATTCACCTGGCGCAGAGCGGACACGCGAAACAGGGCGATCCCGCCGACGATGGGAGCTTCTCCGATCGGCGTGTTCCAGTCGTCGTCGCACAGCGCGTTGTACACCGAACGCGCCGGAAAACGTTCGCGAAGCCGCCCATAGACCGCGGCGAGATCCGGTTCGGCACGCAGCGCCGCCAAACCGGCGGGAATCCACTGCGGATGGACCTCGCAATCGCCATCGACCGTCTGGACGAATTCCAGACCGGGATTGCCGGAGAGCAGCCGCTCGAGCCCCGCATTTCGCGCCCGTGCCGCGGTGAAGTTCGGAGGAACCTCGAGTTCAACCACCGAAACGCCGTCGCGGATGGCAGCCTCCACGCTGCCGTCGGTGGAGCCGGAATCGACGTAAACGCGATCGGGTATCGAACGCACCGAAGCCAGGCAGCGTATCAGCCGCTCTCCTTCGTTACGGCCGATTACGACGAGCCCGACGCGTTCAAAACCAGGAGTCGATTCGCTCATAGGGAAGTTTAGGAATATTAGCCTCTTGTGAGAACAACTTGGAACTTATTTGATCACGTTGAGCGGCTCGTTCGCATGCTGTGAGTGAGTTCGCAATCCCGCGCAGTCCGAGGGGTTACCTTCTGCGCGCCGCGTTACCCCGAGGAAGGGCAGGATGAATGACATCGAAGTTGCAGTCGTGATCGTATCCTACCAGTCCGCGGAACTGGCTATCGAGTGCTTGAAGTCCCTCCATGCCGAGCGTGATGCGGGAAATTTGCGATTGCGCGTGGTGCTGGTCGACAACGCATCCGGCGATCTGCCGCAGATCGCGCAGGCGGTCGAGCGGATGGGCTGGTCGTCCTGGGTGACGCCGGTGCTCGCCCCGAAAAACGGCGGCTTCGCGTATGGCAACAATCTCGGCATCCGGCATATCTATGAACAAGGACGCCCCGACTACATTTATCTGTTGAACCCCGACACGCAGGTGCGCAAGGGCGCCATCGGCGCGCTCGTGGGATTCCTGGAAAGCCATCCCGAGGTCGGCATTGCCGGCAGCAGCTTCGAGACGGAAGATGGCAGTGATTGGCCGTTTGCATTCCGGTTTCCGAGCATGGTGAGTGAAATAGAGCATGGGATGCAGACCGGGATCATCAGCCGCTTGCTGTCCCGATGGACCGTGGTGCGCACGATGGATGCCGCCGCCGAAGCCACGGATTGGGTGTCGGGGGCGTCGATGATGATCCGGCCCGCCGTATTCGCCGCCGTTGGCTGCCTAGACGAGAACTTTTTCCTCTATTACGAAGAAACCGAATTCTGTCATCGGGCGCTGCGGGCCGGATTTGCGACCTGGTACGTCCCGCAAAGCCGGGTCATGCACATGATCGGCAAAAGCACCCATGTCGACGAAGAAACCCGCTTCAGCCGCCCGATGCCGGGATACTGGTTCGACTCACGGGCACGCTATTACGCGGTAACGCGCGGCCTCGGGACCGCAGCGGCAATCGATGTTGCCGCCATCCTAGCCGGGCTGTGGGGACTGCTGAAGCGCAAGCTGCTGCGGCGCCGAGGCACTCCCCGCTATATCCGAGACCTGCTGGCGCACAGCGCTTTGCTGCCCAAGAACCGTAGTGTTGCGCCGCACAAGTCGTACTTTCCTCCCACGTAACAGCGAGCGGCGGCGCCTCAAGGTCATTCCACCGGAGCCTGTGCGAGCCCGCGCGGGTGCGGTCCGTCGCTCTCGACGGCATCGTCCGCCCGCGCAAAGAGTTCTTCGCTGAGAATGCCTTCCATGACGGATCGGGGTTCTCGCCGGCTGAAAATGTGGTCGCCGCTGCCGACGATGCGTACACGGCAGCGGTCTCCGAGCCGCGAGACCGTCGAACCGGCCTGAGTCTTCAACAGATCGATGCCGGGCTCTCCTCGGGCGAAGAGAAAGGTCACCCGGATCCCGTTGTCGACGATCTTTTCCAATTCCCAGCCCAGGTCATGGGGCAGGCGCACATGAATACGGCGCGCAGCATCGCGGAGCAGGCTTTCGGCGCCGAGTCGCAGCCTCTGCAGATAAATCACCCCGATGCGCGCCACATTGACCTGACCCGTGAAGAATCTGCGCCATGCTCGAAGGGAAAGCACCCGCTGGCGATAGAGCCCGGGGTTGTGCAGCGCCTCGACGAGCTGCACTTGCTGGAGCGTCATGCCTTTTTTCCAGAAATAATTCTGCGGGTTGACCATGAGAATGCGGTTGACGTCCACGCCTTCGGCGGCGGCACGCAGTGCGTGATAAGCCCCCGAACAAAGTCCCGCAAGCGTCATATCGGCGATGGAGTACGTTGCGCGTATGAAGGCTACCGCACGGCGGATGTCGTCGATTGCCTCGTCGGGGAACACTTCGTCATCCGCATTTCCGGGCCGCGTGGCGCTGTCGCCAATGCCGGCCAGGTCCAGCCGAAGCACGAAATATCCTCGGCGGGCCCATAGACGCGCGAGAGAAACGTACATGCGGCTGGCGCCGATATGGCTGTCCGCTCCCGGGTTCAGCAATATGACGGCGCGGCAGCGCTTTTCGTCGGAGCGAGGCTTGGTGACGATTCCGAATAGCGTGGCGCCGCCGGAAATGAATACCGGCCGCTCGGTAATCGACTTTTGCCGCGGTTCGGCATCGTCTGCGAAGGAAAGCGACAACGACTCTAAATCGCCGGCCAACGGATGCGCTACGGCATCGCCCGGCGCAGGAGCGGCTGCGGCCGAGGCCGCGATCCCGGGCAGCCATCGGACGACGGCATCGATCATGGCCCGGGGCACGACGGCAAATTGCGGCGCGGTCATCGCCATCTCGATGAGGCCGGGCATCGATCTGTATTCCAGTGCGATTCCGGAGTTGGACAGCGATTCCGCCCAGCGCTTGGCGGCGGGCAATTTGTCGTTGTCCAGGATGAGGATGGAGCGGACCGGAGGAGGCGCAGCCGTGTGCAGATCCAGTTGCTTCAAAGACTGCAGAGTGGCGGCGGACAGCGAGAAGCCGCCGGCCTCGAGCACGCCGGGGTCGGATCGACCGGCGTCGGGTTCGCCGGCTGAAGCTCCAGCTAGCGCAATGCCTGCGAGTTGAGTGGTCCGCAATTCCCGTACGTAGCGCCGGCCGCTGACGACCGGGCCGACCAAAATCAACGATTCGACCGTTCCGCATTCGACCGCAGCGAGCGCCGCCAGCAATGCTCCAAGGCGGATTCCGAGCAGACAGATGCGCTCGACTCCGGTCCGGCGCCGCATCTCGCGGATCGCCGCCACCACATCCTGCGACCAGAGCCTCACATGGTCTGCATTCTCATCGCCATCCGCGGAATCTCCCGTGCCGAGATAATCGAAGCGCAGAGCAGGGATGCCCCCGGCGGCAATCGAATCCGCGAACTCGCGCACCGTGCGATGCGCGCATATCGATTCATGCCCGAACGGGTTGCAGATGACGACGCCGAGATTGGAATCCGCCGGTTTTACGGGCCGGTGCAGCCAGCCGAACAGGTGACTGCCCCCCGATTCGAAATACAACGGCTGGGCAATATCGTTCATTGCGTTCAAAAGGGTAGGTTGCGGCATGCGCAAGGGATTTTAGCAGTTCGACGGCGGCCCCGGTTTATTAACTATGCGACGCGTGTCGGATTTGACGCAGTGGATTTTGTTAACCTGCGCACCTTGGCTATGCAGATGCGCCGTACTCGACAATAATCCGGTGCCAGCCGCAGGCGACGTTGAAGCCGATCTTGAAAATCGCTTATTTCATCAACCAATATCCAAAAGTCAGCCACACCTTCATCCGCCGAGAAATCCTGGCATTGGAGCGGCTGGGCTTCGACGTCCAGCGCTTCGCGCTTCGCGGCTGGTCCGAATCGCTGCCGGATTCCGAGGATTTAGAAGAGCAGGGGCGAACCCGGTACATCCTGCGTCAAGGGGTTTGGGGATTGATGCTTGCGGGCCTGCGCGCCGCCGTTACGTCGCCCGTGAGTCTGGTTCGTGTGCTGGCTCTGGCCGTTCGCATGTCCCGGAGATCCGACCACAGGCTGGTCCACCACTTCCTGCGCGTTGCCGAAGCATGCCGGCTGGCGCAATGGTTGCGCGAGTCGGGCGCGGCGCATCTTCACGCGCATTTCGGAACGAACTCCGCCGAGATTGCGATGTATGCGCGGCGGCTGGGCGGGCCCCCCTATAGCTTCACCGTCCATGGACCCGAAGAGTTCGAGTCGCCGATGGCGCTCGCCGAGAAAGTCGGCGATGCGGCGTTCGTTGCCGCGATCAGTTCGTACGGCCGCAGCCAGTTGTACCTGCGCTGCCAGCCGGCGGATTGGTCCAAGGTCAAAGTCGTCCGATGCGGAATCGAGCCCGCCTTCCATCGAACCGCCGCGCCCGCCGGGTCCTCGGCGCATCGGCTGGTTTGCGTGGGCCGCCTGTGCGAGGCCAAGGGGCAGTTGCTATTGGTCGAGGCTGCGGCGCGGCTGCGTGCTAAGGGCATCACTTTGGAACTGGTTCTGGCGGGGGACGGACCGATTCGCGCCGACATCGAAGCGGCCATTGCGCGCCACGGTCTCGTCGGCACCGTGCGGATCACCGGGTGGATCAGCAGCGACCAGGTGCGCAACGAAATCCTGGCCGCCCGGGCGCTGGTGCTGCCCAGTTTCGCGGAGGGACTGCCGGTGGTGATCATGGAGGCGTTGGCGCTCCGCAGGCCGGTGCTCAGCACTTTCGTGGCCGGAATTCCGGAACTTCTGCGCGACGGCGAGAATGGCTGGCTGTTTCCCGCCGGATCGCTCGACGACCTGATCGGCGCGATGGAGGATTGCCTGTCGAGGACGGAGGAGGACATCGCGCGGATGGGAGAGGCCGGATACCGCCGGGTAGTCGAACTCCATTCGATCGATGTGGAGGCCGCGAAGCTTGCCGAACTGTTCCGTTCCCCGCCGCCCGCCGGCTTCGATCAATGATGCACGGCCCCGAGATCCCACACCGGCGCCCATGACTCGCCGAGCGCGTCGTACCACACCGGTACGGCGGCCGCGCCGGAAAAATTCGCGGCGGGTCTGAAGTCGGAGAAGGAGCTGAAATTTCCATTGCGGTTCGCGAATGCCGGGTTGTCGGCCGGCGACGCGGAGTTGTTGCTCACGGTATTGCCGATTCCCGCGTCGGCGACGGTGGGATGGCCGCCGCCGGGAACATGGAACAGATTGTTGCGGGCCGAGCTTTTTGTCGGCGGGGTCTTGAGGCCGCCGTCGGAGGTGAATCCGATGCACCCTTGAGAAGCCACCGCATTCGGCGCATAGCAGGTGTTGTTGTACGCCTCGACGCCGCTGGGCGGCGGTTCGATCCCGCGCTGTGCGGCCTGGACCGCATAGATCGGATACCGCGCGGCATCGCCCGGCATGTAGAAAACATTGTTGCGCACGGTTTCGTTGACCGCAGACACGAGGACCTGCCTGCCTCCTTGAACCCCGGTGGAGCCCGATACCACATTAGCCTCAAACACGATGTTGCGAAGTCTTTCGTCGTCCGCCGCATTCTGGGGGGAAGTTTCGACGTATTGCGCGCCCGACGTACCGCCGAACCAATTGCCGGAAATTTCCAGGAATTCGGTATAGATCCCGGTCCATGCGCTGGAACTATTGTTCGTGTTGCCGTTGTGCACCTTCAGCGTTGCACCGATGTCGTTCGCATTCTTGAATGTATTGTTTTCGATGACGCAGAAGCGGCCGGCGGAAATACGCACGGTTTCCAGCCCCGAGCCGTTGTTGGGAGCACCTGCGCCGTTGAAATCGTTGCCGAGCAGCGCCTGATAATCCAGGTTGTTGACGACGTTGCCGCTCCAGGTGTGCGGATTGTTCTCGTTGTAGTTCGCGAACGTGCCGATACTGGTGCGCATGCCCGTCATCACGCTGTCGACGAGCCCCCACTGCGCGCCCTGCGACCAGGAATAACTGCTGCTGTTTCCGTTGGACCGAAGGTTGTAGAGCGTCATCTGGTAGGAAATACGGCTGTTGCTCGCGGGGGTGCCGACTCCCATGGATGCAGTGCCGTTGCCCTCCAGATCGAGATCCGCAATCCGGCCGTCGCCCGACGATAGAGATACGTCGAGTTCGCCCGCGGTACCCGAATCGCGCAGAATCGGGCGGCCGGTTTGCGTGCCCTCGCAACTGCCATAAGCTCCCACGCTCCAGGTCGTTCCGTCCAAGGACGCGTGATCGCCCGTAAAGGTGTCGCCGCATTTGAAGAGCACGCGCTTGCCGCTGCCGAGGTGGGCCGGGTCGAGCGCTGTGTTGAAGCTCGCGGTATGGAGTACGGCGGCTTCCGCGGGGCAACCGGCCATACCGGCCGCCGGCTTCTCCGAGGCCGACACGCAAGTGGTCTTCTTGCCCGCGAAACCTTTTGCGCCGGCCGGATCGTAAGCGCTGACTGCGAGCCGGCACACGGCGGTATTCTTCCCGTCATAGGCGGTCACGGTCACGGTGTAGGACGTGTCCGCGCCGGCGGTGTAGAGATGCGCAGCGACCGCACCGGAGGCCGTGTTGCGATCGCTCTTTCCCGGGTTTGCTCCATAGCGCCAGGCGGATGTTCCGGACGATCCGGAATCGCCGAAGTTCCATGTGTAGGAGACATCCTGGAATGCGGTCGTATTGCCTGTGAGCGATGAATCGGTGGTGCCGGTGGCATCGAAGAAGGTCAGCAGCGGCGAGATGCCGGAGCCCCGAACGGCGCCCGCCTTGAGCGCCAAGGGGCCGCTGGTGCTCGAGCACGACGCCTGGCCGGAAGTCGGCGCTGGGCCGGAGGTTGGCGCCGGCTCTGGAGTTGGGGTGCCTGCGGGAATCGGGACGGAAACCGTCACGCTGCCGGTGGCGGAGCCTTGAGCGCCGCTGCAGCGAAGCGTGTAAGTCGCGTCTGCCGTCAGTGGGCCGGTGCTTTGCGTCCCGCTGACGGGCTTGTCGTCGCTCCAAGCGCCGGAGGCCTGGCATGCCGTGGTATTGGCCGAAGACCAGATGAGGGTGGTGATGCCGCCGGCGGGGACGTTGCTGCGGATCGCGCGGATGTTGACGGTGGGACCGAAAGCCGCATCAGCGGTACTCGAGGCGGCGGCCGCATTGGCCGACGTCGATTCGGTGCCGCCCATCGACGGGCCGCAGGCGCAAAGAGCGATCGACGGCGCGCACACCAGCAGAAAACGCAAACTGCGCATAGAGCGCAGTTTGCGGGTTGAGGCTCGACTCATTCAGGCAGATCCCCTGCAAATGCCTATCTTAAGGGTGAAGTGCCCCCAAGTCCCAGCTGGTGGTCCACTGCACGCCGAGGGCATCGAGCCAGACGGGGACGTTGACGGCGCCGGAGTAGCTGGCGGTGGGCGTGAAGTCCGAGATCAGGCTGAAGCTGCCGCTGGCATCGGTGAAGGCCGGGCTCAAGTTCGGTGATGCGGTGTTGTCGGTGACGGTGTTGCCGCTGCCGGTATTCACGACGGTGACATGGCCGGCGGCCGGGGTGTAGAAGAGGTTGTTCTTCGCGCTGCTGTTGGTGGCAGCGGCCCGCATGCTGTTGCCGTCGAGTCCGATGCAGGCCTGGCCGGCGATGGCGTTGGGCGCGTAGCAGGTGTTGTTGTAGGCCTCGTCGCCGCTCGGGATCGGCTCGACGCCGCGCTGGGCGATC
>Ga0182030_10016209_pt1 | contig 14542 bp, 11 predicted proteins | sample 812S3MmetaG_FD_121299 | JGI IMG/M metagenome (GOLD analysis project Ga0182030, IMG submission 121299) | Permafrost microbial communities from Stordalen Mire, Sweden - 812S3M metaG (Illumina Assembly) | ecosystem: Environmental > Terrestrial > Soil > Wetlands > Permafrost | place: Sweden... | reverse complement strand
TGTGTAACAAGAGTTAGGCAGCTCGATACGCATGACACCTTTATCATTTCTCAGCAAAGCGGATTTCGTGGCGTCATTGATAATTGACGCCGCCGTGCTTTACTTGTCCTTCAAAGCATATCGCCGCACTCGGATGACAGCATTCGCCCTCCTGATTTGGAGTACTTTTATGTCCATTATTCTGGAGATCGGATTGCATCTTCGCGCTCCAACATCGCCACAGGATTCGGTGTTCTTTCACGAGTGGTATCGCATTGGTTATCTTGCCCAACTCATTATTTGGGGCATAGCTGTCATTTTGCTCATTCGATATGTGCAAAAAAGTTTCGAGGAGAAGCCGCCGCCTAACCTTTCCCCGCATCCATCCGCCGTTGACGCCCCCAATTCCGCTACGCGGCCAACGCCAGCGGTCGGCGGTGGTTCGTCTCCCGGACGTTAGGCCAATGATAACCGCAGACGTCAAATTCGGGCGCGTTAAGAACCGTCTGCCGTACTTCGCCCGCGTATCACTCGCGGTCGAGTGCGCTTCGGATTCGCCCGAACTCAAGTTCAGTTGTTCAGGAAGTGGTTTTACATCGCAAGGATATGTCGAGCAGGTGCCTGCCACCGGATACGATGATTGGAAAAGTGGCGCGAGTGCGGGTATTTTGTTTGCGTTGTCAGTGACGCGGCACACGAAATGCAGAATGGATATTCAGGGAATTGAAGGGCGGACCACTGACACCAACCCCACTGTCGTCGGCTACGCCGCCGCGTTGGCTGTGTGGAAGGCTTTGCACTTTGAGCCGTCGTCCGAGGTCATAGAGAAGTTAGAAACGATTGTTTTTAACAGTTGGAATAGACCATGTAATGAGATTCCCACCTTCGCCTAACCACATCTCCGGAGTCGCCGCAGGACGGACGCCTGAGTTCATCGAGATGATGCAGGTTGGCGCAAACCACAAGTCCGGCTCGGCTCGACTCTTGGGTCGTTAAGCGGCTTATGATGCGCGCGATCTTTCACATCATGTCCGTTACCGCTGACGTGACAGACTTTGAGTTTCATATGCTCGCTTACTATGTTTCAGGAACATTCAAGCCAGGCATGTTGGTGCGTTTTCGGCCACAGTCGCGGTTGCTCCGCACCTATTTGCTTGAGAGCGTTGAATTTGATAAGACGTTTAGCGAGCTGGAGCATCGCCCATATTACAACTTGAAGATTGATTGTGGTAGTTTGGAGTCCGTAGAGTTTTTGCATGACCTCCATGTCAAAGGTGAAGATATTGAGTTGATCGAAATGCCCGGAGAATGAATCCGCTTGCCATTCCCCGGAGCCATCCGCCGTTAACGCGGCCAGTTCCGTTGCGCGGTCAATGGCACAATCCGTAAAAAAGCGGCTGGCTTCACTTCAGTTTCTCAACCACGACGAACTCCACGCTCTGATTATCCGTCGCCGGCGTCAATTCCAGGCCAAGCTGGTCTTCGAGCGCGTGTTTTAGATCGTCGGGCGTGGGCGGTCGCGGCAGGTCTCGCAGGTAATCAAGCGTGTAATCATAGCCGTTGGTCAGGCCGGTTGCATCGGTCACGTCCACGCCGAATATCCGGCGCAATTCCTTGGCCAAGGCAGGCATCGTCACGTTCCTGGCAGTGAATCCGTCGCCCGCGGTGCCGTGCGGGTGGAGGCCGCTCGCGCCGGGAGTTTTCACCCGCAGCACGAGGTTGCTGCGCAGCTCCCGCCGGACCACCAACCCGAACTGGTCTTTCAACGCCTGTTGCAGTTTTTTCCGGCCGCCTTGGGGCAGGGTATCAATATAGTCGTATTGGGGCGATTGGGGGTATGACTCCAAATCGGACGGAATCACGAGGCGAGGTAGTGGGTAGTTCGTGGGATCCAGATTATAGGCATATATCAAGATCATCCGCAGGGGCTCACCGAGCGCAAAGTGCCCAAACTCGGTTCCCCATCCGCTGGTCCGCCCGCGCACGCCGGGTATCCGGAACTGCGGTCGCCGCCGTTGTTCCGGCGGGGTCAACCGGATCACCGCCATCGGCGGACGGCTCCGCATGAGTTGATTCACCAGCGTCGCGGTCTGCTCACGGTTGGTGTCGTTCGCCAGGATCTGGTAATACTGGTCCCAGATTTTATCGTTCGCGGCGACCGTCGCCGGGTGAGTCGCCGATTTGACGATTACGGTTGTGCCCCCCGCTGCCAGCAAGACGGCGACGCCAACCAGGACGCCGGTTTTAAATTTTGCCCAAGCCATGAGTTTCAGTGCTCCTTTCACGAGGGTTAAGGTGGAAGCCGTTGCTGCCGCGCCATTCGTCGCCGCGACAACTGAAATCGTTTTGGCCAGGCCCAAGGGCGCGGCCTGGACGGAGTGGGCCGAGATCGCGGCTGAAATGAGCGCGACGCTGAAGGTCACGCCGCGTTTGGCAAAGAGTTTCCGCAGCTTTTCCAGCGCGCGGCTTACGCGTTTCTTGGCGGCAGCTTCGTTCGCACCCAGAACCGCGCCCACTTCGCGCAGGGTGTGGCCTTCATAAAAACGCAGCACGAGGGCGCAGCGGTCGGCTTCCCCCAGCGTTTCCACGGCGGCATCCAGGAGCGGGGCGAGTTGCTGCCAGACGGTGTCATCGGCGGCGGCGGACGACGAGACATCGCCGCTGTGTTCAAGGGTGGATTGCACGTAAGCCTCCTGTTCTCGGCGGCGGCGGCGGAGTTCGCTCCGGAGAAAATTCTTCGCTGTCAGCCGCGTGGTTTGAAACAGCCAGCCCGCCAATGCGCGGCGATGCCGCAACTGCGACACTTTGCGGGCGAGGATGATGAAGACGGCCTGCGTGATTTCCCCGGCCTGGCTGCCATCGCCGGTCTCGCGGACGGCGACAGAATAAACCAGATTGACGTGGCGCTCGACGAGGGCGGCAAAGGCGGTTTCGGACTGGTGTTCGGCAAACTGGCCCAGCAAATCGCTATCGGTTTCAGGCGTCATTCAAAGATGAGTGTGCACTCGCCGCCCGAAAGGGACAAAATATTTGCAACCATGGTTCACGGGGACGAGCCGCGCGCGAAGTGCGGCCCGGAGCCGGCGCGCGGGCTTCAGCCCGCTTCAGCGTCTGCACCGACGGAGGCGTTGAACGATTTTGCGCGTGTTGGATGGCGGGAGTTGAAGCGGCGTGAACGCCGCGGGCCAAGCGTGGCACGGAGTCGGCGCGCGGGCTTCAGCCCGCTTCAGCGTCCGCATTGACGGAGGCGTGGCACGATTTTGCGCGTGTTGGATGGCGGGACTTGAAGCGGCGTGAACGCCGCGGGCCGGTCGCTCCCGCTGGTCGTAGTTCATGGGTTCAATGCGCAAGGGCTTTCCGGGAATTCCCCATCCTGTTCATCTTGTTCATCCTGTCCAAGCGTTTTCCGCTGTCATTGCCCCGAAGGCTCCAGGGGCTGGCTCTCAGTTTGCCGCGAACTCACGTTCGCGCCCACGCGGGCCGCGCCCAAATCGGGCTCGACTCCCTTGCTAATCAACGTTAATTTACGATTATGTTAAAGGAATCACCGGTGGCTCCGAAGATCAATCTTCGCCGTCCCGACATCATGGCGGCGGTGCAGGCCCAGGTGCTATCGCATTACCGCAGCGAACTCGTGGAACGGGTGCGCGCCAACGGCGGCGTGCTGACAGCCGACGGACTCACGGTGAAGCTGGCCAAGGAATTTGGCTTCTGCTACGGCGTCGAGCGCGCCATTGACATGGCCTACGCCGCCAAGAAATATTTCGCCGAATACGCCCCGCACACGCCCATTTATCTCCTGGGCGAAATCATCCACAACCCCGAGGTGAACGACCAGATCCAAAACATGGGCATCCAGATCATCGCCGCCAAGCCCACGGCCATGGAGGTGGACCGCTTGCAGCCGGGCGACGCGGTGATCATTCCCGCCTTCGGCACCGAAGTGAGCACGCGCAAGAAACTGGAGGCCAAGGGCTGCAACCTGGTGGATACGACCTGCGGCGACGTGATGAGCGTGTGGAAACGCGTGCGGCAATACTCCAAGGAGCACGTCACCAGCATCATTCATGGCAAGGCCAAGCACGAGGAAACCAAGGCCACGACCTCGCAGGCCCGCGCCTACGGCACCGGCCATTATCTGGTGGTGTTCACCCTCGCGGAGACGGACTACGTCTGCGACTACATCCTGAAGGGCGGCGACAAGGAGGAGTTCCTGAAAAAATTCGAGGGCGCCTATTCCGCCGGCTTCGACCCCGACCTGCATCTGGAGGCGGTGGGGGTGGCCAACCAGACCACCATGTTGCGCGGCGAAACCGAGGAGGTGCAGCGCCGCTTCAAGGCCGCCATGGAGAAGAAATACGGCGCGGCGAGCATCGGCAGCCATTTCCGGTTCTTCGACACGATTTGCGGCGCCACGCAGGACCGGCAGGACGCGCTCCAAAAATTGCTGGTGGAGCCCATGAACCTGCTCTTGGTGATCGGCGGCTATAATTCTTCCAACACGTCCCACCTGGCGGAAATGGGCGAGGCCAAGCTGCCCACATACTTCATTAAAAACGCGGGCAAGATGGTTTCGGACAAACTGATCGTGCATTACAACCAGCATATCCACAAGGAAGTGGAGACGCACCAGTGGCTGCCGGAGGGGCAAATCACCGTCGGCATCACCGCCGGGGCAAGCTGCCCGAACAACCTGATCGAGGATACCATCCGCCGCGTGTTCGAGTTGCGCGGCATCTCGGTGCAGGAACTGTTGAAATGACTCCCGCCGCCGCGTGTTTTGCCGCACGAGGAATCGTCCCGGAGAATATCTTTGCGCCCGTGTCTGCGGCGGAAGCGGGCATCCCCGCGATTTTCCGGTCAATTTGATTTATGCCGCGCTACCGGCAGGAGCTTGAGGAAATTGAACGCCGCACGCTGGCGCCGTTCGCGCAATTCAGCGCCGACACCCGCGGCCGCCAGCACCCGGAGGAACCGCCGCTGTGGCGCACCCAGTACCAGCGCGACCGCGACCGGGTGATTCATTCGCGCGCGTTTCGCCGGCTGGAATACAAGACGCAGGTTTTCCTCAACGGCGCCGGCGACCACCTCCGCACCCGGCTCACCCACACGATTGAAGTGGCCGCCATCGCGCGGAACCTCGCCAGCGCGCTCCGCTTGAACAGCGATTTGGCGGAGACCATCGCCTTGGCGCACGATCTCGGGCATTCGCCGTTCGGGCACAAAGGCGAGGCGGTTTTGGACCGCTTCATGCGCGGCCACGGCGGGTTTGAGCACAACCGCCACAGCCTGCGCATCGTGGAGGAGCTGGAGCAAAAATACCCCCGCTTCTCCGGGCTGAACCTGTCCTGGGAAGTGCTGGAGGGCCTGGCCAAGCATCACGACGCCCTCGGCGCGCCCGGCACGCGGAAGAAGTTCACCGCCAAAAATCCGTCCCTCGAGGCGCAACTCGCCAACCTCGCGGATGAAATCACCTATTACAGCCACGATCTGGACGACGGCCTGGATGCCGGGCTGCTTTCGGAGACGGACTTGTGCCGGCACGTTCGCATCTGGGCCCAGGCGGCGAGGCGCGTGAAACGGGAATTCGGCACGCCGCCCGACGAGTCGCGCCGCTATTTCATCATCCGCACGATCATTGACCTGCAGCTCGCGGATGTCATCGCCACGAGCGAGCGGCTCATTGCCGCCGCTGGCGTCGCCTCGGCCGATGACGTGCGCCGGTGCGCCCGGCGGCTGATTCAATACAGCCCGAAACGCCGGGAGCTGAACCGGGAACTGCGCCGGTATCTTTACAAAAATCTCTATTACAATCCGGTGGTTCACGAGCCGCACGTGCGGGCCCGGCGGTTCTTGCGCGAGCTTTTCAATTATTATCTCAAGCATCCCCGCGAGATTGGCGAACACGCGAGCCGGCGGGTGCGCCGGGAGGGACTCCATCGCGCCGTGTGCGATTACATCGCGGGCATGACCGACCGGTATCTGCTGTTGGAACACGCGCGCGTGTTCGGCTCCTAGGCTGGAACCACGCAGTTGAATGAGGAATTAACCACAGATGGACACAGATCGACACAGATCCGGAAACACTTCAGGAAGCGGAAAACCCTAAGTACCCAACAGTGACCCATGCTCATCAGTTGAAACAGCCCTGTTTCCTGTCCTCATCTGTGTCTATCTGTGTCCATCTGTGGTTGAACTGAATCGTTCCGCCAGGCCGGGATTGCAATTTTCCCGAGTTCGGCGAGATTGGAGGCCGTGGAGGCAAAAAATGTTCATGTGGTGGTGCTTGGCGGGGGCTTCGGCGGATTGACGTTCTGCCAGGACTTTCGAAATGCCGGGGCCCGGATCACGCTCGTGGACCGCACGAATCATCATCTGTTTCAGCCGCTGCTCTACCAGGTGGCCACGGCGGGACTTTCCGCGCCGGAAGTGGCGCAGCCCATCCGCTCGATTCTTTCCGAACGCAAGAACGTCACCGTCTTCCTGGACGAGGTGGTGGACGTGCGCCTGGCCCAACGCGAAGTGGTGCTGCGAACCAAGACGCTCTCCTACGATTTTCTCGTGATCGCCCTGGGCGGACGCAACTACTATTTCGGCCATCCCGAATGGGCGCGGTTCGCTCCCGGGCTCAAGACGCTGGACGACGCCGTGCGCATTCGCAGCCGGGTGCTGCTGGCGTTTGAACAGGCTGAGAACACGGAGGCCGACGCCGAGCATCAGCGCCTGATGACCGTCATCATCATCGGCGGCGGCCCCACTGGCGTGGAGCTGGCAGGCGCATTTGCCGAGCTGGCCCGGCACGTTTTGCGTCACGATTTCCGCCATATCAACCCCGCTGAGGCGAACATCATCCTGATCGAGGGCGCCCCGCGCATCCTGTCGAACCTGCCGGAGGACCTTTCGCAGAAGGCCACGCGGCAGTTGGAAAAAATGGGTGTGCATGTCCGCACCGGAGTGCAGGTGCGGGACGTGCGTCCCGGCGAAGTGGAGCTGGCCAATGGCGAAGTGCTCCGCGGCGGAAACATCCTGTGGGCCGCCGGCATCGCGGCCACGCCGCTGACCCAAAAGCTCGGCGTGGAGCTGGACCGCGCCGGCCGCGTGAAAGTCAACCCCGACCTGAGCGTGCCGGGTCACCCGGAAGTTTTCGCCATCGGCGACCTGGCGTGCGTATTACAGGCCGATGGCCGGCCGGTTCCGGGCGTTTCCCCGGCGGCCATGCAGATGGCCCGGCATGTGGCACACCTCATTGACCAGGAGCTCACGGGCGGGCCGGCCGCGCGGGCGCCGTTCAAATACTGGGACAAGGGAACGATGGCGACGATCGGCCGCTCAAAAGCGGTCGCCCTGGTCGGCAGCGTGAAGTTGACCGGCATCATCGCGTGGTTTGCCTGGCTGTCGCTGCACCTGGTTTTTCTGATCGGCTTTCGGAACAAGATCGCCGTGATGGTGGACTGGATGTATTCCTATTTCGCCTACAAACGCGGCGCGCGCATCATCATGAACGATGCCGCGAGGCCCGGCCGTGAGGAGAGTTGAGTTTAAACCGGCTGCCAGCCGGCCGCCTCCGCCCGCAAACGTTCCTCGGCCTGTTCGTTCGTGAGTTTTTCCTTGGCGCGCAGGACCGCCATGCCCACCACCGGCGGATACGCCTGGTCCGACTTCATGCGCGGCTCGACGTAGGCGATGATCTCGAACAAAAGCCGGTTCGCGGCCGTGTAATTCAAGTTCGTCAACTGCGTGATATAGCGGGTGGCGCGGTCAATGAGCTTCAAGTTGCTCGGCACCACCCAGATCATGTAATTGCCCATCACGCGGCCCAGCCGCACCATCGTGCAGGTGGAGAGCGCGTTCATCACCAGCTTCACCACCACCCGCGTCACGCCGTCCAGCAGAAAGTTGGTCCGCGGCACCGGCACAAACACGAATACTTGGGCTGCGGCCGCCAAGGCCGGCGGCGGCTCCGGGCCGAAATAAAGCAGGCCGGTGTGCGCGCGCACGGCCCGCGCCGATTCGAGTTGCTTGAGCTGGAATTTTTCCGCCGCCGGCTTTTCCCCGGCCGACATCACCGCCACTGCGCCGTCGGACACCACCAGCGTGCGATAGCGCATGCCGTTGCTGCCGATTTTGTAGCGCGAGAGTTCGGTGGAACTGATCTTTTGCACCGTCTCCACCGTGCGGTCGAAGTTCTCCTCCGCCACCAGGGACCGGATTTCCGGAAGGCTCCATTCCACGCAGCGCGGCTTGCGCTTGAGGATTTCCTGCCATGCCTTGTCCGTCCAGTCCTCCGCCATAAACAGGAAGGCCCAGGATTCCGCGGCTTGGTCGTCGTCGAATTTGCGGAAGGGCGGCGTGCAAAAGGTGGGGGACCGCTCGGTGGTGTCCGTCAGCACATCAATGCCGAAGCGCCCCGCGAAGTAGCTGTTTTTGCCGTTGCGCCGGTAGATCGTTTCTTCGAGCGAAACCAAGGCCGCCAGCGAGGCCAAAAACGCCGGCGATTTCAGCCCCGCGCAGGCGGTATCGAGCTGGGCCAGAAACTGGCCGGCCACGTCCGTCCCCGGCTGGCCGCTGAGCTCGCGCACGACGCCTTCCAAGATCGTCAGCAGCACGCAAAGCTGAATGGACGTGGCCTGCATGCGCGTCGAGCCCGTGATGGCCATCGGCCCCGTGGTGAGATTGAGCTTCTCGATGCGCGCGTCCGCGATCACCTCCCGGCTGCGCTCCACGTGCTGGCAGAGGATTTCGTCCGGGTTGTTGTAAACGAAATAAACCTTGGCGCCCGCCTCCACTCCCGCCCAAGCCGTGCCGATGACGAACGATGTTTCGCCACCCTCGGTGATGGCAAAGACCACGTCTTTGCCCGAGACTTTGAGGTCGGTCATCTGTTTTTTGCCGAAGGCCGCAAAATCCTCGAAGCCTTCCACCGATTTGATCAGCGCGTAATCGCCGCCCGCCATCACGCTGAACGTGCGGTTCTCCCAATCAGCTCCGGAGCCCGCCGATTGCGCCCCGGCCGCCCCGGCATGCGCGAGGGCCTTTTGCTGCTGCCAGAAATCCCGCCAGACCGAGTCCAGCAGGATGCTCAACCGCCCCGTGGAGCCGCAGCCGGTGAAGAAGATGCGCCCGCCGTTCCGCAGGGCCGCGAGCACCGCGGCGCCGATCTTTTCAGCGCGGCCGGATTGCACGAATTCCCGATATTTGCCGATCACGTCGCCGTCCACTTCGAACAGCAGCTTCAGGGCGGCGGCCATGTCCGTCCGCGCCACATCGCTCAAATTTGCCGTCACCGGATGCGAAGCCTCGGTCACCAGGGCGCCCAGCTTGAACTGCCCGCTAATGCTCAGGAACTCATCGGACCTTTGGGCCCACGTCAAATTCATCGCGAATATTTAATGAAATTTCTCGAGGCCTGTCACGCCGATAGCGGCCCCGGGCTTTGGGGGCGTGAGACAATATCCTCCTGGACTGTTCAAAGCTGGAATTGGCCGAGTCTATGCAAGGCGGGGGGACCGCGGCTGTGTCGCAAACCAGCCGCAGCGGCTTCGCAGGAGTGACCGCGTTGGGAAAATTCATCCCGGTGTGGTGTGGAGACGCGCTGCGGCTGATCCCGCGCCGCGCGGGACACAGCCGCGGTCCGAGGTTGGAATCGGGCCGGACCGCGGCTGTGTCGGAGACCAGCCGCAGCGCGGTGGCCAGCCAGAAGACCTGCCGGGTGACTTGGGCCATTGAATTGCGAACATTGCTGCGGCTGGCTTTCAGCACAGCGGCGCTCCGGCCACACCTCCCACCCCAAGACCGCCGTTCAGTCTGCATATGCGCTTCCTGGATAAGCAACCCACGTTTTTACGGGCTTTTCTCAGTATGGTCTAAGTTTTGTCTCACATCGGGCGGCTTCCCAGCGGCGGGCTGGGGGAATGTCGCCGCCCCGGGATTCGCCGTTTTCCAAAGCTTGCCGGACCCCTGCCTGCGGGGCATTCTGGCAGTTAAAATGCTGGCTGTTCCTGATTATAATTAAAAATGTCCACGTCCGTTTCCAAACCGGCTGCCCAGCGCTGGCTTTGCGCGGGCGTCGAAATTTTTCCCCCCTTGTTGCGGGCGATGGCCGCCGCCAAGAAGTCCATCCAGTTTGAAACCTATATTTATGCCGACGGCCGGCTGGGCCGGGAGGTTTTGCTGGCGCTGGTCGCTGCCGCCCGGCGCGGCGTGCGCGTGCAGGTGCTCGTGGACGCCATCGGCTCGTGGCTGTTGCCGGACGATTTCTTTCATCCGCTCATTGCCGCCGGCGCGGAGGTCCGCCGCTTCAATCCCATCCATCCCCTCCGATTTGGCGTCCGGGACCATCGCAAGCTGCTGGTCTGCGATGAAACCGTGGTGTTCCTGGGCGGCTTCAATCTGGCCGACGAGTACGATGGTGACGGGGTGACCAAAGGCTGGTGCGATTTGGGGTTGCGGATCGAAGATCGGCGCCTGGCGGCGCGCCTGGCCGGCTCGTTCGCCGAGCTATTTGCGCTGGCGGATTTCCGCCAAAACGCCTGGTTGCAGTTTCGCGCTTTCCGGCGCCGCCAAGTCAAACGAAAATCGCCGGACGATTTGCTTTTCACCCAGCCCGGCCGCGGCGCCAGTCCGTTTCAGGCGGCGCTCCATCGTGATCTCAGCCGCGCCCGCCGGGTGCTGATCATCAGTCCCTATTTTCTGCCCACCCGCCGCCTGCGCCGCGACCTGATGCGCGTCACCCGCCGCGGGGGCCGCGTGGAACTGATCCTGGCCGGCAAAACCGACGTGCTGATTTCCCAACTGGCGGCCCGGAGCTTTTACCCGCGCCTGCTGAAGGCCGGGGTGGAGATCTTTGAATACCAGCCGCAGATCCTGCACGCCAAGCTCATCTGCATTGACGGCGCGGTGTATGTGGGCTCCTCCAACTTGGACATCCGCAGCCTCAATCTGAATTACGAGCTGATGCTGCGCCTGGAGGACCGCGCATCTGCCGCCGGCGCCCAAGCCATCTTTCGGCGGTTGCGGGAACAATCCCGCAAAATTGAGCTGCGTTCCTGGCTCCACAGTCAGACCTGGTGGCAGCGCTGGAAAAATCACTGGGCCCATTTTCTGCTGGCGCGCATCGATCCCTTCGTGGCGCTCCATCAATTTCGCACCCTCAAACGGAGTTCCTTCGGCCGGAAACAGCGCGCCATCCAATAGCGCGTCATTTTTTGGCCTCGACTTTCTCCAGGGTCATGTGCTCGTCCACCGCGGGTACCAGCGACTTGATAAAGGCATTGCGCAGCAGCGTGGCGACCGTCGGCCAGAGGTGTACGTCCGTTTTGCCCAGCGTTCCGGAGATGGGAATTTTCGTGGCCAGCACGTCATGCGGTTGGTTCTTAAACGCGGTTGTCAGCGTGCCCACAATGGCCTTCCAAAAGATCTCCAGCACGTCCTTCCGCTTGTCCTCGCCCCAGTTGAACACTTTCAGGTTCTTGAAGAACACCTTGCAATAGCCGTCGTAATCTCCGTCGCGGGAGGCGAACGAGGTGAAGAGCGCAAAGTCCCCACGCGCCACGTCGAATTTTCCGTAGGCCCGCAGGAAGCTGTTCAGGGTGACAAGGTTCACGTTGGTCACCTGGCCGGTGAGCTCAAACGTGGGCTTCGGCGCGATCGGGTCCGCATGAACGACCAGATTGATTCCGCCTTCCCCCAGCGCCTTGCCGTGCGCCGCGATGCCCGCCGGCAGCCGCTCAGTGGAGTGCCGCGAGTTCGTGAAGTTCGTGGCCAGGATGTCCAGCTCGTTCAAATACATATCCACCGGCGGGGTGGAGTACAGATTTTGAAAATGGATCTGCCCGTCCGTCACCGCCAAGCGGTTGATCTTAAACGGCACCAAACTCTCCAAGGTCTGGCCCCAATCGGTCTCGGTGCCCGTCTGGCTCTGCTCTTTGGTGGGGCCCGAGACGAAGTTGAGGCTGGGCTCCTGCATGGCGATTTTGCTGACCACCGACCCGTGAAACAACTCGCTCCACTCCAGCGACAGATCCAGCACGCGCGTGGAAAAAAATGGCACCGGGATGTGGCCGCTGGTTTTGAAAATGTGAATGTCGTGGACCTGGTAGGCCCCCCGCCACAGATGCACTGTCACCCGGCCGATATTTCCGCTGTAGTCCTTGGACCGGTTCAATTGGTGGTTCACATATGACCGCAGGGCAAACGGCATCGCCAGCCGCATCGCCAGCAGGAAAACGATGAGTCCGGCCAGACAGTACAGCGCCTGGCGGGACCGGAACCATACGCAGAATTTAACGAAACCGCTCAAGTCTTCTTCCTCTTCTTTATTTTTTCATCCTGGATGAAAATGCTGAACAGCAGCCACACGCCGCCGGCGCCCGCGCCCAGGAAACAGAGGATCGCCAGCCCGGGATAGCCAAAGAGCTGGAAGTTCGTCGGGATCCGCATCAGCAGCGCCGCCCCAAGAATCAGCGCGGCCAGGATGATCCCCGCGGTGATCCGGTTGGCCACTTTTTGAAAGCCCTCCACCACCATTTTTGCATCCGGGGACCGCACTTGCACTTCCAACTCCGAGTTGGCGATTTTATCCGCGATGCGGTTCAGCCGGATCGGCAGGCCGGTGACGAATTCCTTCATTTCCAAGAGGGCGGTGAAAAGGTTGCCCTGCGAAAAATTGATTCGCATCCGCCGCGTCATGATATCGGCGGCGTTCCGGCGGATGGCGGCGTAGGGATCAAAGGTGGGCGCGAGGATTTTTCCCACCGCGTCCATCTGCAACAGGGTTTTGCCCAGCAGCGTCAATTCCGTGGGCACCCACAGGCCGCTGTCTATGGCGCTCCGGCTCACTTCCATCAGGGCTTTGCCGGTGTCCATCTTGCCGAGGCTTTGGTTCTGTTGCAGGGTCATGACCTGCGCGATGTGCCGGTGAAATTCCGCCGGCTGCCACTTCTCCGTGGTTTCGCTGATGCGGATGACAATGTCCGCCGCGGTTTCGTGGTTGCCTTCCCCCACCGCAATCAGCAGCTTCAGCAGGTTGTCCTGCATGGCCGGCGCCACGCGGCCCACCATGCCGAGGTCCAGCAGCGCAACGTTCCCGTCATCCGTCAGAAAAATGTTCCCGGGATGGGGGTCGGCATGGAACAGCCCGTCCAGGAGAATCTGTTTCAGGTACGACCGGAACAATTCGTCCGCCAGCTCCTCGCCGTTCAAGCCCAACCGCGCCACCGGGCTGAGCGCCGTGATCTTGTGGCCGGAGATCGAATCCATCGTCAGCACGCACCGCGTGCTGTAGTCGCGCACCGGCTGCGGGACGCGGAGGTGCGGAAACTCCTTGAGGTTTTGTCCCAAGGTCACGAGGTTCTGGGCCTCGCGCTCGTAATTGAGCTCCTGTTGGATGGTGACCCGGAATTCCTCCAGCACCACGCGGAACCGGTAGCGCCGACCGATTTCGGTGTGCTGATCCAAAAATTCCGCGATCTGCCCCAGCACCTCGAAATCCTCGGCGATTTGATTGCGGATGTTTGGCCGCTGTACTTTGACGATCACCTCCCGGCCGTCGCGCAACGCCGCGCGATGGACTTGGCCGAGGGACGCCGCCGCCAGCGGCTTGGGGTCAAACTGCGAAAAGGCCTTCGAGATCCGGATGCCCAGTTCGTCCTGGACGATTTGCTCCACGTCTTCATAGGGAAACGGCTTTACATTGTCCTGCAACCGCGCCAGCGCCTTGAGATACGGTTCGGGCAAAAGGTCGGACCGGCTGGACAGCAATTGCCCCAGCTTGACGAAGGTCGCGCCCATCGCCTCCAAATCGTCCGCCAATTGCGCCGGGTCGATCTGCGTGTCCGGAACCGGTGCCACGCCCGGCGCGCCGTTCTCCTCCGGGGGATCCATTTGCCGCACCCAGTCGGCGCGGCCATATTTCCATAGCAGCGAGGCGATTTCCTTGTAACGTTTCAGGTTGGCGGTGGACACCTTCATTTTTTTGCCTCAGATTTTTCCATCCGCATTCCGAGCAATAGCGATGCCACGGGCGCGGCGCAACGCAAATGGGAAGAGCTGCGGTGGTGGGCGGCTATTTGCAGACGCCGTGGACGCAGGCGTGAAGATGCGATGTGCAATCGCGTGGGTTCCGGCTGCATTGCAAATTGCAAATGGTAGCGGCGAAATACACAATTTGAATTTCTGTAATCGGCCCATACAAGCGAGGCGTGGGTAGAATGTATATGGAGTGCGCGGGCATGTGCTGCACCGTACACGTATCTTGCAACTCAGATGCGCGACCGTTTTGGCAATCCCAAGGGGATTGTGTCTCAAAGCCCGGGGTTGGCGAGTCCGCGAGCCTACCCCGGGTCCGTGTCCAAACGAAATCGTCAACCGCAACGCGGTTGCGGCCTTTCCCCTTTCCCGGCCACGGGCGACGTTGGGCGCAACCGCGTTGCGGTTGAAAAACAAATCATTTGCGTGGCTGATCCAGGGTGGCGCGTGCCTCGCAACCTTGGGCTTTTTCTGTAGCGTTGGATAATGCCGAGCACACGGGGCGATTCCTCAAAACATTGAGGAATCGCCCCTTTTT
>Ga0182030_10016208_pt1 | contig 14542 bp, 8 predicted proteins | sample 812S3MmetaG_FD_121299 | JGI IMG/M metagenome (GOLD analysis project Ga0182030, IMG submission 121299) | Permafrost microbial communities from Stordalen Mire, Sweden - 812S3M metaG (Illumina Assembly) | ecosystem: Environmental > Terrestrial > Soil > Wetlands > Permafrost | place: Sweden... | reverse complement strand
GAAACCACTAGATAAGTGTCTGCAGTCGCTCGGGTTGGTGCACCGTCACTAACGAATCTTCAATCGAAATCCAACCCTCTTTCCTGAACTGCCCCAGCGTCCGCGTCACCGTCTCCCGCGTTGTGCACGTCATTGAGGCCATCTCTTCATGCGTCAAAAGAAGAGGGAAGCGATAAGACCCATCGTCCAGGTGCTCGCCAATCTGATTCCCAAGCTCGATCATCAGTCTCGCCAGCCGCGCCGCCACCGTCTCCGCCAGTGCAATCCGGCAGGCGTCCTGCAAGGCAAACCGATATTCCTGGCAAATGCATTGCACTGCCCGCATCTGTGCTTCCTTGTGCGTGCGCAGAAATCCAAGAAATCGGTCCCGCTCCACGGGCCGCAATTGCGCGCTCGTCAGCGATTGCGCCGAGACCTCGTACATCCCGTGCGAAAGCACCGCGTAAAGCCCCAGCATCGAACCCGGCCCCGCGATGCGGACGATCATTTGCCGGTCGTCCATGCGCCCGGCCGTCAGCTTCAGATATCCGCTGCAAATCAAATACAGGCAGCGCGCATCTTCTCCCTGATGAAACAACGAAGCCTGTGCAGGCAACGTAATCGTACTCGTCGCCAGCTCTAGATCCGCAAGCACTGAACTCCCCAGCGAGCAAAACCATCCAGGGCGTCGGCTTGCGCACACCGCGCAGCCGGATGGTACCTGGCGGGTTGCCTGCATTTGCCGAATGTGTGGGTCGACTGCGATTTGTGCTCCATGCATGGGCGTGCCCCTTCTGAAGCCGCTCAAGCTCCTTCGCTTCTTTAACTCCGGTGCCATCCCACGCTAAACGCGGCGCGAAATCGGCACCAACCCCTGCTCAGGAAACTCGTGTTCCCTCCCAGTGTGTCGGAGCCTGCAACCGTAGGGATGTGATGAATCTCACGTCTATGCGGCTCCAGCCCGCATTTCTCGCCGCCTGATCCTTCCCTTGGCGATCCTCGCAACCCTTCGCGCCCGCTCAATACCGCAATCCGCTCCTCATTCGGCTGCCCGTTGAAGAAGGTCTTCCCAGCCCGCAGGTGACCCGGCACACAAGCTCTCCGCATTGGAAACAGGGCGCAATCGGCACGCCAACGGCAACCTGTCGGTGCCTTGGCTCCAGTTTCTTGGCCCGGCGTCCCGCCCAAGACCCACTTCACTCTGAGACTTACCTACTCCGCCCAGGGCCGCGCCTCCATCCATCCACGCCTGTCCCTCGCATTGCGGCCCATCGCTCCGGATGACCCAATCTATGCCCGGCCTCCTCTCGCGGGTGTGATGAATATCACCGCTAGCGGGGCAAGGAAGCCGTAGTCTGCTCCTGACAAAGTGATTCTCCGCACGGAACACTGCTTGCGAAACTGATGCCTTGCTAGATAGCCGCCAAAACAGTAGGAATCTAACCCAATTCCAACGATTCGCGGCGCATCCAATCTGCGCAGCATCCTCAAACGCAATGCAGGCATTGCTTCCAACGGGTGTCTCGCATGCGTCGAGATGGGCCAGTCATGCAATCGCGAAAGGATGCGGCTCCGAAGAATCTCACGGGGCTGCGTGCAATCTTTCTGCTCACCCTCAGCGCCGCCGTGCTTTGCGCCGCGGCCTTCGCTGCCCCTGTGCCCCAGACCCTACAACCAATAAAAAGCGCCGGACCCCAGTTGACGCCGAACTCCGCTGAAAACGTCGCCGGCTCCAACGTGTGCGCTGGCTGTCATGAAGAGGTCGTCAAGGGGTTCGTAGAAAATCCCCACGCTCGCTTGACCGCGTCGCATCCAACTGATCGAGTCACATGCGAAAGCTGCCATGGCTCCGGCAAGGCTCACGTCGACAGCCACGGAGACAAAACGAAGATCTTCAATCCAGCCACCGCGTCCACCCACGATGTCGACGGACTTTGCCTCGACTGTCATCAGGACAGGCATCCCGATTTCGATCGCTCGGCACATGCCAATGGCAACGTCAGTTGCCTCGGATGTCACGACATTCATCAAAGCAAAGCCGACAACCTGCTCAAGGCATCGCAGCCCACACTGTGTTATCAGTGCCACGACGATACCCGGTTCAACTTCGCCCTGCCTTACCACCATAAGGTCAATGAAGGTCTCGTCCAATGCTCTGACTGTCACGACGTGCATGGCGCCTTTGAACGTACTCCGCTCAAATCCGTCAGCCGGCAAAACGCTGCCTGCGTCAAGTGCCACACCGAAACCGCGGGGCCCTGGAGCCACGAACACAGCGTAGTCAAGTCCGAAGGTTGTGTCGGCTGCCATACGCCCCACGGCGGAACCAATCCACGCCTTCTCAACCGCGCCGACGTCAACGCCATCTGCCTACAGTGTCATTCTCCGTCGCCCGCCATAACTGCGGGGACACCGCCCAGGCCTGTTCACGGCAAACAAGCGCCGCATCAGCCCTGCACAACCTGTCACCTCAACATCCACGGCTCCAACACCAGTAAAGATTTCCTCGGTTCTGAGGAGTGAAATGAGCCACGACATCGGAATTTGATTCACCGAAATATCCGGGAAAGTTTGATCCCGGGTAAGTAGTACGTGTTCTAAAAACCCACACCAAGGAGTCTTAAATGACAAAGTCAATTCGTTCCTCGATGGTTCTGGCCACAGCTCTCTGTCTGGCCAGCGCCATGAGCTTCGCCCAAGCCGGCGATGCCACCTACAAAGCAAAGTGCGCCACCTGTCACGGCGCCACTGGCACCCCCAGCGCCGGCATGGCCAAGATGATGGGCATTAAGGCCACATCCGATCCTGACATCCAGAAGCTTACCGTCGATCAGGTTGCCGCGGTCGTCAAGAACGGTAAAGGCAAAATGAAGCCAATCTCGGGCTTGACCGACGATCAGGTCAAGGAAGTTTCAACCTTCTTCCACTCGCTCAAGTAAGCCTGGGTCGTCGCAACATTCAACAGCCGCAAGGCTCCGAGGCGAAACCACGCTGCGTGAATCGAAATTCCGGAAATCGAGAGACGTCCTCCAATCGTTCTCTGTTTTTCGTTCCGGATCAAGGCCGATTCGCCCACGCGGTTTCGCCCTCTACGGCAATTCAATCTGTGCGGCAGGGAGATCAGTGTGCCACTCTTTGAAAAATTTCGGGAGAACTGGGTAAGACCGGCTCTCTTCTTCGGAAACAACCCCATCAGTCTTGCGGGCGGTGCCGCCACCACGGCTTCCGGCGTCACCATGGTTGCCTATTGGCTGGTTGAAATCTTCGGCCGTCCCAATGACAACCCTTACCTCGGCATCATCTTCTTCCTTATTCTTCCGGCAATCTTTATCGCCGGTCTCGTCCTGATTCCAATCGGAATCTTCCTGCGCCGAAAAACGCTTCAGAAATCAGGACAGATTCCCGTTGCGTTTCCCAGGATTGATCTCAACGACCGCATCTTCCGCCACGGCCTCGACATCGTTCTCGTCGCCACCATCGTCAACCTTCTCGTGGTTGCCGTTGCCAGTTATCGTGGCGCAGCCTACATGGATTCGCCGCAGTTTTGCGGTCAGTCCTGCCATGTCATGCATCCCGAGTACTCCGCCTACAAAGTCTCCGCGCACTCGCACGTCGATTGCGTCGCCTGCCACATCGGCTCGGGCGCAAAGTCCTATTTTGAAGCCAAGGTGAACGGCACTAAGCAGCTGATTGAAGTCAGCATCAATCGCTATCCGACCCCCATCGAATCGCCCGTACAGAATCTTCGTCCGGCGCGCGACATCTGCGAAGGCTGTCACACGCCCGCCAGGTTCATCGGCGAAAAGCTCCTGGTGAAATCCACCTTTGCCGATGACGAGAAAAACACTGAAACGCAGAGCGTCGTCGTCCTCCACCTCGGCGGCCGCGACTCTCTCTCTCACCTCACCGGCATCCACGGCGTTCACCTCGGCCATATCGAATACGTCGCCACCGACTCCACACGCACCAGCATTCCCTGGGTTCAGAAGCGAAACGCCGACGGCTCCGACACTGTTTTCGCCAGCCCCGACGCCGGCTCCAGCGTTCCCTCAGGCGAGCGCCGCGTCATGGATTGCATCGACTGCCACAACCGCGCCGCCCATACCTTCGTTACCGCCGAAGACGCCCTCAACCGCTCCATGGCCGAAGGCGCCATCAGCCCCGAATTGCCCTGGGTACACAAAGAGGGCCTCGCGTTGCTCAAAGCCTCCTACGCCTCGCAGGACGAAGCGAAGTCGAAAATTCCGCGGGAACTCGAAGCGTTCTATCGCAGCCAGCATCCTGAAGTCCTCACTTCGAACGCTCAGAAGGTCCAGGCCGCCGCCGATCAGTTAGTCACTCTCTACGACGAGAACGTCTTTCCCTCCATGAAGGTGACCTGGGGAACTCATCCCAATCACATCGGCCACATGAACTACCCAGGATGCTTCCGCTGCCACGACGGCAATCACGCCGCCAAAAACGGAACCAGCATCACGCAGGACTGCACCGCCTGCCACAACCTGCTGGCCGTCGACGAAGCCAAACCTAAAGTCCTCGCCGATCTCGGCATTCAATAACGCTACCTGTGTCCCATTCATTTCACAGTTCCATAGTGAAATGAATGGGAAAGCACGAACCTCCCGCGAGCGAAAGCGAGATACTGCCCCACCGCAGGTGGTCGTGAAATGAGTGGCAAAGCGCGGCACGAGTCTCCCAATCCCGGTCTGCTCCGCCGCAGGTGTTGACTCTTCCGCATTTCCCTGTGTTTTCACCTTCGTAATCCACCGCTTGCACAACCCTCATCGCTATACAATCGGGGCGATAAAGCATTTCCGGAATCGTTGCTGTCGCCAGGCAAAGGCCTTACCCTCGCCGTGACTCGTTGAACGGAATTTCCGTCCGCCGGCTCACAGTTGAGGATTATGTCCGTTGTGTCCAGGTCTTACCGGATCAGGCCCCGACCGGCCTCATCCGGCTAAGGTCCGAAATTCGATCGGGTTCGTGTCCAAAAAGAGGAACATGGCATACAAAAAGAGCTTCGGTCTGCCGCTTGCAGTCACCCTATTGGCCAGTTTCGGAGCATCTCTTTCAGGCTGGGCATTGTCCGCCTCGACCCCCCCAGCCGCTAATATTCCCATCTCCCGTCTCGCCGGCGATTGGCGCACCTCCGCTCCCGTTCTCGTTCCCGGCAGCAAGCCAGTCCGCCATCCCGCCGCTCCGCTCACCGCCGCGCCCGCCGATGCCCGCCTTGATCGCGTCCTCTTGCTCTTGTCTTCGTCCACGGCGCAACAGACGGCACTCACAGCGGCCGTCGAAGGCCTCCAGGATCCCAGCTCTCCCCTCTATCATCAGTGGTTTTCTCCGGCTTCGTATGCTGCCGCCTTTGCCAACTCCGCGGCCGACGTCGCTACCCTCGCGGAATGGCTGCAATCGGAAGGCCTCGACGTCGCTCCCATTCCCGCCTCGCGCGGCTGGATCGAGTTTTCCGGAACCGTCGCCCAGATTGAGCAGGCCTTTCACACCCGCATCGCCGTCTCCTCCACCCCGGCCGGAACCCGGATAGTTCTCGCCGCCGACATTTCCGCCCCCTCCGCTCTTGCCCCGCTCATCCAAGGTCTGGCCTCTCTCGACGGGGCAATCGCCGAGCCTGCTCTCACCACCCCCGAACCCCTCGCCCTCAAACCTTCCGAGCTGGCCGCGCACGCCTCGCTCCACGACACCCCAGCTCTCACCCCGCAACTGGCCACCCAGTTTCTTCATCTCGATTCGCTCCACACCGCCGGCATTCAGGGTGCAGGTCAATCCATCGCCATCGCCGCGCGCAGCAATCTCAACCCTGCCGATCTCGCCGCCTTCCGCTCTGCCTTTGGCCTCGCCGCCTCCACGCTCCAGGTCGCCCCCGCCGGTCCTGATCCCGGCCGCACCGCCGATCAAGCTGCCGCCACTCTCGCCGCATCATGGGCTGCCGTCGCCGCTCCCGATGCACAGCTCATCCTCGTTCCCGCGGCCACCACCGCCGCGACCGACGGCCTCGATCTCTCCATCGCCGCCATCGTCGACCGCCAACTCGCCTCAACCGTCGCCGTCGGCTACTCTTCCTGCGAAGCCTCCCTTTCGCCCGCGCATCAGGCGCTCTACGCTGCCCTTTACCGCCAGGCCGCAGCCCAAGGAATCTCCATGGTCGCCGCTGCCGGCGACAGTGGTCCGTCTGCCTGCCGCCTCGCCGGCGATGCCGCTCCCGTTTCCGTCGGCTATGGTGTCAACGCCCTCGCTTCCACGCCATGGAATACCGCCGTCGGCGTAGCAGCCTTCGATGCCGCAGGCCGCGCGCAGCAGCCCGCCGCTCTTGCCGCCTGGTCGCCACTCACGTCCGCCGATCCCGCCTACGCTGGGGGTGGTGGAACCAGCGCGCTCTACGCTTCACCCGCATGGCAGCCCATTCCCGCAGAGGCTCAGCTGCAGGTCCCGCCTCAAACCACCCATAACCGCCTCTTGCCCGATCTCGCCTTGCCCACCGCCATCGATACGGCCGCCAGCCCTGGCCTCGCCTTTTGCTTCAGTAGCATTCAGGCTACAGCTGGTTGCACTCTCGTGCGCAGTGGAGGCAGTGCCGCCGCTACCGCGCTCTTTGCCGGAATCGCCGCCCTGGTTAATCAGAAGAACGGACCCCAGGGCAACCTCGCACCTCATCTCTATGCGCTTAGCCGTCAATCCGGCATCTTCACCGACGTGGACTACGGTACGGCTCAACTGGCCTGCGCCGCTGGAACTCCGGGCTGCGCCTCCGATGGCCTCATAGGCTTTACCGCCGTTCCCGGCTTCGATCTCGCCACCGGTCTCGGCGTCGTCGACGCGCACAAACTCGTCACCCGCTGGGCCAGTACCGAGCCGACGGGGACAGCGGCGACTTCGGTGACGATGTCGGTGTCTCCTACCGAAGAGAACAATACGTACAATCCGTCTGCCAGCATCACCCTTGCGGCGAACGTGATTTCGGAGAATGGCGGAGCGACGCCAACGGGCACGGTGACGTTTATCGATGGGACCGAGGCCCAGCCAATTTCTTCTGCAGTTACGCTGAACTCGAGCGGCGTGGCAACTGTCACGGTCGAGGGTGTCTTCGGTCAGGGCGGTAACCAGGTTTTTGCCTCGTACAGCGGCGACAGCAACTACGCTCCGGCATCGTCCACACCGCCAGTCAATATCAACATTCAGCCCAGCACCACAAGCCTGGCAGTGGTTCCATCCGCCACGTCGGTCACGCCGGGGCAGACCATTTCTGTCACCGTGACGCTCACGGTGGGGAGCCCTCCCGAAGGGAACGTTGCTCCCGCCGGGGTGGTTACTTTGAATGTGGATGGACTTGCGAGCGGCAACTCCGGGTTGACCAGCAGCCTTGGCGTTACGACAGCAACGTTCTCGGTCACGATTCCCGCGTCGAGCTCGGTCTTGACCCATTCGCTGCAGGCTGTCTACGCGGGCAATACGAATTACTCCGCGTCGACGTCGCCGGCCGTGACGGTAACTGTCGCCAAGGCGTCCACGACGACCACCGTGACACCCGCCACGACCACGCCCGCAGCCGGAAGCTCGCTTGTCGTCAACGCCACCGTCACAGCAACAGGAACAGGCAGCAGCTCCGGGCCCACAGGCACGGTCACGTTCCTGCTCGATATGGTGAGCCAGGGCGTCGTTCCGCTCACTTCGGCCAGCAGTTCCACGGGAGTTTCCTACACCATTCCAAGCGTCCCCGCGGGAACACATGCTTTGGTGGCGACATACAGCGGCGATACCAATTACGCCACCTCAACTTCCGCCTCCGTCACCCTCACCGCCGCCAAAAGCGCCACCACTACAACCCTCACCGCCACACCGGCGGTCCTTGCTGCCGGAGCCACTGAAACCCTCACCGCAACCGTCGCTCCAACCACCACCGTCACGGGAACCACCTACACGCTCACCGGCACGGTCAGCTTCTACGACAATGCAACCACCCTTCTCGGCACAGCCACCCTCAGTGCCGGAACTGCCTCGGTCGCCGGCGTAGCCCTCGCCGACAACATCGCGCACTCCATCACTGCAATCTACTCGGGAGACACGAGTTGGCTCACCAGCACGTCTGCGGCGTTGTTATTCGCCGCAACCACCGTGCCAGACACTGTTGTGCTCACTTCCAACTACAGCGCGTCCAATCCTGGCCAGGCCCTCATCCTCACCGCAACCGTCACGCCCAACGCCATTCCCGCCACCATAGGTGAACAGAACCCCACCGGCAACATCATCTTCTACGACGGAACCACCGTCATCGGCACGTCCGCCCTTACCGCCTCAATCGGCGACTCGTCCATCGCCACGTTCACCACCCAATCCCTCCCCGGTGGCCAGGACGTCCTCTCCGCCTACTACGTGGGCGATTTCTCCTTCGACCCCGAAACCTCCAACCTTCTCACCCTCGACATCCTCAACTTCACCGTCTCCCCCTCCCCCTCCGATCCCTCCACCAACCTCAACATCGTCCAGGGAGCCTCCGGCTCCGCTTCCTTTCTCATCTCCGGCCAGGGCGGATTCTCGAGTGCTGTGCAGGTCGTCTGCGCCGTTCCCACCCAGGACAACATGACCTGCACCGCCAGCCCTCAAGACGTGAACCCGCCAACCACCGTCACCTTCGTTATCCAGACCTTCCTTCCCGGACAGCAGACCACCACCACCGCGGCGCGCAGCAATCATTTGCCGCGGTTATGGACGCGCGTCGTCTCCGGCACAGCTCTCGCCGTCCTCGGTGTCTTCCTTCTTCCTTTCGGCAAACGCAGGCGCATCTTTGCAGAACGCTCCAGCCGCTCCCTGTGGATTCTCCTCTTGCTCCTCGTCGGCCTCGGCGCCTCCGGTGTCGGATGCAGCAGCGTCGCTGGCGTCAATGGCACTGGCACGCCCCTCGGCGTCGCCACCATCAAAATCACAGCCTCCGCCAACGTCGATAACACCGTCGTCAGCCACAGCGTCTTCCTCAGCGTGAACGTTATCCCTCCAACCTCATCGCAGTAGATTTTGCTTCAGAATGTTCGCCCGGGAGGCTTCAAAAGACCGCCTCTTTCCACCAACGCAAAACTCGCAGGTCTCCACGGCCTTCTGACCGCCATGGTAGCCTTGCTTGTCCCATGCAAGGAGTTTCCAGCCCTCATGCAATCCAGCCATTCTGCGCCCTTTAACCTCGCCGCGGCCGCACACGCGTCCATGCTCGAGCACGGATTTCAACCCGAGTTCCCCGCCGGTGCCGACGCACAGCTCGCCTCCATCCAGGCCCATCCCGAACTCCCCGACGCGCCGGGGGCGCAGGACCAGCGCAACCTCCTCTGGTCCTCCATCGACAACGACACCTCAAAAGACCTTGACCAGATCGAGTGGGCCGAGCAGTTGCCCGATGGCCGTATCCGCGTGCTCGTCGGCGTCGCCGATGTCGATGTCCGCGTCGCGCTGGGCACCGTCCTCGACGGTCATGCCCGCAGCGAAACCACCTCCGTCTACACCGGCGTCGTCGTCTTCCCCATGCTGCCGGCGACACTCTCTGAAGGCATTACCTCGCTCAACGAAAACCAGGACCGCGTCGCGCTTGTGATCGAGTTCTGCGTCGACTCCACGGGCGCCTCTTCAGACGGCAAGGCCTATCGCGCCCTCGTGCGCAACCGCGCGCAACTCGCCTACAACAGCGTCGGCGCCTGGCTTGAAGGCTCGGGACCCGCGCCGGCCAAGGTGGCGGCAAGCGCAGACCTGGCCGCGCAACTCAAGCTCCAGGATCAGGCCGCGCAGCGTATGCTGGGCTGCCGCTTCCAGCATGGCGCACTCGATCTTGAGACTGTCGAGACGCAGCCCGTCATGCAAGGTACAAACGCCGTCGACATCAAGCGTCTCGAGAAGAATCGCGCCACCAGCCTCATCGAGGAGTTCATGGTCGCCGCCAACGGCGTCATTGCGCGCACCTTTGAGGACGCTAAAGTCGCTTCTATCCGCCGCATCGTGCGCACACCCAAGCGCTGGGACCGCATCGTTGAAGTCGCAAAGGGCCTGGGCACAACCCTGCCTGTCGAGCCCGACTCGAAAGCCCTCAACGATTTCCTTCTCGCCCAAAGGCAGAAGGATCCGCTCCATTTCCCCGATCTTTCACTCGCGGTCGTCAAGCTCATGGGCCCCGGCGAATATGTCCTCGTCAAGCCCAACGAACCCTCACCTGGCCACTTCGGCCTCGCCGTTCAGGACTATACCCACTCCACCGCGCCCAACCGCCGCTTCCCCGACATGGTCACGCAGCGGCTGCTCAAAGCCTTGTTCGCCAAGGGTTCGCAGCCATACTCGGAAAACGATCTGAACGATATCGCTACCCACTGCACGTTGATGGAAGACAACGCCCGCAAAGTCGAGCGCGAAATGGCAAAACGCATTGCCGCGGTTGTCCTCCGCCCCCGCATCGGACAGAGTTTCCCGGCCGTTGTCACCGGCGTCAACAACTACGGAACCTTTGTCCGCACCCTCGATCCGCACGTCGATGGAAAGCTGGTCCAGGGCGGAAAAGGCCTCGATGTCGGCGATAAAGTCACCGTCAAACTCATTTCCACCGATCCGCAACGCGGTTTCATCGATTTCGCCGCATAATTCGGGCGATTTCGCTGGGGAATTGGCGGTCCGCAAACCAGCGGGAATCAACCGCCGTCCCCAATTGCGGAATATCTGTGTCCGCAAGGCTGCCTACCGCGTCTAAACAGTGTCCTTCGATATGCGCGCGATGTAATCGGCCCTTGCGAATCGCCCTCGGGCAACGCGGGTTCCGGTAATTTACCCTTAAGGCTGCTCCTACACGATTCGACGCCGGCTCAAAATTGCCTCGAATGCGCGGCCGGCTTGCCTTGTACAACCCAGGCCGGGGGACGCCGAATTTACCCCTGGTGAGTGATGCCTTTGGCCTTTCGTTCAAATTGCAGTTCCCTTTGCGTGCTTGGCGCGCTGCTCGTGGTCCCCGCTTGTCTTTCCTCGCAGCAGCTGGCATCCGGCGAGCAGGCGTCTTTGGCTTCCGCTCTTCCCGACGCGCCGCAGCCCCTTGCCGATGGAATCCAGTCTTCGACTCAGGCCGCGCCCACACAGGCACCCTCTTCGCAAAGCAGTTCCAGCGCGCAGGCTCCCGCGCCCGACGCGGATGCCGACAGGCAGAAGCGCGCACAAGCCGAGGAGCAACTGAAAGCCCAGGAAAAGCAGAGAGTCATGGGCGTGATGGCCACGTTCAACACCACGCAGAATCAAAATGCGCTGCCTCTTTCGCCGGGGCAAAAGTTCCGTCTCTTCTTCAGGAGCGAAACGGACCCGTGGCCCTTCATGCTCGCCGCGGTCGTATCCGGCATCGGCCAGGCCGACGATAGCTACCCCGAATGGCACCAAGGCCTGAAAGGCTACGGCAGGCGATTCGCCGGAGCGTATTCAGACGCGTTTATCGGCAATTTCTTTGGGAATGCGGTCTTGCCGGTGCTGCTGAAAGAAGACCCACGCTACTATCAAAAGGGCACCGGCAGCGCGAAGAAGCGATTCCTCTGGGCTGCCGCGAGTACGGTTTGGTGCAAGCGCGACAACGGCCGCTGGGGTCCGAATTACGCCAACGTCGGTGGTAACCTGATCGGCTCCGCTATAGCGCGCATCTACTATCCGGCCTCGGAGCGAACCGTGAGCGACACCATCACCGATGGCCTCACAGTCTCGGCAGAAGGAATTGTCGGCGCCGAGGTCATCGAGTTCTGGCCCGACATGGTGCGCCACCACAACCGCAAAAAAGCCGAGAAACTTGCACGCGAGGCGGCTCAGAGCGCCTCGCAAAGCGCCGCCCCGGAAGCTCCAACGAAATAGTCCTGCCCGCCTGGCCGGCTATTGACCGGGTGTAGCAGAAAACCTGGAAAAGAAAAAAAGAAAAAAAGGTATTTCTGTAAAGAAGTTCCCTGTTTTCAGCAAGATAGCGGGCTTGTCTTCTTCCAAATTCTTCATTCTAGAGGACTTATTTGCAGATTCTAGATGGATAAGGGCTTACAGGCCCGATTCCGTCCAGTTTTTCTCAAATTCTGCAAATGGACCCCCTTTTTGGAATCGATCTGAGCTGATTGTGCACCAAGCCGCCGAAATTGAATGCAAATGTCGAGCGAGAAATCTCGGGCATTCGTGGCAGCGATCCAGGGCACATTGAATCTCAAGGTATGCGCGTTCGCTCACGCGCCAACAATGGCGTCGATCCCGGCGAGCTCTTCCGCTGCAAAGTTGAGATGCGCAAGCGCCGCCACGTTCTGCTCGATCTGCTCCACGCGGCTGGCGCCAATCAGGGCCGAAGTCATCCGCGCATCGCGCAAGACCCACGCCAGCGACATCTGCGCAAGGCTCTGTCCGCGTTGACGGGCGATCTCGTCCAGCGCGCGAACCTGCGCCAGCCGTCGATCGTCAATATCGTTCTTCTTCAAAAAACCATGCGGCTTGTTCGCGCGCGAGTCGCTCGGGATCCCGCCAAGATAGCGGTCCGTCAACAGTCCCTGCGCAAGCGGGCAAAAAGCGATTCCGCCGATTCCTTCTTCCCCGAGGACATCGAGCAGCCCGTCTTCAACCCAGCGCGAAAACATGGAGTACTTCGGCTGATGAATCAAGCAGGGAGTGCCCAGTGCCCGCAAGACCTTCGCGGCCGCCGCGGTTTGCGGCGCATCGTAATTCGAAATTCCCGCATAAAGCGCCTTGCCGGAACGCACAGCTTGGTCCAGTGCGCCCATGGTTTCTTCAATCGGCGTGTCGGGATCCGGACGGTGCGAGTAGAAGATATCGACATACTCCAGGCCCATGCGTTGCAGACTTTGGTCAAGGCTCGCCAGCAGGTACTTGCGCGAACCCCACGACCCATACGGTCCCGGCCACATGTCGTAGCCGGCCTTCGAGCTGATGATCAGCTCGTCCCGATAGGGCTTCAAATCGAGGCGCAACATCTCGCCGAAGTTGGACTCCGCGCTGCCCGGCGGCGGGCCGTAATTGTTGGCAAGGTCGAAGTGTGTGATCCCGAGATCGAAAGCGCGGCGCACCATGGCTCGACCGTTTTCAAACGTATCCACGCCGCCGAAGTTATGCCAAAGCCCGAGCGAGATAAGAGGCAGCTGCAAGCCGCTCTTGCCCGAGCGGCGATACGTCATGGCGTCGTAACGTTGTTCGTTGGCGAAATACACGATCTCTCCCTATGCCCTCGCTCGATTTCAGCGGCTTTGCTTCTGATTCTTCAGGAATTCTCGAAGCGAAACGGCTTTTTCCTTACGAAATTGCCGCCCCGCACGACCTTAACACGTCAACATGCGGTCCGGAGATTTCTACCCGCATAGGAGATACTTGTTTCTGCGCAATGGATCAAGTCCATTATGCGAGGTGCAGAAGATCCATGACGAGTTCGTACTTCTTGTCTTCTTTGAGTGCGCGGTCGTTTCGCGAGTCTCTTCTTCTCGCTTTGCCCGCGCTCTTGTTCCTGTTTCCCATGGTTCGAAGCCTCAGGGCGCAAACACCCACGCCGGCCATCAAAGTAGACCAGGTGGGCTATCCTCTCGACGGGCCCAAAATCGCCATCGTCAGCACTTCAGCGCATTCGTTCCAACTGAAGCAATCCAGCGATCACCAGGTAGTGTTTCAGGGCAATCTTTCCGCGCCGCAGGCAGACGCCGCTACGGGCGACCAGGTGCAGGCCGCGGACTTCTCCAGCTTTCGCAAACCGGGAACCTATTACATTGAAGTCGCGGGCGTCGGCCGCAGCTGGAACTTCGTCCTGGCCAGAAACCCCTTCGAGCGCGCCTACTACCTGGCGATGCGCGGCTTTTACGGCCAGCGCTGCGGCACCGCCGTCGACATGGGCCCGGAGTTTTCACGCTTCACGCATCCCGCATGCCATCTTCATGGCGAGTTTCATCCTTCGTCGGGCAAGTCGGGCGTGCGCGACAACATCGGCGGCTGGCACGATGCCGGCGACTACGGCCGCTATGTGGTCAACTCCGGAATCTCAACCGGAACGCTGCTCTGGGCGTGGGAAATCTACGGATCAAAACTGAAAGGCATTCCGCTGAATATTCCCGAGACCGGCAATGGGACGCCCGACATTTTAAGCGAAGCGCGTTGGAACCTGGAATGGATGCTCAGCATGCAGGATGAGGATGGCGGCGTCTGGCACAAGCAAACCAGTGAGAGCTTTCCCGGCATGATCGCTCCGCAAGACGACAAGCTGCCCAGCGAAGTCATCGGCACAGGATCGGCTCCCTATAAAAGCACATGCGCAACGGCCGATTTAGCCGCGGTGGCTGCGATCGCCGCTCGCGTGTACAAGCCCTTCGACCAGAAATTCGCCGAACAGAATCTGGCTGCCGCTCGGCGTGCCTGGGCCTGGGCTGAGAAGAATCCGAACGTCACCTTCACCAACCCTGCCGGTGTGAACACCGGCGATTACGGCGATTCGAATTGCAGCGACGAAGTGCTGTGGGCCGCGGCTGAGCTAAACCGCACCACCGGCGAGCCCGCTTTCAACACTTTCTTTCTGAAGGCCTATGCG
>Ga0182030_10016207_pt1 | contig 14543 bp, 8 predicted proteins | sample 812S3MmetaG_FD_121299 | JGI IMG/M metagenome (GOLD analysis project Ga0182030, IMG submission 121299) | Permafrost microbial communities from Stordalen Mire, Sweden - 812S3M metaG (Illumina Assembly) | ecosystem: Environmental > Terrestrial > Soil > Wetlands > Permafrost | place: Sweden... | reverse complement strand
CAGGTTCGGATTGACTGGGAAATCTCGCAATAGGAGCCATGGTGCGAGAATCCCAAACTTAGAGCGCGGGTTCGTTCCGGTTAGCGCTACCAGACTTCAGAGGCGGTTCATTCGCTAGCTTGCATCAGGGATCCGCGGACGTCCCAGACACCTGCGGGCGGGTTCGATCATGGGCGCGACGGTTGCTCCGCAATTGAGCTGAGGTGGGAGCGCAATCGTCGGAAGCGGCGGATGATAAAGAAGGCTGGTACGCAGATCAGCGCGAAAAGGATGAGCAGGGTGGGGCCGTCTTCAGCAGCGAACAGCACCATCGCCAGGACCGTGTCGCGAGCATGTTGATAGCCCGAGACAAGCGCGTTGTGAATTTGAGTTGCGATGGAAGGCGAAGCCGGCGCGCTCATCTCGGCTTGGTATTCCTCGTTCAATTGAAGGTCGATGGAAGCGAAGTCGACGCGGTGCTCAAGGTTCTGCTGATCGGCTGCCATCGATTCGATTTCTCCCCGGACACGAGCGATTTCTCGTTCAACGTCGAGGACGTCTTCAATCTTGCCGGTGCGTTGCATCAGGATAGCCTGAAGGCGCTGCTCGGTTTCGCGAGCGTTCTTTAGCCGAGCGAGAAGATCGGCGTGCTGCTGGGTAACTTCTTCGCCGGACTGCGTCTCATTCTCTATGCGACCGAGGGATTTGAGTTCCGCGAGAGTGGCGGCAAGCTCCGACGCTGGAACACGCAGGGATGCCTGGAAGCTGCGGGCGGAGTTTTGAGGGGTAGTGACCATTAGTTGAGCGGCATAGCCGTGATGACGCGCAAGCAGGGCTTCGAGGGAGGCGCGGGACGGGGCGAAATTCTTCACTACGATGGTCAGGGCGACACTGTGCGCGATCATGGGGGCCGTAACAGGGAGTGCGGCCGGTGATGGCGCAGGCGATTCACGGACAGCAGAGTCGAGAGCGTCCGCGGGCAGGGGCGCTTTCATCGCCATCATCGCGGAGGATTGACGCATTGCATAACCCTGGAGGAGCTTTTCAGGAGGCGAGATGACCGTCTCGACGCTGGAGTTGCGAGACGCCGCATGCAGAGCGTTCAACTGAAGGCCCCTGTGGATCGAAACGGCCGGTGCATGCAGGCGCTGAATAGCAACGAGGGTGAGCAACCCGGCCGCAGCTACTCCGCCTGCCCACAGAACAGCAAGCATCCAGCGCCGCCTGCGACGGGCGGCGGGGCCGGGTGTGCTGTTCGCTGCCAGGGGCGTTCTCCCGTGCGGAGCTGACATTATCTCTTCCATGCCGGGCGGCACAGGCTCGACCTTCCAGGATTGAAACAATCTCGGCGTGCTGCCGAAGCGATTGGATAGCTCTGCGAACTCCGCGCAGACTGTGCCGGATTCGGGGGTTGCGAACGATGCTTGTTGCGGATCATTTTTCATGGCTGTTTTGCGTCCTCGAACACGGAACGCAATGACTTTGCGTTCTTGCGTTCTTTTTGCGGAGATCTTTATTCCGTTCTCGGCAACGTGATGGCAAAAAATTGTCAAGAATGGATTTGAACTTTGACTTCAAAACAGCTCAATTTTGTTTCAGGAAACGGATGAAACGAATACATGCGTGACGTAGATCACCTGAGTGCGCTAGAAATGAATGAAACCATCGATTGACCAACCAGGACGCTGAACCGGCTGTGTGTAAGGAATAGTGTGAAAGAGAAGACAGACGCATTTGTTGCGAATGGTCGTTTAATCGCAGCTTTGGAGCAAAGATCGCGGCCGGTGGTGAGCGGAGACGAATGCACCCTGTTTAGGCAGGGAGAGACGCCACGAGGTATTTTCATACTTCGCAGCGGCGAAGCGACGCTTACGATGCTGTCGAGCGGCGGGGATGTGCTGCTCAACCTGCGAGCAACGGCGGGTTCGCTGCTGGGATTGCCAGGGGTGATCGGGCATGAGCCTTATACGCTCACGGCCAAGGTGCAGCGTGGATCGGTGGTGAGTTTCGTATCGCGAAGCGATTTCGAAGAGCTGATCCGCATGGACCCTTCGTTGTCGTTAGGCGTTTGCCAGGTACTGGCAGCCGAAGTGCGGTCTGCTCGTCAGGCCATTTCCGATCTGTAGAAGGAATTGTCGGCCTTAGAACGATTTGCGGACGGTTTTTGCTGAGGATTGCATGGGCTCATTCCGGGCCGAAGAGCCTGTCCGGACGTGGCTAAAGGCTTCGATCAACGCATCAAACAACCTCGACGAGTTCTTCCGTCTTGAGGCCCTGACCGTAATGGCTGGCGACATAATTGTCGAGAATTTGCTGGAACTCTTGGACGATGCGGTCGCCTTTCAGGGTGGTGTAGAGCTTGCCGTCGATGTAGACGGGCGCCTTGGGGTCTTCAAAGGTGCCGGGCAAGCTGATGCCGAGGTTGGCGTGCTTGGATTCGCCGGGGCCGTTGACGATGCAGCCCATGACGGCGAGCTTGAGCTCTTCAACGCCGGGGTACTGGCGGCGCCAGGCAGGCATGGAGGTGCGCAGGTAGGTCTGAATCTGTTCGGCGAGTTCCTGGAAGTAGGTGCTGGTGGTGCGTCCGCAGCCAGGGCAACTGGTCACCTGGGGCATGAAGCTGCGAATGGAAAGCGATTGCAGGATCTGCTGGGCGACATGCACCTCTTCAGTGCGGTCGCCGCCGGGAGCCGGGGTCAGGCTGACGCGGATGGTGTCGCCGATGCCGGCCAACAGAAGCGGCGCCAGGCCAGCGGCGGAGGCGACGATGCCCTTGGCGCCCATGCCAGCTTCCGTGAGGCCGAGGTGCAGGGCGTAGTCGCAGCGGGCGGCAAGGCTGGTGTAGACGTCGATCAGATCGCGAACACCGCTGACCTTGGCGGAGAGGATGATCTGGTCGCGGCGCAGGCCGTAGCGCTCGGCAGCGGCGGCGTTGTCGAGCGCGGAGACGACCATCGCTTCCATCATGACGTCGCGGGCCGGCTCCGGATTGAGCTTTCTGCTGTTCTCGTCCATCATGCGGGTGAGCAGGGCCTGGTCGAGCGAGCCCCAATTGACGCCGATGCGGACAGGCTTCTGATGTTCGACGGCAACCTCGACCATGGTGCGGAAGTTGTCGTCATCCTTGCGGCCGATCGAAACGTTGCCGGGGTTGATGCGGTACTTGGCCAGGGCGGCGGCGCAGGCTGGGTACTTTTTCAGTAGCAGGTGGCCGTTGTAGTGAAAATCGCCGACGATGGGAACATGGATGCCGCGCCTGGCGAGGCCTTCGACGATGTACGGGACGGCTGCTGCGGCGGCGTCATTGTTCACCGTGACGCGGACGATTTCGGATCCGGCCAGCGCCAGCGCCTGGACCTGATCGACGGTGCCGGCGATGTCTGCCGTGTCTGTGTTGGTCATCGATTGGACAACTACCGGGGCTTCCCAGCCCACGCGAACCGATCCAATCTTGACGGTGACTGATTTTCTGCGATGAATCTCGGCCATAGAATCCTCAATCTCATTTTACAACTGATGCATCTTGCGGGGATCTCTGTTAACTCCGGGAATACCCAGCGGATTTTGAACCGTGGGCAAAAATTGGCTAACCGCGATCGCGATATGCTTGCCATATTCGCTAGGCCGAGGGAGCATTTTTGACATTTTTGGCTGCATCCCGCCAGACCGATTCCCAAGAGCTGGCGCTTACGCAACCGGATTTCAGCGATTCAGGTTCCAGAGAGCCGGGACTGGATACGCTTCGGGCCGCCGCCATTGTGGCTGTGATGCTCTTTCACCTGCGGCCATTTTTGCCGGAAAGCGTGGGCATCGTGGGGCAGTTTGGCTGGATGGGTGTCGATCTTTTCTTCGTTCTCAGCGGATATCTGATTGGTTTTCAGCTATTTCGTCCTTACACAACAGGGGAGCAGCCGCGAGTTTTGAACTTCTACCGTCGCCGGCTGTTTCGCATTTTGCCTGCCTACCTGGTGTTGGTGGCGCTTTATGCAGCGTGGCCGGCGTGGCGCGAGGCTCCCGGTTTCGGGCCGCTTTGGAAGTTCCTGACGTTTACGGAGAATCTTACGTTCAACCCGGAGTTTCGCGCCTTTTCACACGTCTGGTCGCTGTGCGTGGAGGAGCACTTCTATCTTGTGCTTCCCCTGCTCACGGTGTGGATTGCTCCACGCGCCACGTGTCGACGCATGATGATCTTCCTGAGTGCGGTTTTGATTGGCGGTATCTTGATCCGCGGATGGGCGGTCACGCATACTGACGATTTCATGCACGACATCTACTACCCAACCTGGATGCGCCTCGACGGCCTGCTGGTCGGGGTGAGTCTGGCTGTATTGCGCGTCTTTCGCCCTGGCTGGTGGAAGCTGGTTCTGCAGCGCGGGCATTTGGCGCTATTGGTTGGTCTTGCGATGGTCTGCGTCATGATTGGGATGCTGCGCGAAGATGGCTATCCAGGCACCGAGGGCCTAGCGGCATGGGCGACGGTGCTGGGATTTCCGATTCTGGCGATCGGTCTCGGGCTGATTTTAGTGTCCAGCGTCAGCAGAAACGGTCTGCTCAGGCGATTTCGAATTCCAGGAGCAAGAGCCGTGGCCAGCCTCGCCTTTACGCTCTATTTGACCCACAAAGCTGTCTGTCACCTGGCGCGCACTTACCTGCCGGGACTGACTGCGGGCAGGGATATCCGCGCTGCGTTGGTGTATGCGGCCATTTGCCTGATCGTGGCGGCGATTCTCCATTTCTGTGTGGAGCGGCCTTTTCTGCGGCTTCGCGATTTTTTCGACAAGAGACCGGCAGATTCAGTTGAAGAGAGACTGCTCATTGAGCCGGCTTTGTAAAGTCAAAATCCTGCTAGGTTGTTTGCCGCAAAACTCGCTGAGCAGTCCTCCGGTGACACCCGTCTTCCGCTGAGACTTCGAATCGGTTTCAATTTGCGATAGACTGGGTTGACATTCATGCTTGGCGGACGCCCACTTCAGTGGGCTGGGCGGGGATGCCAAGCAGTCTTGATCGTGGCCCTGTAGCTCAGCTGGATAGAGCAGCGGTTTCCTAAACCGAAGGTCGGCTGTTCAAATCAGCCCAGGGTCACCATATTCCATTTGATAAATTTCAGTTTGCGTCAATCGGAAGTGATTGTTTCGTTCTATTTCACTGTTGGTTGTGACCGGATTGTCTATGAACATATTTCGCATGGATGCTGGCCGGAAACCCGCTGCTCTCATCATTGTCAATGCTATGCGCCATCCCCTATAGTCTTGGTGACGCCAAGTTATCCAGCCTGCCTTCAGGAGCTTTCTCGAATCGCTCGCTCCAACGATGCATGCCGTTCATCGAACAAACCTGAGGTCATTCGAACATCCATGCTTAGACGCGATTTCATCAAAAGCACCAGCACCTTGTTGGCGGCGACAACACTCTCCAACTCCGCAGTCAGTTCCGGGGAACAGGCAGATCGAGAACGAAGCATCTATCCGCTGAATAGGAACTGGCGCTTCCACCCATCCAAGGTGGAGGGCGCAGAGTCACCCAGCTATGATGATGCGAAGTTTGAACGCGTGGTCATCCCGCATACCAACATCAAGTTGCCTTGGCATAACTTCGACGATAAGGACTATGAGTTTATCTCGACCTACCGGCGGCGCTTCAGGACCCCGGCAAATGCCGCTGGCAATCGCGTCTTTGTCGATTTCGAAGGAGCCATGACCGCCTCTACCGTGTGGATTAATGGAGTCAAACTGGGCGAATATCGAGGCGGGTTCACTCCATTCTCATTTGAATTGACTGCGCATCTTCATCCGGCCGAAGAGAACGTCCTGGTGGTGCAACTGGATTCTACCGAGCGGCCAGACATCCCGCCGTTTGGTTATGAAATCGACTATCTTACCTTTGGTGGCATCTATCGTGAAGTCGCCCTGCGCGTGGTGTCTCCGATGTATATCGATAACATCTTTGCGCATGCCAGAGATGTGTTGACGGCGTCTCCTTCTATTGATGTGAATTGCTTTTTGGCAGGCAAACTGGAATCCAAAGGCCCGCTGACGTTGGAAGTGGAACTTCGCGATGGCGATAAAGTGATTGCGAAGAAGCAGACCGCCTTGACGGCGGAAGGAGCGACTCCTTCTGCGCCCGATCCATCGGCAGCTATCACAGGTCAAGTTCACGCGGGTCCCGGGACCGGAAACGACCCGGCAAGGCAGACCGTCTCGCTCACCCGGTTGCAGGGTATGCAGCTATGGACTCTCGACAAGCCGGTGCTTTATACCGTCTCGGTGCGCCTGCTGCACGATGGGCATGTGATCGACTCGGACATGCGTCGCGTCGGATTTCGCGAGGCATCGTTCACCGACCAGGGCTTCTCATTGAACGGCAAGGTTATCAAGCTGCGCGGCCTGGACAGGCACCAGACGTTTCCCTTTGTCGGTCAGGCGATGCCCGCTCGGGCGCAGCGAAAAGATGCCAAAGTATTGCGCAACGTTCTGCACTGCAACCTGGTGAGGACGTCGCATTATCCGCAGTCGCGGCATTTTCTCGACTGCTGTGACGAGATTGGCTTGCTGGTGCTGGAGGAGATCCCGGGCTGGCAGCATATCGGAGACAAGGCATGGCAGGCGGTGGCCATCGACAATGTCGATCGCATGATCCGGCGCGACTGGAACCATCCATCGATCATTCTGTGGGGTGTGCGCATCAACGAATCGCGCGACAATCACGACTTCTACACGCAGACCAATGCGCTGGCTCATTCGCTGGATGACACGCGGCAAACGGGCGGTATTCGCTACTTCCAGGAGTCGGAGTTTCTCGAGGATGTATTCACCATGAATGACTTTGGCTTTCCGCTGAAGAAACCAAATCATCCCAGGTATTTGAACACAGAGTTCGTAGGTCACACCTTTCCCACCAAGACGACTGACGACAACGAGAGGCAGCGTGAGCACACTCTGCGACACGCTCGCATTCACAATCAACTGGCGTCTGATCCGCAGTATGCCGGCGGCATTGGATGGTGTGCCTTCGACTACAACACGCACGGGGACTTCGGCTCAGGCGACCGCATCTGTTATCACGGCGTGACAGACATGTTTCGTGAATTAAAGCCAGCCGGATATTTCTATAAATCGCAATGCGATCCGGAAGAGGAGATTGTCCTTGAGCCGGCTTTTCACTGGGCGCGCGGCGATGAATCGCTGATGTTCACCAAGGCGGTGGTGTGCAGTAACTGCGACCACATCAAATTCTTTATCCAACCCTACCGCGGAGACCATCGCGAATGGGTGCAGGTGGGGGAACTGGATCCCGATCGTACTGAATTTGAACACTTGAAGTATCCACCCTTCGTACTTGATGCAACCGGCATCAGGGCTGAATGGGGCGACCTGCGCATCGAAGGATTAATCAATGGGAAACAGGTCATCTCAAAAACCTTGTCGGGTCGTGGAGTTCCACGCAAGTTCGCGCTCATCGCGGACGATACGGCACTGGCAGCCGATGGCGCCGACACAACGCGCGTGGTGATGCGTGCCACGGATGAGTTCGGCGCGCTTTGTACCTATGCGAACGATGCCGTGTTGCTCACGCTGGATGGTCCCGCGGATTTGATCGGCGATACGCCATTCTCGTTGATTGGCGGAACAGGCGCCGTGTGGGTGCGGGCGAAAGAGCAGGCCGGACATGTGACGCTGACGGCAACGCATCCAAGACTTGGTAAACAGATCGTGGAGATTACCCTGACACCCGCCAATCGTGAGGAACTGTAGTCTGCGATTCTAGCTTGAAATCAGGGCTATGAGTTGTCCCAAGTCCATGGCGGAGTCGGAGCGGGTGTTGCGGGGAAGCGACGGTGCAATAGCCAGGGCCTGATGGTGGCCTTCAAACCAAACCAGGAACGCGGATTGGTCTGATGCGGGCAGGCGCTGCTGGTTGAGCCAGTGATAGTAGGCTGCCATATCCGCGTCAACCAACGAACCTGCCGGGTCAAGCTCGGCATCGGTGCGGAGACCCGCCAACATTTCATTCATAGGTCGCTGACGCTGCCGTGGAGCATATCGAACCACGAGCGTCAGTGGCTGCGCGCGGCGCAGTGCTTCGCGCGTAGCCCACTGCGCAAAGGTGGTGCTGAAGATCTGCGTGCCCGATCCCTCGGTGAAAACCTTCATCTTGAAACGATCGAGGACAGGATCAACGCTGCTCTCCATCCCCAGGTCAGAAGGCGCCATTCGTGAAAGATGAGTACGAAGTTCTTCCGGTCCCATTCCCGGCCTCGCGATGTCTTTCTGCATGGTCTTCAGCAGTGCCGCGCGCATGGGTTCCAAGGCCTGATAGGCAACGGAAGTGAGGCTGGCATGGTTCTCCGCCGCTTGGCCACCGTCAATATACCAATGTCCGTAGGCGATGGGGTGCTCTGTGGCGCGCTGGGCTGCCGCAGCAAGAATGAGCGCAAGACCATCGTCCGGTTTTACTTGTCCGAAGGAGGTGCCGTGCATGCGAAGGTTGCGAAAAAGCGGTCCGTCGTAGGTGGTCACTCCCTGCCCGATTACGGCAATGCCGAGTCGCCGCACGGGAAGCTTTTCGGCGGGCGCCGCTGCTTGCAGTTGGTTGCCGTATTCGGTCGCGGCTTCGCGGAATGCATCGATTTGGTGCGTCGACCATAAATGTGCTGACTGTTGCTCGAGAAACTGAGATGGCTGGTTGATCCAATCGAAGCTCTCCAGTTTTGGGGAAAGCGCCAGCTTCGCGAATGCCCCGAACCATTGATCGATTTGGATGGGTGATAGGGAACTGAGATTTGCCAGTTCATGATCGACTGCGAGGCGTTCTGCTGGAAACTTGTAGTCGTAATCGATGATTTCGCGCAGTAGGCTGGGCAAGAAACTGAGTGGCAGTTGCTGGAGCGCGGCAAGATGTGCAGCCACAAGGAAGCGCGCCTCGGGAGGGTAACTTGCAAACTGGTCGATCTTGAGATTGGCTGCCAGCATAGCTACAGTAACTCGCGAATCGGTTTGCCTTGTGATTGCGCTGCTGAGAAGCCCATCAGGGCGCCAAGGCTGGGAACGAGATCGATCGACTGGATCGGATTGTCGTAGACCACCCCCGGCCGAACTCCGGCGCCCATGGCCATCATCCACGTCGTGCGCGAAGCCGCATCGCCGGTGCGGTGATGCTGAAATCCATTGCCGCCTGGGTCTTCATCCGCATCGCGGCCAAAGTCGGGCAGGATGAACATGGTGGTGTTGCCCGCGTATTCCGGCTCGCTTTGCACTGTCTTCCATAGCTCGGCGCAGAGGCGGTCGGTGCGGCGAATGGCGTCAACATATAGCGAGTACGCGCCGGAGTGGGCAATGTCGATGTCATGCATCGTGATCCATAAGAGGCTTGGAGACTCTTGCTTCAACAGCCGTTTCACGATGTACATGGAGAGTTCGTCGGGGCTGGACAGAGCGCGGGCGTGACCCATGAAATCGTCGACAGACAGCTTGAGGATACTTTCCAGTTGCTGCATCTCGAACTCGCCGCCTGCAACCTGCGGAGTGTAAAGAGGCGTCTCGTAGTTATCGCGCAGCAAGTGTTCGTAATCGGCGTGGCTCCCCGACGTGGCTGCGCTGAGCAGGTGCTTGGGAAGGATGACTCGGGCGCCAAGCCCTGGCCCATACGAACGAGACTCACTTTCGCCGATGCGATTGAAGCCGTTGCTGGGAGCCACGACCCACGCATCGGAAAGAGGTCTCTTCAGGTCTTTGCGAAAGTACTCAAACACGGTCGGATGCTCGGGCGGAATGGCGGAGAAGTTGTTCAGCGTCTCATACACACCCGTGGCCAGGGAGGCGGTTGCGACATAATGGCCGAGGATCCCCCCGTTCGTTACCTGGGTGAAGAAGCTGGACTGCGGGATCAATTCGCGCAGCATGTTGGGAATATTCTCCTGACCTTCAGGAGCAAAGGTTTCCTGGTCGCGCGCGCCCCCGCCAAAGGTGACGACGATAACTTTGCGTTTTTTGGCAGCGGCTTCACCGCGTAAGAACGGACTTGCTCCGAATAACGTACTTCCCAGAGCCAAGCCGGTTGCGTCCCGCAGGAAGTCACGGCGGCTCAGGCTCAGGTGACGCGCAATCTGGCGCGCTGAAGGAGATGCATGCGTAGCAGCGACTGGGTGAAGCGATCCGAACTTTGCCTTATCCTTCAATGGATACTCCCAATGCGTACTTCTTTCGCTATTCGAGCGAGAGTCGTATTGATTTAAAGACAAAGTGGTTCAAGCCGTCATGGTTTCGCTGCAGAACCATTCTTCTCCGAATACACAAACTGCTGCACTTCGGCTCGTTCCTTGTCGATTTCGGCCATGTGCTGGGCACGCTGCTTTTGATAGACATCAAACTCTGCCTGTGCGTTCTCTTTCTTGCCGACGTGTACGTAATCCTGGCCAAGCCGGTAGTGAGCATCGGGCAACGTGGGATTCAGTTGGAGAGCTCTCTCGTATTCTGGAATCGATTTCTCCCAGGCGTGCTGGTCGGCATAGAGATTGCCTAGCTGAACGTGAGCTTCCGGTAGTTTGTTGTCCAGCGAAATGGATCGTTGCAACAAAGACTCGACCATCTTCATGTCGACGGTGGCGTCTTCAGTACGCTTCCCCTTCCACAGGCTCATTGCGTAATAGTACTGCGCGAGAGCATTGTCCGGTTGAAGGTCGGCATACCGCTTGAAGCGGTCTATGACACCGCTGGCGAGAGCGGGTGAGCTGTCGTAGGCCTTGGAAAGAAAAAGATAGCAGCGTGCATCGGCGGGATCGAGATCTGCGGCAGACAGCAGCGCCTGGACAGCTTCGTCATACTTACCCAGCGAGTAGAGAGACATCCCCAGGCCGATGAGAAGGCGAGGAGACTTCGGATACCGCTGAGACGCATTTTGGAAGACATCGATGGCAGGTTCGTAGGTGCGATGCAGCAGCATTTCGCTGCCCCAGTCGAAGAGATTGTCATCACTTGGATCCAGGTGCGCGGCGATTTGGAATTGATTGACGGCGGCTACATATTGGCCGTCCTTCTCCTCAATCTGTCCGAGTAAATTGTGAAGTTCACCAGTGTCTTTCTGTTGCAGCAACGTTTGAATCAGGTGCCGTGCCTCGGCGAGCATCCCGGTCAGAGAGTCGGCAAGAGCAAGGTCGTAGCCGTTGTCATAGGAATCGGGATGGATGCGCTGCGCGGTTTCCAGCAGAGGACGAGCCTCGGTGAGCTTGCCGGCCTGGACGTAGAACTCGGCGAGATTGTGGTTGGCGTCGTAATCGTCAGGCTCCAGTTCGAGAGCCTTCTTGAATTGCTCACCAGCTAAGGTTGTCTTACCCGCATGCGATAGACTTGCGGCGAGATTGGTTCGAGCGGCTGCCGATTTCGGATTGAGTTGCACGGCAGCGGTGAGATGCTGGATAGCCTGCGTGTCCTTGGATTGAGACGCATACGAAAGTCCCAGCAGCTCGTGAATTTCAAAGCTGTCGGGCGCGAAGGGAAGAAGGGTCTCTAACTTCGCAATTGCGTCACCGTAGCGGCCCGCACCATATTGCGCGACAGCCTCCTGATATTGACGATCGAGCTTTTGCTGTTGGCTGTCTTGCGCTGCACCGGTCAATGCCCACAAGCAACAACAACCGAGAATGGCCAGCCAGAACCGCGGCCTGGTACTCACCGTCAACCTCCGCGAACGCAGCGAAATGAGATTGTTGCGCAAAAGAAAAACCCCGGAAGGACACCCATCGGGTGAGTCCTTCCGGGGTGAGTTCATCTTAGCTTAGTAGTACAGCTTCAGAGCAAATTGAATCTGCCGTGGATCGAAGGGAGCATCGCGGGTAGAACCAACTTCGCCGAAGTGTGGGTCGGTGATGTTGCCTGATCCGCCGATGGCCACAACACCGTTGCCGCCGAAATTCGGAGCGTTGAAGTTCGCGTGGTTGAGAATGTTGAAGAATTCAGCGCGGAATTCCAGGTTAAAGCGCTCGGCGAGTTTGAACTGCTTGAAGGCGGAGAAATCGAGACGATGGAAGCCAGGTCCGACTGTCTGACCTGGCTTTCCACCCAGAGCCGCTGAACCTGTAGCTGGAATACAACCGGCCGGCGAATCCGGAATCGGAACTGGATTGCTCGCCGTGCCACCTACCTGGCAAGGCTGGTTGAAGGCAGCGGCATTGTTTATCCAGAATGGCCGGTTGACGCCGTTGATAGGTTTCACTTTGATCCCGAGTTGCGGATTCTGACCGGGTACGCGAATATCGTTGCAGCTTGTTCCAGAAGTGGTACCTGTGTTGCAGCCAAAATTCAGAGGCTGCCCACCTTGCAGCGTGGCGATCCAGTTGACTGCCCAGCCGCCTAGAACTGCGTTGGGGAGGCCGCCGTGATTCATGAACCGCTTGTCTTTCCCGACCGGCAGCTGATAACCTCCGCTGAAATGCATGACTTGCCGAATATCGAAGTCTGCCAAGGCGTAATCGAATTTTGGACCGAGACCCGGTACCGCATAGGCGCGGAGTGAACCGGTGGTGCCGCCGTTCAGCAAGTCACCCGCATCCGACATTGTCTTCGAAAACGTGTAGGTGAGGAGGAAAGTCAAGCCGTTAGCGAACTGCTCCTCAAGTTTGGTTTGCAGTCCGTGATATTGGCTGTCGCCGACGGTGGCCTGATAGCTGCCACCGCCAAAGTCTACAAACGGGATGCAACTGGCTTCAGGGAAATCCGCATACGGACAGCCTTTCCCCGTGCCTATGCCCGCAGGCAAAATTTGGTCTACGTTTTGGTAGCCCACGCCTTCCTGCAGGTCATGTCCATCGGTGAAGACGTAGCCGGCCTGCACGGAAAGGGAACGTGTCAGTGAATATTGCAGGGTCAGGTTAGCGCTGTACGTGCGTGGTGTCTGGTAGTTGAACTGGAGACCTTGCAGCCCGAGGCCTCGTGCGTCCAGTGCGGTAGATGTCAGAGGGATACAGGAGAAACCGGACTCAAATGAAGCTGTTCCGCCTGGGCCTGAAGTGGGGCACGTTGCGTAGGGGGAGTTGTATTGAATCGGCGCGACTTGTGACGAGACGCTGGGCGCCGAAGGGTTCGCTTTCGGGAAGTACGACAGGTTGAAGACGAAGGGATAGTTCTCCCCGATATTGGGCCCGTATCCCTGATTTTCGAACGAGTTGAAGAACAAACCAAAGCCGCCGCGAGTGACCAGCTTGGGAGTGATCTGATAGGCGAAACCGACACGAGGTGCAAAATTTTGTTTTTGCGTTTGCAGCAATCCGGTGCCGTATTTGTTGGTGCTGTTCAGAGCAATTCCGTCCTGGGCAAGCAGATCGACAAACCCGACGCAGCCAATGCCTGCGCAGGTTGCGCTGGTGGAAAGTGTTCTGTTGTCTTTGCCGGAGGCCGGAATAATGAGTTCGGGCTTGTTATCCGGCGGTCCGCTGGGAGCAAAGTTCGCCTGGCCACCATTGGATTCGCCGATGGGTCCAAAGTAGTCCCAACGCAAACCGAGATTGACCGTCAACTTAGGAGAGATCTTCCAGTCGTCCTGAATGTAAGCCGCGAAGTAGGACCGCTCATCATAGGTCTTGTTGATATTGGAGGCGTAAACGCCATCCGACCCGCCAGAGTAGTTGAAGCCGTTCGGATTCGGGTTGCCGTTCAATGTGGTAGGAGCAGCTGTCGGAGGAAGGAGGAACTGCGCCAGTCCGCCCGTTGTTGTACCCTGGTTCGGAATATCGGTAAAACCGCCGTTGTATTGGAACTGGCCACGTGACCACGCCGGTTGCAAGGTCGAGAACTTCACGTGCTGGTATTCGATACCAGCCTTGAAGCTATGTTTACCGTAAATCTTGGTAAAGTCGTCGGTGATCTGGACTGTCTGGCTGACTTCGTCCGAAGGAAGGAAGTTGTTGCTACCCAGCGTGGCCAAGTTGCCGATCGAGAAAGCTGGAAGTCCGCCATTCTCGTTCCCTTGCTGGATGTCGGAGATGCCGTATTGCGCAGGGATACCGGAGGTAGATCCGTCTGGTCCAAAACGGGTGGTATGCAGGTGCGCAAAGCCGGCGCGCACCTGATTGACGGTATTGGGGTTGAAGGTGAGAGTGTAGCCAGCGACTGCCTGCGAAGACTTCGCCGTCTGAATGCCCTGGTTGAAGCTGCCGCCGTCTGCTACGCCTCCGAAGATACCCGGAATGTATTGCGGGTCATCGGCATAGCTGAAGCGGAAGAATATCTGGTTCTTCTCGTTCGCGTTGAAATCTTCACGGGTGTCGAAGGTGTTCGAGTGCTCGTAGAGATTCGGGCTCACCGCGAAGGTTTGAAGACCGGAGTTTGGCGCTGGATACAAGCCCAGTAGCTTGACTGCGTTGGGGTCGATGCGTCCCGCGTTTGCTCCGGTGAACTGGTTCAAATCGGGGCAGGTGGCCAGAGTGAATGTCTTGGTGCTTGGTCCGCAGGCATTGCTGAATGGGTCACGAACGTATCCGTCGCTGCCGGTGTTGTTGGACAGGCCGGTAACGGGATCGACTGCGCCGGCAGCTACGAAACGCGTAGTGGCGGGATCGAGGATTGTGCCCTTCT
>Ga0182030_10016204_pt1 | contig 14545 bp, 9 predicted proteins | sample 812S3MmetaG_FD_121299 | JGI IMG/M metagenome (GOLD analysis project Ga0182030, IMG submission 121299) | Permafrost microbial communities from Stordalen Mire, Sweden - 812S3M metaG (Illumina Assembly) | ecosystem: Environmental > Terrestrial > Soil > Wetlands > Permafrost | place: Sweden... | reverse complement strand
CTAGCGACGACAATGCTCGGCACCTCGATGTCGGCTCGCCACAGCGCGGGGGTGTAGAAGCTCCCAAGCGTTTGGCTGTTCGCCAATTAAAGTGGCACGTGAGCTGGGTTCAGACCGTCAACGAAGATAACCCAATCGAAGGTACATTAAAAAACTGTTAAATAAGAAGAAACGGCGGCCCAAGAAAGTAATTTCTTGGAGAGAAGCTTTGCATTTAAATTCGTCATTCGTCCGACGAATCGCAAAGCGTGAAAATCGACTCATATCGGTGAAGTCCTTATTAAGTCTAGACCTGGACTGTAAGGATAATACCGAGGGAAGTCCCTCTAGTCTCCAGTTCTAAAAACTGGTTGTTAGTTGGTGACCCCTTAGAGACTTAGCTCGTAAGAGCTGGAGTTCGGCAATCGTGCCGGGCTAACACGTCGATCATCCAATGACACTTTTCGAAGTGGCGAAGGATGGTGGTATAGTCCAACCCGCCAGTAATGGCGATGAAGAAGAAGTTGCGTGAGACAGGTCGGTCTCTATCTGCTGCAGGCGTGAAATACTTGAGGGGAGTTGGCCTTAGTAAGAAATTGCTACTTTCTGGAGTAATCCAGATTGCCAACTCGGCTAATAACGGTGAAACCCTGTTCTTGCTTCACTTTTGTTTATTAAATTTTTATTAAACAAAGGTTGAAATGCAGTCCTCTTTCCTTATCATAGAAATATGATACAAGAAAAGGGTAATACCGTGGGAAGTCGATCTCAGGTTGATCTGGCGTATATCGCCGGATTCTTGGACGGTGACGGCAGCTTGATGATACAACTCAAGCGCTCCAAGGAATTAAGATCAATTTTAGGTTTGACCCCGTAACGACTTGTTCTCGAAATGTAATCGAGACGGATGGTGGTTTTTCAATCGCCATAATATGCCGACGCCCCACTCCATACGGATGGAAGGGTGAAGATATAGTCTGAGCACGTAGTAATACGTGGTGTAATCGACGAGAGGACTGGGCTGAACATACCTCTGGTCTACCGGCTTTGCCACCAGGTGAATTGCCGGGTAGCTATGTATGGAAGGGATAAGCGCTGAAAGCATCTAAGCGCGAAGCCTACCCCAAGATTAGGTATGCGTGGTTTCGTCGCAGACTACGACGTTGATAGGCTCTAGGTGTAAGGCTAGCAATAGTTTTAGCCAAGGAGTACTAATAACCCGCCAACCATCCCAATGCTGACTTGCATTAGCTGTTCGTTTGTTCTTTGCGGGTACGGCGTCGCGATCTGCTGATCGCGCGCCTCGGCTCTCGCCGCCTTCGCGGCTCCGAGACGCCCCTCAAAGAACAAGCGAACAGCAAACTCAACTACTCTTCGATCAACAACGAAGAATAAAAAGACAGTGCATGCTGCTGTGCCTGAGTATTTTTTCGAACCGCCCGTCCGCTGTGCGGTCGAAAAAATACTCAGGCACAGCAGCATGAACGGCTTTTTGATGTCGGTGCTTAATTCGGGCGTGTCCCACCTCTTCCCATTCCGAACAGAGAAGTGAAAGCGTCCCAATCCGATGATACTCGATTTTTCGGGGAAAGTAGGATGTGCCGACATCAAAGTGCCGTTTTTTGTTTGCCAAAGATCACTTAAAACATTGTGTTAGTTGTTAATTTTGGTATGATGAGCGCATGATGATTGACGGAGCTCTACAAGAGAAGAAGCCCGTGGGTACTCATGTAGTATTATCGTGGGTCACGATAATACTGTTTTTAAGCGCCTTTCCCGTGAGCGTACTAGTTTCAGCAATCGCTGGTGCGTCTCTTCCAAATGACTTTCTGCTTTATATAGCGCTCCATATGGCACCTTTCGGCGTTGTCATTATTTTGGGAGTTTGTTCTTTAATTATCGCCAGAGCTGAGTCAAAATCGGAGAAATTTAGAAAGACCCCTCTCTATTTAATTCCCGTAGTCATTACCGTGATAATCTGTTCGGTTTTGATTCTTCCCCTAGTGATTGTAGCGATCCTTTCTGCGGCTGGATAAGCCAACTTTATAGCATTCTATAAAGATAGATTTTCCACTCCCCGTGGATGGGGATTATTCTTTCCGGCTTCATGGTTGGTAATGGGAATGTATAGCACGCAATGCGCGTTCCCGCTTTTAATTCTTTTAAAAATTTCGGTTCGAGCTTTGACATTGTTCTTTCAGTGAGAAAACAAAAAATGACATCGGCGTCGCTGATGTTTTGTTCAAAAAGATTTTCAAACTTCATCTTTGCGTGCGACCGCAAAAAAAATATTTTAAGCCGTGCGATGATATAAGGAAGGAGATTAATCTCCGACCCTGTTGCGATAGCGCCAAACTCTTCGTCGGCAACAATGATCGATGTTCCCGTTCCCGCACCGAGATCGTAAAATATATCGCCCTTTTTAAGCGACATCTCTTGCATTGCCAACTGCATGACTTTTTTCGGGCTTGGGAAAAACGGCGCCGCGCTCTTCTGCGCGAGATACAGAGAAAGAAAGATCGCTATCGTTCCGCCAAAAAACAAGAGCGCGACCAAGATGAGCAATAGAATTATCATAAGGTAGATGGGAAAAGAATTATAAGGCGTTGATTTGTGCGAAGAGAGGGAGATGCAACTCTTTTTTCGCCTTTAGCGTCCGCGCGACCCGGCGAAAAAAGAGTTGCATCTCCCTCTCTTCGCACATGACCCCATTATAATTCTTTTCTCTTTTATCCTATAATACTCCTATGTCCACTCGCCGCGCCAAACAGCTCATTTATGGCGTTCTCTATCTCATCATCTTGGCGCTGCTCGTAGCCGCGGTCTACGGCATTTTCCGGTTATTGAGCCCTTCGGCACCCGTCGTAGCACCGTGCACGAGCAACTGTATGCCCGTCGGTGCGGATTCTATCGCCACAACAACCGTCCGAACATTCATCACGAGCCCGGGGCATTATACTTTCCTGGAGCAGATCGCGAACACCAACGAGGATTATGCCGCGGAATATTTTGACTACAGCATTGATTTCTATAATGCTTCGGGAACGGTGATCCAGTCTATCCCGGGGAGCTCGTTCATCTATGCCAACCAAACGAAATATCTTGTCGTTCCCAACCAGACCGTCGCTGATCCTGGCGTAGCGACAGGTTTCACGATAAAAAATGTGTATTGGGTCTCCGGCGATACGCTCGGCGCGTTGCCGCAGTTTAATGTGCAAAATCTGCAAACGGGCGCGACATCCGGCACGGTCTCCGTAAGCGGCCAGATCACGAACGGCGCCATCGCCACGTTCAAATATGTTTTCGTGGACGTCATTTTCAAAGGGGCTGACGGCGGTCCGATAGGCGCGACGCAGACGGAGATCGACAACGTCGGCCCCGGGCAAACGGTGCCATTTTCCGTCTTCTATCCGGCGAATGCCGCTATTAACCCGGCGAACAGCCAACCGTTCGTGTATGGCATCAAGGGCTAATCCATCGCTATGCTCGCACTTTTTTTACCGGTAGGGATCTTGATCGGTGCGGGGCTGCTTGTGCTCGCCGCCGTTTCCATTCACTCGTTTTTTCTCCAGCTCGTGTGGGTGGTGATCGCCGCGTGTCTTGTTTTGATATTCCTTCGCGTTGACGCCCGCTCGATCTTCAATTCGCGCTGGGTGGTGTGGGGACTTTACGGCATAGCGATGCTGCTTCTTTTGATCGCGCTCTTCGCGTCGCCGCTCGTGCGCAACACGCACAGCTGGATCGTCCTTGGGCCTCTCACGCTCCAGCCAGTCGAACTTATGAAGGTCGCGCTCATTCTGCTCTATGCGAACTATTTCAGCCGCCGGCACATGGCGATCGCGCGCTGGAAGATCATCATCACGTCGTTTTTCTTTTTTGTCATTCCTGCCGCGATTTCAGTGAAGCTTCCCGACCTCGGTTCCGCCGTGATCTTCTTCGGCATCTGGTTCGGATTTTTATTATTGCTCGGCCTTCCACTGCGCCGCGCGCTCGTTGCGGTGCTGATATTGCTCATCGCCGCGGGGTTCATATGGACCTACGTTCTTAAGGGCTATCATCGCGCCCGCATTATAGGCTTCATTTTCCCGCAGGAGAACGCGCTTGGCATCAATTACAGCGTGACGCAGTCGAAGATCGCCATCGGCGCCGGCGGCCTACTCGGCAAGGGATATGGGCAGGGAACGCAGACCCAGCTTGGATTTTTATCGGAGCCGACCGAGGATTTTATCTTTGCAGCCGTGATCGAAGAGTGGGGATTGCTTGGCGGCTTTATCATCTGCGCCGCGTTCATCTTTCTCATTTTCCAGATATTGCGCATTGGCATGCTTGCCGATGAGAACTTCGAAAAATTCATTTGCCTTGGGACCGCGATGATGTTTACGGTACAATTCATTTTAAACACCGGATCGGCAACGGGGCTCACTCCGGTCGTTGGCGTCACGTTCCCGTTCTTGAGCTATGGCGGATCGAGCATGCTCGCAAACGGTTTTATGCTCGCGATCATCAATTCGATCAGGAAGCAATCGTAGTATAGTATTCATTCATGCCATCTTTAACGAGATCCCACATTATTGGTGCTGCGGTCGTTGTGATTGCGTGCCTTGCGGCAAGTATGTTTTTTTATGAGCTGACGCCGGCAAGCGCCGACAATAGCGCCGTGGTGGTCTTTGAGGTGAAGCAAGGCGATGGTTTTCGGACGGTTGCGAGCAATCTTTATGGCGATCACCTTATCCGTTCCGGGACGGCATTCGATCTCTTTGCGCTTTTTGGAGGCCGCGCGCTTACTTTGAAGCCAGGGCTGTATCGCCTGAATGCGGCGATGAGCGTTCCCCAGATTTTGGACGTTATTTCTGGAGGGGACGCGGGGAAGGCGACGGTCACAATCCCTGAAGGGTCAAATATCTATACCATAGATGCCATCTTGAGCAATGCCCTCATTATCCACCCCGGCGACCTGATCAATTTTCACGCCAACGGCGCAATTGAGGGCAAGCTTTTTCCGGATACCTATCAATTTTATACCGATGCAAACGTGAAGGATGTGGTTGAGGAATTCATTAATAATTATGACGCCAAGGCGCTTCCTCTTTTGAATACCGATCCCCAAAACGCCAAACAAGACCTCATTTTGGCCTCCATTTTGGAAAAGGAGGTGCCAAGTCCCAGCGACCAGCAGGTAGTTGCCGGGATACTGCTCAAGCGTTTGGCGGCAAAAATGCCACTGGACGTTGACGCCACGGTCTGTTACGCCAAACTTCTGGAAAACCAGGCTTCCAGCGGCCAGGCTTGCCAGCTCACCGCCCTTGACTTCAAGATTGACTCACCCTATAATACCTATCTATACAGGGGGTTGCCCCCTGGTCCAATCGGAAATCCTGGAGTTTCCGCGATCACTGCAGCCATCCATCCAGCGAGCTCCTCTTATTGGTATTACTTGAGTGATCCCAAGACGGGGAAAACAATATTCGCCAAGACCCTTGACGAACAAGACCAAAATAGAGTTAAATACTTAGAAGGAAACTGAGTAACGGTACCCCTCGGAAACGAATGGGGAAGCGCCGTTTTTTGCATGTTAGGCTCTTGACTTTTTTCTAAAGGTCGACTACCACTATGAAATTTTATTTCAAAGACCTATTCATAGAATGACCGCGACGACTGGTTCGCGGATTTCGTTTTTTTTACTTCTCTAAAAAATTTTAAAAAACTATGGCAAAATTTTCCTCAACCAAGTCGTTCGCAAAATCAAAGCCGCTGATCCAGCCTTTCAATCTTAACGAGGCACAGCTCAAATCATATCAGTGGTTCCTCCAGAAAGGGTTGAACGAACTCCTTGAAGAAATTTCCCCGATCCGCGACCACACCGGAAAAGAGTTCGAACTTTATTTTTCAGACTATCGGTTCGACGAACCGAAATACGACGAGACGACCGCGCGCTATAAAGAAGCGACCTACGAGGCGCCGCTTCGCTGTACCTTGCGCCTGCTCAACAGCCGCACCGGCAAGGAGCTGAAGCAGGAAGTTTACTTCGGTGATTTCCCGATCATGACCGAGCACGGCACGTTCATTGTGAACGGCGTGGAGCGCGTGGTGGTCGCCCAGCTTGTGCGTTCGCCGGGCGTCTACTTTACCTCGGTGCCGTATCGCGGCCGTCAGCTTTTCGGCGCGAAGATCATCCCGAACCGCGGCGCGTGGCTCGAGTTCGAAACGGACATCGACGGCGTGATCAGTGTGAAGATCGATCGTCACCGCAAGGTGCCGGTGTCCGACCTGCTCCGCATTTTCGGCATGGATACGGAAAAAATAAAAGAAGCGTTTGCCGTCTCCGACAAAGGCCTCGTCAAGTTCATCGATGCTACCTTAAAAAAAGATGTCGCCAAGGATGCCGACGAATCGTACGTTGAAATTTATCGCCGCTTGCGTCCGGGCGATCCGGCAAGTGCCGAGACTGCGAAGAATCTTATTGCGGCGATGTTCGAGCGTGCCGATCGCTATGACCTTTCCGAAGTTGGCCGCTACAAAATGAACCAGCGCCTCGAGCTTTCCAAAAAGCGTACGACGAAGCTTTTGGAAGCGGAGGATCTGATTGCCATCATTAAAGAGATCATCAAGTTGAACAATGATCCGGATGCAGAGCCGGACGATATCGACCACTTGGGCAACCGCCGTTTGAAGGCGGTGGGCGAACTCTTGCAGGGACGCTTGCGCATCGGTCTCGCGCGCTTGCGCCGCATCATCCAGGACAGGATGTCCACGGAAGACAAAGATAGCTTGATGCCGGCACAGCTCGTCAATTTCCGCCCGATCGCGGCGGTTATTAAGGAGTTTTTCGCGTCTTCACAGCTTTCACAATTCATGGACCAGGTGAACCCGCTCGCAGAGCTGGAGCACAAGCGCCGCATTTCCGCGCTCGGTCCCGGAGGCCTTACGCGCGAGCGCGCGAGCTTCGAAGTGCGCGACGTGCACCGTTCGCACTACGGCCGCATCTGTCCTATTCAAACGCCGGAAGGTTCGAACATCGGTCTTATCAACTATCTCGCGAGCTACACCCGCATCAACGACTTCGGGTTCTTAGAGGCGCCGTACGCGAAAGTGACGAACGGCGTGGTGACAAACGAAATCGAGTGGTTCGACGCTTCCGAAGAGGAGAAATTCAAGATCACGCACGCCGGCAGTCCGAAGGATGAGAAGGGCAAGTTGCTCGGGCCGACGCTCGAAGCGCGCATCAAAGGTGAGCCGGGGACGGTCACGCCAGAAGAAGTTGATTATATCGACGTTGCGCCGCATGAGTTTATTTCCGTCGCGACATCGCTCATTCCGTTTTTACAACACGACGACGCCAACCGCGCCCTCATGGGTTCGAACATGCAACGGCAAGCTGTGGTTTCGGTTCGCCCCGACGCGCCGTATGTTTCGACTGGACAGGAAGAAAAAGTGGCACTTGATTCAGGCTATGTTGTTATTGGCGAAGGTGACGGCGAGGTGCTCGAAGCCGATGGCAGCCACCTCAAAGTGAAATACGCCAAAGCGACAAAGACCTATACGCTCGAAAAATTCAAGCGATCAAACCAGTTCACCTGTATCTCGCAGAAGTCGCTCGTGGTGAAAGGCGAAAAGGTGAAAAAAGGCCAGATTCTTGTTGATGGTCCGTCCATCGAGAACGGCGTTCTGGCACTCGGCCAGAACTTGCTCGTTTCGTTCGTTTCATGGGAAGGCGCGAACTTCGAAGACGCCATCATCCTTTCCGAGCGCGTCGTTCAACAGGACCGTTTCACTTCTATCCACATTGATGAATATTCCGCTGACGTCCGCGACACAAAACTCGGACCGGAAGTAACAACCTACGACATCCCGAACGTTTCCGAAGATAAATTAAAAAACCTCGACGAAGAGGGCATCGTCCGCATCGGAGCCGAAGTAAAAGCCGGCGACATTTTGGTCGGCAAGATCTCACCGAAAGGCGAGTCGGAATTGACCTCGGAAGAGCGCTTGCTTCGCGCCATCTTCGGCGAAAAAGCCCGTGATGTGAAAGACACTTCGCTTACCTTGCCGCACGGCAAGATCGGCCGCGTGGTGAACGTGAAAATTTTTGATCGCGAACGCGGCGACAAATTGGAGCCGGGCATCATTCGTCGCATCCAGGTGGAGATCGCAGAGTTGCGCAAAGTGCAGGCAGGCGACAAGCTCGCCGGTCGTCACGGCAACAAGGGCGTCATCTCGCAGGTCCGCGCCGTGGAAGACATGCCGTATCTGGAAGATGGAACACCGGTTGACATTATTTTGAATCCGCTCGGCGTCATTTCCCGTATGAACCTCGGGCAAATTTTGGAAACTCATCTTGGCTGGGCAGCTTCAAAGCTCGGCTATCGCGCCATCACGCCGGGATTGGATTCGGCAACCGAAGAAGAAATTCGCGCTGAATTAAAGAAGGCTGGTTTGCCGGAGGACGGCAAGATCAAGCTCTACGATGGCCGCACCGGTGAGGCGTTCCAGAATCGCGTCATGGTGGGTCAGATCTACATGCTCAAGCTCAACCACTTGGTGGAGGACAAGGCGCACATGCGCTCGATCGGCCCTTACTCTTTGATCACCCAGCAGCCGCTCGGCGGCAAGGCACAGTTCGGTGGACAACGTTTTGGTGAAATGGAAGTCTGGGCACTCGAGGGCTATGGCGCACGTCATACGCTTCAGGAAATGCTTACTATTAAATCCGACGATGTCGTCGGCCGCGCCGCCGCATACGAATCAATCATCCGCGGCGAGACGATCAAGGAACCGAACGTTCCGGCGTCGTTCAACGTGCTCGTCAACGAATTAAAGTCGCTCGGCTTTAACATTCAGCCGCTCTATGAGAACGAGAATGACCGTAAGGACAATTTCTCGGCGCTTCGCATTACGGTCGCGTCGCCGGAAGATATTTTGCGCTGGTCGCACGGCGAGGTCATCAAACCGGAGACGATCAACTACCGCACTCAGCGTCCGGAAAAGGACGGCCTGTTCAGCGAGCGCATCTTCGGCCCAACCAAGGATTACGAATGCTACTGCGGTAAGTACCGCCGTATCCGCTATAAGGGCGTCGTTTGCGACAAGTGCGGCGTCGAAGTGACGCGCGCCGCGGTCCGCCGCGAGCGCATCGGCCACATCGCGCTCGCAGCGCCGGTCAGCCACATCTGGTTTTTGAAGAGCATCCCGTCGCGCCTTTCGCTCGCACTCGATGTCTCATCGCAGAAATTGGAGCGTGTTATTTACTACTCGGCCTATATCATCACGGACATAAAAGAAGAGAACCGCAAGGCGGCGCTCGAAGATTTGGATCGCGAATTGAAAGGCAAACTAAAGACCGTCGGCAACAAGGACAAGACCGTGAAGGGCGAAATTTTGGAAGCCGCGGACACCACGAAAGATTATCTCGAAGACATGCACGTTGGGCAGATCCTTTCGGAGAACGAATACTTCACGCTCTCGCGCAAGTTCGGCAACATCTTCAAGGCATCAAGTGGCGCCGAGGCGGTGCAGCAGATCTTGCAGAAGCTCGACATGAAGAAAGAGGTCGTTCTGATGGAGGCAGCGCTCGCTGACGCGAAAGATCCGTTGGCGCAGAGCAAGATCCTTCGCCGCCTCAAGATGTTCAAAGCGATGCTGCGCAATGGCGGTCGTCCGGAGTGGATGATCACCACGATTTTGCCGGTGCTGCCGCCGGACCTTCGCCCGATGGTGGCGCTCGATGGGGGACGCTATGCGACCTCCGACCTCAACGATCTTTACCGCCGCGTCATCAACCGCAACAACCGCTTGAAGAAGCTCTTGGAGATCAAGGCGCCGGACGTCATCGTCCGCAACGAGAAGCGCATGCTCCAGGAAGCCGTGGATGCGCTCATCGACAACTCGGCACGCTTCGGCACGCAGCAACTTTCGGCCCAGCGCCGTCCGCTCCGCTCGCTCGCCGACATGTTAAAAGGCAAGCAGGGCCGTTTCCGCCAGAACCTGCTTGGCAAACGCGTGGACTACTCCGGCCGCTCCGTGATCGTCGTCGGTCCGAAGCTCAAGCTTGACCAGATGGGCATTCCGAAGCGCATGGGCTTGGAACTGTTCCGTCCGTTCGTCATCAGCGAGATCATCAAGCAAGGCTTGGCGCACAATATTCGCAGCGCGTCGCGCTTTATGGAAGAGCACACGTCCGAAGTGCTCGCCATCCTTGAAGAGATCATTAAAGACAAGCACGTGCTTTTGAATCGTGCTCCTACCTTGCACCGCCTTTCCGTCCAAGCGTTCCGTCCGATGCTCGTTGAGGGCCTTGCGATGAAACTTCCGCCGCTCGTCTGCCCGGCATTCAATGCCGACTTCGACGGTGACCAAATGGCCGTCCACTTGCCCCTTTCCGATATAGCACAACAGGAGGCACGTGAGATCATGTCTGCCGGCCGCAACTTGCTCAAGCCGGCGACGGGCGATCTTATCACCGCTCCGATCAACGACGTGGTGCTTGGCTGCTACTACATCACCCGCACCGTAAAAGCGGAAGGTCCACTCCATAGCTACGTTGATTTCGACGAGGCGGCGCTCGCGTACCACTTCGGGGTCATCACATTTCACACGCCCATCTTGCTCGGCAAGCTTGAGACCACCTATGGTCGCCTCGTTTTCAACAAGGCGCTTGATGGCAAGTGCGATTACGTGAACGACGTGATGACAAAGAAGAAGCTGAGCCGCCTACTCGCGAAGATATTCGAAGTGCACGGCATGGACATCACGCGTGATGTCATCGATCGCATCAAGACGCTCGGCTTCGAGATGGCGACGATCTCTGGCATTACGTGGGCCATGGCCGACCTTATCATTCCGCCGGAAAAGCCAGGCATCATCAAGAAATCGACCGAGGAGGTCAACCTCATTCACGACCAGTACGCCGAAGGTTTGCTTACGCCGGTTGAACGCCGCAGCCGCATCATCAGCATTTGGGAACGCACGCGTGGCGATATTGCCAAGTTGGTTTCCGTTATTTTGCCCACCGACAACTCGATCTACCAGATCGTCGATTCCGGCTCCCGCGGTTCATGGTCGCAGCCGATCCAAATGATGGGCATGAAAGGACTCGTGCAAAACCCGAAAGGCGAGACCATCGAGCTGCCTATTAAATCTTCATTAAAAGAAGGCCTGTCCGTGCTCGAATACTTCATTGCGACCCACGGCGCTCGCAAAGGAACCACCGACACCGCTTTGAAGACGGCTCAGGCAGGTTACCTTACCCGCCGCTTGGTGGATGTTGCGCAGGACCTTACCATCCGGGAAGAGGACTGCCGCGCGAAAGAAGGTCTGGAGATATTGCGCGCCGACGGCAAGGAGTTTAACCATAGCTTCGCTTCCAAGTTGTTCTCGCGCACCGCGCTGAACGATGTGAAGATCGGCAACAAGATCCTGGTTCGCGCCAACGAGGCCATCAGCCGCGATGTGGCGGAAGAGATCGAGGCTTCGAAGATCGAATCGGTTGTCGTCCGCTCTCCGATCTCCTGCAAGACGCTCTACGGCATCTGCGCCAAGTGCTATGGCTACGACCTGAGCATCAACGAACCGGTGAAGTACGGCACTGCCGTCGGCGTCCTTGCCGCACAGTCCATCGGCGAACCGGGCACTCAGCTTACGATGCGTACCTTTCACGCCGGAGGCGCTGCCGGCGCCGACATCACGCACGGTCTCCCGCGCGTCGAGGAAATTTTTGAGACCCGCGCCCCGAAGGGACGCGCCATCTTGGCGCCGTTCGATGGTACCATCGACAAGGTTGAGGACCGCGGCACCCTCAAGGTGGTCCGCTTCATCTCCGAGAATAAGAAGGCGAAGGCCCAGGAGATCAGTGTTCCGCGCGGTACGATGCTCTACGCCCAGGCAGGCCAGAAAGTCGAGAAAGGCGAACAGCTTTCGGAAGGTAATTTGGATATCCATGAGCTCTTCGAGCACAAGGGCATGGGCGAAGTCGGCCGCTACATCGTGAACGAAGTGCAAAGAATTTATCTTTCTGAGGGTGCTTCGATCAACAACAAACACATCGAAATGATCGTGAAACAGATGTTCTCGCGCGTAAAGATAACGGAATCTGGCGATGCGCCGGATTTCGTGATGGGCGAGATCATAGAGAAGTCCCGCTTCCTTGAGATAAACAAGCAGTTGAAGAAAGAGGGGAACAAACCGGCGAAGGCGGAGGAAGTGCTTTTGGGCATCACCCGTATCGCGCTTTCTGCGGAATCATTCCTTTCGGCGGCGTCATTCCAGGATACCTCTCGCGTATTAGTGAAGGCAGCTATCGAAGGCAAGATCGACAAGCTTCGCGGCCTTAAAGAGAACGTCATTATTGGCCGTTTGATCCCTGCCGGAAAGCGTGACCTGCCGCCGGAAGCTATTCTCCACGAGGCGGACGTCGAAGAAGAGGAAGCGGCGGTCGTCGCAACCGAGGGCTAGACTTTTTTCGGCTCTTCGGGTACAATCCTAACCATTATGACCAACGAAGAAAAAGACAAAAAGGAGTACGAGCTTGCACTGCTCGTAAAGAACGAAGCCGATGTGGCTGGCGTTGTTGCGCTTGTTGGCCAACATAACGGCGAGGGTCTTTCCGAACCGCGGGCAAAGCGCTTGGGGCTTGCGTACGAGATAAAAAAGCAGACCGAGGCGGTGTTTGCGAGCTTTACATTTATGGCCTACGGCGATGACGTCAAGGCTCTTGAAGGCGATCTGAACAATCATCAGGAAGTCATCCGCTTTATGGTCATCGCTTCGCCCGTGGCTTCCGATCAGTCGGCTTCTCCTGTTCTTCCGCCGGATCGGCGCGTCGCGTCGCGTCCGTCCCGTCCAATGATGTCCTCCGACTCTCGCGACGCGCGCCCGGCACCATCCCGCCCGCTCAGCAACGAGGCACTTGAGAAGAAAATCGAAGAGATTTTGCAGTAATTGTGCGGGTTTTAGAGTGGTTTTCATTTTAGACATTCTTTATGTGGTATGTGCTAGACTTATGGTAAATAAACTAAACACCATAAAAATATGGACCTCAATAAAGTCATTTTGGTAGGGCGGGTTACGGCGGATCCTCAGATTCGGACGACGCCGAGCGGACAATCGGTGACGACGATCGGCGTCGCTACCAACCGTGTCTGGACGGATAAGGCCGGTGCGAAACAGGAAGAGACCGAATTCCACAATGTGGTGATTTGGGGTCGTCAGGCGGAGGTCGCCGGGCAATATTTAACAAAAGGCGCGATGGTTCTCATCGAGGGTCGTTTGCAAACGCGGAGTTGGACGGACAAGCAGGGACAGCAGCGCAAGACGACGGAGGTTATGTGCGAGCGTATGCAGCTTGGTCCGCGTGCGGCGAATGCTGGCGGTGGTGCCCAGGGCGGAGGATTCAATAAGAGTGCCGCCGGTGCTTCGGCTACATCGGTTAGCCCGAGCGGCGCACCTTCGTTGGACGAAATCCCAACAATCAACTTGGAAGACGAGGACATCAAACCGGAGGATATTCCGTTTTAACCACCACTTGGCGTTGAAACATCTTCGAGGGCGTAATAGTATATAAATACGATATGACTCCCCAAGAAATTCAAGAAGTAAATAAATTGAGAGAGCTTTTCCCTCGCGAGATCAACGTAGGCGTCTCACGGTCCGAGGAGGGCATCTTTCTGGCGCACATAAACACCTTTAAGGGGATATTTACAGAAGGAAAAACATTTCTTGAATTGATGGAAATGGTAAATGATGCAATGCGAACCTATTTTGAAATTCCGGAGAAATATCTTTCGTATATGCCCAGCTACATACCCTCTATGGAACTCGCACAGTTTTTAGAAGAATTTCCCGCTACCCACAAAAAGGAAGATGTGAACTTACCGCTTTCAAGTCGTGAAGAAATACCATGTTAATCTCGCCGACACTTCCCATAAAGAGCTTTGTGAGATAGCAAAACATTTCGGTTTTGCTATCTTTGAAGGTGGACGACACACAAAAATAAAGACCGAGAACGGAGGATTTATTACGGAAATTCCCCGGCATAATCCGTTGAATAAATGGACAGCAAGGGGATTATCGAGGCAATGGTCGTTCATGGGGCTAATATCACCTTGGGCTAAACGTGGAGTCAGTCAGCCTTGATTTAAAACGGAACATCCTGTATCATCTGAACCATGGCAAAGAAGATTAAAACCATCATAAAACTCCAGCTTCCGGCTGGTGGCGCTAATCCTGCGCCTCCGGTGGGTACCGCGCTTGGTCCTCAGGGCATCAATATTCAGGAATTCTGCAAGCAGTTCAACGAGGCGACCAAGGATATGAAGGGCGATGTCGTCCCGGCGCAAATCACGATTTTTGAGGATCGCACGTTTTCCTTTGTCTTAAAAACTTCCCCGGCGTCATCTCTTTTAAAGAAAGCGGCTGGCATCGAAAAAGGCGCAGCTGATCCGTTGAAGAATAAAGTTGGGAAAGTGACGAAAGCCGACATCCGGGCGATCGCTCAAAAGAAGCTTGCGGATCTGAATACCGATGATTTGGACGCAGCGGAGAAGATCATTGCGGGAACGGCGAGGAATATGGG
>Ga0182030_10016203_pt1 | contig 14545 bp, 14 predicted proteins | sample 812S3MmetaG_FD_121299 | JGI IMG/M metagenome (GOLD analysis project Ga0182030, IMG submission 121299) | Permafrost microbial communities from Stordalen Mire, Sweden - 812S3M metaG (Illumina Assembly) | ecosystem: Environmental > Terrestrial > Soil > Wetlands > Permafrost | place: Sweden... | reverse complement strand
TAAGTTGCCACCAGACAGTGAAACGACCTCCGGGAAGTTCACGGAAGCCGTTTAGAATCAGAGAAGGTTTGGTTGCGGGGGCAAGATTTGAACTTGCGACCTTTGGGTTATGAGGGGAAAATCAGCCCCAAGGCCATACAACACCAACCAACTAAACCTAACAAAACAAAGGAAAATTAAATTTCCCAATTGGCCCAGGTTGGGTGCTTTTGGATGCACTTCACGGACAGAACACGGACATTTTTCTCATTCTCACGGTACTGCAAACGCCTAAAGCCTCTGCGCGATAGCCGAATAAACACTCGACACAAATACCTAATGATGATACAACATTAATACCTAACGAATGATCGGCACGATAGCCTAAATGGTGCACGGAACATGGCTTTACCGTCTGAGAAACTCGCGGAATCTCTAAAGCTTCTGCACCAGCTGCAGAACGCCAGCGGTGCCGCCGCCATCCGGGCGAAGGATCTGTCTCGCACTCACCGGGAGCGCCTGAAGGCCAATGGCTTCCTGCGGGAGGTAATGAAGGGGTGGTACGTTCCCAGCCGTCCGGACGAGCGAGAAGGGGAGAGCACCGCCTGGTACGCCTCGTTCTGGCCTTTCGTTGCGGCTTATCTCAATGTGCGCTTTGGCAAGAACTGGAGCCTCTCTCCGGAGCAGTCTCTATCTCTGCACGGTGGAAACTGGGCGGTTCCCCGGCAACTGCTGGTTCGTGCTCCCAGGGGAGGGAACAAGGTCGTGCCGCTCCCGCACGGCACGTCGTTCCTTGCCATGCGAGCAGCGTTGCCAGCTCGCGCTGACAGCGTCGAGAAAGATGGCTTGAGGATCTTCTCCCTGGAATCGGCGCTTGTCGAGTGCTCTCCGCAGTACTTCTCCAGCTACCCGACCGATGCGCGCACGGCGCTGTCAACGGTCCGTGATGTCTCAGGGCTGCTTGCGAAGCTGCTAGAGGGCGGCCACAGCCGGATCGCCGGCCGCTTGGCCGGTGCTTTCCGCAATGGCTGCCGCGACCGGTTGGCGGACGAGATCATCAAGACGATGTCGGCGGCCGGCTACGACATTAGAGAATCCGATCCATTCGATGACCGGCCGTCACTGGCGCTGCCATCACGCGAAGCTTCCGCTGCCGCGAATCGCATCAGGCTGCTATGGGACAAGATGCGCGACGCCATACCGCAGCGCTTTCCGGCCGCGCCTGGACTTCCGCGGCATATCAGTACGTACCTGAAAGGGGTGGATGAGGCCTACGCGGCCGATGCGTACCACTCTCTTTCGATGGAGGGATATCGCGTCTCGCTGGAGCTGATCGAGCGCGTGCGGAGCGGGAACTGGAATCCGGAGACTCATGCGCAGGACCGCGAACAGACCAATGCCATGGCGGCGCGCGGCTACTGGCAGTCTTTCCAGGTGGTCAGGAATAGCATCGGGCGCGCGATGGGCGGAGAGAATCCCGGCACGGTAGCCGAGGAGGATCATCGCGAGTGGTACCGGGAGATGTTCGCCCCAAGCGTTGCTGCCGGCATTCTGAAGCCTGCCGATCTCGCGGGCTATCGCAGCGGACAGGTATACATCCGGCAATCGATGCACGTTCCCCCGAGCCGTGATGCGGTGAGAGAGGCGATGCCGACCTTCTTTGATCTGCTGACTCATGAGAGCGACCCGGCGGTGCGCGTCGTACTCGGTCACTTCATCTTCGTCTACATCCATCCCTATATGGACGGCAATGGGCGCATGGCGAGATTCCTGATGAACCTGATGCTGGCCGCGAGCGGCTACCCGTGGGTGGTGATTCCCCTGGCCGAGCGCGAAACCTACATGGCGGCCCTCGAAAGAGCGAGCGTCGACGAGGATATTGTGCCGTTTGCGAATCTGCTTGCAAGTCTTGTAGTAAAACGCCTGGCGGGAGGCCCGCTTCCCGTCGTGCCGGAGAACTCAAGCTAGCTGGTCGGGGCGACGCTGCTGGGCCAGCTTGTTGCATAAACGCAGGCGGAGGTCGTGCTGAGCGAGCCCGCGGCGGATCGGCAGCAGTTGCGCCGTACGCTGATATGCCTGCCGGAAGATGCGCTGGCGGTTACAACGGGGCTAGGCGACCTTCTCGGCCCTTCCAGTCGGCTGTACTGTACGCAAGACAAATGCCCCCGACGGCGCGCATCAGGTGGCCCCGGTGCATCTGCAGTCGGTCTCCCGGTGCATCTGCGCCCCGCTCTCCCGCCTTGTCGGCATGGGCCCTGACTCAGAGCAGATCAAGATTCAGTGCATGGTGTTGCTTTCCCTCGTCACCTTCCCATGGCAAAACCAGGAGGCCTTGGTAGGCTGAGTCATCTGACCATATCCCGTCAGATGCCGTCATTGCGGCATCGCCGGGCGCGGCGCAGAGCGAGCGGCGGAGCAGGGAAGCAGTGGTAGTTCGCGCTCGATTGGCGGTCGAATCATCGGCTCTTTGTTTGGTCACTGTATTGCAGTAACGATGATCATGAAGAACGAAGAGTTGGAAGGAACCGAAGTCTTCTGGCATTTGTGGCCCTGCTATGACATGGTGCAGGACAAGTGGGTGCAAGTGGGCATGGAAGTTGAACTGGACGGCTCGCACTCCTCCGATCCCAATCACATCGCCCCAGGCTGCTGCCAGTGCCGCCAGCTCTCCTGCGAGCTAGAGAGGTTTGCTGCCAGCGTCGCGCGACGATCTTTGAGCGGCATGGAGAACCGGTTGTGCTGCACGGTGGATGTGCCCCGCACCGCAGTAGTAACCTCGCCACGCCTGGGGGAGCGATGGTATGTCCCCGTAACCATCACGTTGAAGAGCCGAGAAAGAGAGCGGCCCGAAGATGCCGACATGACGCGGGCGCTGGCACAGATCAAGCGGGCACTGCTTGAGAGAGGCTTCCTCGAGCGCTAGCGGGCCGTAACGCATCGGGGGCTATCCTGGTACCGTAGTGCGAGATCTGTTCGATGACGTTGCTGACGAACGCATCGTGTCCGCACTTGAAGTTGGACAGCTCAATGGGGACAAGGTTCTTATACGCAGAGGAATTCTTTAGACTGCACTGCAACTAGCTGCTTGGCCGAGCCGGTCTCGCATACTCGTGGGCCGGCAATGCGCATCGAATGCCTCGGCAACAGTTACTTTGCGGCCCCGCTACTTCTCAATGCCGACCGGGGTCAACCCGCTGACTGCTTGGTCCTTGCACCTGTCACCAGTGCATCGCTGCGGCAGACGGAGAAACTCTCTCCGCGCGGCTGAAGCTGCTCAATATTGCTGCGCGAGCGCGAGCAGTGGATGCAAACCGGGAGGTAGCGGCCGCCTTCGCACGTCTGCACCCAGCGCGTAACAAATCTGTGTGGAACTCCTAGCAGGGATTGCTCGCCTGGAACAGCCAGCGTGGACTTGCAATCCGGACATATCTCGCACACTGGAGGCATCGATCCCCACGCCTCCATATTTCCACATCGCCACCGGTAATAAGACTCGCTCATGGCGACCTCCAGCCGTACCACATGATTCTCGAAACAACTTTCAACTGTCGGCTCAAAGCGGGCGGCAAGGACTTCCCAGAGAACCGGGCTGACCAGGCCTTCTGAGTCGCAGAATCTACACGCCCCCGCTTACTCGTGGTTAGCCCGTTGACTTCGACGCTGAGGCACATGGGCAGAAGTTTTCGCCGATCTCGATCCCGATCTCATGCCGCTTCAGAGCGGTAAGGATTTGCAGGCGCAGCTGACTCTTCAGCCGATCGATGTTGCGGATACCAACCGCTGTACAGAAGCGCAAGGACAGGCTGAGAGAATCCTTGGACAGCCCGACCAGCAGAGCTTCAGGCGAGGGCGCCGGCAGAACGTCCGCGTGCTTTCTTGCCACCTCAAGCAGCAACTCAACCAACTGCTGCGGATCGCGACCCTGGACGGCTATGGCGAGACGGACCCTATCGTCATCAACCGTAGGGTTGCCTGACTGGCCCTCCAGGCTGCGCGATTCGAGAGAGAGCAATAACACCAATGGTGCGCGGAATTGCCTGACCAGTTTTTCCGGTTGCGCCAGAAGCTTCCGAGGCCGCATCTGCAGGTGGTCGCCCTCGACGAATCTCTGCGGCGTTAGCCCAAACTCAGCAGTGCTCACTTTTGTACCTCTTGCATCCTTCGCTTTCTCCCTGCGCTTCGCACTTCGGGCGCCACTCCCGCGCCATCTGTGGCTGCAAAACGTCTGGCAGCATCCCATTTACATCGAAGAGGCTCGCGGAGTTAGGTTGACTCCTTTGCTGCAGAAGCCAGCTCTACTCCGGTTCACGACAACCTCAAAGTGACGCCATGAACTCAGGTAATAGACATGCACGCGATCGCCCTCCACCAAGTACCCGATATTGAACACGTAGACCTCCCAATTGATCGGCTTATTCGGATTGCTCGACACGATTTCCATAGCCAACACTCTTTAGCGACAACCATCACTGCGGACACGTCCTGCCCACCTTTCGTGCAGGTGACGCATTGTCCAATCAATCGCTACCTGCGGACAACCCTGTATCGAGTCACACAAACGCACTATTTGGGGATGCCCAGCAACCTCTTTTGAGCCGATGAATACGTTTCTTACTGTCGAAAAGGGGGGGATGACTAGCTCTTAGCTGGAAGGTCGATGCGCTTCCCAGCCAAGAGGTCGAGTCGCGAGCACACAAAGCATGGTTTCGATGGATTGGCGGGTCGATGTTCCTCTAGACTTTTCGTGGTAGAATTCGCCCGGAGCTGGAGAGCAGGTAATTGCATTTCACCCAGCTCCAGAGTACGGCGCGGGGGCTTGCGAGATGCGAGCCGGGTTTTACCCCTTTGTATGCCTGGCAGCTCAACTCAGCCGAATCAACGGCCAAGTGCTGAAAAGAACATCCGCTTCGCCCACCTGACCACGAAGGTCGCCTTATGAGTGGCGTACCATTCCGGACGGCAAAGATTCTGAATCGCCGGCTTTTGGGGCTGGTCCTGATCGTGCTTATTGTGGGCTGCGGCTGGCAACGGGCACTGGCGGAAACAGCACTACCCGGAGATCAGCGGATTATCCATGAATCCTGGACATTCAAGGATGGCGCACCGGAAGGGGTCATGGCTTTCGGGCAGACGTCTGACGGCTACCTGTGGGTGGGTGCTCCATCCGGACTGTATCGGTTCAATGGTGTCAGCTTCGAGCTTTTCCGCTCCCCATTTGGCGATAAGCTCAGATCGACAGGTGTCTCCAAGCTATTTTCTCCTGCCACCGGCGGACTCTGGATCGGCTATTTTTTCGGAGGCTTCAGTTTTCTGAAGAACGGGAAAGTTACGAACTTCGCTGCGGAGTCAGGAGCTGTCTCGGCTTTTGCTCAGGACAGGAATGGCATCGTGTGGGCTGCTTCGGGCCGTGGCCTCTGGCGATTCGACGGCTCGTCATGGCAGCATGTTGGAAACGAGTGGAATGCTCCGCAGAAACCAATCGCGCAGATGGGGTTCGATCGAGAGGGCATACTCTGGGTTTTGACGGACTCCCGCGGCGAGGCTGCGAAGCAGATGTACTTTCTTCCGCCAGGCGACAGCAAGTTTCAAATAGCTGGAGATAATCTCGCGATTCAAGGCTTTACATGGGACGCTGACTACACTGTGTTGACGACTCATGAAAGAAGACCACAAGAGCCCGGTTCCGGGACTGAGTTGCAGAGCTCACTTCCTGCCTACCCGATCATAAGAAAAAACTCTAATCAGATGCTCGACCGTGCGAATAACGTATGGTTCATTCTTGAGGAGCCTTTTGTCTGGCGTCATCCTGCAGGCGAGCCGCTGGCTGAAATTGTCAGCAAGGCCTCGCGCAGCGATTCTGAGGTTTACAGCATGAATGCAGAACGTTCCGCGCGGTTTGTGGATCGCGAGGGCAGCGTCTGGATTGGAGCCGACATTAGCGTTCATCGGTTTTCATATAGTCCGCTGATTGAGCAGGAACTCCCCAAGGGGCCGAGGCCATTTTTTACGCTGGCACCTGACGATGGTGGGGTGGTGTGGATAAGCGCTGGAGATGGCAATGGATCATCCGCCCTTTATCGCGTCGCAGACGGAAAGGTTGAGGTTCAGAAAGCGCAGGGGGGAGCAGCGAACTTCACATACCGGGCAGCGGATAAGTCCCTGTGGCTTGGCGGCGAAGGGGGACTCTGGCATATGGTGAATGGCAGTTTCGCCAGAATTGAGCTCCCGCCAGAGATGGCTGGGATGGCGGTTGCCCTGACAGCTATCAGCCAGGACGGATCGGGCGGAATGTGGGTGTCCTTCGGCCCTGTTGGACTATATCGACTTAAAGACGGCGTTTGGACGAAAAATGGAGGACGTAGTGACCTGCCAACCTCAGGTGTGCTGACCGAGTTCACGGATACTCTGGGTCGGGTCTGGTTCGGCTGCCGGAAGGAACAGCTGGCGGTGCTTGACGGGGATCGGGAAACAACATTCGGTCCGAAGGATGGCCTTCAGGTGGGCAATGTCGAGGCTATCTATGGAAGGGGAGCGGAAATCTGGATCGGCGGCGAATCCGGTCTGCAGCAGTTCGATCACGGACGATTTCATGCCATTCACGCTGTGGATGAGGAATCGCTCCGCGGAATCTCCGGCATCGTGGAGACGGCCAGTGGGGACCTTTGGCTGAGTGGCCTGGGAGGAATTGTTCACCTCCGCCGGGCAGAAGTTCTGGAGGCGCTGAAAAACCCTGCCTATCAGGTCAGATGTGAACGTTTTGACAGGCGAACGGGACTCCCAGGGCTTCCATCACAGTATCGCTTTACGCCCACAGCTCACGAAGGCACGAATGGGCGCCTATGGTTCACCGTGAACAACGGTGTTGTGTGGCTCGACCCAACTCGAGCTTCCAACAAGATCCCGCCGCCTCCAGTGACGATTCAGTCTGTTTCTGCCGATGATAAGGGCTATGCACTGGAGCAGCCGCAGAGATTCCCGGCGCGTACCTCCAACATACAGATCAGTTATGCTGCCGTAAGTCTTTTGAATCCAGAGGCAATTCGCTTTCGCTACAGGCTGCGAGAAACCGACCAGGACTGGCACAACGCCGGAACGTCCACCTCTGTCAGTTATCGAAAACTGCCTCCCGGTTCGTACCACTTCGTAGTGAATGCCAGCGACACCAGCGGGGTATGGTCAGACAAAAGTGCCGTCGCGGAGTTCACCATCTTACCGGCCTACTACCAGACAGGATGGTTCCGCACGCTGTGTTTGGCCGCTTTCCTCGCATTGTTGTGGGCGGCCTATTTTGTGCGGGTCCGGCAGCTAAGCCGTCAGTTCGACCTGACGCTGGATGCGCGCGTCGGCGAGCGCACACGGATCGCCCGCGAGCTTCACGACACACTGCTGCAAAGCGCCCATGGTGTGCTGCTCCGCTTCCAAACCGTCTCCCAGCTGCTGCCTGAGCGTCCGGTGGAGGCGAAGGAGAAGCTGGACACCGTGATCGACCAGACCGCGGAGTTCATTACCGAAGCTCGGGATCAGGTGCAGGGATTGCGCACCTCTACGGTCCAAAGCAACGATCTCGCTCTTGCCATTAGCACCCTCGGAGAAGAGCTCGCGACCGACTCACCCACCCACCCATCTGCAGCATTCCGAGTGGCGGTGGAAGGGGAGGCGCGTAATCTGCATCCCATCCTTCGTGATGAGATCTACAAGATTGCTGCCGAGGCGCTTCGGAACGCTTTCCAGCACGCCCAAGCACGGCAGATCGAGGTTGAAATCCGTTATGACCATGCGCAATTCCGATTGCGCGTGCGGGATGATGGAAAGGGCATCGATCCGGCGGTTAGTTCGGGCCAGGGCCGTGAAGGACACTTTGGCTTGCACGGTATGCGGGAACGCGCCACACTGATCGGAGGGAAGTTGACGGTGTGGAGCGCCGTCAATACGGGTAGCGAAGTGGAATTACGCGTTCCTGGCAGCACCGCCTACGCGACCGAAAGAAGTTCCTGGTTCTCAAGAAAGTTCGCCCGGAAAACGAGGGCGTAAAGTAGGATATCGCTCATGGACGGCGACAGCTCGCGAATCCGGATTCTCGTGGTCGATGATCATCCAGTCGTACGCGAAGGGATTGCCGGCTTGGTTGGCGTGCAGTTGGACATGATCGTAGTAGCTGAAGCATCCAACGGTCGTGAAGCTATCCAACAGTTCCGGGCGCACCATCCGGACGTTACGCTGATGGATTTGCAGATGCCGGAGATGAATGGCCTTGACGCGCTCATTGCGATTCGCAATGAGTTTCACGATGCAAGGGTTATCGTGCTCACCACCTACACGGGTGATGTGCAAATTTTCCGCGCGCTCAAGGCCGGTGCGCATGCCTACCTGCTCAAGAATGCGATGCATAAGGAATTGCTGGAGACTATCCGAGCGGTGCATGCCGGCAAGAAGGCGCTTTCTGCGGAGGCCTCCTACCAACTGGCCGAGCATGCGACGGATGACTCCCTGACTCCAGCAGAAGTTGCCGTGTTGCGACTGATTGCTGCCGGGAATGCGAACAAGCAGATTGCGGACCAGCTCTCAATTACCGAGGAAACCGTTAAGAGTCGAGTCAAGTGCATCCTTTCCAAGTTGGGCGCCAACGATCGAACCCACGCCGCAATGATCGGCCTCAAGAGAGGAATCATCGAGCTGTAAATTTCAACGAGCCTGCCTCCTCACCGACAACGCATGTGAAAAGACTCGAAAGAGTGACGATCATGACCCTTCTTGGGGTTTCGATTTGCTCCCGCAATATCGGACTCTAAACGCCGAAAGGGTGCGCCAGTGCGACGCTTATATTCAACATTCGCTGGCGGTTGGCCTGGCCTAGGTTTGCTTCTCCTACGCCTGGTTGCCGGCTCGGCACTGGTTGTGCGCGCGGGCTTGACGCTGGCGGGCGGCGCGCCCATGACCAGCACCGTAACGGCCGTGTTTCTGGCGGGCTCCGGAATTCTCCTAATCCCCGGGCTTTGGACGCCCATCGCAGGAACCCTGGTCGCTATGATCGAGCTGTGGCAGCTTCGGGCGCTTGCTCAGGACTCTATGTTTTCCCTCTTGCTGGGGACCATTGGTGGCGCTCTCGCAATGTTAGGACCGGGTGTGTGGTCCATCGATGCTCGCCTGTTCGGCTGGAAGCGCGTGGAACCACCGCCGCGCCATAATTCTCCAAAGCCTGGTTAAGACACTCGCCCAACAACCAAATTTCTTGGCTCAAAAGAAGGTTGCTATCCGCCTCGCAAGAGTCTGCGATATACCACGAGTTGGGGTCGCCGCAAAAGCAGCTTGTTGAAACAATGCTCGCACAACCAGAGGCCGAGGGGGGAGAAGCCATGGCGCAAGCAACGTTTGCATTGACAAATCTAGGCCAACTAACAGAGGCAGGTCTTCCCACAGTGGGCGGGCTTGAAGACATGCCTCAGTATCTGGGATCAGAGCTCAGCGCTGAGTGCTGCTTCGAAGGAATCATCGGCAAAAGCCGGGCCATTCAGGAAGTGCTGAAGCAAGTCTCCATAGTCGCGCCTACGGCTTCCACCGTGCTGATTTACGGAGAGACAGGCACGGGAAAGGAGTTGATTGCACGCGCCATTCACAACCTCAGTTCCCGGCGCATGCGCACCTTCGTGCGCATGAACTGTGCCGCTATTCCCTCGGGACTGTTAGAGAGCGAACTGTTTGGTCACGAAAAGGGAGCCTTCACGGGCGCCCTGATGCAAAGAAAGGGCAGATTCGAACTCGCCGACGGGGGCTCGCTGTTTCTGGATGAGATCGGGGACATCAGTCTGGAACTGCAGCCGAAATTATTGCGGGTGGTGCAGGAGCGGGAATTCGAACGCCTGGGAAGCGCCAGGACCATAGGCGTCGACGTGCGGATGATTGCGGCAACACATCGCGATTTGCCGGCAATGGTCCGCAATAATCAGTTCCGGGAGGACCTTTTTTATAGGCTGAATGTCTTTCCAATCAGAGTCCCGTCGCTCCGCGACAGGCGCGAAGATATTCCGTTCCTAGTCCGCTCCTTTGTGGCGCGCCTCTCGCGCCGCATGCACAAAAGTATCCGGTCTATTCCGGAGGCGGCGATGAGCGCTTTGGAGAGCGCCGATTGGCCGGGCAACGTCCGGGAGTTGGAGAACTTCATTGAGCGCTGTGTGATCCTTACGGAATCCGACGAATTGAAGGTGCCAGTCGCAGAGATCAGGGGATTGCCGTGCCGGATTGCTGTTGCAGTTCCGGTGTCGTACCAGCAAGCCGAGCGGAAGGTAATCATCGATGCTTTGAAATGTACGAATGGAAGAGTGTCGGGCAAACGCGGAGCGGCGGAGCGCCTCGGGCTTAAGAGAACCACGCTCCTACACAAGATGAGCAAGTTGAATATTACACGCATGGATTATGCAGCTTGCCAACAGGTAGATTAGCCAACTCCAGAAGCGCCATTTCTTGGCTCGATAGGAGTCTTCGATCTCCCCGGATGAGTTTGTGATTCGCCCCGACTTGGGGTCGTCGGCAAAAACAGTCGGCAGGACAATAGTTTCGTTGCTAGAGCAGCGGGCTCGGCATCGGAGATTCCAAACAACAGGTGCTTTATGTCGGCCACTACTCATGACTTATACGAACTGGCAGCTGCTTACGCAAAAGCAAGAGCTGCACACGCGAGCAAACCATCTGAGTACTACGTTTGGATGGAAACTTCCTGCACTGCGCGCCTGCTGAAGACCAAACGGCTTTCGGGCCAGCATGTCAGGTTTCTAGAACGTTCCCCAGAGTACCCGATTCCCGTCAGTGCGTCAGAGCTAGATTCCTCAGCGAGAGGCTACGTGGAAATCAGACACTCGGATTCAACCGTGTTAGTTGGCTATTCACCAAACACCAGCATCTGGTACTTTGGCGAAAAGCTCAGAAAGCAGATACGGAAACTGTGGCCTACCTATTGCATTTCTGAAGAGAAGTAAGATGCAGGCCGGTAATGCTGCTTCCTCCTCCTGGCCTCCTCCATGCCCCCTCAAGGAAGCGCCCAAAAGACGATGGAGAGCTTTTAAGACATTATCCACTTCAGGCTAGCAAGTAGAGCACAAGGTGTTGAACCCAAAAGAACGCTGGCAATGGTCGCTAGTGCCTAGCTGGTCGCTGGAGGCGTACGACAATGCACATGATTGGTGAGTCCTTAAGTCCAGCGTCGATTTCGGCATTCGCAGCCGTCGGTGGTTCACTTGTCGGTGCGTTGGGCTCAAGTGTAAGCACCTGGATTACACAGCAACACCAGAATCGACGAGAGCTTCTGGCGAAGAAGATCTTTCACCGTGAGCAGTTGTATTCAGACTTTATCAGCCAAACGGCGCAAGCCACGGCGCATGCGATGCAGAACACATTTCAGGATCCCAGCAAGCTCATAGCTAGTTACGCACTGCTCAGTCGGATTCGTTTGAGTTCTTCCGTGCATGTCGTCGAAAGCGCAGAGCGCGTCATAAACACCATTCTCGACACCTATTCGCAGCCCAACCTCACTCCAGAGGAGTTTCAGGCGTGGGCCGGCAAGCGAAACGACCCACTACGCGAGTTTGGCAACATTTGTCGTCGTGAGCTGGAATCCTTGGCGAATGGGTTGTAACGCTCGATGTTCGCGCACGCGGATGGTAGCCGCTTTGCTGACCGCTCAGTTCAGAGACCTGGTGCTCCACCTATGTACGGCGTAAAAACACAGTCCGATCACTGCAAGGCCCGCCAAGAACGTTCCCGCCCTAGAAGCATAGATAGCCGCGCGGTTCAGGTCATGGCTGAGAAGATAGCCGAGTCCCGCGTACGCGACTGAATAGAGGGTCGCGCCAGCAGTTTCAAGCGTCAGAAAACGGAGGCGGCTGGTGCGGGATGCTCCAGCCATGGGAGGCACTACGGCGTCGAGTCCTGGGACAAACTTGCAAAGCAGGAGCAGCGGTGGCCCATACCGAGCAAAGGTCTCCTTCGCTCTGCGATCATGGATGTCAGGGTTTCGCGTAAGACTGTGAATGAAGTGCAAGGCCTTGTCCCCATGCCGCCGTCCCGCCTCGTACCAAGCCCAGTCGGCCAGCACACAGGCAAGAATGGCTAGAAACAGCGTCGGCGCGACATTCAAATTCCTGTTCCTCGCGAGCGCGCCGGCGGCCAGTAGAAACAGAGGTCCTGGTATGGGGAAGCCGATCTGGTGCGCAAACAAAGCTGCGAACAGGACTGAGTAGCCATGCTTCAAGATGAATTGACCGATCGCGTTCATGAGTTCATATCGCCTTGACGAACGCTACGGCAAATCAACAGCAGCGCCCTCTGCAGCACAAATCCGATGAGTAAGGCCGCCCACAGCAAGGCTCCAAGACACAAGGAAAACCATCCGGCGACCAGCGGGTTGGACGCCTCGCCCGATCGGCAGGTACCTCCGCTGCGTGGTTCCATTCGGTGCTCGTTTGCTCCGCCCGCCAACACTGCGGCCGGAGTTGTGCTCCAAGAACTGCTGACCAAGTGCATCGTTATGCGCCTCCAATTTTCATGCCTGTCTGCCGGAGCGACAGTTCTCGCAGCCGCAGCGGGTCTTTCAAATCGAATTCAGTTGTGCTCAGAAGCTCCCGAGAGTCAGCCGGAATCTTGCTCGCCCGGCCTCGTCAAAGCTCAACTGAAGACCGGTTGCGCCGACCTGAGTGGGGAAGAACACCCCGACTGAAGTGCTTTGATGTGTAGCCCAGGCTTGCGAGCCCATGTCGAACCTGCCGGCCTCGTACCAAACCGCGAAGCCGGGATGCGCGGAGACATGAGAGATTGGCCGCCCGTAAAAGAGGAGCCCAGAGCCAGCTGTGGCGAGAGAGTTTGCATGAAACTCCTGGTAGCGAAATGCCGCCATATCGACTTGGTCTCCAGCCGTGAACTGGTCAAAGTAGCCGAGCTTTCGGCCGAAACTCGTGGCTGCGTGATTCATCGCAAACACGGTAATTCTGCCGCTGATCGGCTGGAAGGTACTGAAGTCGTTCTGGAAGAACGGGTATTGCTGGTTCTGCCGGACGACGTATCCGGCAGAGCCCTCAGACCTGGTCCCGCGGGTTGGCAAGCCGCCGGAATCCTGGGTGTTGACGATCCAGCGAGCCTCCGGGATTGTGAATCGTCCGCTTGGCGAGGCCACACCATCGACGACCACCGTGCGGCTGAAGGAGTCATGGCCAGCCTGCGCGCCGAGCCGAAGCTGCGCAAACCGCCACGTGCCAGCGCCGAAGTAAATCGCTCCGCCGAATCGGTCCCGCGTGTCACTCTGCCGAGCCGAACCCGCGTAGCTGTTGAAATGTGTCCTCGCGACGATGACCTGAGGAGCAACGAAGAACTGGCTGCCCCCGAACGGCTTGAAGACTTCGCCCTGGAATCCCGGGTCATAGCCGAGGTTATACGTGGCGAGCAGGCGTGCCTTGTAAGCGTCCTTCGGGACCGTGATCGTCGATAGCTTCAGTCCGAACCGGGTTGGTTCGCCGGCAGAAACGGCATACAGAGCTGAGACGCGAACGAGCACCTGGTCATTCGGCCGCTCAGCGAACCTGACCTTGTAGCCGCCTTCCCCGGCTTCCCCCTGCTGCCATTCGTACGATGCGCCGGGAACCGTCGTGGCGGCAACCATTCCTGAAAGGTCCTTTTCAAGCTCATGCTCCGGCACAACTTTGTTTGCAAACTTGTGCTCGAGTTCAGCCTGTGCATTCTTCTGGAATGATGCGCTCGGGCTGGAGACTGCGAGCACCCGGCCACGCCGCTCGGAAGGATGCATCCGTTCGCGGCGCTTCGCGAGATACGCATCCCACTCTTCAGGTGATAGCTCGAAGGGTGCCAGGTCGGCGGCATGTGCCTGTGCGGCCCGGTAGCCTGCCTCGATGATCGCTTTCCATTGCGCATAGTCAGCCGCAGAGAAATGTGAAGTATCCACCGAAATGACAAGGTCTGCCTTTGCCAGGGAGCGCTCCTCGTTCTTCGCGATCGCTAGCGAGATGGTTTGCCGCAGTACACTCGAAAGCGATTTGAACTGCTCCGGTCTAGGCTTGGGCGTTTCAAGAGCAATCGCAATTACGGTGTGCGCTCCCATCTTGCGGACCGCGTCAACAGGGATGTTCTCAAGAACGCCTCCATCCACGAGCACCATCCGGTCGAGTTTTACGGGTGTGAATACCCCCGGCAAAGACATGGTCGCGCGCATGGCAACGGGCAGCGAGCCCTTGTCGAGCACCACCGCATCACCGCTGACAAGGTCCGTGGCCACACAGCGAAATGGCGTAGGCAGTTCGTCGAAATCGGAAACGCCCGAGTAAGCCAATGTCAGGTGGCTTAGCAGCAAGGAGAGCGCTTCTCCGGAGTTGAGCCCCGAGGGCAGAGAGAAGCCTTTGCCGAATCTCAGCGTCATCTTGCCGAAGGTTCTGCTCCATTTCTGTTTGTCCACGACTGGTTGGTCGGCAAATGGCGTGCTGGGGTTGAGCAGGGCATTCCAGTCCGCCTGCTCAGCCACGGCCGTGACTTGCGCTGAGTCCATGCCGGAGGCATACAGGCCGCCAACGAG
>Ga0182030_10016202_pt1 | contig 14545 bp, 14 predicted proteins | sample 812S3MmetaG_FD_121299 | JGI IMG/M metagenome (GOLD analysis project Ga0182030, IMG submission 121299) | Permafrost microbial communities from Stordalen Mire, Sweden - 812S3M metaG (Illumina Assembly) | ecosystem: Environmental > Terrestrial > Soil > Wetlands > Permafrost | place: Sweden... | reverse complement strand
TTATTGCCACATTGGCAAATCTGCCAAAAGTCCAGGCTTCGATACAATTGCTTGTCTGACATATACATTGTGGAGAAGGTGTTGCTGGATGATACCTTTCAAGTGCTCCTTTCTTGAATCTTCTGCTTGTGTGCGAACTAGGTGATCTAGGGAATTTGTCCAAGGCTTCCTTTAAGAGACTCGGCTTGTGAGCTGCCTGAGATTGAAACGGGGCCAATCTTCGGAACTCGCGTTTCAGATCTGTTATTTCCTGAGTCTTCAAACGTTAGCAAACATCTCCTGACATCCCAAAGTTTAGAAGGTTATTACCAACGAATTGAGCTGTGTATGTGTTACAGCGCTTTCGGATTGATGTTTTTGCTGCTGGTCGTAGATATCTTCTCGAAGAGATTCAACACTTGAGACAATGAGACTCTCGGAGGATTCGAAACTAGATTTGAAAAACCTAGAACTATTTTCGAGGGTCATTGATAAGTTTTGGACTTCTTCTTTGAAAGTTTGAGTAATGCGAAGTGTAGAGCGATCGACTTTATCCAACCCTTCTTTGATGTTCTCAGCAGAATCGTGGAGTTTATGCAGATGGCAGAGGTTGATCTGACCTATCCATATATTTAGTAATGCTTTCTGCCTTTCAATTTCATGCAATGCACTAAGGATCCTGGCCTCTCTCTTAATTGTGAGTATTTTCTTCCACATCTTCTGCCCAGTACTATCACTCACTCCCTCCAACATTTCTTCGAGTACACTTTGCAACGTTCGAGCTTGAGCTGTGCAGTCTATAAGTGCTGCTTCTACCCAAGAAACTTTCGATTTCGTTGATGGCAGAGAAACTGGGAAAGCTATTCGTATCGCATCTAATTGTTTTATAGATTCTGCCAGGGTGATAAGTTGCTGTATCTGATCAAGCCACCTTCTGACTTTCTCTGGCGCGTCTTGGAGCTTTGAGCAGAGATCGGATCCGAATAGAAGAAGTCGTGTGCTAACATCTGCACATTGTATTCCTGCTGCCACGACTCCCAACAGGGCAATCGCTTCCGCCATGTTCGATTGAGTATGACCAAATGACCCTGTTAGAAATGCTGATTGATATTCTTGACGATATATTTACCAGTTTGAAGGCTGAAAAACAGGATTTGGAATAAGAAAAAGATATTATTTCGGTGCTAGTCCTTTGTGCAAGGCTATTCTATTGCTCAGCCTTAATCTGCCTTGCTGCCTAAAACCCTCAGAGCAGCTAGCCTTATGACTCAATTAACAGGGCAAAAAGCATTGGCTCGACCGAGCCCTGTGCTACGTCAGATGCTAAGTTTGGCGTTGTGAGAACGAAAATGTCGGTAACAAATTGATTAGGTGCGCTGTGACTGTGGTCGTTGGCGTTGACCGAGCTTCTATTTCCCACGTAGGGTTACGATCATGAAATCAATGCCACCAGTTTGCGAGTTAGAGATTTAATGGTAAGAGACATAAGAGTCTGCGTTCGTAGTAGTACCCTGCTTGGAAGAAACTCAGTGTCTAAAGCTTTGCCAGTCTAGTCATTCTGCCCAAAAATATTATTGCGTAGCAGATTTTGTAGCCAGACAAATAATAAATCCGTGTTCATACGGAAGAGGGCATCCAGGATAAACCGACGATTGAAAACAGGGCGAACTAGCGAGGTTGGAAAGGCTGTGATAGTGCATTGCGAGACCAATGAAAAAGTCGAGTAAACTGCGGCACATATCATCTAACTTGGCAACTCACTGGATATTCCGCAACAAAGAGCAGTGTAAACCCATATGAAAGAGCCAATCGCCGCGAAACAAAAAGCATTATGTAATAAGAAGGGTGACATTCTTCTTAATTTACTTTGATAGAAAGGGTCTACAATCGGCTTCCGCAGGAGCCCTTGTAAAGAGGAGCAGAACAGTTTCTCCAGGAAACTCGGGCAGGAATCTAGAGCCGTAGCCATGACAGGGTTTTTACAAACGCATGCCAGTTTTGTGATACTGCCGGTTGAAGGACCAAGATGTGAGGCTGCGGGGACTGGGTATCGAGTCGCCTAACTTTTTAAGCTCTAGGCTACCTGAAGCAAAGCCACTCCTTAATCCCTATTATTTAGCCACACTCATCATAGTACCAAAGGCTGAACCCAACAATTCACCCTGGAACATTGCTTCGAGTTAAAGTTCTTAGAAGGAGCATCTAACTAAATAGTCACCTTACGCTGGTCAAGGATCAATTTGTGTCTAAGAATAAGTGAAGTGAAATTCCGGTCACACCCATGGAAACATCAATAGAATAGCAAATTTCAAGAAATCTTGATATGGTAATAAAGCATCGCCATTGCACTCCATTTCCCTACCGATCTTGTGTATAATGACTACCACACTCACAGCTCTCTTAATCTAACGTAGCAACTCCTAGGCTCGTGCGTTAACTTCACTTGCCCTTCAAACCCAGCCAGCTCCTCTGGAATTCCTTCGAAGCTAAAGGCCAGAACCAGAAGTGCAACCATGATGCGCATCTCCAAATAAGCCAGCTTTTTACCCCAACATCCTCTTATTCCCAAGCCAAAGATATGAAGGGGCCCCGCTTGAGGATTGAAATCCCCCGTATCTTCACTAATCCAGCGCTCAGGATCAAAGACTCCAAGGGTGTTAGGGGGCCAGCTACCCGTCCTGCCATTATTCTTCTGGCTACTTGAGCTACGTTTCTCTTCACTCACGGGCAATGGAGGTTTGAGGTACCCTGCACCACCGAACGTGAAGTAGACTTCCGTGCCTCTTGGTATGAAATGGCTGAGAATTTGGGTGTCGACAACGGCTGTGCGCGTAGCACCGACAGCGATGAGAGAGACACGTACACACTCTTCGATAAATGCGTCGAGATAAGGGATTCGTGCTTGGGTAATTTCGTCGCATGAGGGGCCTTGCGAGGATGGAAAGGCTGCCAGAAGCGCTACTCGTAGCTTATGCTGGCACGCTGGATATTTTGTCAAGTATTTTACTATCCAAGCAAGGGTTGCCGAAGAGGCCTCGTGGCCCTATTCGTTGATGCTTTAGCTTCGGAGGCCTTTTGCGGAACCACATACTAGGGGAACTTACGGCTTGTAGGAACCCAAAAAGCTCGTCGCGTATTACCGCCTCTGAGAGATGATCGCCAATCTTCTCGGCTCTCTGATCATCTCGATGGAGGAAGTAGTCAAGAGCCGAAAGTCTGATCTGCTTCTCCGATTTTTGAAAGCGCTGCCTGGATAGCTGAAGCATATCATCGATTGCCTTGTCTTTTGTGGCGTATGCTCCACGCAGTAGAGGGAAGCATTTCAATATACGATGGTGAAGTTGGGGAATGGGTGAAGATACGATACTCTCGATTGCTTGAATCATCAAATTAATGGCGGAGAAAATACCCGGGAGTTGAGCTTCTGGAAATTTGACATAACTCTCCTTAAGGTTGAGGTCTATCGATGATTGATGCTCGGATAGATATGTGGATTGAGTAGTGGTTCCGCCGGGATTTTCTCCAATCGCTATACGAAATTATTATGGGCTTCGGGTTAAGGTCAGGAGGGCAGAAATCAGGTTCTAAACGTGATTGTCACGGAGCATTTGGTAGGTATATGTGATTCCATGACAGGATGAGACTTACCGATTGCCCATATGGCATCAAATACTGCATTCTTGATATCAGGTTGAGTGGTGAATGGCCGACCGTCTACATTTCAAGATCCAGAAGTTAGTCTATTTCAGAACAAAATTGGGCTGGGGAGATGAGTTTGGGTTTAAAGTATATCGAACTCTCCAAATCAAGGTGCATAACTCCAAGAAGGGGCATACCGGACAGACGTGCTTTCAATCGCCAGAGCTTCAACAGTTCCTGTGCGGCTTCATAGACACGTCTGGCTCCAACATCTCGGAGAAATGCCGGCGACATTGCATCACTAATGAACCTTCTCTGTGCTTTGAATTGCTCATTCGTAGGAAGCACTATATGATGATACGGTACCTGTGGCGTGAAGATGTCTTTGAAAAATTGGCCTCTGTCAAACTCATTGGTCCTACGCAGTAAAATGTCTTCGGTCTCGCGGGGATCAGCAAGAACCACAATGGGTCGGTTAAAGGGTTTCAACCAGACTTGGATTATCGGTGACTGTAACTGCTGGATTTGATCGCAGAGAAAATCGAATGGGTTTCGAGTGACGGCAATGTTTTTCAGAAGTTCTGGGAGGTCTCCCAAAAGCCGATTTCGGGAGACTTTGTTGTAGGGAATGTCGCCCGGGATAGGCTTTGGCAACAAATACCAATAGACGCCGATCGAGATGACAGCCGCACACAGAATCAGCATCGCGAGGGAAGCCATGTTGTGTATGGAAAGCTATTATGTGAAATTTAGAATGTATCGACAGAGATGATTTCCTTTGTTTCGTCAATAAATTTTGGATCTCCGGGGTGTGAAGAATCCGAGTGCGAAATGCAGGAGCGATTCTTCCGTTCCTCGAGTTTTGTGGCCAACAAACGTGATCTGCGCGTAAGGACGTATTGGATAGTCAGCACTACGCGTAAGACTTGATGGATAATTCCTATAAAGCCTATCACGTTTCGTGGGATGTAAGCACAGCTACGGTCTTGTAAGCAGCATCACATTTGATTGGGCCGCTCGTAACATTCAAGGCTAAGAGATTGAGGCAATGTGGGAAAAGAGGCATGGATATTTTGTGATGTATCTACTAAATAACATACATCAAGGCATGCAATCAACAAATAGAACGCGTCTCTACCCGTTTTCCCTTTAATAAGATCTTCGATATCCCAATCGTCCTCCTTCATGTAAGGCAAGAAGAGCTCGATAGTAAACTTCTCTTCGCCCCAAGACAGACTGCCGATCTTTTAGTTCGGTCGAATTAACATTCCATTCACTGCACTACCACCTGCCCACTGAACCACTACTTGGAAGTCAGGGTTGAACACTCTCATTCCTCCTGGACCAAGTCCAGTAATCATAGCCCAAGTACCACGACCTCCATCATCGGCATCAACTGCTTGTACTTGCCCAACCGCTGGAGGTGATTTTTTCGCCGTGATTCTCAGACGCGAGAAGCAGTTGTCTTTGAGGCTGCGAATTGCTTTTCATGATGATCAGTAGAAAGTCGAACAAAATCCCACGGTTCATATTTACCAGAGAGCTCAATATTTTAAGCAGCAATATATTTCTCGTATAACTTGATAGCTCGTATAACTTGATGGCTCGTATAACTTGATGGCTTTTTGATATACCTCTGGAAACTTGCCTTTGAACTCCAACGAAAAAGCCGTATCGGTTTCTCCATATCATCGAGCTAGACCTGGAATGCTTCTCAGTGTTCGCCTCCCTCTTTGAACTCAGGCGTCTGTTCCCAGAGAGGAAGGAGAACCGTACCCTCTCTGGGGGGGTGAATATTGCAATGCTGGTGTTGCAGCTGACGGAGGATGCGGGGGTAGGTAGGATTTTAAGAGCTTCCGAATGCCGTCTGTTGCGACTTGCCTAATCTGTTGCTTGTTGGCTTTCAAGGAAGCATGCGTGACGGGCACTTGGCTTGCGGTTGACGGTTTCGTTGCTCCTTACAGGCTCTGCAAAGTTGACGAGAAGGGAAAGCCATCTCGAATTGGTGACTTTATACTTCATATATCAAATGATTGAAAGAGCTGTGGTTAATTGAAAGGTTCATTAAAGCCTGTGGATATGGACATCATTAAGGATGAACTAGCAGAAAGGAGGTTTCAGAAGGAAGCGCTTCTTGCATGAAAGAACAAAGGCTTGATATCAGGCAATAATACACTAATAAAAAGTATAGAAATAATATCACAACCAACCTCTTCAGATGAATGAATTTTTGAAACATCAGTTTCCCTAGGGGCATTCCAGAAACAGCATAGATTCAGGGCTCCTTTCGCAAAATCCAGGCCCGTGAAAGAGGACTCCCATCTTGCTGCAGTCAGCAAAAATTCCAATGAATACAACCAATCCAATTGAATTTTAGAAATGGGGAAGTGTTCAATAACAAGACAGGTGCAAGGATGCGGGGTTCCCTGCCCCTGAATGGTGGGGTACATAACCGAGACCTCGGGTATGTCTCCTGAAAACGAACATAATGTGACGCAAAGATCACCAAATTACCAACACGCTTTCACCCAACACATTGATCAAGGGTTCTGAAATACAAGTATTTAACCCTTTAAACAACTACCTCCCCAAATCTCAATCTCAGACCTCGCAATGGCCACCCAGCCGATCACCGGCCGCGGGCTCCTCCTCGTCACCTCTTCCATTTCCAGTCCCCTCCTCTCCGAAGAAGCGTACATAAAATGGTACGAAGAAGACCATATTGCCGAAATCATGCAAACATCCTCCATCTACTCAGCTCTTCGCTACAAGTCCATCGACCCCTCAGCCCCTAAACCATATCTCGTGACTTACCCCATGGAAGATATTGCATTTACGCAGAGTGAGGAGTTTAAAGCAATTAAAGTGCACAGTGAGCTGTTGCCTAATGGGGGCCCGATTTATGATTTGGCGGATTTGGAGGTTAGGTACTATGGGTTAGTGCAGGTTTTTGAGCCGTCGGGAAAGGTGGAGAAGGGTGAGTTTTTGTTTTTGTTTTGTGCGCTGAGGGTGGACGTTGATGCTTGGTAGGAAGCTTGAAGATGATTATTACGGCTGGCATTGAGCCGGGTGATGAGACGAGTGAGCAGGAATTTGATGACTGGTATAGAAAAGAAGTCATTCCCCCCTCCCACTCTCAAATCTAATCAACTAACACAAATCAAGCATCTCATTGACGTCTCCAAAGTCACCGGCTTCCTCCGCTCGACACGATTCAAGCTCCTCTACCACCGCACCAACGCCCAATCACGAGCGTTGAAGGGACTCCCGCCTACAGACGCAGATCTTACAGCTAAGGAACCGCCAACTTATCTCGCTATTCATGAATTTGAGGTCGAACGGCCAGATGGTGAAGCGTTGAAGAAAACTGCTGAGACGGAGTGGGCAAAGAAGATACTGGGTGGTGCCAAGACGATGGAGGTTGGGATGTGGGGGTTGAAAGGGAGGTTTGGGGATGGGAAATTTTTCTGAGAAGGAAATATGAGCTTGGGTTAGGGTGTGGAAACCCAAATTATTGTTGAACAAGATGGGAACAAATATATAGCCACGCCATGTGTTACACAATAGCAACCGATACATGATACAATCCTTGACGCAGCATTGAGAGACTTGGAAACAGTGCGAGAAAGACGACTTCATACGTTGAAGAAAATCTTATAAAAGAGCTCTGAAAATAGAGAATGCTAAGATTACTCAGTAAGTTAAATTGACCGTAATAGTCTCCTTATCGGTAAACGCCTCTAACGCCGCTCTTCCACACTCTCTCCCCAATCCACTTTGCTTGGTGCTACCAAAAGGGACATCCACGAACATCTGACTGGTGCAATTAATATATTAACCCCCCCCATGCCACTTATTAACGCACTGGCAACTCGCAACGCACGATTGATATCTTGAGTAAAGACGCTGGCGATGAGTCCGTACCCGATGTTGTTAGAGAGAGCGATGATCTCAGAATCGGTTGTGAAGGTATTGGCTATCGCAACGGGCCCAGAGATCTCTTTGTGCATTATTTTGGCGATGGGGAAGACTTTCTAGAAGGTTGTTGGCTCGATGTAGAACCCCTGGCTGTATTAACGGAGGAGTACCATGAGATGTAATAGCAAATATTTACCATTTCCCCGATCCCCTTTCCTCCTAATGTTAACGCCCCTTGGTCTTGCTAGCCTTGCTGGCCTCTTTCAATGAAGCCCGAGACGCGCGTAAACTGACCTTCATGGACGAGTGGAACTATAGTGGTATCCTCTTCATCAGGATCGTCGAGCTGAGCTGCCAGTCGCAGGCGCCGGTCCGGCTTTTAGCCCAACAGTACCCAATGATCCATTCCACTCCACAATGCCAGTCCAGGCTGTGTAATACCTGAAAGTCTTACACGACTGTGCTATTTCTCATTTGTTGAAAGTGGAAATTTGTGCGTCAAGGGTGATGCGCGTCATTCCCGCCAGTTCAACATCGTAGCTTCCATCAGAGCGGCGAATTTGAGCATTATGTCTCGTCGAACGCTTGGTTTGAAAGCGCGCCATAGTAAGAAGGCTTTTTCAGCGGTAGCAACGGCGAAATTGACGTCTTTTACTTCAGCTAAGGCGACATCGTCTGACGTGGTGGGGGATTCCTTTTTCTGGATTGAAGGGGGAGAGTCTAGAAGTGTTAGATAATTGAAACAATAAATGGGGTGGGAAGAGCACTTCTTCTAGTTGTTTGATTTAAAGTAACTGTTACAGATTAAGATTTTCTAGGGCGCATTGGATTTGCTGAAGTTGAAAGCCATGGCAAGTGTTAGGCACGTGACAGTCACCGATTGACGGGAATTTAATCCCATGATGATGATGGCCAAGGAGAGATAAAATATTATAGATGAGTATGGAAACAACTACAACATTAAAGTTACTGGTTGGTGTGAGTACCGATAGTGGGTTGGGTTATTTGACACTGAGATAGAAATCGTTATCCGTGACCCCCACCCGCCCAGCTGCGGGCCACATCACCATGACTAGAGTTGCCCATACTTCACAGAACAGCACCGATACCTCTCCCTAGCTCAAGTGCTACTTGCCGGCTCAAAAAGCGGCTCCAGATCGCCCCAGGTTTTGGCAATGGGAAGAGTAAACATCGCCGCGGCAGTGTGAGGAATAAGACAATTTAAGCCCCAGCCATCTTGTTCTGGGAATGTCCAGGTCATAACTCACAGAATACCCGAGTTGAGGAATTATAGATGCGCCAAACTCCCAGAAGTATCGAAACTTGCTAGTAATAGAAAGGCAGTATCAATTAACTGAAGGAGCAGCGGGGTCGACGAGAAGCCTTAACAACGATGTACATATTGGCCCTAATATAACAGTGGAACGTCGGAATGGGAGACCGGGTGAATGGGAACGCCACTGCACACGGCTTTCGCTTCTCACGCTGCACGCCGCTCTTTTGCAGAACAAATATTTCTCATCATGTGATCTGGATCCAGGTATCTGGTTATGGAAGCAACAACTCGAGAGGTGGATTAACGGACTCCTCCGGTGAACTTGAGGTGAAGCATTCGCATCCAGTACTCCAAGGACCAGTAAATGTGACACGAACTCGGTCAAAAGGAGACCTTAGCTTAATTCGTGGAGGTCCGTCCAATCTCTCATGGAGGTCGTCCAATGCGATCAAATCAGGTCCCAAGTAGTCAAAATAGAGGCCTTGAATACTGATAGTGTCGAATTTCAAATGAAGATATGTTCCCATGAATGGCTCATACTGTTCGAGGGCAATCATGCGAGATTCACTGCTCGTCCTGAATATAGCAGGCGTGAGTTGATGAGGAGGTTTTGCTGGGCGTCGTATGCCTTGGATAGTAAGAGATGAACTGTAACTAGAGGCATGTACATACTGGGAAAGTTGCATCCTTCTCGCACAATCCGGGGCTCTATCGTGAGCTCCCAGATCCTGAGGCGAAGTTCAGTTGGGAGAGCCGGGAAAAGGGGAAAGCTGTCGAGGTCTGCCATATTTTGATGTTATGGGACGAACAATTCCTTAGAGTCAGATATATATAATGGCATGCATGCATGGAACAGATAAAAGGAAGGAGGATTTCGAGGTTCGTCTGATGTTTTAGCGAGTGATGTCAGCCCAAAGTGGGATCTTGATAAGGAGTTGCTTTTTGATAAACAAGTCATGAAACAACGGAGTTCGGATACGGATACGGACCACCACGTAGGGAGAGGCGATTCGCACAAGGAGGTGAGCCAGCACGTGATCAGAACAAGCGAGTCATGATCCCTGCAACAATTTTCTTGAACTTGAAATTTTCTTCTGCATCTTCAATCAAGAACCTCACAAAATCAACACCATGGCAAAACGAAAGCGTCCAACAAATGGTGAATCTACCATTTCTCCACAAGCAACTTCCAGCAAGAAGGTCAAAGCGGCTTCGCCTCCACCTCCACCTCCACCTCCCGAAAATTCCAAGGCTCCCATCACAATTCAGATTGTAGCGGGGTCCTACGATCGAGTTCTCCACGGCGTCACAGTCACCATTCCACCTACCCGCGAAGTGCAATTCGCAGATACCTTCCTCTTCAATGCCCATACCTCTGCAATCCGATGTCTGGCGCTCTCCCCTCCTTCTGCGCCCGTCCCAAACCAAACTCAAAAAATTATCCTCGCATCCGGCAGCACCGACGAACGAATCAACCTCTATCACCTCTCCGCACATGCCCCCTCCAAAATCACCGTTCCTGCCATCCCATCCCTCACATCCAAAGCCGTCGTCGAAAACCCACAAAACCGAGAGTTGGGCAGTTTGTTACATCATAGCAGTTCGATTACAGGCTTGTATTTTCCAAATAGAGGGAAGCTGCTGAGTTCGGCGGAGGATAGTACGATCGCCGTTACGAGGACGAGAGACTGGAGTCTACTGTCGACTATCAAGGCGCCGATTCCGAAACAAGTTGGTAGGCCGAGTGGGGATACAGCGCCATTGGGTGGTGCGCCCAGTGGGGTCAATGACTTTGCGGTGCATCCAAGTATGAAGCTCATGATATCTGTGGGGAAAGGAGAGAAGTGTATGCGTCTGTGGAATCTGGTTACAGGAAAGAAGGCTGGAGTGTTAAATTTTGAGAGGGGGATTTTGGGAGAGGTGGGCGAGGGAAGATTTAGTAGTGGGGAGGGGAGAAAGGTTGCTTGGGGAAATACTGAGGAAGGTGGAGAGGAATTTTGTGTGGGATTTGAAAGAGGCGTACTAGTATTTGGAATGGATAGTAAGGCGAGGTGTAAGGTTGTACCGGAACCGAGAAGCAAGATACATCAATTATGTTATGTGCAGGTGGATGAGGACATACAGATCCTGGCACTCTCGGCAGAAGATGGAAGAATCTTATTTTATTCTACACGACCAACGGATCTAGCGACACCTACAGCAGTAGAAGGAAAGGACACCCCATTGCCTTCCGCAAAATTGATTGCGCAACTAGGAGGAAAGGAAGCGGGGCTCACAGGGCGAATCAAAGATTTCACGACACTAAGAGTCGAGGGATCAGATGATTTTTTTATCGTGGCAGGAAGCAGTGATGGAGCACTCAGATTATGGAAACTATCCACTACAGATATCGCCCATGCCAAAGAGAAGCCAAAGCAAGTCAGAACACTACTTGGAACATATGAAACGAACAACCGAATTACCTGCTTGAAAGCATTCGTCATGCTCCCAAAGATCGATAGCTCGGAAAGTGAAGAGCTGGAGGATTTCGAAGGGTTTGACGAAGATGGAGAAGGCGTGGACTCGGAAAGCAGTTCAGATAGCGAATAAGATACCCTTAATCTTTGTCCCACTTTTTAATGTTATCTCTCAGATCTTGAGCATTACTTTTCATACATCTCCAATCGGCCACGAGTAGTCCTCGAGTTCGGGTGGGTTCCCTAGGACTAGCAGGGATTCGGAATTTAATACTGAATTTGGCGTGATTTCGGGAGCCTGCAGATGTTACCAAGGACACAATGTTTCGAATGTGTCATGATATTTTAGAATTCGGTTTATGCATGAACCGAGACAGTGGATTTGATAACGCTGCCCAGAAAACAAGATTTCAAATGACCATCAAAATGGGTTGTTTTGCGCAACTAAGTGCATTACAGAACTATATGTGCACTGCTCAATGTTCCAACCCCGCTTCAAGGGCCTGTAGTTCAACCTGAAGAGGGCAGTCCGACTAACATGTTAGTCTTGCAAGTGCTTTAAGAAGGAGCTCTTCAATGGAGAACCCGAATACGGTTAGCATCTTAATTCCAGTCCATGTTTTGGCCTTATGGATATGTTACTTATCCGCCATGTTCGGATTGTGGCGTACCTCGGTTACGAGGAATGGCAGATTAAGAATCCGTTTCAACCCATCAGTGCCGCAATACTTACCAGATACCAATGCATCCACTACTCGTCATTTGGCCTATTCAAGGAAATACCGTTTCGCATTTTCGCAAACCTAAGGTTATCGTTGAGCAGGCACGCTAGAGCAACCTTCCCAAAAGGCGCATCAATATGAAAATGTGGCCTGCCTTTATCTCCTAACAACGCGATGATATGGAACAACTAAGAATAAACGTGGAGCTTGAATTGGTTCTAGATTCTTTATTTTCATTAGCCTGGGGATATCTCGACGCACAGAATTTAGACTTAGAAAGGGATGTCGGTACCTAAGAAAATGATAAGACGGGACCCATTGATCGAAATCAACTAGTCAATGGTATCGGTTCCAAGATTTGCATTTGAACGTTTAATTGAGGGCTGTCTTGAAAGATTGGCGGTGATAAACCGGTTTGGATCTGAACCAAGTATATCTGGTTTTAAACTGAGGCTTCACAATCCATACTGTGTCCAGTTGTCCGAATTTATTTTTCTACAATCCCATCATTCAATATCGTCGAAATTATAAATTCAACTCTCATCTATCGATCGTTACGTCTTCAAAACCGATCCTCCACCTTGACTCTTGTCTCCTCGAGCGAGGGCCTGCCAGTCTTGACCTCTCTACGCAGGAAGTACAAAATCGAAAAATGTCTCAAACTTCGACGCAGAACACTCCAGTCAGTGGGTCAACACCTTTCGGCATCGCGGAGGTTCTCAATGATATCGATATCGACTTCGAGGGTCAGCCTCTTCAGGATCTCTTGCAAAACGTCGTGGAAAGCTGCAGTAAAGCCGATTTGACAAACAAGCAACGACAGGTACTTGAAGCCCATAAGATAGAACCTATCTTTCAGGTTCAAGATTTCACTAAATACTCGGAAAACGAAGTTCTTCTCTCCTACGCCAAGGTTTTTGATAATTTGTTCTTCGGTGGAGCTATCACGCAAATATCCGATATCAGGTTCATCAACAACGCTAAGCAATCTGGCAAACCTGCTAATCCTTACCTGACAACTGCTGGGGAGACTTCCTTGGTAAAACGACTGAATGAGCATGGTAGATTCTTTCGAGGATCCGTGATCTGTATTTACAAGGCAACAGGAATGCCGGGCCCTTCTGCTTTGCTTCAGTATCTCGAGACCTTGCTCCATGAGATGTGTCATGCCTATCTGGGAACTCAAGGACTTCGTTCAGAGCTTCTCGCTGATAACATCGAGCTTTGTGGGCCTCGAGGCCATGGTTATATATTTTTAGACTTGTTACATGCCGTGTTGCTCGCAACTTCAAATCCCGATATGTTGAAAATTCCGGTCTGTACGGCCGATGTTCCTTTATTGTTAGCTCATGAGGTAAATCACTATGGGCTATCAATTCCCAAACCCGAGAGGTGGGGTCTGAAGAAAAGCAATATTCGCCGCGTCTGGATCGAGGCTGGTCAGCCTAAATACAGATTTGCGATTGTCGTCAGCCCTCTATGCACATCGCGAGTGTTTTTAGATATAGCCCTGAGTCGCCTTGCTCGTGAAGGAAAGGTCATATGGCGGTCTCACGAAATGGAAAACGACTTTCAAGACCCCATTGAACCAGAAGTCAGCGTCCTTACGAAGTCTCTTGGCTCAATGAATTTCAAATCAAATGCGGCCGAGAACAGCGGTGATGAAAGTAGGGGGCAACGATCTATCATTGAAAATATCGAGGAACAGCAGTATGAGAAGTGGTGTCAAAAACTTGCGTTGGCCATCAATAAAAACTTAACGAAACAGGGGGAATACGTATATACTCAGGATTAATTTTGCCTTTTGCTGGTTCTATTTTAATCTGTAAACATAAGTAACTACTGTTTTAACCTAAACTAAGAATAAGTATATTTAAATCGAGGGTGAGTATACTAAAGTAGAGCCCAAGTAAGCCTACCTTACCATCAGATGCTGTATTTGAACTACCATAGATTTCCTAAATCTATAGTAGATCTACTGTAGATTTTTAAAAACTACTACAAAATATATATATTATAATAATTTACAATAATATATAATAAGATATAATAAAATATAATAAAATATAAAATATAAAAATATATAATATAAATAAATAAATATATATTGATAAATAATATATATCTCCTCTAATGTATATGAGTCAGTAGAGCGAAAAGTAGGACTTTTAAGTGATATGATTGGTCCAAAAACTTTTTAAACCAATAATATCGCTTAAAAATCCTACTTTTTTGCTCTATTGACTCATATATATTAAAGAGAATAATATATAAAAATATAAAGTTTTTATTGAATTTATTATTATAAATAAAAAATTTATATAAAAAGAGTTTTTTTTGGTTTTAGAAATATTATTTAATATATTTTATATAAACCTTTTTAAATTTATTATATATAAATATATATATAAATATGGACTTTTTTAAATTTAGTATTAAAAAAAGTCTTTTAAAATAAAAGTTTTTGTTGTTCTAGAAATATTATATAATATATATATAAAAAGATATAGACTTTTTTAATTTTATTACTAAAAATAGTTTTTTAAAATATAATT
>Ga0182030_10016201_pt1 | contig 14546 bp, 10 predicted proteins | sample 812S3MmetaG_FD_121299 | JGI IMG/M metagenome (GOLD analysis project Ga0182030, IMG submission 121299) | Permafrost microbial communities from Stordalen Mire, Sweden - 812S3M metaG (Illumina Assembly) | ecosystem: Environmental > Terrestrial > Soil > Wetlands > Permafrost | place: Sweden... | reverse complement strand
CGTCATGTGATCGATCTTTCCGTCGAGCAGGCGGCGCGCGGCCATCAGGTCGGCCTGTTCTTCGATTCCGGCGGCGACTGCGAGCGGGTGCGGGCGGCGATTGCGCGCATACCGGAAGCGCGGCGGCTCGGCGTCGCGATGGCGCCGATCCCTCGCAATCCGTACTGGACCGACATTGCCGCCCTCAGCGCCTTCCGCCGTTTTCTCTCTGAGACGCAGCCCGACGTCGTGCACGGGCACGGCTCGAAAGGCGGGCTCTTTGCGCGCCTCAGCGGCGGACGGCCGATCCGCGCCTATACGCCGCACGGCGGCAGCTTCAACTATGCGCCGGGCGCCGCAGCCCACCGGCTTTACATGCTGGTCGAGCGCGCGCTGGCGCCGCGCACCGATCTGTTTCTGTTCGAAAGCGATCACATCCGACGGAAGTGCGAGGCTCACGTCGGCGCGCGCGGCCGGCTTCACCGCGTCGTCGTCAACGGTCTGAGCCCCGCCGAGTTCGCGCCCGCCGCGCCGGCCGCTGACGCGACCGACATTCTCTATGTCGGCGAATTGCGCGCCGCCAAGGGCGTCGACACGCTCCTCGACGCGCTCGCGATCATCGCGCTTGAGACCGGCGCGGCGCCGAGCGCCACGCTCGTCGGCTCCGGCCCCGACCGCGAGGCGCTGATCGCCCAGGCCGCCAGACTCGGGCTTCAGGCTCATGTGCGCTTTCCCGGTCCGCTGCCGGTCGCCCAGGCTTTCGCGCGCGGTCGCATCATGGTGGCGCCGTCGCGTGCGGAATCCATGCCCTATATCGTGCTGGAGACGGTCGCGGCGCAGGTTCCGCTGCTGACGACCGCGGTCGGCGGCGTCCCCGAGATCTTCGGCCCATTCGCCGACCGGTTGGGGCCGCCCGGCGATCCCGCCGATCTCGCCGGCCGCATCCTGACCGAGCTTCGCCGCCCGCCCGCCGAGCGCGCCGCCCGCGCCAGCGAACTGGCGGCCTATGTGAGAAACCGTTTCTCGCTCGATAACATGGCCGAGACCGTGCTCTCGGCCTATCGCGAGGCGCTCGCCCTGCGCAGCGTTCCAAGGCGACGCCGCGCCGGCGCCGCCGCCGATCTCGTCAACGAGGCCTGACATGTCGCTGTTTTCGGCCGGTCGAGCACATGACGTTGCGCTGGAGCCCGAAGCGCAGGCGTCCTCCCCCGCGCCGCCCGGCAATTCCCGCGTGCTATTGGTCGCCGCCGCGGAGGCGCTCGATTTTGCCATCGTCGCCGCCATCGGCCTTGCGCTCTATCACATACACGTCGTGCAGCAGATCGGATCGCAACCGATCTACTATCTGTTGTCGTTCGGCGTGGCGCTGATTTGCACCATCGCGTTTTATCTGCTGCAGAGCTACAGCGTTCCCGCGTTGCGGCGGCCGATCAATCAGCTGTTCCGCATGAGCGGCGCCTGGACGGTCGTGTTCGCCGCGCTCATCGCACTCGTGTTCTTCGCGAGGCTCGATTATGTGATCTCGCGCTTCTGGCTCGGCGCCTGGTATCTGATCGGCTTCAACGCGCTGGCGATCTCGCGCTGCGCGCTGGCGTTCGGCGTCGACCGGCTCGCCGCCTCGGGCCGGTTTCAGAAGCGCGTGGTGGTGGTCGGCGGCGGCGATCTCGCGCGCGATCTCCTGCGCGATCTCGCCAAGGCCGATCCCGCCGAGGTCAATCTGCTCGGCGTGTTCGACGACCGCGGCGACGCGCGTTCGCCCTCGTCGGTGGAAGGCGTCGCCAAGCTCGGCACGGTCGACGATCTCGTCGAATTCGCGCGCCAGACGCGCATCGATCTGGCCGTGTTCGCGCTGCCGATCACGGCCGAGCAGCGCATTCTGGAGATGCTGCGCAAGCTCTGGGTGCTGCCGATAGACGTGCGTCTGGCCGCGCACGCCAACCGCATCCGCTTCCGTCCGCGCTCCTATTCCTACCTCGGCGCGACGCCGATGCTGGACGTATTCGACAAACCGCTCGGCGACCGCGACGTGCTGGTCAAGATGGCGATGGACAAGGTGATCGGCGCGGCGGCGCTGATTGCGCTGTCGCCGGTGTTGGCGCTGACGGCGCTGGCGATCCGGCTCGACTCCAAGGGGCCGATCCTGTTCAAGCAGAAGCGCTACGGCTTCAACAACGAACTGGTCGAGGTGTTGAAGTTCCGCTCGATGTATGTCGACCAGCTCGACCAGGCGGCGTCCCGGCTCGTCACCCGCGACGATCCCCGCGTGACCCGCGTCGGACGTTTCATCCGCAAGACTTCGATTGACGAACTGCCGCAACTGTTCAACGTCGTGTTCAAGGGCGACCTGTCGTTGGTCGGTCCGCGCCCGCATGCGCTCAACGCCAAAGCGGCCGACCGCAAATACGACGAGGCGGTGGACGGCTATTTCGCGCGCCACCGCGTCAAGCCCGGCATCACCGGCTGGGCGCAGATCCACGGCTGGCGCGGCGAGACCGACACGCAGGAAAAGATCCAGGCGCGCGTCGATCACGACCTGCACTATATCGAGAACTGGTCGGTGTGGCTCGACCTCTACATTCTTGCAATGACGCCGATCTCGCTCATCAAGACGAAGAACGCGTATTGATGGGTCGGGGCGGCGCTGGTGGTTAGATCTGACGCTCGGCGCCTGTCTGGACTGTCACAGAAGGGCGGTGAGGGGACCATCCCGCCACCCACCCCTCGCCCTGAGGCGCGGAGCGAAGCGGAGCCTCGAAGGGCGCTCCAGCCAAAGTCGTCGTCGCCGCCACCCGACCCGCGCCACGAGGAACAAAGTTTGCCCGAACTCGCAGGGCGGCTTGTCGGCAAGAGTTGACTGCACGAGCGGTCGTTCTCACCGAGCGTCCTTCGAGGCTCCGCTTCGCTCCGCGCCTCAGGACGAGGGCGGCTTACGGCTCCGGCCGCTCGATGGTTGATTGTTTGTTGTTTGCTCGCCTACTCCGCCGGCGCGGCGCGAAGCGCGGGCGCTGAAGCCCTGGCGTTGAGCGCGTCGTAGAACGCGAGATGCCGCTCCGCCGCCTCGCGCCAGATCGAATCGAGCGCGACGCCGAAGGCCGTCTCACGCCGCGCCGCAACTGAAACCAGCGCCTCGGCAAAGGCCTCGGGCGAAGCGTCCGCCGCCAGCAACGCCGTCGCCTCGCCCTCGATCTTGGCCTTCAACTTGGGTTGCGCGTCGAACTCGTCCGTCCGTTCGGGCCGCGTCGTCACCAGGGGAATCGCGAGCTGGCTCACCGCCTGGAAGCTGCCGCGCCTGAGGCTCACGCCGTCGGAATAGGGCAGCAGGAACGCGTCGGACGCCGCGAGCGTCGCCATCAACTCGCCCTCGTCGTCGATGCGACCGCGGAAGTCGAGCCAGCCGCTCAGCCCCAGCTCCTCGGCGAGTGCGAGAAAGTTAGCCCGGTCGTGCGGCTTGTCTGAGAGGAAGTCGCCGCAGATGAGAAGTCGCGCCTTGACGCCGCGCTGGTGTAGCGCCGCGGTCGTGCGCAGCAGCAGATCCGGCCGCTTGCTCGCATAGAGCACGCCGAAATAGCCGACGATCAACTCCGCGCGCGATGCGCCCTCGCCTTGCGCCTTGGCGCGCTCGCGCGCGACCCGCTCGGGATCGATGAACGCGGGCATGATGTTGGGGCCGATGGGGATCACCGGCGCCGCGGCTTTTTTCGCGGGGCCGACCCAGGGCGTCGAGAGAAAGGCCTCGCGCTGGCGCGGCGAGACGAACACGAAGCCGTCGCTGGCGACGAAATCGGGGATCATCGACAGATAGCGCAGCCAGTTGAGCGAGGTCCATTCGTGCAACGTGATCGCGATGCGGCCCTTGCGCGTGAGGAGCCGCGCCGCGAACAGCGCGAAACCCGGCACGAGGCTGTTGCCCCACCCCTCGATGGGCAATTGCATATGAACCGTCGCGCCCGTCCGCAGCGCGCGCACGATTGTCCCGACGAAGGCGAACGGCCGCTCCGGCTCGATGATCTCGATGCGCGCGAGGCCCGGCCGCGCGACGTTCACGGCGTCGCAGAGCCGGCGCGCGTAATCCATAATGGCGCAAGTCACCGGCTTGGCGGAGCCGAACATGACGGTCTGTGGCGAGACATCTGACACGATCGACTCCCCAGGATGTTTCAGGCGACCGCGTCGCGTCGCGCGCGCAGCCGGCCCAGGAGGAATTCGCGCGCGCCGGCGAAATTGCAGGCGAGCAGGATGGCGACGTAAAGCGAGCCGCCGAGGCTGACCCCGGCGAGCGCGCCGAGCCACGGCGAGCCAAGCGCGTTGAGCGGCCGCACCACCGCCACCATCGCCGCCACCGCTCCGGCGAGCACGGCGAGATCGTAAAGCGCAGGCCGCACCGCCTTGCGCCGGAACGCCATCGCCGCGGCGGCGACGCCTCCGACGCCGAGGCTGATCGAATAGGCGTGCGCCAGTCCTTCGACGCTGGAGCCGAAGTCGCCGAAGAGCAGCAGCGCCGCGTCGGTCGCCAGCGCGAGCGCGGCGGCGGCGGTCACCGGCCAGGTGCGCTGCGCGAGTTGGAAGACGGGATGAACCGCAATGACGATGCCGCCGTAGCAGAGCAGTCCCGGGGCCAGCGCGAGGCTCAGCCTTGCGAAGTCGCCGCGATAGGCCGCCGGCACGATGAGCCGCTCGAAGGTCGGCCCCAGCGCGAAATAGCCGGCGGCTACGGGCAGGAAGGCGGCGAGCGACAGAACCGCGTTGAGCGCGATCTGCGCCTCCGCCGCGGCGCGACCCTGCTCGCGGTCGCGCCGCAGCGCGTACTGGAACAGGAAGATCTCGGGCAGCGCATAGAGCGCCTGGAACAGGCGTTGGCTCAGGTCGAAGGCGAGCGCGAACTCGCCGGTCTCGGCGGCGCCGAGCCGGGACAGCGCGACCTGACGGTTGATAAGCGAGATCAGCGCATAAATCACGAACGAGGCGACCAGCGGCTTGGCGTAGAAGAAGAAGCGCCGGACGTCCTCGGCTCGCGCGGCCATCAACGTCGCGCCGGGAACGCGCAACGCCGGCCCGAGCGCGATCGCCGCCGCCAGATTGGCGACGGCCAGCGCCGCCACCGTGGTCGCCGCATCGCGCCTGAGCCATGCGACCCCCGCCGCCGCAACGAAGCAGAAAAGCTGGCGCAGCGCGAAGATCAGCGCGAACGGGCGCGACAGGTCGCGTGCGCGAAACTGCGCGGCGGAATAATCGATGCGGCTGATCGCCACCGTGTAGAGCGGCGTGAGGAACACCAGCAGCGGCCCGAGTCCGAAATCGAGCCGCAACGCATAGGCGATCCCGGCGGCGGCGAAGAGGGTGAGCGTGATGCCGAGGTTCATCGCCTCCAGGCTCGCCGCGAAGCTGGACTGCTGCTGCTTGTCGCCAGCGAACCGGATGGTCGAGAGCCGGAGCCAGTCGAAGACGGCGCCCGACAGCGTGAGCCCGGCCAGCGCGACGGTCGCGTAACGGCCGAATTCCGCCGGGCCGAGGATCGCGCTGAGCAGCACGCCGAGCACGAAGTTCCCGGCAGAGTTGATGAGGAAGGCGGCGGCGATCAACATGCGACAAGGCGTAGCTTATCGCCTGTTAAGGCGGGCTTTAAGGCGCCAGCCGCGCGCGCCTGTTTGAGGAATTGTTAACCATAGTCTCCGTAGACGTTGAGGGCCGCCACGCGGCGTTACCGGAGGTCGGACCCCATGCGCACAGGCGAGCCGCTCCGGCGCGGCGTGCTGTGGACCTGGATGGCGGTGAGCGGCTTCGTCGCCGTCGAGCCTTCGCCGTTCGAGGTCATGTTTCCTGTGGCGCTGCTGGCCTTCGCCGACGGCGGCATGCTGTTCGACCGCGCGCTCGCGCCGCTGGTGGCGACCCTGATCGTCTGGTCGTCGAGCGGCTTCCTCACGCTGATCCCCTGGGTGCAGGAGCAGGAGAGCGTGAACTTCATCCTCATCACGCTCTACATCTGCCTCGCGACCATCCTGTTCGCGGCTATTGTCGCGCGCGACGCGCTGGCGCGCATGGCGACGATCCGCAGCGGCTATGTCGCAGCGGGCGTGATCTCCGCGCTGCTAGGCGTCGCCGGCTATTTCGACATCGCGGGAACCGGCGACTATTTCACGCTCTACGACCACTCGCGCGCGATGGGTTTCTTCAAGGACCCCAACGTGTTCGCGCCGTTCCTGGTCCCGCCCATCGTATGGCTGCTGCAGGACATATTTCTCAAGCGCGGCCGCATGGCGACGATCCTGCCGTGCCTCGCCATCATGATTACCGGCCTGCTGCTCAGCTTCTCGCGCGGCGCGATCATCGACTGCGCGTTCTCGCTGGTTCTGCTGCTCGGCCTCATGTTCCTGACTGCGGAGACCGCCCGGCAGAGGGCGCGCACGCTGATGCTGGCGGCGCTCGTGGCGGGAATGGTGGTCGTCATCCTGGCGGTCGTGCTCGCGATTCCCGATGTGCGGGAATTGGCGACGGAGCGCGCGACGCTGGCGGAGGACTACGATTCCGGGCCGCAGGGCCGCTTCGGCAATCAGGTGCGCTCGATACCGCTCCTGCTGGTGCGGCCGTTCGGTTTCGGTCCGCTGCGCTTCGGCCACATCTTTCCGCAGGACCCGCACGAGGTGTTCATCAGCGCCTTCGCCTCGTTCGGCTGGTCGGGCGGGATCGCGTTCCTGATGTTTGCGGCGATCACGATCTATTTCGGCTGGCGCGTCTGCTTCCGCCGCTCGGCGGTGCAGGCCGAGTGCATCGGGCTGTGGGCCGGCCTGTTCCCGCAGATCCTGCAGGGCGTGCAGATCGACACCAGCCACTGGCGCCACGTCTTCGTGCTGTGCGGCTGCCTCTATGGCCTCGTGGCGGCGGAGCGGCGCTTGTCGGCGCGGGCGGCCGTAGCGGTCCCAGCCGGCGCCGGGTTGTCGACCACGAGCTGAAGCTCGCCGGGAGCGAGCCGCGGGCGGCGGCGGAAATAGGCGGCGAGCTGGCTCGGCCAGTCGCGCGCCATGAAGCGACGCTCGACCTCGACATAATAGACGAGGCCCGCCGCGACCGCGACGGCGCCGGAGACGACGAACAGCGCGAAAACGCCGACTACCGGCATATGCGGGAGCGCCTTGGCCGCCGCGACGAAGATCGAATGCACGATCTGCAGGTGCAACAGATAGATCGAATAGCAGGCGCCGCCGATCAGGCTGATCCAGGGCGCGGCGCAGAAGGCGCGCCAGCCCGAACGTTCGTCGAAGGTCGAGGCGAAGACGGCGGCGAGGCCGACATAGGCCCCGGCGAGGCGCGCGGCTTCGGCGACGAGACCGTTGCGCTCGCCCGGCGCCGTGAAGGCGACGAAGACGGCGAGGCCGCCCCAGCCGAGCGCCGTGGCGAAGCCGTCCGGCATGCGGGCGAGCCGGCCGGCGAGGGGTTCGCGGAAATGCGCCATCGCGACGCCGATCCAGAAATAGTTGAAGTAGTTCAAAAGCGAATATTCGACATGCAGCGGCCCGAGCGCCGTCAGCTTCAAAAGCGCGAGATTGACGCCGGAGGCGCCTACCAGCAGCGACAGCGCGAGGCGCTCGCTCGTCGCCGGCAGCGCCCGCCATGCCGCGAACATGAGCGGCGCCAAGATGTAGAACTGCACCTCGACCTCCAGCGACCAGCCCGGCGGGAACAGGCGCGGGAACGAGCCCCAGATCAGATCGTGCAGATAGAACACGGCGCCGAAGTAGCTGAGCGTCAATAACTGCGGCGCGGCGTCGAAACGATGCGTGCCTTCGGGGGTGAAATGGCCGAGGCCGACGACGGCCAGCGTCGCCGTCAGCAGGATGATGTAGGGCGGCTCGATGCGCAGGATGCGGCGGCCAAAGTAGCTTTTCAGGAACGCGCCGCTCAATGGACTGGCGTTGGATTTGATCGCCTGGCTCGCCAGCACGAAGCCGCTGATGGCGAAGAACAGCATCACGCCGCAGGGCGCGACTTGCAGGAACGCGCCCGCGCGCGAGCCGGTGAGCCACGGCTGCGACTGCGGGAAGAAGCGTTCGGCGCGCTCCAGCGCATGGCCGAAGATCACGAAGGCGATGGCGAAAAAGCGCAGGCCGTCGATCTCGGCGCGATAGACGCCCTGCGAGACGTTGCGACGGAAACGATGGGGAAACGACGACAGCCAGCCGCCCGTCGCCGCGGCGGTTTCCGGATTACGCATCTCACGCTCGCGACCCGCCCGCTCGGGGGCAGCACGGAGCGTAAGCCTCAAGCGTTAGACGCCCGTTAAGGCGCGCGCGCCGGTCGCCGTCGCTATCTTGATCGCCGTCGGTTCTGCGCCCCACTCCGCCGCATAGGCCGCGGGCGTGAGGCAAGTCACGCGCGTCCCCGGCAAGGCGAAGCGCAAGCCGTCCTGCGTCGGCTCGGCCGGTGCGTCGAGGAAGGCGGTGAGAAAGCCGCGCGCCGCCTCGGGCTCGGGATGGGCGAAAGCGAGTTCCGCGACGCCGGTCGCGCCGTTGGGATGAACCTGCGCCGCCGCGTCCCAGAAGTTTTGCGGGAATTTCTGCTGGCAGACGAAGAAGCCCATTGCCGGGAGCGCCGGGCTGCGGGCGAAGGCGAGCGAGAAGGCGACCTCGACCTCGCGGCCCTGCCGTACGCCCTTGCGGGCGAAGTCGAAGCGCGGGAAGTCGCCGAGGTTTTGCGCGGCGAAGGCGCGCCGGTCGGCCTCCGCGTCGGCCGAGCGCAGGACAATCATCGCGAGCCCCTCGCGGCGGGCGAGGAAACCGCTGAGGAAGCCGGCGAAGAGGAACACGGGGTCTTCAGGCGCCGGCGCCCGGAAATTCTCGCCGAGCCCGATCAGTTCGAGAAAGACGCCGTCGAACTGCACGATATGGTTTTCCGTGCCCCAGGGGTGGCGATTGCGAGGGGACACCTGGAAGCCGAGGCTGCGGTAGCGCTCCGCCGCGGCGCCGAGGTCGCGATGGGCGATGACGAGGTGATCGAGAGCGCGGGGCATGGGGTTATGCTATACCAGCCGCCGAGCGCCCGGACGAGGATCTCGTACGAACATCGCCCTCCAGCACAAGCGCGCGACCCGCGGCGCCGAAGGCTTAGCCCGCTGGCGTTTCACCGTGGCCGACGTCGAGGCGATGGTGCAAGCCGGCATCCTCGACGAGGACGAGCGCGTCGAACTGATCCGGGGAGAGCTGGTTCCGATGTCGCCGAAGGGAAGCCGGCACGAGGTGCTGAAGGTCGCGCTGCTTCGCCGCTGGCTGAAGCTTTGTCCCGAAGACGTGCAGATAGCGCCGGAAACGACGTTCCGGCTTTCCGCCGACACCTATCTGGAGCCGGATTTTGGAGCCCATTTTGAGAGCAGCAGTTCGGCGAACTCATTCCAGCGGGATCGAGCCCTCGGCGTTCTTTATTCGCGTCGCGGCGAACGACGCCCGGCGCCGACGAACTTCCTCCAAAAACTCGGGATGCGCCTCCCCTTCGTCAACTTCGCTCGCGGCAAGCAGCAACAGATAGTCGGCTTCCGGTAGGACAGCGAGGCGTTCTCCTGCAGGCGACACGATGATCTGAGCCCCCAACGCATCGAGTTCGCGCGCCGCTTCGGGCGCATAGACGATAGTCCGGCCGCCGCTCACGCCGTCTGCTTGAGCTTCACCACATTGTGCAGCGTCTCGTCGGCGTTCTCGAAGAACCGGCGTACGCCGCGCGCGGCCTGACGGATGCGCTGCTCGTTCTCGACTAGCGCGAGGCGCACGTATTCGTCGCCGTGCTCGCCGAACCCGATGCCCGGCGCCACCGCGACATCCGCCTTTTCGATCAAGAGCTTGGAGAACTCTAGCGAGCCAAGATGGCGGAATTTCTCCGGCACCGGCGTCCACGCGAACATCGAGGCGCGCGGCGCGACGATGGGCCAGCCGGCGGCGGCGAAACTCTCCACCATCACATCGCGGCGGCGCTTGTAGGTCGCGCGCATCTCGTCGATGCACTCCGTCGGCCCGTTGAGCGCGGCCGCTGCGGCGACCTGGATCGGCGTATAGGCGCCGTAGTCGAGATAGGACTTCACGCGAGCCAGCGCCGCGAGCAGCCGCTCGTTGCCCACCGCAAAGCCCATTCGCCAGCCCGCCATCGAGAAGGTCTTCGACATGGAGGTGAACTCCACCGCCACGTCGAAGGCGCCCGGCGCCTGGAGGATGGAGGGCGGCGGGTTGTCGTCGAAATAGACCTCGCTATAGGCGAGATCGGACAGCACGTAGATCTCGTGCTTTTTCGCGAAGACCACGAGATCCTTGTAGAAGTCGAGGTCCGCCACCATCGCCGTCGGGTTCGACGGGTAGCAGGTCACGACGGCGATCGGCTTGGGGATCGAATGCTGGATCGCCCGTTCCAGGGCGACGAAATAGGCCTCGTTCGGCTCGGCGGGCACCGAGCGCACGACGCCGCCCGCCATCAGGAAGCCGAAGGCGTGGATGGGATAGGAGGGATTGGGCGCCAGCACGACGTCGCCGGGGGCGGTGATCGCCTGCGCCATGTTGGCGAAGCCCTCCTTCGACCCCAGGGTCGCGACGACCTGCGTCTCGGGGTTGAGCTTCACGCCGAAGCGCCGCGCGTAATAGCCGGCCTGGGCGCGGCGCAGGCCGGGAATGCCTTTGGAGGCGGAATAGCGGTCGGTGCGCGGCTTGCCGACGGTCTCGACGAGCTTGTCGATGACGTGCTTGGGCGCCGGCAGGTCCGGGTTGCCCATGCCGAGATCGACGATGTCGGCCCCGCCGGCGCGGGCCTTGGCCTTGAGCTTGTTGACCTGCTCGAAGACGTAAGGCGGCAGCCGCCGCGTGGAGTGGAAGTCCGACATCGCCCGCTTTCCTTTAAAGTTGCCCGCTGATCTCGCGCCTGGGCTCGACTCGGGCGACGAATCTATATCGCCCGGACGCGTTTTAGTGCGGGGCAAGGCAAAGGGGAACCCACGGCCCGCGTAAAATTCACGGGTTGCGCTTCGGCTTGGCGGCCGGCTTGTCGCTCGCGCCCGCCCCGCGCTGGCGGCGCGAGGCGCTTTCGAGTTCGGCGTCCATCGCCTTCAGCTCCGCCGCCGACTTGACCTTGGAGCGCGGTTCGTCGGGCGTCGCGAAGGCGGGAATCGACTCCGGCGCCTTGACGGGCCGGCTCGCCTTCACGAAATCGGGCGGATCGGCAGGCGGCGAAACCAGACCCGCCGCCTTGCCGAGGGTGTCGAACAGCGTGTCTTGCGCGAAAGCAGGCGCGGCGCACAGGGAAAGCAGCAATATGCAAGCGCGCGCGGACAAGCCTGCCTTCGACACGATAAACCCCCGGTTGCAACGTCTCGGCCAAAAAGCCTACTGGCGCCGGCCCGCCTTGCCAGACTAATATGTCGTAAAAATGGGATCGGCAGGCGCGCTGGACCCGGAGGAAACCCCATGACCGAGCAATCTCATACCGAGTTGAGGCGCGGCCAAGGGCCCGCGAAGCCGCCTAAAGCCGCTGCTTCCAAAGCGGGCGTGGCTGCGAGCGGCGGAGGCATCGCGCAAAGGCTGGCCGAGCTTGCGCAGCCGGACGATGCAGCGGCCGAGGCCGCCGAGGCCGAGCATCCGGCGCCGCTCGTCGCCGACGCGCCGGCCGAGGCGCTGCCGATGGTCGCGGAGGCCGCTCCGGCGCCTGCGCTCCCCGCGCTGGCGGAACCGGCGCCGCCGCCCAAGCCCGCCGCGCCGCCGCCCAAGCCCACGGCCGAGGCCGGCTTGGCCGATGTGCCGATGCCGGATTTCGAGAAGCTGTCGCGCAATGTCGCGCGCTTCGTGGAGGAAGGCGGCAAGGCGCTGGCGGCGTTGGTGAAGCCGGTCCAGGCTGGCGATACGACGTCGCTTGGCCCCAAGCCCGAACTCGCCGAAGTGTTCACGACGCTGGGCCGCGTCGCCGAATATTACGCCGCCGACGCGAGCCGCACGATGGAGGCGCAAACCGCTCTCTCGACCCAGTTCTTCGAGCTCTGGGGCTCGACGCTGAAGCGGCTATCCGGCGAGAAGACGCCCGACCTGATTTCTCCCGACAAGGGCGACAAGCGTTTCAACGATCCGGAATGGACCAGCAATCCCTATTTCGATTTCATCAAGCAGGCCTATGTGCTGACTTCGCGCTGGGCCGACGATCTCGTGAGCCGCGCCGACGAGATGGACCCGCATACCCGCGACAAGGCCGGCTTCTACATGAAGCAGGTGACATCGGCGCTGTCGCCCTCCAATTTCCTAGCCACCAACCCGGAGCTGTTGCGCGCCACGCTCGCCGAAAGCGGCGAAAATCTCGTGCGCGGCATGAAGATGATGGCCGAGGACATCGAGGCCGGCCACGGCCAGTTGCGCATCCGTCAGGCGGACGCGGCCAAGTTCAAGCTCGGGGTCAATCTGGCCGCGACGCCGGGCAAGGTCATTTACCGCAACGAGCTTATCGAGCTGATCCAGTACGATCCGACGACGCCGACGGTGTGCAAGCGGCCGCTGCTGATCGTGCCGCCGTGGATCAACAAGTTCTACGTGCTCGACCTCAACCCGGAGAAGAGCTTCATCCGCTGGGCGGTGGCGCAGGGGCTGACGGTGTTCACCATCTCCTGGATCAACCCGGACGAGCGCCACATGGACAAGGGCTTCGAGGCCTACATGCGCGAGGGGATCTTCGCGGCGGTGGACGGGATCGAGGCGGCGACCGGCGAGACCGACGTGGCGACGATCGGCTATTGCGTCGGCGGCACGCTTCTGGCCGTCACGCTCGCCTTCATGGCGGAGATCGGCGACAAACGCATCTCCAGCGCGACCTTGTTCACCACCCAGGTCGATTTCACCGACCCGGGCGACCTGAAACTGTTCGTCGACGCCGAGCAATTGCGTCTGACCGAAAAGAAAATGCAGGAGACCGGCTATCTCGAAGGCTCGCAGATGGCGACCGCCTTCAACATGCTGCGGCCCAACGACCTCATCTGGTCATACTGGATCAACAACTATCTCAAGGGCAAGGAGCCGATGGCGTTCGACCTCTTGGTCTGGAACTCCGATAACACGCGCATGCCCGCGGCCAACCACCGCTTCTATCTGCGCCACTGCTACCTGCAGAACGACCTCACCAACGATCGCATGGTGATCGAGGGCCGGCCGGTCTCATTACGCAAGGTGACGATCCCGATCTACGATCTCGCCGCGCGCGAGGACCATATCGCGCCGGCGCGCTCGGTGTTCACGGGAGCAAAATTTTTCGCCGGTCCCGTGCGCTATGTGATGGCGGGGTCGGGGCATATCGCGGGCGTGGTAAACCCGCCGTACAAGCCGAAATACCAGTTCTGGAGCGGCGGGCCGCCGGAGGGCGCGTTCGAACACTGGGTCGCCAATGCGACCGTGACGCCGGGCTCCTGGTGGCCCGACTGGGCCGCCTGGCTCATCGCCCAGGCGCCGGAGCAGGTTCCCGCACGCGAGGTCGGCGCGGGCAAGCTGAAGCCGATCTGCGATGCGCCGGGCGAATATGTGCGCATGAAGGCGTGAGCCAATTGTTGGATTGACGACCGGCCGTCATGCCCGCGCTTGTCGCGGGCATCGCTGATATTGGTTTGACGACGCTAAAGCGGCGCCCTCTTCGTCATGCCCGCGGAAACTGCGCCCCTTGTGTGAGACACGCCCATTCGGCGAACGGTCGTTTGCGGTTTTTTGCGGCTTCGGTTTTGCGGAAGGCATTCTCGAATGTGACGGGTGACTGGTAGCCGAGCGCGGAGCGCAGGCGGTCGCGGTCATTGCAAGGTCGTGCGAGCGCTCCGTGGCTAAAGTCCAGCCCGTATCGCGTCGATGCGGCCGTTGCGATACAGCAGGTTATAAGTGTCGAACGGAATGATCTGTCCCTTCGGCGTCACGAAATGCACGCACGAGCGCTTCACCGCCGCCAGACAGAAATTATGCGCGTCGAGAAACTCGACCACCGTCACGCGGAAGATGTTGTCGTAGGTCAGTCCCTGCGGCGCCGGGACGTCGGGCAGGCAGCACAGCAGCGCCTGGATGCGCTCGATGGCCGTGTCCGGCCCGGTCGAGAGCGAGAACAGTTCGAAGATGCGGCGTTGCAATTCGGGATATTTCTCGAAGGTCAGCGCATTGGGGACATCGGCGAGCAGATCCTCGTGTGAGAAGATCGAGGTGACGGGCGTCACCTGGGCGCCGTTGCGCAGACCGTAGCCGATGGTGATGGCGCTCGGGTTGCACGGCAGCGGGATCATGTCGCGCTCGCCAAATACGCCGCTGTCGGCGACGATGCGGCGGCGGATGTCGCTGAGCAGCGCGCGGTCCCTGTTCGGGTCGTAGCCCTCGTTGCGGCCCGCATCCTGCACCGGCTGGAAATTGACGCCGCGCACGCAGCGCCATTGCAGCGCATGCTTTATGATGGCGCCTGGCTCCTCGTCGTTGACGCCCTTCTTCACCACGCAGACCAGCGTGGTCGAGATGTTGTGTGTCTCAAGCGCCTCCAGCGCCTGACGGCGGATGCGGGTGAGATCGGCGCCCCGGATGTCCTTCAGCGCCTCGGCTTGCAGCGAGTCG
>Ga0182030_10016200_pt1 | contig 14546 bp, 11 predicted proteins | sample 812S3MmetaG_FD_121299 | JGI IMG/M metagenome (GOLD analysis project Ga0182030, IMG submission 121299) | Permafrost microbial communities from Stordalen Mire, Sweden - 812S3M metaG (Illumina Assembly) | ecosystem: Environmental > Terrestrial > Soil > Wetlands > Permafrost | place: Sweden... | reverse complement strand
CTTTTCCAGGAACGCCGCGACGCCCTCGTTGGCATCATGCGTGGGGACGATGCGCGCAAACGCGGCTTCCTCGATCGCCAGGCCGTCGTCGATTGCGGCATCCATGCCGCGATGGATCGCCGACAGCGCCGCGGCGAGGGTCAGGGGCGGCTTGGTTGCCAACTCGTCGGCGAGGGCGATGGCCTGTTGCAACACCTCGCCGCCCGGCACCACGCGATTGACCAGGCCGAGCCGCGCCGCCTCCGCCGCATCGAAGCTGCGGCCGCTCAGGATCAGCTCGGTCGCCGCCTTGCGCCCGACATTGCGCGGCAGCCGCTGCGTGCCGCCGAAGGTGGGCATGATGCCGATGTTGATCTCGGCCTTGGAGAACATGGCGGTGTCGGCGGCCAACGCTATGTGGGTGGATTCCACCAGCTCGCAGCCGCCACCAAACGCGAACCCGTTCACCGCCGCGATGATCGGCTTGGGGAACGATTCCACGCGCCGCGTCATCTGGTGGCCGGGGCGCATGAAATGCACGATCGCCTCGGCCGGGCCAGCGCGCATGTGGCGCTGGAAGGCGGCGATGTCGGCCCCGGCGCTGAACGCACGGCCGGCGCCGGTGATGACGATCGCACGGGCCGAGGGGTCGAGCTCGATGCTGTCCAGCGCCTGCATCAACGCGGCGATCAGGTCGTTGCTGAGGGCGTTCAACTTGTCGGGGCGGTTGAGCGTGAGGACGCAGACGGCGCCCCGGTCCTCGCGCAGCAGGATGGGTTCCGGGGTTGTTTGGGGTTGGTCCATCGGCTTCACCTTGTTGGTCGTGGTAATCGGGCTGGTCGAGGCCATCGCGGATACCTGACAGATAGTATTGTCTCAGTTGACCGGCGCCGGCCCACGCCCCCACCCGGCCACCCACGGAAGTATGCTCGCCTGGGTGGCCCGGTGGGGGCGTGGGCCGGCGTCGGTCAACTGAGACAATACCTGACAGATACAAGGTTTGACGCACCGCAACAGAGGGGGCATCGTTACGGACCGCACGCCACGGAGCGCCGACCCGCATGGCTATCAGCCGTACGACCCGTGTGAACCTGCTGATCAGCAACGGGCATTTCCTCTCACACTTCTATGTGCTGACGCTGCCGCCGCTGTTCATCGCCTGGCAACGTGCGTTCGACGTCAGCTTCGCCCAACTCGGCCTGACCGTGATGTTGATGTCGGGCATGACCGCGCTGCTGCAAACGCCGGTCGGCTTCCTGGTGGACCGGCACGGTGCGCGTCCCTTCCTGATTGGTGGCGCGCTGTTGATGTCGTTGTCGATGGCGGCGATGGGGTTCGCCACGAGCTTCTGGCAGATCCTGGCGCTGGCGACGCTGTCGGGCGTCGGCAACTCGGTCATCCATCCGGCCGACTACGCGATCCTGTCCGGCTCGGTCGACAAGGAGACCATCGGCCGGTCGTTCGCGTTGCATACCTTCAGCGGCAATCTGGGGTTTTCCGCGGCACCCCCGGTCACCGCATTGCTGATGGCGTCGATCGGTTGGCGCGGCGCGTTGATCGTGGTGGGATTGCTCGGCGTGCCGGTGGTGCTTTCAATCATTCTGCAAAGCGGCATCCTGAAGGACCAGGTGCGGCACGAGGGGCATCACGCCGACGGCGTGCTCAGTGGGCGCCAGTTGCTGACCAGCCGAACCATGCTGCTGTTCTTTGCGTTCTTCGCGCTGGGCGCGATGGCCGGCGGCGGCATCCAATCCTGGCTGGTCACCGTATTGCACACCGTCAAGGGCATGGACCTCGAGGTCGCGTCCTCGGCGCTCACTGGTTACATGGCCGGATCGACCGTGGGCGTGCTGGTGGGTGGTTGGTTCACTGATCGTTTCAAGGCCCATGTGTTGGTCTTCGCCGTCGTGCTCACCATCGTCGCCGCGGTTCTGATCCTGGCGGTCAACGCGCTGTCACTGACCGGTGTCGTGACCGCGTTGGTCATGTTCGGCTCCGGTCTGGCCTACGGCTGCAGCCGCACGCCGCGCGACGTCATGCTGAAGGATGCGGCGCCGCCCGGGCAGATCGGCAAGGTGTTCGGTTTCGTCAGCGCGGGCCTGCCGCTGGGCAGTGCCATCACGCCGGTGCCGTTCGGCATGCTGATCGATCATGGCCATCCCGAGCTGGTGCTTGTGCTCGTGGCGGTGATCCTGCTGGCCAGCCTGCTGTGTGTCGGGAGTGCAAAGGCATCGGCACGGTCGGCACCGATGGTGGTGTCCGCAGCGGAATGATCAGGGCCATGCGCGGAGATGGACGCCGCGCAGGACAGTGACCGTTTGCAGCACGCGGCCACGCAGCGTGATCGTGGCTGGCGGCAGCGGTTCGATGCGATCGAATGATGCCGCCAGACGGGCGCGGGCGGCGTCCGGATGGTCCAGCACCAATAGCAGCACGTCGTCGCCAACGTAATGGGATCGATCGACAGCGAAACCGAACTGCCGCGCGTCCTGGTTAAGACATAGCGTCGTGAGGTCGGGACCAAGCGCGTAGGCGATCTTGCCGCCATCGCGCCAGTTGTCGGCGCCCATCACCAGGCCGGGTTGGGATAGCAGACCGCGCGCCGCCAGTTGCGACCGCAATGAGGTCCAGTCGATCCCCTCAAGGTCGGGATCGCGCCGGGCGGTGGCGGCGACGATGCCGCCAAGCCAGTCGGTCCGAATCTGGATCGACACCACCGCAAGCACCAACACCACGAAGCCGGCGGTCACTGTCAGCACGCGGCGGTCGAGCCAGGCATGGCCACGCGCCACCGCCGCGCCCAGCAGCGGAAACAGCATCAGGTACCCGGGTGCGGCCCAGTGGAACAGCACGCGATGACTGGACACACCAGCGATCAGCGCGAAGCCAACGATCGGTGGCGCGGCGAGGCAGCACAGCAGCCAGCCGCGCCAGTCCGTCGGCCCGCGACGCAATGCGGCGAGTGCGTTGCCAAGCATCGGCAGCCAGATCCACGGCAGCACGAACAGTGCCTCGCCGCCGAGCACGATGAACGGGGCAAGTGGATGGAAACTCAGGCCACCGGCGCGATCACCCTGGAACGCGAAGGATGCCCAGCCATGCGTCGCGTTCCAAACAACGACCGGCGCGAAGATCGCCGCGGCCAGCGCGACGGCGATCCAAGGTGCAGGCTGCGTCAGCCAATGTCGGTGCGTGCGGTTGGTCAACAGATACAGTAGAGCGCCGCCCAACCAGAGCACGGCGGAGTATTTCGAGAACAGCGCCAGTCCCGCGCACACACCGCTCGCCAGCCACCACAGCAGCGCGCGTCGACCGGTTGCCGGCAACGCGTGCAACAACGCCAGCGTGGCGGCCAACAGGGCGCAGTCGAGCGGGCCGTCCGGCAGCACCCAGGTGCCCGTGGTGACGCCGAACACCGGCGACAGGTTCAACGACAGTGCGGCGTAGAAGCCGGCGCGAGCGTCGGCGATCTTGGTGCCGACCCGGAACGTCAGCCAGCTCGACAGCGCGAACAGCATGATGAACGGCAGGCGCACCACGATCGGCGCCTCGGTGCCGAGCAGGTGCGCGGCACCCCAGGACAGCCACCACGACGCCGGCGGGTGGTCGAAATAGCCGAGGCTCAGCGTGCGTCCGCTGGCGACCATGTAGCTCTCGTCGACGCCAAGCCCGAGCGCCCAGCCAAAGCCTATGCGCAAGGCGGTGGTGAGCAGGATCAGCAGCACGACCGCCTGAAGATACCGGGTGCCATTCGGCTGGCGGGTGATGACAAGATCCTCCGGCTAGAGTCGATTCACGCTGACCGGCATCGGCGTCTCATCCCAGCACCGTGCGCCGTAGCGCCGTAGGGCGGAAGAGCGCAGCGTCATCCGCCGCTCGGTGCCCCCGCATGGTGCCGCCGTGGCGGATGACGCTGCGCTCTTCCGCCCTACATCCACCCGTGCGCAGCTCCGGTCAGCATGAACATGCTCTAGAACCGCGACAGGCGAAACGGGGCAATGTCGATCCCGGGCTGACGTCCGCCGATCAGGTCGGCCACCAGCCGCCCGGTCATCGGTGACAGACTGAGGCCGTAATGACCGTGGCCGAAGGCGGCATACAGAGCGGGCGCGCCTGGCAGGCGGTCGATGACCGGCAGGCTGTCGGGCAGGGACGGACGGAACCCCATCCAGTTCGACGCCTGCGCGCTCTGCAACGTCGGGAACATCCGTTTCGCATGATCGATCAGGATGGCCGATCGCCGGAAGTTCGGGAGTGCCTTCAGGCCGCCGAGCTCGACCGTGCCCGCGAGACGCATGCCGTGTTCCATCGGTGTCGCAACAAAATGATGCTGCCGGTTGGAGACGGGCACGCGCAGGGCAACCCCGGGCTCGGGCAGCATCGCGTGGTAGCCCCGCTCGGTCTCAAGCGGCAGCTTGATGCCGAGGCGGCGGACGAGCTGTCCCGACCATGCGCCGGCGGCGATGACAACGGCGTCGGCGGTCAGCGGTCCTGTCGCGGTGAGCACGCTGGTGTTACGCGGGCCGATCTCCATCACCGGTGCCTTGATGAGAGTCGCACCGCGCTCGACGCAGCCTTGCACCAGCCGGCGCACCAGGCGCTGCGGATTGACCGTGTGACCGTTATCCGGGAACAGCAGGCCGCGCGGATAAATCGGTGCCAACGCAGGTTCAAGGTCGCGAATGTCGCCGGCGGTCAGCGGCCGCGGATGAATTCCCTTCGCCGCCACCATATCGTCGGCGAGACGATCGGCGGGCGAGGGTGTCGGCGTCTCCCACACATGCAGATGGCCGACAGTGCGGATCAACGAGGTAAATCCCTCGTTGCCCAACATCATGCGATACAGGTCCAGCGACGGCGCGCTGAGTGCCTTGAGCTTTAGCGACGCGTGATCGGCATTCGACCGGCGTGCGGCGCGCACCCAGCGGATCAGCCACGGCAGCGCACGTGGCAGATAGCGCCAGCGCACCGCAACCGGACCGAGTGGATCGATCAGCCAGTGCGGCACCGAACGCAGTATCCCCGGCAAGGCGATGGGCAGCGTGGAACCGATATTGATCTGGCCGGCATTGCCGTAGGAGCAGCCGTCGCCGGGATCGCGCTCATCGACGATCGTCACCGCGTGCCCATCCTGCACCAGGGCGTGCGCACAGCACGCCCCGACGATGCCAGCGCCGATCACGATGATCTTCATGCGGCGCGTGTCGTCGTCGGCATCAGCGGTCGAGGCTGCCGCATCGCAGCACCGATGGCGCTATCGTCGAGGCTGCCGAGCCGTGACCTCGGCACAACCTCGACGATTTCAGTTCCGCAAACGCAAGATGGCTCAGGCCTCGACCACCTTCTGTGTCTGCACGCCCAACCCCTCGCATGACAACCGCATCGTGTCACCGACCTTGAGGAACACCGGGTTCGGCTTCACGCCCTGGCCGACGCCCGGCGGCGTGCCGGTGGCGATCACGTCACCCGGATGCAGCGTGATGAAGTGGCTGACGTAGCTGACCAGCTTCACGACGCCAAACACCATCGTCTTGGTGGTGCCGTTCTGCATCCGCTTGCCGTTCACCTCGGTCCACAGCGAAACGTTCTGCGGGTCGGGCACCTCGTCTTTCGTCACCACCCACGGCCCGGTCGGGCCAAACGTGTCGCAGCCCTTGCCCTTGTCCCAGGTACCCGCGCGCTCGAGCTGGTACTCGCGCTCCGAGACGTCATTGCACACGCAGTAGCCGGCGACATGATCGAGCGAGGCATGCTCCGCGACGTAGCGCGCGGTCTTGCCGATGACGATGCCGAACTCGACCTCCCAGTCCAACTTCTTCGACCCGCGCGGCAGCTTCACGTCGTCGTTCGGGCCGCACAAAGCGCCGAGCGACTTCAGGAAAATGATCGGTTCCTTCGGCAGCGGCATGCCGGCTTCCGCCGCGTGGTCGGCATAATTCAATCCAATGCAGACATAGTTCACCGGCCGGGCAACGCACGACCCAAGCCGCACGCTGGAATTGACCTTCGGCAGCGTCTTCGGATCGATGCCGGCGATCATTTTCAGGGCTTCCGGCGACAGCGCGAAGCCGTCGATGTCGCGCACCACACCGGCGAGGCAACGAATGTCACCAGCCGCATCCAGCAGCCCCGGCTTCTCGGCCCCAACCGGGCCATAACGCAGCAGTTTCATGACGATCCTCTCCCTGTCTGCAACAAACCTTACAACGTCCAGCCGCCGTCAATCACGAGGGCCTGGCCGGTGACGAATTGTGCCTCATCCGATCCGAGATACACCGCCAGCGCCGCGATCTCCTCCGGCGTCCCGAGGCGACCCATCGCCTGGCGGGCAATGAAGGCCGCCCGCGCGGCCTCGACCGAGCCGGCCTGTGCGGCGTTGGCGGCGATGCGATCATCCAGGCTGGGCGTGTGCACGGTGCCTGGGCAGATGCAGTTGCAGCGGACGCCCTGCTTCACGTAGTCCGCCGCGACCGACTTGGTCATACCGATGATGGCCGCCTTGGTGGTGCCGTAGACCGCGCGGGCCGGCGCGCCTTTGATGCTGCTCGCGGCGGAGGCCATGTTGACGATGGTGCCATGCCCGCGCGCCAGCATGCCGGGCAGGAAGGCGCGGATGGTGCGGAACATCGAGCGCACGTTCAGCTCGAACGCGAAGTCCCACTCGGCTTCGGTGGCCTCCAGGATCGTGCCCTGGTGCACGAAGCCCGCGCAGTTGAACAGGATGTCGACCGGGCCGGCATCCGCGGCTGCATCGGCGATGTCGCCCGCGTGCAGCACGTCCAGCCTGGCGGTGCGGATGCGGTCCGAGGCGATGGCGTGCACCAGTGCCTCGTTCACGTCAGTGGCGATCACCCTGGCACCCTCGGCGGCGAAGGCCAGCGCCGTGGCGCGGCCAATGCCCTGGCCGGCGGCGGTGACGAAGGCGGTTTTGTTGGCAAGGCGTCCGGACATCACACCCTCCATGGCTTGGTCGCGGGCAAGCTGAGATGGCGCGTCGATACGAGCTTTCGGCCGTCAGCGGAAGGCCCGCCGGATGCGACCCCAATCCTCGATCATGTGCTCCTGGCCAGGCGGGATCGACACCACGGCCTGGGTGAAGCCGGCATCGGCCAACGCCGCGACACGGGCTTTGATCTCGCGCTCGGTGCCGGTGAAGCTGGTGCGCTTGATCATCTCGGCGGTAATGAAGGGGCGCTCGTCCGGGCGGACGAACATCAGATGGCCGCGATGATTGGCCAGGTAGTAGGCGCTGGTCGGTTCGAATTTGCGCGCCTGGGCGACGTAGGCGTCGACCGAGGCAGCGAATTCCGGACGCATGGCCAATGGCGCGGGATAGTCGGCGAGCGCGGTGTCGGCGGCGCGATGCAGCAGCATTGCCGCGCGCGGGCCTGCCTGCGCCATGCCGCGGGGGCCATCAGCGGGTTCGCCCTCATCGAGCACGGCGCCACCGATCCAGGCGACCGCGGTCAGCTCTTCGGCCGCGCGGCCGGCCTGCGTCCAGGCGGCGCGCATCTGTTCCAGGGTCGCCGCACCGCGCTCGGGATCGGCAACGTTGTCGATCCAGCCAGCGCCGAGTTTCGCGGTCAGGGCCCGGGCTTTGGGGCCGGAGGCGGCGATGAATAGCGGCATTGGATCGGCGATGTTGATCAGGCCAAGATCGGGGTTCAGGTAGCGGATCGGACGCCGCTTGCCCTCGACGGTGAAGTCCACCGTTTCGCCGCGCCACAGCGCCTGGATGACGCGGATGTATTCCTCCATCTCGGCCAGCTTCACCGCGCCGAGACCCATGGTGCGCCGGCCGGTGAAGCCCGTGCTGACGCCGAAGATGATGCGGCCGGGGGCCAGCTTGTTGAGCGAGGCGAAGGCGGTGGCGGCGACGGGCGCGATGCGATTGGACGGAATCAGCACGCCGGTGCCGAGCTTGATCCGCGTGGTTTTCATTGCAGCGGCCGCCATCGCAACGAATGGGTCGGCGCTGAGCATCTGGGTGTCGAAGAACCAGGCGTGGGAGAATCCAAGCTCTTCCGCGCGGCGAGCGAGACGCCAGGAATCCGCGGCTGTCGGGATGGCGATACCGAATTGCATTTGTGGGTCCTTGGCGTTTCCCTCGATAAGGATTCCGGATAGAGCATTGCGGTTGCGGCGTCACGCCATGTCAGGTTGGCCGATCACGTCATGCCGGGCGCAGGCCCGGTATCCACGCCTTACTTGCGGCACGATCGCAAGGCGGGGATACCGGGCCTGCGCCCGGCATGACGAGGCGGCGTCTCGGGGGACCGGCATCGCATTGCCTGACCCAAGGTGACCTCCACTAACCACCACGATTGCGATGGAGCCCCGATGAGCCTCGCCGACATGACCTGGACGCGCATCTCGGTGCATGTCGTGGTGGCGGCGTTCCTCCGCTCCGAGCAGCACAAGATTGCCGGCGTGCTTCCGCCGGAACTGGCCACACCGAACATTAAGGACCCGCGTCAGAACCATCAGCGGCTGCGTTATCTGCTGTTGATCCGACGCCTGATGATCGGCGAGATCCCGCCCGACACAGAATGGTTTGAGGTCCGTACCCTCACCGACAATGACCTCGCTGATCTGCATGTCATCGCGCGCTGCGGCTGGGACGATCCTCGCGATCGCAACGAACTGCCCCAGGTCGCCGCGCGGCGCCCGGAACCGCTGTTGCAACCGCCTGCGGAATGGCCGCCGGTCATCCTTTGGGGCCACGAACGGGGCGGCCCCTTCACGATCATCGAGGGCAACCACCGCCTGACAGCGTACGCGGCGTCTGGGTCGCGTGGCAGCCTCGCCATCCCGGTTGTCGTCGGATTATCGCCAACGCCGTGCTTCTGGCATATCTTCGATCAGTGCGGGAAGCTTGCCAACGATCTCTGGCTTTGACGGCGCATCGACGGAACTCAGCCGGTAGCCGGCCACAGGCGGCACAGGTGAACGGCATTGCTCTCAAGATTCGATATGACCACGGAACAGTCGCCGCGCCGCAATCGATAGTAGGCCAGGGTCCGCGCGGCGGCGCTGGGTGATTCGATCGGATCTTCCAGACCGTACAGTGGGCCCGTATGCGTACGGATCGTCGTCTCCGCCTGGTGTGCGAGCAGGCCGGGATCGCCTGGTTGGATCAAATTGTTGTTCGCACCGATGAAGCGCACCGATGGCGGCAGCAGGTTCGCCAGGTAGGCCATCGGCGATGGATCCAGCAGTACGACCAAAGCGTTCGCCTCCAGGGCCGGGAGCTGAACCAGCATCGGCTGCTTGCGCGCCATCCGACCCCAGTCCGGATAAACCGTCATCGTCTGTGCGACGATGCAGAGGCCCACGAAGCCCCATGCAATCGGCCCGCGCAGATGCGGACGTTGCAATAGCGATTGTAGTGCCAGCAGCACAATTGCACCGCTCAACAGCTCGAGCGTCGCCAGGTAGCGCAGGACCGAGAACTGCGCCTCCCACAGTGCGAATGAGGTTGCGAAAAACACCAGCAGGAATGTGCCGCCACGGTCCATTCCGCGCCGCAGCGCCTGCACGACCAGCGCGCCTACCGCCAAACAGGCGATGGCGAAGCGCGGGTCGCGCAGTGGCAGCTCGCTGACCAGCGCGCGGGTGCGCGTGGCCCAATAGAACGGATAGGCCAACGCCATAGCGGCGTTTCGAGGCAGGAATCGCTCATCGGCGAAGGCCCGTGCATCGACGAAGGGCGCGTGAAAAATCTGATTCAAGAACGGCATGATCGGATTGCCGTAGCGGTGATACAACAGCAGCCACCACGGGCCGCCGACCAGCGCCGCGGCGAGCAGTCCGCCCAACACGAACAGCGCCGCTTGCGGCAATCGCGGCAACCCCGGTCGAGGTGCCACGAGCAGTGCGACCGAAGCGGCGACGCAATATGGGGCAGCGGTAAGTTTCAAGCCCGCCGCGAGGCCGAACAGCGCGCCGGCCAAAATGATCGACCCGCGAAGTGTCGACGCGTTGCCGGTCAACAGCAACAGTCCGCCGAGGATGCAGCATGCCGGCAGCATCTCGCTCATCGATGTGGCGAGTGTCGGATAGCCCGCCGCACCGCCGGCGCTGCACAAAATCGCAGCCAGCGCGAGCGGCGCGCGTGCCGGGAGGTCGTGCGGCAGGACGCGCAGTGTCAGCACAAAGGCGAGCACGACGGCGACGGCGTGTGGGATCGACAGCGCGAGGTCGCGCAGCACCGGGGAGGCATCCAGGCCGTCGCGCACCGCGCCGAGGGCGATGTCCATGACCGGCGACATGAATGTTTGGAGCTGCGCGGCAGCGATGTCGGTCCAAAAGCGGCCGTTGATCAGCGCGTGCGCGTTGTAGAGGTGATAGTTGCGCAGGTCCCAATCGGTATCGGAGGGCAGACGGATGGCCTGGATGGCGACGAGCGCGACAACGAGCAGGATCCAGACCCAGGTGTCTGCAGCGCCCGACAGGCATCGTCGCACGCGCTCGGCGAGGTCCGCGGACACACGGTGGCCGCGGATGTCACAGCGGCGGAGGGCGCCGGCCAGCTCGATCGCCATGGCGGCGATGTTGCGATTGGGAAGCTTAATGGCACGTTAAGCGGCGAGCGTACCTAGATAGCATAGGCATCCGCGGTTGGGCGCCGGACCTACGTGACAGTGGGCATGGCGATGCCGAAATGGATGCATCGCGGCTCCATCGGCGGGCGCCCACCACCGCCTCACATCCGGCTCTGGCCTTACTCCTCGTCGACGCCAGTGTGGCCCAGGGTGGCAAGCCCTTCTTCGACATAGTCGCTGAGCGTCGGCATCCCCAGCAAGTAGTCCGAAGCCTTTTTCTCCTGACGCTCACGTGCCAGGTCCCTCGCCTCCTGCCACTCGGCGCGGCCGAAGTCACCTCGGCCGACCCACGTCAAAGCGATCAGATCGATGAGCTCATCCTCATTGAGATCGTCGATCATTTCGCGAAGTTCGGCCTCTGTCGGGTCTTCGCCGTCGTCCAGGGTCGTCTCGGGATCGGCCGGGGCATCTGGATCAGATCCGGGATCCGGGTCGTCGGGAAATTCCGCGAGATCGAACTCACGGGCCATGAGGACGATGTCGCGAATTTTGTCGACGCTGATGTTCAGTTCAACCGGTGGATCGTCGTCGCTCTCGGCCATTGGTATGCACTCCATCTCAAGATACGCGCTTCGCCCGAGACGACGGTGTGATCGACTGCAGCGTCGGCCGCAAGCAGGGGTTGGAACTATACGGTCAGTCCAAACCCCACATTCGAATGCCACCTTCTGACACGAGTTGGAATCATTGAGGCTTGATCAGCGAGTTGATCCGTTCAGCATCCAGCGGCGTCACCGGATTGTAGACGACCATGCTGAGATCCGTTCGACCATCAACCGCGAAGGCCGAATATTCGAAGGCGAGAGGACCGAGAACCGGGTGCCGTATGTGCTTGACGGCCTCACCGTGCGTGTTCCGAACATCGTTGTCACGCCACATCGCCTTGAACTCGGGACTGAGCCGACAGAGTTCGTCAACGAGCGGCTCCACCTCCACGGCGGCCCCCGCACGGGCCGCGTCCACCCGGAACGCGCCCAACACAAAGCGCGCCACGCTTTCCCAGTCGTATTGCGCGGCGCGGGCGCGTGGGTCGAGGAAGACGAAACGCAGGATGTTGCGCTGTTCCGGCGGCAGCGATCCATAGTCCACCAGCATCACGGTCGCCGCCCGGTTCCAGGCGATGACGTCCCACGTCGCGGTTCTGATCAACGCCGGGCTGGGGTCCAACGCATCGAGAATGCGCTGCAGCCGTGGCGTCACGCCGTCGTTTTTCCGATACCGCACCTCAGGCGGGCGGCCGAGGCCAAGCAGGAAGAGGTGCTCGCGCTCGACATCCGTCAGCATCAGGGCGCGGGCGATCCGATCGAGCACGTCCGATGAAGGTGCGCCGCCGCGCCCCTGTTCGAGCCATGTGTACCAGGTTGGACTGATATTGGCGCGCTGGGCCACCTCCTCGCGGCGCAGACCGATGGTGCGGCGACGCTCCGAGGGAAAGCCGAGCGCGGCCGGATCGAGCTTGGTGCGCCGGTCCCGCAGAAAAATCCCCAGCCGGTTCTCCTGTGTGACGCGCACGTCCATCCTGTTAACCCTCTTACTATGATAAGGTCACTACTTTACCAGAATACGCCATGCGCCGAGATCTGTCCTCAACGAACCGTGGAGACTTTGCTCATGCGTGTGTTTGTGACCGGTGCAACCGGTTTTATCGGCTTGGCCGTCGTCAAGGCGTTGATCGCGGCGGGCCATCAGGTGCTCGGCCTCTGTCGATCAAATGACAAGGCGCCGGCTTTGGCCGAAGCCGGGGCCGAGATCCATTGCGGTTCACTTGAGGATCTGGAGAGCCTCAAGCAGGGTGCCGCTCGATCGGAAGGGGTTATCCACCTGGCGTTCAACCACGACTTCTCGAGGTTCGTGGCGAATTGCGAGGGTGATCGACGCGTCATCAAGGCGCTCGGTTCGGTTCTTGCGGGCTCAGACCGGCCGTTGATCGTGACCTCCGGGACCGGAATGGTGAATACCGTCCCCGGTCAGCCGGCCACGGAAGATGCGAAGGTGGTCAGTTCCGACGAGATCCCTCGCGCCGCTTCGGAGGAGGCGGCCGAAGCTGTCGCTGCGGACGGGGTCAACGTGTCGGTGGTGCGCCTGCCGCAAGTTCACGACACGTTCAAGCAGGGCCTGGTCACCTATGCGATCGCGGTATATCGCGCAAAGGGCGCGTGCGCTTACATCGGAGAAGGACACAACCGCTGGCCTGCGGCGCATGTTCTCGACGTCGCGCACCTCTATCGGCTGGCGATCGAAAAGGCGGCCCCCGGCGCGAAGTATCACGCGGTTGCGGAAGAGGGCGTGTCGATCCGGGAGATCGCGACGGTTATCGGTCGACGCCTGAAGATACCGGCAATATCCATCGCCCCGGCAGAAGCTCAAGCCTACTTTGGTTGGCTCGCCATGTTTGCCGGGCTCGACGCCCCGGCCTCCAGCGCGCAAACGCGGAAAAGGCTGGGGTGGCAGCCGACCGGACCCGGGATGATTGCCGATCTCGAACAGTTGCACGTCACCGACGCCTGATATCCGCAGGAATTCACAAAGACGGGTCGGGGCCGCAACCAGAATGGCGCCCCCGCGCTACGCTCGCCTTGGGCGTTTAAACCAAGTGGCGGAAAGATTGGCTCTTTCCGCCGTCATGGCCGGGCTTGACGGGTGGAACGGCCCGTACCGCATGTCAATGATTTCGGAACAGTGGTCGACTGAGGGCACGATTTGATGCCGAATCAAACAGTGCCCGGATGTCGGTGTTGTACTCTAGAGTCGATGCATGCTGACCGGAATCGGTGTCTCATCCCAGCACCGTGCGGCATCGCACCGTAGGGCGGAAGAGCGAAGCGTCATCCGCCGCTTTGTGCCCCCGCCTCGTGCCCGCCGTGGCGGATGACGCTTCGCTCTTCCGCCCGACATCCGCCCGTGCGCAAGTTCCGCTCAGCGTGAACATGCTCTAGTGGTTGTTCCGGCTTTCGCCTCGGGTCTCGATGACGTTCAGATACAATGTTGCCGGTTCCAGACAGGCGCCCTTGCCGAGCTGGCCAACCATCGAGCGATAGATCTCCTCCCACGGCGTCATGCTCAGCAGCTTCGGTGGCGTCCACGCAGCGCGCCGCGTCTCCAGTTCGCCAGGCGGCAACAGCACATCCACCTTGCGCGTGTTCAGATCGATCCGGATCCGATCGCCCGTCTTCAGCAGCGCCAGGCCACCGCCCACCGCGGCCTCCGGCGAGACGTTCAATATCGACGGCGAGCCCGAGGTGCCGGACTGTCGCCCATCGCCCATCGTCGGCAGGGTCATCACCCCCTGTTTCATCAAAGCCGCCGGCGGTTGCATGTTCACCACCTCGGCGCTGCCGGGATACCCCACCGGCCCGCAGTTGCGGATCACCAGCACGGATTGCTCCTCGACACCCAGATCGGGATCCTCGATGCGATGGTGGTAATCCTCGGGCCCCTCGAACACGATCGCCTTGCCCTCGAACACATTCGGGCGGTCGGGATTGGACAGGAAGCGCCGGCGGAAATCCTGGTCGATCACGCTGATCTTCATCACCGCGCTCTCGAACAAATTACCAGACATCACGACATAACCGGCCGCCGCCAGCATCGGCGCGCCATAGGACCGGATCACCTCGCGGTCGCCGTCCGGCACATCGCGCAAATTCTCGGCCAGCGTCTTGCCCGTCACCGTCATCGCCTCGCCATGCAACTTGCCAGCGCTCAGCAACTCCTTCAGCACCGCGGGCACGCCGCCGGCGCGATGGAATTTCTCGCCGAGGAAGCGGCCGGCCGGCTGCACATCGCACAGCAGCGGAATGTCCGGCCCCAGGCGCTGCCAATCGTCCAGCGAGTGCTCCACCCCCATGTGGCGCGCAATTGCCACCATATGGATCGGACAGTTCGACGATGCGCCCAGCGCCGCGGCCGCCACCACCGCATTCTCGAACGCCTGCTTCGTCATGATGTCGGAGGGGCGAAGGT
>Ga0182030_10016197_pt1 | contig 14547 bp, 16 predicted proteins | sample 812S3MmetaG_FD_121299 | JGI IMG/M metagenome (GOLD analysis project Ga0182030, IMG submission 121299) | Permafrost microbial communities from Stordalen Mire, Sweden - 812S3M metaG (Illumina Assembly) | ecosystem: Environmental > Terrestrial > Soil > Wetlands > Permafrost | place: Sweden... | reverse complement strand
TCAAGATCCGTGGGCAGCCAATTGGCCAGGATTGCCCAATCTTCCGTCAGTGCATCTTCGGTCATGCCCCGCAGACTAACATTGACGGGTCAGAATGGCAAGAATTTTAGGTTAATGCTTATGCGGCAACCCCCCTACCCACATAGACCACGCTGGAGGGCAGGGACCCCGGCCCGTTGATGAGTTTCCATTTGGCTTCGCACCTGAGCGCGGGATTTAAAGGGGCGGAGGCGTTGACATCATAAACCGGCGTGATCCAGTTGGTGGCGAGATTTGCAAAGTAGCAACTGGAGGCGAACATCTGCCATATATGACCGTTGAAATAGCCTAAAGTCTGACCGACGGGAACATTGTTGGAGACAATGGAGGCCAAACCCGGCAGGTAACCCGGGTTGGGACTGCCATCTGACAACGTCTTGCTGACATTGGTCTGGATTTCATAAATCTCCCCGCCGTTGGTGCAAGCGGTCTCAGATTGAGTGGCTGGTTCTCCTTTCCCGTCGAGGATGACGGTGTGAATCAGCCAGGAGCAATCCTTGACGAAGACGGTGAACTTGGCTCTCTTTTCAACGTCAACGGACCCATCCCTGGCGAAGAAGTCTTGCACAATTTCCCCATCCACCTCGTACTCGCCGCCGGTTGCGCCAACAGGCTGTGGTGCGATCACAGTTTGCGCGGATGGTTTTGGATAATCCAGCAGCGTCGAACTGTCCCGCGCTTCGCCCCGGTCCAGGTTGGGGGTTTCAAGGGCGGAGCCGCGCGCCGCAGCCAGCCGCTTCAGCGCCGCCACAAGGCCGGGACTGGACGGCAGCTTGCCAAAGTCGAGGTCATCGGTCTGCCAGAGGGTCTCCCAGATCGGAGCCTGTTCCGTCCCCTTTCTTGAACGCGCGCCATGATTGCCCAGGAAAAGGATCAGTTCTTCGTCTTTCTTCAAAGGACGCATGTCCCGCTGGGCAACTTCAATGCTGATCGTCGAGCTGGCGACAACATTGCCTTTGATGGCTTCCGCAACCTTGAAGTCCCCGAGGTGGGAGATTGTACGCCCATTGGCGAAGCCTACCGTCACATCATTGACCATCGCTCCCGCCACCACCATTTCGGATCGGGAAAGATAGTAATCCAGCGTCGGGTCGTCCATATCCGCCGGCGCGGGATCAAGCCCGTCAGGCTCCATGCCGTCTGGATGCATGACACTGGCCGTCTGGCCCGGCTTAAAATTGGGTCTCCATTCGCAGAGGTCCAGCACCCGGCCGGCGGCCCGGTCCCTATAGACCAATTCCATGGGACCGACGGCCCTGACATCCGCCGGAGGGCCGATGTAAGTGAGAAAGACCAGCCAGGTATCCTCCAAGGGTGTTGCTTTGAACGACCAGCGTTCGAGCGCGCGCGGGCCGGCGCACAAACCAACGATCAGCTTGACATAATCTTCCGCGTCCCGCGCCGTCTGGACGTTCGAGACGCCCAGAAGATCTCTCGTGAGTTGGGGACAGTGCATCACGGTAAGAAACTCGATGTCTTTTGGCGCCCGCACGGACCCGCCGACAACCCACTTCAATTGCCTGCGGTCCAACGGCGTTGCCAACCCGGTCAATACAGCCGTCGAATCCGTTTGATTTCCGACCGTATATTTGAGCAGCCGGAAAGTGCAGTCGGGGATGAATTTCCGCATGACGCCTGCAAGCTGATCCGCACCGGAATTGGGAGGTTGGGCGGCCGCAAGCCTCCTCAATGCCGCAACCAGTGCGGGCGTCGCGGGCATGGCTCCATAAGTTGCGTCCCGGGGTCTCCAAAACGGTTCCAAATTGGTGGTTCCGCGAGCTTCATGCCGGTAGAGGAAGAGAACGATTTCGCCGTCAGGGTATTGGATGCCCTGACTGTTCGCTGCGTCACTGACCAGGCGTCCGCGCGTTGCATTGGGCGCAGTAGGGCCTTGGCCCTGCCTGGCCCCGGCGTCACTGACCAGGAGGTTGGTCTGCGGATCGCCTTTGATGGTGTAAGCCACCTTGAATTGCTCATAGCCGGCGCTTCTCGCATTTTCAAACATCATCTCCCCAACCACCACAAGCTGGGACTGTGCCAGGTACAACCGCAACGCATCATCGTCCGGCACAATCCCGGCCGCCGCCGTGGGACTGTTGTAAGCTGGAATTGATATGCCTGCCACCGGCGGGTTCGTCTCAACGCCCGCCGGGGAGATTTCAGGCTGTGCCGGTGTCGAGGCGCCCCGCAACATCGCCACCGGCGCGAGACTGTCCGCCAGCAGCGCCAGCGCTGAAATCAGCGCCAGACACCTGAAGCCGGCGAACAACTCGAAGCGCCATCGCACATTGTTGTTTTCTGCCCGCATCGCGCGGCCGATTCGCCAGTGAACCAGCCGTCCCCATGCTTAATCCTGTTGTCTTTCCCGTGCAAGCTTATTACTTTGTGGATTCCTGCTTGAAAATGCCCCGGAGGGCGCGTACGGTGCGCTTATGAAAACGATGGATGGTCACTTTGACGGCCAACACATTGTGCTGGATGATGCCGTCGCGCTGAAAACGGATGCGCGCGTCAAAGTTATCGCGATTGAAAACGGCTCCGAGGAAACCGAGATGATTCGCGCCTGTGCGCGCCTTTCGGAATCTGTTTTCCAGAAGATCTGGGACAACCCTCTCGATGCCGACTACGACAAGCTATTTTCAGTTCTGACTTTCTCGCCTGAAAAGGCATAATAACTGCATGAACGCGAACGAAGTGACAGTTCAACTGGCGAGAGTTGAAGCTGAATTCCTCGAGGTTTATGCCAAAGAGCACGCCACGAGCGTGGCGGAAATGGTGACGCGCTACGCCAGGCGGTTTCAAAGTACGGCGCGGCGCGCTCCTCACCCGGAAAATGTCAAGTTCACTGGATCGGTCCCGGCTGATGTGGACGTTCGCGAGGAATACCGGAAGACTCCGGTTTGTCCTTTGATGCCCTAATACATGCCACCGGCCTTTGTTGAATCAGATCTTCAGAACTTTGGCAGCTTTTAGAACCTTATGTTCGAGTTTAGATTCGGCATTGCCATCAATGAGGATAGGAGCCAATTCCCCGCATCGCACGATGTTCTGCGAATTCCAAGCTTTTGCAAATTCCTCATCGGATATAAGAAAAGGCCATTCGGCCACGTATTGTTTCTTAAAACGCTTAAGCTCATCTTCTTTGGTCATTATTGCGCCTCTCTGTTACATATTTTGCTTCTGTCTCAATATACCAGCACAAGGGCTACGGCCCCCTCCGCCTCTTTCTCCACATCCTCAAACTTCCGGTCTTTGATCGGATTCGGCTCAAGGAGCTTCGCCGATATTTCCGGCAGGCTTTCCAGCAACACATTCAAGACGGAACTTTTCACGGCATAATTGACATTCTGCGGCAATGACCCTGTGGTTTCGAGAGTGGCGATGGCCTCAAGTTGTGCCGCCACAATGCCGACCACATTTCCGTACTGGTTCACCAGCGGCCCGCCGGAATTGCCCGGCTGCACCGCCACACTGATTTGAAACTCGCGCGGGTCATCCTGCATCCCGGTCAAGCTGCTGATCTCGCCTTTGGTCAACTTTGGGGCGAAGCCCTGCAATTCAATGTTCGGGAAGCCGACGGTAAAGACCGATTCGCCCAGCTTCACCCCGCGACTCAAACCGAGTGGTAATGCCGGGAACTTGCCGGCCACTTTCAACAAGGCCACGTCGTTTGCCTTGTCCGATTTGACGAGCTTTGCCGCGAATGTTCCCTCCTTCGTCCTTACGCTAATCCGGCCTCCATCCTGGACAACATGATAGCAGGTGAGCAAATAGCCATCCCCGGTGACGAAAAAGCCGGTGCCGGTGGCGCGGGGCACGTTTCCAGCACCAACCGTGTCTCGGCCATCGGATCCATTTGAAGCGCCAGCTTCTTTGTGCGCACCGAAGACAGCCGCGCGACTCTGGGCCTCCACAACCTCCGCCCTCGACATTGATTGGGCAAGCAAGTCCCTTTGTTTCGCTCCTTCTTTGAAGCCCTGGGCGGCAGCAAGACTAAGCCACTTGTAAGCTTCGATGTCGTTCTTTGGGGCACCCTCTCCGTGAGAGTAAGCCATTCCCAGATTGCATTGTGCGGCCAGATTCCCTTGGTCGGCGGCTCTGCGATACCATTTCACTTCCTCGGCCTTGTCGTCCATGTTGCCGTAGCACTCTGCGAGATTGACCTGCGCATCCGCATCGCCGCGCTCCGCGTCGGTGCGATATTGCTCTGCCGCTTTGAGCGACCACTTTCTTGCTTCGGCCTTATCTTGCCGGACACCTGCCCCGTCGTGGTAGAAGCCACCAAGCATGAGTTGCCCTGCGGCGTCGTCCTCTTCCGCCGCCTTGCGGTACCACTTTACAGCTTCTCCGTACTCATTTTTGACGTAGCAAGACCAGCCAAGTCCGTCGTAACATTCGATGATCTCCGCTTGCGCGTGGTCAACCCCTTGGTCTGCTGCCTTCTGCAACCATTTGATTGCTTCCAAAAAGTCTTGCCGGACGCCTTGCCCGCGCTCGTATAACATACCGAGCATGGATTGTGCGACAGCATTGCCCTGTTCAGCCGCCTTGCGCCACCACTTCACTGCTTCCGCGTAGTTTTCCGGGAAACCATCCAAACCCATCTCGTAATAGTCAAGACCAAGATCAAATTGCTTGAAGGCGTCGCCTTGCTCCGCCGCTTTAATGTGCCACTTGACCGCCTCGGCTTTGTCCGTGTCCACGCCTTCCCCACTGGCATACATACTTCCAAGCCTCCATTGTGCCTTGGCATCGCCCTTTTCCGCCTCTTTACGATACGACTCCGCCGCTTTGCGCCACCAATTCTGCGCCTCGACAAGGTTGGTCCCTATCCCCTTGCCTCTGGAATACGCATCACCCAAAAAATCCTGTGCGTCAGCATTGCCCTGTTCCGCCGCCTTGCGGTACCACTTGGCGGCTTCCGAGTAATCTTGTGGGAAACCATCCAACCCCAGCTCGTAGTCAAGACCAAGATCAAATTGCTTGTGGGTGTCGCCTTGCTCCGCCGCTTTAAGGCACCACTTGACCGCCTCGGCGTTGTCCTTGCCCACGCCTTCACCACTGGCATACATCTGTCCCAGTGCCCATTGTGCCTCCGCATCACCATTTTCCGCCCCTTTTCGATACGACTCCGCCGCTTTGCCCCACCATTTCTGCGCCTCGACAAGGTTGGTCGCTATCCCCTCGCCTCTGGAATAGGCAGCACCCAACCAAAGCTGTGCGTCACGATTGCCCTGTTCCGCCGCTTTGCGCCACCACTTCACGGCTTCAGTGAGGTTCTTTGATACACCTTGGCCCTTGGAATACGCCCGGCCCAACTCGTACTGTGCCTCAGCCTCTCCCTTTTCCGCTCGAGCCTTGGTGTCCTTAAACACAGTTTCTTCCGCGTTTGGGGCAACATTCGTTGTCTGCTGGCTTGGCGTGTTCGTATCCAGCTGTCGTGCCGAGCCGACAACGCGATCATTGGTTCCAAATCGCGGCGGTCTGCTTGGGCTGTTAGTGTCTTGCCCTTGTGCCACCGCAGGAGACGCCATCAGCAAGGCTGCGCCAAGGCGAACCAATCCGGTCAGTCGTCGAATAGTGTGCATTGTTCAGTCCTTTCACCTGTGGGTTTCCATGATGCTTGCATCACGAACCACTCGCCGAGAGGTGGTTGGCTTGGCGGTCGCCTGTTAGTCCGCGCCTCGCTCCGCAGCCATGATGCTGATTTCAAGCTGCCTGCTGCCCTTCGACTTTGCATCCAGGAAAACATCAGCTTCGTTTGCTTTCGGTCATATCCGCAGGACACATTTCCATTCCTTCATAAACCCCCATGCACGCGCAAATTTGGCACGAACCGTCGGCCTGACCTCTTTGCGGACGCAACGGCTACGGTTTCCACGGTTTGCCGCTATCCCGCATCGCTTTGAAGGCCGCATCCACAACCGGTTCTTCTTTTCTGGCGCGGCCAAAAGCGTTCTTCTTTGCTTTCAGCACCTTCTTCTGCTGTCTTAAGGCTATGATTTTCTCTTTTTCGTCCATATCACTTCAATGGTTATCCGAGTTCATAAGTCCTTCACCCATCCTAGTGCGCTTGCAATTACAATCGCAAGCACGAAAACTATTCCAAAAGATGCCAACCCCGCTGCCGGCCTCCAAACATGACCAGGAGAAGTCTTTTGGGCAGCGCGGCCCACATGCTATTGCTCGTTTCTTGCTCGTTTTGGTGTTGGCTCAATTTGAGCATTTGGGCAAATTAGCGGAGGTCATAGACCGCCGCTACAGGCTACAGGGCGGGCTGCTGCTGGCTCAGGCAATGGAGGGTGCCGAAACCGAGGACCAAATCTACGGCGTGGATGCCAACCACAGGGCGGTCGGGGAAGAGATCGCCCAGGATGCCCAGGGCGATGCGGTCGTTGGGGTCGTTGAAGGTGGGGACGATGACGGCGGCGTTGCTGATGTAGAAGTTGGCGTAGCTGGCGGGCAAACGGTAGCCGTCGTAAAAAATCGGCGCGGGCATGGGCAGGGGCACGACCTGGATTTTCGAGCCGTCTTCCAAAAGCATGCCTTCCAGCCGTTCCCGGTTTTCGGCAAGCGGCTTGTAGTTGATGTCGTTGGGGTTGCTCTCCTGCGCCAGCACCACGGTCGTTGGGTTGACAAAGCGGCAGATGTCATCCACATGGCCGTGAGTGTCGTCGCCCACGACGCCGCCTCCCAGCCAGAGCACGTTGGTCACGCCCAGATAGCGCTGCAGCACCGACTCAATTTCTTTCCGGCCTAGACCGGGATTCCGCATTTGGGTCTTCTGGTCCAGCAGGCATTCCTCGGTCGTCAAGAGGGTGCCCCGGCCATTGACATCAATCGCGCCGCCCTCGATCACAAAATCCCGGCCCTTGAATTCGGCGTTGAAAAGGCGTTTGCCCAAAAGCCGCGCCGCGACTTCGGGCACTTTGCGGTCTTGCTGCCAATCTGGGTATTTGGCCCACGCATTGAAATGGAAATGCACAAACGCCGTCTCGGGATTTTCTCCGCCGCGCCGCACACAGATCGGCCCGCTGTCGCGCGTCCAGCCGCGGTTGGTCGGATGGATGACAAAATCAATGCGCGTCTCATCGGCGTGGGCGAAGGCCAGAGTTCGCCGCGCCGCCCATTCGGCAATCTTGGAATTGACGAAGAGGCGCACGAGTTCTCCCGGGCCGATTTTGCGGATCATTTCGCCATAGACCCAGCGAACGGCGCCGACCTTGCGCGGCCAGTCGGTTACGTTGTGCGGCCACGCGAGCCAGGTCGCCTCGTGCCGGTCCCACTCGGCGGGCATGGCGAATCCGAGCGAGGCGGGATCGCCGGCAGGGGGAAGCTCCTGCTGAGCCGCTTTGCCCCGGCTCCGCGGGAGCGTCGCACTGGCATTTTTTTTCTTCTTCATCATCTGCGAATGAAACTAAAGAGTTGGCAAGCGGGCAAGCCCGCATATAATCACTCCCGATTTCAGGGAACTGATTAAATATAAATATGAGCACAAAAAGAACGAGCCGTCACCGCGAAGATTTGTCCGAAGCCCCCGATTGGTTGTTGAAAAAGAAATGCCCGCACCGCGATAAATACCTCTCCGGCAAGCGCATCCTGCCCAAGGGCATCACCGGCAAGGAGAAGTTCCCTGACCTGATGGATGATTGCTTCCTGGCCTACAATTCCGCCCGCCTGCGCGAAGTCTGCCGCCTGTACACCGAGCGCATGCTCGAACAGGACGTCACCCTCGGCATGAGCCTCTCCGGCGCGCTCACCCCCGCCGGCCTGGGCTGCTCGTGCATCGTCCCGCTCATCAATGCCGGCTTCGTGGACTGGATCGTGAGCACCGGCGCGATTCTTTACCACGACCTCCACTTCGCCCTCAATTACAACGTCCACGTCGGCAGCCACCTGATGAACGACACGGACCTCCGCACCAACGACATCGTCCGTGTCTATGACGTCCTCATCGGCTACAGCGACTGCCTCATGGCCACCGATGAAATCCTTCGCAACATCCTCATCCAGCCAGAATTTCAGAAGGAAATGGGCACCGCCGAATTGCACTACCTCATCGGCCGCTACGCCGACGAATGGGAGCGCAAGGCCGGCCTCAAGAACGTCTCCGTCCTTGCCGCCGCCTATCGCGCCGGCGTCCCGTGCTTCACGTCTTCGCCCGGCGATTCGACCATCGGCATGAACGTCGCCGGCGTCGAACTGCGCGGCAACAAACTCCGCATGAACCCGTCCATTGATGTCAACGAAACCACCGCAATTGTCCTCGGCGCAAAACGTTCCGGCGGCAAGAGCGGCGTGATGCTCATGGGAGGCGGCAGCCCCAAGAACTTCATGCTCCAAACCGAGCCGCAAATTCAGGAAGTCCTGCGCATGAGGGAGTACGGCCAGGATTACTTCTTCCAAATCACCGACGCGCGCCCCGACACTGGCGGCCTTTCCGGCGCGACCCCCAGCGAAGCCGTCAGTTGGGGCAAAGTGGACCCCGACCGCTTACCCGATGCCGTGGTCTGCTACACTGACACCACCATCGCCCTGCCGATTCTCACCCACTACGCGTTGGCCCGTCATCCCAAGCGCCAACTCAAGCGCCTCTACGACAAGCGCCCCGCTTTGCTCAAGGCCCTTACCAAAGAGTATTTCGCCCACAACAAAGTCAAAATGATAGACGGCTCCGACCCGGTGATTTAGGCATGACGCGCAAGCAGCTCCAGGAAATCGCCCGCAAAGAAGGCACGCCCGTTGTGGTCATAGACCACAACGTCCTTCGCGCCAATTACCGGGCATTTCACCAGCACATGCCGCGCGTCCAGGCCTACTACGCCGTCAAGGCCAACCCCGATCCCGCCATCGTCCGCAGCCTCTACAAAATCGGGGCCAGCTTCGATGTCGCTTCCCTGGCCGAATTCCGCCTCGTTTACGAGAACATCAAAAACCTGCCCGCCAAAGAGCAGCAGGATTTCATCTGGGACAAAATCATCTACGCCAATCCCACCAAGCTCCGCGGAACCCTCGAGGCCCTCGATCAATACAAGCCCCTGGTGACATTCGACAACCTTAATGAACTGAAAAAAATCAAGCGGCACGCTCCTCATGCCGGCGTTGTCCTCCGCCTCCGCGTGCCCAACACCGGCTCCGTCGTCGAACTGTCCTCCAAATTCGGCGCCGACCCCAGCGAAGCCGTGACGCTTATCCAGGCCGCCTTCGATCTCGGTCTCGTTGTGGAAGGAATCAGCTTCCATGTCGGCAGCCAGTGCATGAATTTCGAGAACTTCATTCAGGCCCTGAACATCTCCTCCAGCGTCATGCAGGAATCCGAGGCGCGCGGCCACAAAATCAAGATCCTCGACATCGGCGGCGGCTTTCCCGCGCCCTATCACCGTGACGTCGATCCGATTCAAGTCCTCGCCCGCAAAATTAATGCTGAGATTGACCGCCTCTTCTCCAAGGAAACCGAGATCATCGCCGAGCCGGGCCGTTTCGTCGTCGCCTCCGCCGCCGTTTCCATCGCCCAGATCATCGGCAAGGCAAGCCGCGACGGCAAAACCTGCTATTATATTGACGACGGCGTGTACAGCACCTTCTCCGGCATCATCTTCGACCACTGCCAGTACCACCTCAAATCCTTCAAGCGCGGCCAGACCGAAATCTGTGCCGTCTTCGGCCAGACCTGCGACGCCCTCGACACCATCTCCCTTTCCGAAGACCTTCCCGACCTCCAACTCGACGACCTCCTTTATTGCGAAGCCATCGGCGCCTACAGCAACGCCTCCGCCACCTGGTTCAACGGCTTCCCCCCCGCCAAAGTGGTCCATATTAACGAATAACGTCTTTGTTGAGACGCACTTTCGCATTATGCAACCAGACGAGAAAGCAAGATTTCTGAACTGGGTCGCTGCTTTACCGATCAAGGCAGAGGTCGTGGAGAGGCTGCTTGCATATTTGCCTGACAACGAAGCCCTCAATCCAGAACTTCCAAATTGGATTGGGTCAGCGACGCGTATCATCGGCATGAACACCCCCAAAAATTGCTTTGGCCTGCCGAAGGACCCCATTGACGAGGGATTTCTTGTTATCGGGTCCTGCCCGAATGGAGACCCTGTGGCAGTGAACTTTCGAGACCCGCAATTGCCGGTGTTTTACATCAGCCATGAGCAGATGCACAGCCAGCCATTGTCGGAAGTCATTCGGAAGGTGTCAGACTCGATTGACGAATATCACAAGGCGCTTTCAGATGAGGAGTCCAGTATTCCTTTGGACTATTGGGATGGTCCCAAGAGCTAATGAGCGAGGCGCTTTTTATGAACGGCAACCAAACAAGGACGAGACATTTATGGAATGGAAAACCGTTGGCGACAATCTCTTTTCAATCGCACCTACTTCCGCCGTTTGCGATCACACTGGATGTAGCGGCAAAAAAACTGTTCGCTGAATCTGATGAGGAATCCTCACGTTGGTTTTGGCATTTTACAATTTGCGTTGATGCTATCCGACGCCTTTCATCATTGAAGCCGCCTTTGTTTCCTGTTTCAATTGCTCCTTATGAATCCGTCACCAGGACAACCAAGCGCCATCGAGATTTCGCAGAAAGCCAGGCTGCTGCCCATTGAAGCGGTTGCCGCCAGGGTCGGCATCAAGGAGGAGGACATGGACCTCTACGGCAAGACCAAGGCCAAAATCAGCCTCGACCTCTACCGGCGATTGCAAACCGCCCCGGCCGGCAAGCTCATCCTGGTCACAGCCATCCACCCGACTCCCGCCGGCGAAGGCAAGACCACCACCAGCATCGGATTAACCGACGCCCTGAACCGGCTGGGCAAGAAGACCATCCTCTGCCTGCGCGAACCGGCCGTTGGACCCTGCTTCGGCGTCAAGGGCGGCGGCACCGGCGGCGGCTACGCGCAAGTCGCGCCGATGGAGGAGATCAATCTGCATTTCAACGGCGACTTCCACGTCGTCACTTCCGCGCACAATCTGCTGGCGGCGATGCTTGACAACCATCTCCACTTCGGCAACGCCCTGGGCATTGACCTCCACCAGATTGTATGGCGCCGGGTTATGGACATGAACGAACGCGCCCTTCGCGAGGTCGTCATCGGGCTGGGCGGCCCGGGCAACTCCATCCCGCGCGAGTCGGGCTTCGATATTACTCCGGCCTCCGAGGTCATGGCCACCTTGTGCTTCTCCGACTCGTTGACCGAGTTGAAGGCGCGGCTGGGCCGCATTGTTGTGGGCACCACGCACAGCGGCAAACTCATCACGGCACGCGACCTCAAGGCGGACGGCGCGATGACCGTCCTGATGCGCTACGGCTTGCAGCCCAACCTCGTGCAGACGCTGGAGAACAACCCGGTGCTCATCCACGGCGGCCCGTTCGGCAACATCGCCCACGGTTGCAACAGCGTCACCGCGACCAAACTGGGCCTGCGCCTGGCCGATTACACAGTCACCGAAGCCGGCTTTGGCGCGGACCTCGGGGCGGAGAAGTTCGTCAACATCAAGTGTCGCGCCGCCGGATTGCGCCCGGATTTGGCCGTGTTGGTCGCCACCGTCCGGGCGCTGAAGTATCAGGGGGGCATCAAGGTGTCGGAAGTGGGCAAGCCGAATGTTGCGGCCTTGGAAGCCGGCCTGCCCAATCTCCTGAAGCATATCGAGAATCTCCAGGCCTTCGGCTTGACAGTCGTTGTCTGTGTCAATGTCTTTGCCGGCGACACCCCCGATGAATGGCAGGTCATCCGCGAAGCGTGCGCCAAAGTCCGGGTGAAGGTGGCGCTCTCGGACCATTTTACCCGCGGCGGCGCCGGAGCGGAAGACCTCGCCCGGCTCGTCCTCGAATCCATCGCCAACCCTGCCTGCGGCGCGCTGAACTTCACCTATCCCGACAAGCTGCCGTTGCTCGAAAAAGTGCGCCGGATCGCCCAGAAAATCTATGGCGCCGACGATGTGGTGGCCGAAGGCAAGACCGCCGACAAGCTCCGCTCCTTCGAGGATGCCGGTTTCGGCGCGCTGCCAATCTGCATGGCAAAGACACAATATTCCTTCTCCGCCGATCCCAACCTGAGAGGCCGTCCGCGCGATTTCATTGTGCCCTTGCGCAATGCCCGTCTCAGTGCCGGTCCGGGCTTTATAGTTGTCAACACGGGGGACATCATGACCATGCCCGGCCTCCCCAAAGTGCCCGCCGCCGAAGCCATGGACGTGGATGCCAACGGCAACACCGTCGGTTTGTTCTGATTGGTTAATCAGCTATTCAAAGGCAGGGCCACGCGTTGATTTCGCGGTAGGGATTCACCCCATAGGAAAGTCCTGGCCTGTTGCGTAGTGTATTGCGAAAAGCGATGGCGAAAAAGTGCCATCAATAACGAAAGAAACATTATGCATCTCTTATTAACTTCACCCATGTTTGCCAGCGCCATCATTATTGGCGGCGGTTCGCTCGGTCTGCTTCTGGTCATCGTGATTGTGGTTCTGCTGCTCCGCTAACCCGCAACCAATCCAAGGCCCTGCGCGGCGACACTCCCGTCAAGTTGATGGTGGACTAAACGCGCGAACACTTTTGCCGTCACGTTGGCGGCGGATCCAAACAAAAAACAACAAATCACATACTATTATGACGACACTCGAAGCTAAAGGGGACTGGAACATCACCAAAGGCAAGTTGAAGCAGAAGTGGGCCAAGCTCACGGATAGCGACCTTCAATACGTGGAAGGCAAACAGGAAGAACTGGTCGGCCGGATTCAGAAACTCACTGGCGAAACCCGTGAAACGGTCGAAAAGGTCATCAAGGACTCCTCGCACACGTGCGGCTGCGGCTGCAAGTAAGCCGATATTCCAAGTCTCCACATACCGGAGCTGCTGGCCGAGAAATCGTCGGCCAGACGTCGGCCACATCAATGCACTCCGTAAATGAATAACGACATTGACAACAGACTTAAAAAGCTCGACGCAGCTCCTGGCTGGATTTTAGGACTGTATGAAGAAATCGACAGCCTGAAATTCGGCTCTGGATTTGACCGCTTCACACCAGAAACTGAGATGGTTTTTGGCACGGCGCACATAAAAGGCGCCGAAGCGATCAAGGAGTTCTTCATAAAAATCGACAGTCCCATCAACACCAAACATCGAGTGCGTGAATTTTGGGACAGCGAGGGAGTGAAAATCGTAGTGGGAGACGCCGTTATATCGAAGAAAAGCACCCCTGAAATAGTGATCACGCCACCTCTCGTAAATATTTTTTACATATCCGATACGGATCAAACCAAAATTCGGAAATTACTAATCGTCGCCGGACCATTCGATACTGATACGTTGGTTCATTGACCATTTCCTATATGAAAACTTTATTGATAGTGTCAAATGGGGTCCTTGAGAGCCGGGAGCAAATTCCCACTATAATATGAATCCACGATCCTCGATGCAGCCGATTTCAGCCCGATTCCCCGCCTTGGAAGAACAGGAGGTAATTCTCACGCTCCTGGCTCCGGAAGCCGGCCAAGTTAATGTGGCTGGCAATTTTAATGGTTGGCACCCCAAAGCCACGCCGATGAAAAGCACGGACACGGGAAAATGGGTTGTCCGTTTGCTGCTCAGATCCGGCCAGTATGAATATCGTTTCGTGGTGGACGGCCGTTGGATCGAGGATCCACAGGCCACTCAACATGTGGCCAATCCCCATGGGGGCCTAAATTCTGTCATCACAGTGCCGCTGGCAGTCAAGACCTCAATTCTGTGAACACCAGGATCAAGATTCACCTCCCGCTGGTTGCGGCGATGTTATCAGTTGCCTGGGTTCTGACTGGCTGTCAATCGCCACCGGCCAAGTCTCCCTCCGAAAGCAATGCTCCCCTTTCAACCCGAAACAACTGCTACAGTTTGCTTCATCAACTCCTGGACGAGCAAAAGGACGTCAGCATGCTGCGCTTCATCAAGAAGGAACATTCCGATGTCAAAGACCTGATCAAAAAAATCGCCGCTGCTTCCGGCACCGGATCAAAACTGTTGGAGGAATTTGCCAAACACGATCCTTCGATCAACTTGAACGACATCCGGCTTCCGCCCGGGGAGACGGCCACCCGGGATGCAATTGCCTCCACCAAGACGAAGGATCTGTTGGGTCAAACTGGCGACACATTTGAGCTGACCTTGCTGCTGACCCAAACCGAGGCGTTAAGCTATGCCTGCAACCTTGCAAAAGTGGCCGGCGAAAACGAGACTCAACCGGACCGCGCCCGTGCGCTGGCAGGCATCAGTGAGGATATGCAGAACCTTTACCACGAAGTCTTCGCGATGTTGCTCTCGAAAACGAAATCATCCCAGTGAAATCGGATCAGACGTTTGAGCGCAGGAGGTTAGCATCCTCGCCAAGGGGTCATCAGGGGTCAGTTCCGAATGGCGCTTAGATAAGGGGACGTTTTTTTCTGTATTTGCTGCGGTGCTGCATTTCTTTCATGAGGTGACGTGGACGATTTAGCTTTTGGTAGGGCTTGGGCCGGCGTTTGACGGCGCGC
>Ga0182030_10016195_pt1 | contig 14549 bp, 29 predicted proteins | sample 812S3MmetaG_FD_121299 | JGI IMG/M metagenome (GOLD analysis project Ga0182030, IMG submission 121299) | Permafrost microbial communities from Stordalen Mire, Sweden - 812S3M metaG (Illumina Assembly) | ecosystem: Environmental > Terrestrial > Soil > Wetlands > Permafrost | place: Sweden... | reverse complement strand
GCTCGCCACAACGGCGACCAGCTGGATGATGTTCACCGCTTTGCCGTGGTCTTCGGTGTCTTCCCCCCAGATGTGGCAACCATCCGGTGGATTGATGAAGCCCAGGGCCTCGGCGATCATGAAGATGGCCGCGACATGCGGCACCTTCCCTTTCACCGGCACGCTGATGCTCATGTGCCGGACGGTGCCCTGCGGATGGCCTATCTCGATCGAGAACGTCACGAGATAGTCCACCGGCAACACAACCGATTGGCTGGTCATCTGCTGACGGTGGCGCGCCATTTCATCGGGATTATCCCTCAAACGCTCCACCAGGCCACGCAGGTCGATCGGTTTGGTCGCGGCCAGCTGGCGCAGGTTGTCCAGCATGGCCTGCTGCTCCGGACCGATCATCAGGGGGCGCATGCTCATGACGGATTCTCCGGTGAGCCACCGTGTGGCTCGTAATTGAGCTTGCAGCACCCGCACCGGGCGGACTTCGGCTTGTTGTGCAGGTCATAATCGCGGACGTCGCGATAATGCCCGCACACCAGCCGAACCATCCGGTCATAGCCCCTGGTCGCCTGAAACACGTCCTTGATGGCGCGCATCGGCGAGCCGGGCACCGGGTGGCGGATCACGTAACTCGGCCGGAGCTTCGGGTTCCGCAGTGCCTCGGCCTGCTCGATTGTCAGGCCGGGGATCGCCGGCGTGCCGTTCACTGGCGGCGTCATGGCGTGCCTCCCGCGAAGTTGGACATGATCGCGCGATCCTCATCGTCACGCGCTCTCACCGGCGCCTTGATTTCCTTCCACTCGCCATCCGCGTTGAACGCCGGTGGAAAGATCGCGATCGCATCAGTGATGCTGTAACGCACGATGGTGCCGGCGCCGAAGCGTTCGGCCTGACGCATCATCCACGCGCGCAGTTCGGGTGCCCTGTGCGCGTTCGGAAACGCCGGATCGGCCCAGACCTGAAACACCGGCAATTGGTGTTTCTCGCCGGTGTTCAGATCCGTGTGCGTCACGTAATCGGCTGTCATGTCGAGCACGTAGTGCGCCCGATCGGGCCGCGGCATGCCCTTGGTCTCGGGATCGGCGAGCCAGAGGCAGGCGAAGGTCTTGCAGCACACCGGCTTGCCGTGATGGTGAACCTTGCAGCCCTTGCCGACGCTCTGGTGCGCGCATCGCGTGAACGCCGCTTTTTTCAGCGGCGGGATCGGCATGAGCTTGCAGCAAAGCTGGCAATCGCTGCAGACGCGGCCGGTGCCCTTGTCGTCGAACGTGACGGACAACTGGCCATCGGGCTGGTGCTCGATGCGCATGCGATCGCCGCCGAGCTCGACGGTGGTGCCGTCGTCGAGATGAAGAACGTTGCGGTTCTTTATCTGCTCGATGAGCGGTTGGACCATGGCCTCAGCCTGCCGCAGCGCTTCCGCTTTGAGCGAGGCCTCGAACAAGGGAACCTTGCCGGTCCTGCGAACGGTGGCGATCGGCATCATGGGCTTTTTGGTCATGAGATCCTCCCGAGCCACTCAATGACGGCGAGTTTGCCTTTGGTGACCGCGCGGAGGCCTTCGGCCATCCATTCCCGGGAACCGGGCTTGCCGGATCCCACGCCCTTCCAGTCCTCGTGCTTGCACAGGTCGGACACGGCGGATGAGACGGCGCTGGCCAGATCGCCCGCGTCGAGATATTCAAACGCACGCGTTTTGACCCAGTCGAGATGTTCGGCGTGTGTTCTGCTCATGGTTTTTCTCCTGTTGTTTCGATTGGTAATGGAGCGCCGTCTTTCCACCAGAACACGTGCGACCAGGCCGAGGCCTGAATGAACGGCATGCCATTGAGGCGTACGATCTCGCATTTCGTGGTGGCCGCGAGCACGAAGCGGTCCGGCTTTTCAACCGAGATGCCCGGTGTCTCGACCGACGCGTAGCCCGGCGGCGGTGGCCTGCGCTCCAGGTCGGAAAAGTGCGCCTTGGGTTGGGCCATGAACGGGCAGACCCGCAGCGCGAATTCCGCGCAGTCCCGGTGCATGCCGGGATCCTGGAACAAGCGGTGCTCCATGCAGGAAGGGCCGCCGACAAACCAAAGACTGCGCTTGATCGGCAGGCCGCAGAGCGGACAAAGCCGCTCCCTGATGCAGCGTAACCATCGCTCTCCGTCCGAGACACGAAAATCCGGCGTGCCGTCGGGCAGGATCACGACCCCCCAGGGGATCGGCAGACCGCGTTTGTCACGCGGCCGGCCGCCCAGGCGGCGGGGGATGTTGAGTTGCGAGGGGAAGCTCATGGCTCGAACTCCGCCTGCATCTCTCCGATGCCGCTCGGCCCGCGCACCTCGCGGTGCTGGAAGCCGAACGGTAGGCGGCGCCCATCGGTGAACACCCAGAGGTGATACTGATTGGCCTGATCGACCAGCTTGTCCTCGGCCGGATAGATCTCAAGCGCGTCGAATTCGGGACCGATCAGCTCGTTCTTGATCCGCTGCAGGTCCCGCCAGGAATGGATGACCTCCTGATCGATGCGTTTGATCGAGAGCCAGACCGGGTTGTGCGTGCGGTGCACGAGGACCTGGTAGCGGCTGTTGGCCCAGATCTCCATGTCCGCGTCGTGCTCGTTCATGGCCTGCTCGACGTCATCAGCCGGTAGCCCGGTGATCTGAGCCACGCACTCGATCGTCGCGCGTCCGGGCGGGATGGCCACGCGGCGTTCGAACGGGGTCCAGGGCGACGAACGGGTAATCCCTCGCCCGGCCTCGGCCAGCAGCAGGCGTGCTCGCTCCATCAGACCGCTATCGGCGGCGGGCGGTCTTCCCGCCGCGATCGCGCGGACGAAGGCGCCGGCGACGCCCACCAGTTCGCTGTAGGAGGCCATGTCAGAAGGCTCCTTTCGCGCGATTGTTGATGTCGTCGATATCGCGCCCGACCAGGGCTTTCGCCTTGTCGAGCACGCCGGCGCATTCGCCGATCGCCATGCAGGTGTCGCTCGAGATGTTCTCGAGCGAAGGACTGCGCATGATCTCATTGACGGCCTCGCGTGCCTCGCTCAGCAGCCGATGAATTTCGAGCGGCTTCATGACAGCACCTTCGTGATTTCGTCCGCGGTCAGCAGGACGGTCAGATCAGGGCTGATGAGAGCGCCGTGCTTCCAGGCGCCCAACGGGCGAAAATCGCGTAACAGCCGCGCGCGATCGATGGCATCCCACACCGTGGGAAACGCCACGTTCGTGGTGCCGTCAGGTCCATCGAGCCGCAGGACCACGTTCGGCAGGCCTTCCGGGATCGGCACCTCACGCCAGAACTGCTCCCAGGTCTGCACGGTCTGGCCGTTGATGCTGGTGCAGCTCTCCTTGGCGTGGATCGCCGACCAGGCATCGGCCTGGGCGCGCGAGAGGAACCGGATCTTCTCCCGGAACTCCTCGATCGACATCCGTGGCGGCGCGGCGCCGGCGCTGTCGCCGTTCGGCTTGTAAAGATCACGGCCCGTGTAAAGGCCGTTGCCGGCGAGCGGCGTCGAAGCGCCCCCACGCACATCGAGATTGATCACCTGGAAGAAATGCCTCGACGGCTTCAGCAATCCCTTGTCGTCGATGTAGACGGGTTCACCGGCGAACATCCAGCCAACACAGAAGCCGCTGTCCCCGCAATTGAGGAAGCGGCGAATGTCGACGATGCCGGTGTCGTCCCACTCGACCTCGCGGATTTCCCGCGCGGCCGCGTCGATCTGATATGCTTTGGCGGTCATGATTTCGCTCCTGATGTCAGTTGTGGAAACCGGCCAAGGATGCCCATGGCGCGGTCGAGGTCGTTCTTGTTGACGGAAAGATCAGCCGCCCACGCCGAGGCGATCGCGCTGAGCGCGAAGGCCTCCTGGTCGGTCAGCTGATTTTTGTGATCCCGGCAGGCGCGCAGGCATCGGTCGTGCGTTTCGCGCGTGACCTTGCGTGCCCACCGGTCGCTGGTGGCGAACGGATCGCGATAGCGTGCCATCTCAGGCGTCCGCCATGGCGCAGGCGTGACAGCAAAAGACCGCCGGCCCGCGATACGGCTGTTCACAGTGATCGCATTTGCGTTCCTTGAAGCTGTCGTCGCGGAATGCGGAGCGGCTGACCAGGACACTGAGCAGCTCACGCTGCTCGAAGTCATTCAACTGTCCGGCGGTGACCGTATCGCCAATTCGAAGTCTGACCAGGCTAACCTTCATTTTTCGTCTCCCAAAGGTTGATCTCGTTTCCCGCGACGCGAAGCTTCTCCAGCATGCTGACGGCCAGATCGGCCGAGAGGTTGCCAAAGCTTCCAGGCGAGAACAGCACGCTCACCAGCGCGCGGACTTCCTTTGGGCTCAAAGAAATGTTCAGTGTGTCTGGCTGGTTTTTGATGTCGGCGTGGTGTCCCTCGCACATGAACAGAACGGCCCAGTCGATCGGTTCGGTTGGGCCGCCCTGATTGAGCTGGGAGCACATGTTCTGTGCCAGCGCCGTCGCCGCTGACACCGTTGGTGCCAGCAGGCGCGCGACGTGGACGTCTTCCATGTCAACGTCGCGCAGATCGGCTTCGTGGACTTTGGTGCTGTCAGGCAACAAAACCACGGTGTAAGGCTTCGACATCAAAGTTCTCCTTCTGGAAGTGGTCTGTAGGCATCGGGATCAATTTCAAACGGCGGCATGGGTGGATCCATCGCCGCGCGTTTTTTGTTCATCGTCTCGATGCATTCGCCGCAGATCGGCTCACGCACGCCTTCGACCCGAAAGCTCGGGACCTTGTGCGGGTTGAAACCGAAGACGCGTGGGCAGCACAGGTACTTGCCCACGACGAAGACAACGCCGCTCATGAGTCACGCTCGCCGGCCAGTACGTGAATGGCTTCGTCGAGCTTGTCCCGCTGATCGAAGTGCGCGCGCGCCGCCTTGCGGATCTCGAGCGGCACCTCGCGGGCGAAGGTGATCAGACGATCGCCGTTCTCAGCCGGTGGTTTGGCCGGATCGACGGTGGCCGGCATAACCGACCACGTGTTGCGAAACAGGCCACCCTTCCGGGTGGCGCTGCGTTCGACGATGTAGATCAGGCCAAGATTTTCCTGCATGAAGGTGAAGTTGTTCTTGATGATCTTCGTCATCGCCGTGTCCTCCCCGGTGGTTTGGGAGTGGCGGCTTTGACGCGATACAAGACGACGGAGATCCCGTTGGTGGTGATGTCGAGGATCAGCGGCTCATCCGGCCGATAGGTGGCCAGAGCCGTTTCGATGGCATCGAGCGGCACCAGATCGGCGCCGTCGTCACGACCGAAAATCCGTCGTTTCGCTTCCCACCAGGTATCGAAGGGAAGGGTCGTTGGATCGATTTCCCTGGCGTAGACGACGAACGACTGGTTGGGCTTGCCGCCTTCGATCTGAAGGTTCGGTTTGCCGTTGCTCATCAGGTAAACCCCGTGATCTCCCGCCAGGAAAAGCCCACGCGAGAACGGGGGTTTATCGCTATAGCCTCCGGTATGTTCGGGGGCTTGTTTCGCGTGCTCCAACAAACGTTGGACGCCAGCGCGATCGAAATGCACTTGCGTCATGTGTGATTTCCCCATTTGAAGTCGCCGTGCTGGATCAGTCCTCCGTTGAGGACACGATCGCCGTACGTGCCTCCATGGCCGTTGGGCCGAGGATCCTGGATGATTGCCCAGCCGAACTCGAGCAGGATCGATGATCCCGCCTGTTCGACACAGGGGATGATGGTGCCGATCCGCTCATGCTTCTCCCGGTGGTCCGGGGTCATGTCATGCGGTCGGCCGACATAGGATGCGTGAAGATGAAGCAAAGCGAGAAGAGCCTCGGCGAGGTCCGCTCGGCGGCCTGCCTTGGTCTCGCTGTCGATGATGGCGTGAAGTCGCTCTGGGGCGAGCAGCACGATACTGTTTGCCATTGAAGGGCCTTTCACCAGCGTTCGGGCTGGCTCTCCGCGCCGGGCGGTACGTCCGGCGAAGGCCCCTCTGATAATATGGCCCATCGCGATGTATTGGACAACCCGCGATCTACGCGACTGGACCGACTTTCCTGGCGCGCCACTTGTCCAGCGTGACGGCGAAGAGCGCCCGCGCGCCGGGATCGTTGGGGGCGGCGCAAACCATCCGATAAAGCGTGATCAACTCGCGCGCCGCCGGATAGCTGGCGTGGGCGTGCAGCCAGTCGATCTCCTCCCAGGTCAGACCCAGGTGTCGTGGCGAGCCCTTGGGACGGTAACGCTTGCAGTGATAATTCGAATGCGCCGGGCTTGCGTCAAGTTCGCAGGTTCCGATGTTTTTTGGACCGGTTTCCGGCCTGACCCAGCTGATGCATCCGGCACACGGCATCGCTGATCAGTGACGGCCGCTGTATTTCAGCATGCAATCGCCGTGTGGTGGCTTTCCAGCCGCGGCATCGTTACGAGCGGGAAGATCCGTCCGAAACTCCCACATCAGGCACCCTGAGCCGAGACAGCGGGTTTCCTCGGTGATGTCGGCATAACCTTGGGTCCCCATGCCGGCTGTTCGATTGGCGCTCATGCCCTCGACGAGGGCAACCCGGGTGAACGGACACCATTTGGTTTTCGCGTCAGCTTCAGTCATCGTTTTCCCCATTCTGGATGTTCATAGCGAGAGACACGCGTGACCGTGACATCCTGACCGAACCGATGGACATCGTTGATCGCACGTAGCCAGCCTTTAAGCCGGCGCGCGCGCTTGCGTGGCTGCCACCATGGAGTGCGGTCGTAAAGAGTCGGCCAGATGGCGCGATGACGCCACGCGCGTCGATATTCAGCCTCGAACCCAGGCTTTGGTTCGCCATCCACCAAGGTGTAACGCCGCGGATCGGAATCGGGCCATATGAACCCCACTGGCTGCGCTGGCGGAAGATCTTTCAGGATCCCCATCAGCGCCTGCCGTTCCGGCTGGCGTATTGTTCCTCGCGATCCTCCTGGACCTCGCGCGCGCGTTTATCCGCGCGGATCGTCCGGTACACCTCGATCTTGAGGATCGCCGCGGCGCGCTTCGCCTCGATTTCCTTCCAGCGGATCTGCGCGTCCCGCACCCGTTTGGCATGGGCGGCGTAGGCATCGCTCGAGCGCGCGTCCCAGAGCCGGCGATCATTGGCGGTTTCGTTCGAGAACAATGCGCCGACGGCCTCGATCGAGCGCATCATGTGAACCTCGTAGTCAACATCCGCGAACGCCTTGGCATAGTCGTGGGGGACGGTGTCGAGGTAGGCCATGGCTTCATAGGCGTCTTCCTCGGTGACCAGGTCGCGAACCGGTCGCACGTCTCGATAGGTTGGCGTGCGCCGGTCGGACATGGGTCAGTGCAACGCCATTCCGGCGTTTACATCATAGCCTCTCTCGATCACCCCAATCTCTGGATTGCCGCGATGATGCGGATTTCGCCACCACCGGAATTTTCCGCAGGCGCCACATTTCCACATATCTTGCCCAACCCGGACGCCTTCGCCTTCAACGCGACGCGTCCACTCTTCATGCCGGCAGGTATCGCGGCCATGCCGGTGGGAGTAGCACCAGTGCCCTTCCACCGGGTGATAGCGCGTACCATTCCACGGTTCACGCGCCGTGATCGCGCGCTCGAGCTCAATCACGCGTTCTTCGGCGGGCCGAATGAGATTGACCACCTGATATTCGTATTTCGGCAGTTGTTTGCCATCCCGCCACATGGTTCCGGTTTCACCAGTCTCCGCCATGCGCAGCGTGGTGATGGCATTGTCGCTAAGCAGAGCCAGTGTGGCGATCACGAAACGAGCATCGCCGCTCGGCAGAAATATGTCCTGCTGAATGTCGGCGTGACGCCCGGGATCAAGGAGTTCGAACATCACGCCAGGCATCACTGACCCTTCCGGATCTTTGTGAAAGAGGCTCGACACCACCCATGTTCGCGCTGTCAGTTGCTCAATTTCAGCCGGATATCGTGGGCGAAACCGGCTGGTGTAGGCCATGCCAATAGGCGTTGGCCCCACCTCCGTGGTCCATTCGTCATAACCTGAGTTCGGATCGGTCAAATCGCGATCTGGCTTTTTGGTGTGACCATGGGATCGATAGAATTCATCCATCTGTCGCCGGCCACGCCCGCTTCCAAACGTACTGGCGGCGAGCGATGAAGCATCCTTGAGCAAATCAAGGAGATGCCGGCCGTAAGCGTGGCCTCCTTCAAGTAGAAACAGTTCCTGACCAATTTCTCCCATGATGCAAGGCGGAAGCCTCGCCTGTGTGGCGGGATCCGCTACCGTGTACGGACCGTAAACCGGTTGCAGGTGAATGACCTGAATATCTGGTTGTTTCGACCGGGTGCTGATCAACAAACCGCGCCGGGTTGGCAATCCCGCCACGAATACAGCAGGGAATTCGGATCCATCAATCGTGTGCTGGCGCCGGACATTGTCGTTCCACTCGATCCACATCGTGTCGAACGGCATCCGGCAGCTGGCGACCGCTTTCAGCAACGTTCGTGGTTCCAGCATGGAAACCCGCGCCGCCGCTTCGGTGAAGTCGTCTTCAAGCAGGTAGCGATGGCTGGTATCCATCAAAGTCCGCGCCCGGCGAACCGGCCCTGGATCGCGCTGCATCATCGCGCGCATGCGATCCCCGGCTATCGTGTTGTGTGGTGTCGCCAGCATTTCTCTGTACGATTGTGCCAGCGGCGTGAGGTCTTTGGCATTCACAAGAAGTCTCCCATTCTCATGCGATCAATCAGGGATCGCGGATTTAAGTCGTTACGGTCTAGAAGGGAATGGAATCATTCAGATCATCGTCTTCGCGCGGACTTCCGCCGCCACGGCCACCGCCGGTGCTGCCGCGATCGTTGCCCCGGTCAGCGCCGCGCCCGCGATCGCCGCCGCGGTCTCCTCCGCGATCGCCGCCGCGGTCTCCTCCGCGATCGCCGCCGCCGCGCGCGTCCCGTCCGCCGCCGCGGTCTCCGCCGCGATCACCACCGCGACCACGATCGCCACCACGATCGCCACCACGATCGCCACCGCGATCCCCGCCCCGGCCGCCACCATCAACGATCCGGCGATCTCCGCCGCCGCGGTCACCACCACCACGATCGCCACCACCACGATCGCCACCACCACGATCGCCACCACGCGTGTCACCACCGCCGGCGGGCGCACCCTCCAGCAATTCCACGTTCCTGACCTGGATCTCGGTCGAGTAGCGCTCGACACCGTCGCGATCGGTGTACTTGTTGGTGCGAAGCTTGCCCTCGACCTGGACCTTGTCGCCCTTGCGCAAGTACTTGTCGACGATGTCGATCAGGCCATCGGAGAATGTGCTGCCGCCGTAAACCACGCAGCGGAACCATTCCGTGTGCTCGCCTCCATCGCGTCCCGAGCCCCATCGCTCGGTGCAACCAAACGAGAAATTGATCACGTCGCTGCCGTTGTTCAGTTTTCGGATTTCCGGGTCGGCCGCCATGTATCCGCTGGCGCAGACGTAGTTGTGGTTGAAAGCCATGGGTGTTTGCTCCTGAGTTCAGATGTTGGGCGGGTTTTCGCCGTTCCAGCGGGTTTTGAAATTCTCGCGGAAGTACTCGAAGGTGGGCTCGGACATACCGCGTAGGAGATCAGAGTTTTCCTTCCAGATGCGATCGGCGTCATCGAGAGAACGTGCGTCTTTCAGGCTCAGATCCAGAGATTGCACGTTCCGACGGAAATCGTCGGGCTCCCGCGGCACCGCGGCAGGCGATGGGAAAGGAGGATTCACGGGCGGAGGCAACACCGGCTCGCCATCGAATGGCGGCGCGTCGTCGAAACCTGGCGGCGGTCCGCCATAATCATCTGGCGGAGGTCCGCTGAAGTGCGGCGGCGCGGGACGATCGGGGGGCCTTTCGTCACGGCGCGGCGAGGTATCCTGGATTTCGCCGGTTTCGGGATCGTACGCACGCGTGCTCGGTGGCCGATCGTCGCGCGGGCGGTCATTGGCGAATGAGCCATTGGCTGGTGGTCCAGGATCACGAGGACGGTTCTCGCGATCACCCACCGGGCGCCCCCGCCCCTGGCCTTCGCCCGTGAGCTGGCCATCCGGATCAGTGAAAATCTCCCGTTCGATGTCCTGATCCGCGTCGGCCGGGATCTTGAACAGCGAAATCACCGCGCCCTTCGAAGACGCGGTCTGAGCTTTTCCGGGGGCCTTGTCATCTTGCGTGCCCGACTTGAACTCGAACCGGCACGACCCGGAATTCGACGTCATGTTCAGAATATACTGGCCGCTCTCATGCCAGAGATCGAACTGATATTTGATGAGAATGACCTTGCCTTTGACGACCTTGTCGATTTCCCGCTGCGCCATGACGAGACCATTGAGCGCCAGCGCATCCTGTAGTTTCGCGACCAGATCGACATAGCGGACGTAGTAATAGTCGTCGGATTTGTTGTATCCGAGTTTCGGCACCTCCTGAACTTTCTTCATCACCTCGACAATGGCCCTGACGACCTGAGGCGCGCCGCCGGTCGAAATCAGCGGCCGGGTCAGCACCCCGCCATCGCCCATCGTCACCCGGTCGAGTACGCTGGTGAGCGCGTTGATCAGGCCCTGCGCGCCAAGCGCCTCGACCACCCGCGCCGGGACTTTGTTCGGTTCATCGCTCATGCCGCGTGTCCTCCTTGCCCGAAATGTATCCTATAAATTGTGACGATTTACAAGCGCAAAAACGCCGGGTCCGAAATCAGGCCACGAATGGTCCAAAATCAGCCCGGCGTTCAGGCGAGTCCAAACAAGCCCATCAAGGCGATCAAGCCGTATTTGGCGAGCCACAAGAGGAGCAGGATCATCAACAGCAGAGCGAGAAATATCGAGGCGCCCTCGCCAAACAAACGTCGAAAACCACGTTCCTCCCGACCTGCCGGTGATCTGTTTTTCACGAAACGATCCTCCGGTCTCACCAACCATAGGTGGTGAGGGCGTTTGGATTCGGACAAGGGGAAGTTGCACAAATAAATGTGCCGACTTACCGGAACCCTGGCGAGGCGAGATCGACACGCGGCAGGCCCACGCCGACCTCACGCAACTTCTCCTCGAGGCGCGCCAGGAACTGATCGCGCTGCGCGTCGTCATCGAACCACATCACGTGCGGCACCTTGCCGAGCAGCTCCTGAACCGGTGGGCAGCGCAGCAACGCCTGAGCCAGTTTGGCGGCCTCCAGCAAGGGAAGCGTCACCACCGCGGTCTTGCCGGGCTCAAAGACTGTCTCGAACCCATCGGGCGTATCCGTGACATAGGCAGGAACCGCGGGACCGCGGGCCATCATCTGGACCGCGTCACCCATGATCTCAATGACGAAGCGCGACGACTGGTTCAGGCCGTCGGGCCGCCAGGCGAACAACAGCTTACTCACGGGGCACCGAGGGTCAAAGCACCGAGGAGAACCTCCAGGATCAGACCACGCGGAATGTCCCAGCGTAGCGTTCGGTCATGCCCCCAGCACCCGTAGCCAATCATCAGAGGACCAATCATCAGAGTGACACGATCCGGAACGCCTGGGATGGACGGCGGCGGCATATGCGCGCCTTCAATCAGCCATTCCTCCGCGTCGCCATCCTCAATTGGACGCACGGCCACCACGCTGTGCTCCGGCGGCAACAGCCGGCGCACCAGCGCGGGATTGCAAACCTTCGATACAGTCATGATACCCTGGTTCATCGGCGATCCCCTTCACTCGTTGTCATACGCCTCGGCTTCGTCCGGGCACTCCCAGCGCCATTGGGCCTCGCACGGCGTGCACACGAATCGCATCCGACCGCCGCCATCCGGAGCACTGCCGCGCAGGTGCGCCGGGCAGAAATACTTCTCGCAGCCATAGCCGTCGCCGTCTCCGTGCATGTTGCCGCAGGCGTAGGACAGGCCGCGGTCGATGATCTCCTCGCAGCCTGGTTCGTCGCAGGTGGCAGCGAAGGCGTAGCCGATCGGCCGGCCGTCGATGTCTGTCCCGCAGTCAGACCAGCCCATCTGTGTTCTCCGTCTGAGACCGGCGTCGTTTCAGCGCGACGATGGGCATTGGCCTCGTCGGCAACCAGTAGACGATTGGTTTGCCCGCCGCGGTAAACCGTCTGATTTCTTCGGCGATCCCTCTCGACTCGGCCCAGCCCGTCTCCTGCATCACCAGCAGGCCGCCGGCGGCCGCCATCAGCGGGCCATCCATCTTCATCCAGAACTCATGGTCCAGGCGCAGATGCTCCGCGCCGTCGGGAATGATGGCGTGCGACTGCGCGATCGGACTGAAAAACGGGATTTCGGCTTCCATCAGTTGGCGACCCGCCCGGCACGCGAGTTTCGCCGCCTCGTCCTGACCGCCGGGATAACGGCTGTACGGGTTCGCCAGATACCAGAAGAAGGTGTCGGGCGCTGGTTCGCCCGCTTCGAGATCCTTGAGCAACGCCCGCTCTTCTTCCCGACCGAGATCCTTCTGGCTCATCCGCTCAACCGGCCTCCCGTCTCCAGGGTTGACGTGCACATGAATGCGTCACATTCTGATGGAACCATACAATGGAGAGGTTGTCCAGTGACCACCTCCTCGAAACCGCCTGACTGGGAGCCACCCGCCGGCATGACAAAGACACGGTGCCAGAGCTGTGGACACTGGTTCGCCACCAAAGGCGAAAGAACATGTCCGACCTGCCGGGCGGGCCCAAGTGGCGGCGCCCCTAAAGGATCATCTGACGCGGGACCGTTTGATGGCTATAGCGGCGGCCGTCGTATCGGGTCGCGAACCGGATGAAAATCACCGTCGAACCAACCGGCGAATTCTTCGCCGCCGAGAATGTCACCGTTCGCGCCTGGCGCGGCACGGACGAGGCCGGAGCAGAGGTCATCGCGCTCGTGGCCGCGATCTTCACGAAATCAACCCGCGCCATGCCGGGCATGACGCCAATCCCGCCGCCGCTGCCGGAGGCCTCCGAGGAAACGCTATTCGCGCTGACGGCGGTCTGGGAAAGCCTCGAACGCCTGGACGATGACAAAACCACGCGGTTGCTGTGCGGTGCGATGATCCTGGCCGAAAGCCTGATGAACTGGCGCGTGGGTTTTCACATGCTCGCGACCGGCTGGATCGGTGATCGCGATTTCGAGACGCTAACCAGGCGCATCGAGCGCCTCGCGCGTTGGTCGAAAGTAAACCAACCGCTGACCGACGACGAACAGGCGACGGTGACGATGATGATCAAGCGGCAGGTCATGCTGGGACCATCGCTCTTCGAGGATCCGGATGGGCCATGAACGCGTCTCGCTATTTCCCCTTGATGATCGCTTATACCACGCTCGATCCACTATCGTTGCCGTGCTGCCCCTTTTGCGACAACGCGATCGAGGATAGTCAACTCGCGTGCGTGACGAGCCAGGACGGTACGCTCTTTCTGGCCCACATGGACTGCGCGACCGAGCAACCAGACGAAGACGATGATGACGCCGCCCTGGACAGCGAAAACGCCCCCACGGCGTGAGCCATGAGGGCGTTGGTTACTTGCGGCGATCGGGGATGATATCGGCAGGCCTGTCTTCGACCGGCGTGTACGGCCAACCTGGACGGTGGTCCGCCGGCGGCGTTGGGCCATCGGCTGGGCTGGCCTGAGCCATGGGACCTCTCAGGATCGCGAGCGCTCGGGCCAGCTTCGGCGCGAGCTCCGCGCAGAGCCTGGCGAGATCCGCCGGTGGTGGCAGATGACCGGCTTTCGCCAGCCACGCCAGATTGATAGCCGCGTGCTCAACGATCGCGGGATCGCCGTCCTTGATTGCCTCCAGCATGCGCCGGAGTTCCGCGGTGGGGTCCATTTGAATGTGCCTTTCGCTGATTTTGGTCAGCTTGTCCACCCGGCCGGTGGCCGGAGAGGCAGCGGAGCCCTTTCAGGCCCCGCCATTTCGTCGCCAGGGAGGCTGAGCGAACGCGCACGGCGCGCGGACCGGCATTTCCAGGTGATACAACACATCGATGCGCTCGAGCTCATGATCCAGCGTGTTGATCATGGCGCCCACCGAGTTGCGCGGCACGAAGTCCCGCCAGAAATTATGGAACAGCGGGTTGATCGGTGCTTCGATGCGCGCGTTGGGATCGCCGGTCGCCGCGCGTTCGTCGCGCGCGCTCGCCACCTTCTCCAGCTTTTGTTTGAATTTGCGAGGGTAACGATGCAACTTTTTGGCCATGGTGTGGTCCATGGTGCTGAAGACAGGATCGTCGTCAGGCGCACGAGGCGCCCCGGTGGCCCCCTCGCGAGGGCCCGGGGTCTTAAGCGACCCGCTCCGGTTCGATGTGGTCTTCAGCCAAAGCCGGAAACATCGTCCGAATGGTGAGGTCGGATTTATCGAGGAACGCCAGCAGATCCGCGTCGCCTTTTTCAAGGGCCTCGGCGCGAACCTTCTTGTTGGCCTCGAGAAACTGTCTGGCGAACGGCAGCATGTTCGCGCGCGAATTGTTCTCCTCTCGCAGGTTCTTGATCGCGTCGCGGCGGATGCTCGTGGCCACCTCCGTATAGCACTGGTAGAGGCGGCCACCCGGTTTCAGCACCTCGGCGTCGGGGATCTCGCGCCAACCCTTTTTGGTCGGGTCGGACAGGATCTT
>Ga0182030_10016194_pt1 | contig 14549 bp, 10 predicted proteins | sample 812S3MmetaG_FD_121299 | JGI IMG/M metagenome (GOLD analysis project Ga0182030, IMG submission 121299) | Permafrost microbial communities from Stordalen Mire, Sweden - 812S3M metaG (Illumina Assembly) | ecosystem: Environmental > Terrestrial > Soil > Wetlands > Permafrost | place: Sweden... | reverse complement strand
GGTTGAGTACGGGGAACAGCAGTTCCACGCGCCGGTCCAGATTGCGCGGCATCAGATCCGCGCTGCCCGAATAGATCTCCTCGTCGCCGTCATTGCCAAAGTAGTAAATGCGGCTGTGCTCCAGAAACCGGCCCACAATGCTTCGTACCGTGATGTTTTCGCTAACTCCAGGCACGCCGGCGCGGAGGCAGCACAGGCCGCGAACGATCAGTTCGACTTTTACGCCTGCCCTGGACGCCTCATAGAGCAGTTTGATGGTTTCCTTGTCTTCGAGCGCATTGGTTTTGAAGATCAGATGCCCTCGCTCGCCGAGCGCCGTTTCCCGCCGGATCAGATCCGCCAGTCTCGAGCGCATGGTGAGCGGAGCTACCAATAGCCGCCGAAAATCCGCCTTATGTGAATACCCCGTTAGCTGATTGAACAGATCCGACGCGTCGGACCCAATCTCTTCGTTAGCCGTAAACAGGCTGAGATCCGTATACAGGCGAGCGGTAGCCGGGTTGTAATTCCCCGTACCCAGATGTACATAGCGCCGAATACCATCCGCCTCGCGCCGCACAATCAGTGCAATCTTGCAATGCACCTTGAGACCGACCAGCCCGTAGACCACATGCACGCCCTCGCGTTCCAGCGCCCTTGCCCATTCGATATTGCTTTCCTCATCGAAGCGGGCTTTCAGTTCCACCAGCACCGCGACCTGCTTGCCGTGCTCGATGGCTTCGAGGAGCGCCTTAACTATAGGCGAATTGGTCCCCACGCGATAAAGAGTCATCTTGATCGCGAGCACATCCGGATCGACGGCCGCTTTGCGCAGCAACTCCACTACTGGCTGGAACGAATCGTAGGGATGATGCAAGAGCTGATCTTCGCGCCGGATCACCGCGAACATATCTTCATCCGCCTGCGGTGAGAATACCTCCGGAATATACGGCTCGAACGGCACATCGCACAATTCCGGCCGGTCGAGTGCAGGCAACTGGCGCAGCCGAGCCAGATCGATGGGACCGCGCACTTTGAACACGTCCGTGGGGTCCACGCCGAGATTCTCCACCAGAATCTCCAGTACGCGGCTGGAAATTCCGCTATCGGTCTGCAGCCGCACAGGTTTGTGGAAACGACGCCGCCAGACGGCCTCTTCCACCGTTTCGAGAAGGTCGTCGCTCTCCAGTTCCTTGATGGCAACTTCGGCATCGCGGGTGACATGGAACGGATGCGATTCCACGATCTCCAGACCGGGAAACAGGCTTTCGAGGTTGGCCGCGATCAGATCCTCGATCCACACGAACTTCCGGACGGGGGACGCTTTTCGCTGCACACGAAGGGCGGGAACGTGAACCAGTTGCGGCAAGCGTTCCGGAACTTTCAGACGTGCGAAGTGCTCACGGCCTCCGGTTTCGGTCAGAACCACCGCCAGATTCATGCTGAGATTCGAAATGTGCGGAAACGGGCGGCCGGGATCCACCGCGAGCGGCGTCAGAACCGGGAACACGGTTTCGTTGTAATAGGCTTTCAGCGCGCCGCGTTCGCGATCATCGAGCGAATCCCATGTCACAATGCGAATGCCGGTGCGCGCGAGTTCAGGAATCAGCTGCTTATGGAAGCAATCGTAGATTTCCTTCATCAGGCTGCCGACGCGCGCCCGAACCGCGGCGAGTTGCTGCGTCACAGTCTTGCCATCGATGCTCAGGTCCTGATTGCCGGCTCTGAGTTTCTGCTTGAGCGCAGCGTTCCGCACCATGAAGAATTCATCCAGATTGGAACTGACAATCGACAGGAACTTGACGCGTTCCAATAGCTTGTTCCGCTCGTCGCGAGCCTCATCGAGAACGCGGCGCTGGAACTCCAGCAGGCTCAATTCGCGATTGAAGTAAAGGGACGGGTCATCCAGCGAAAATTCCTGCGGTTCCGGCGCCGCCGGCATCTGCACGATCTTGCCATCGTCGCTGGCCTCTTTCTTTCTACGCGGAGTCGTCACCGCTCGTCGTCTGGTTGTCTCTGGCGATGCCATCAATACTATTCTCTCCTGTCCCGGGCGCTTTACGCTGCGCGCGATTCAGGTCCGGGCGGGAAGGAAACCGTAAATGTCGATCCCTGGCCCAGACGGCTTTCGACGCTGATCGCTCCGTCCATACGTTCCACTACGTGCTTCACGATCGAAAGCCCCAGCCCCGTGCCGCCCACGGCTCGCGATCGGGCTCTGTCCACGCGATAAAAGCGCTCGAAAATCCTCGGCACATCCGAAGACGGAATCCCGGTTCCGGTGTCGGAAACGGAAATCACGATGCGGCCGTCTTTGCCGGCGGTGGCATCGATACGGACCTCGCCTCCGGGCTTGTTGAACTTTACCGCGTTATCGAGAAGATTCACCAGCGCCTGCTCCAGACGGATGGAGTGTCCGGTCACCCAGGCATCGTGCACAATGCCGCGGATGAGGTTCACGCCGCGAATTCTGGCCTCGGTTTCCACCGTCAGCAGAGCCGTATTTACGGCCTCTTCCACCGAGACCGGCCCTGGATCGGCGTCGCGCCTGCCGGATTCCAGATCCGAGAGCGTCAGCAGATCGGTAGCGATGTTATTCAGCCGGATGGCCTGAGCCTGGATGATTTCCACAAAATGGCGGTTATTGTTGACGTCTTCGAGAGCACCGCCCAGCAGTGTTTCCGCATATCCCCGGATAGCGGCCAGAGGCGTCCGCAACTCATGGGAAACGTTGGCGACGAAATCGCGGCGCACACGCTCCAGGCGCTCGATGCCGGTAATATCGTGCAAAGTCGCGAGAGCGCCGCGATGCGGAGGCACGGCGAAGGGCGAGGCGTGTGCTTCGAAAACAGCCGAATCGGCACCGGAAAACTGTAAACGGCAAGTGGCCGGAGCGCCCGTTGCCACAACTTCCGAAATCAGGCTGAGGAAGGCCGGATCACGTACTACGCCGACCAGCGGCGTATCGCGCGCCACCGGAGCCTTCAGCCCCAGCGCATTTTCAAGAGCTTTGTTGGCGAACTGCACACGCATCTGATGATCCACCGCCAGCACGCCCTCGCGCATGCTGCTTAGGATGGCATCGAGGCGGTTCGATTCGTGGCTCAGCCGTTCCACCAATTCGTGAATACGCCCGGCCATGCGCCGCAGCGACTGATTCAGAGCGCGTGTGGCATCGTCTTCGCCCGGCAGCGGCGATTCTGTCTGGGGGGCATCCAGAAGAGTATCTGTAAAAGTGCGGAGGCGCTGAATCCTCCACGCGAGCGCGCGGGAAAAAATCGAGGTCACCACTGCCGCGCCAATTCCGCAGAGGATCAGCTCGAAAATGGCGATAAAAGTGGCACCCAGTGAACGGGTCACATCCACCGCCAGCACAATGACGGCAATCAGCAGGAAACAGGTGAGAAACAGGCGGAGCCGAATCGAGGTAGGCACGTGAGCAGCGTTAGTGTACAGTTTACAACCAGATTGTGACAGCGAGGTTGCAATCAGTGCGACTCAGACCGCATCATATCCACGTTCACCCGTACGGTTTGGCCGTCTGTTACGGATACGTTCGCGCGGGAACGTCATATTTTCCGCAGAACATCGGGATTCACGAATTCCACCGCCATGCCTGGCGGCCAGGCAAGAAGCAGGTAATCTCCGGGTGGCACTCCTATCCGCCATGCCGGGATACCGTAGGTGCCACTCTTCAGACCCTGAAACTCAAACCTTCCGGCTTCGGTCGGTGAGATTCGCCCCGGTTATGGGAGTACCGTCGGAAAAAACCAAGGGTTCACTAACGGAAGCAGAAGAGGCACGGTGGCCAGGGGCGCGAAACGTCTGCGCGCAGCCGATAAGATCACCGATTACCGCAGGATATTAATGAGCGGGGTTCGTTCTACTTTTCCGGAGTCTTCGCCAGTTGCTGTTTCGTCCAGACCCGATCCGGATCGAGCGCCAGCGCCTTCGTTAACGCCTCATGCGCTTTCGCATTCTGGTTTTCCTTGCGCAGTGCGATGCCCATCCACAGATACGCCTCCGCCGACTTCGGATCCAGCGCTATAGCGCGCTGAAAATCCTTGATTGCATTGGCCGGACCGCCACCGAAATTGTCTGGCAGATAGTAGTACCCGACTCCGTGAGCCAGAAACGCCTGCGACGACTTCGGATCCATCTCGACGGCCTTATCCAGCGCTTCCTTCGCCCTTTTGCCGTAGATAAGAATCCCCTTCATCGGGTTCGCGGGCACAATCTGGCCGCCCAGGGTGCCCAGAATCCGGTAATATTCGGCGTTACGCCCGTTGATCTCGATAGCCTTGTCCGCCAGGCCCACGCCTGCTTCGGCCAGCCTTCCCGAGCCGCCCTTATCGCCCATTTCCATCGCCACTTCGGCCGCGTAAGAATACGCCACCGCCGCACGATACCAGCTGTCGGCGTCTCCGGGCCGCTTCTCCGCCGCCGCCTGTAGCGCTTCGGCGCGCGATTCCAGCCCCTTCCGGTCCTGGTGGTCGCGCAATATCACCAGATCATCAGCCGCCACGCATAATAAAGGCAAAATTAAAAGGACACCAATTCGCATGTATAAAGTCCGTACCTGATGCTTACGATGCAGCTTTCCCTGTATCCGCTGCACCTTTTCTGCCGAAAAAACTCTGTTACAACTCCGCAACGCGCCGCTGCACCAGCAGAAAGTATGCTCCGAGCGATAGCAGGGCAATGCCATTGATCGTCAGGACGGTTGGCGCGCTCCATATGGGTACAAGCCATCCGGTCGCGATCTCGCCAAACGGCATGCCGCCGCGAAACGCGACATTGTAGACGCTCATGACGCGACCGCGCATGTCGTTGGGAGTAATCAACTGGACCAGCGAAGCGATCATCGCGAAGGCGCACATCAGGACCGCGCCCGTAAAGTACAGCATTACGCAACTGAGCAGGATCGATTTCGACTGTGAGAAACCGACCATTCCGATGCCCATCGCCACCAGCGCCCCCAGTGCCACGCGTCCTTTATTGTGGACATCGCCCAGCCACGCCACAGTCAGGGCGCCCGTGATCGATCCAAGGCCGCTTGCGGCCAGGAACCACGTGTAAGTCATCTCTCCGCGTCCGAACACCATTTTGGCGAATACCGGAAGGAATGCAATCGTCGGGATGCCCAGAAATGTCATGCAGAATGCGATCAGAATCAACGTCGTCATGGCACCCTGCGCCCGGATGAAGGTGAACCCCTGCTTCATGCTGGTCATGACCGATTCGCCCGTTCGGGGCGGGCTGAAGTTAATATGGAGCCGCAGCAGCGAAATAATCACAGCCAGAAACGACAGCGAATTCAGGGCGAAACACCAACCGGCGCCTGCGTATTTCATCGCCAGACCGCCAACCACCGGCCCGATGACGCGCGCGAGATTGAACTGAATCGAATTCAGCGCAATCGCGTTGGGCACGTCCTGTTTCTCCACCAGGCTCGGGACCAGGGCCGAATAGGCCGGTCCACCGAACGATTGCGCGGTTCCCACCACGAATGAGAGCGCCAGAATTTCCCAGACCTGCACGCGGTTAGTCCAGATCAGCGTCGCCAGCAGCGCCGCCGAAATCATCTGGACTACCTGCGAGCCGATCAGGATGTAGCGCCGGTCGAAACGATCGGCCATGACCCCGCCGACAAGCGAAAACAGGAAGATGGGGATATCGCCAAGAAACGCGTCCAGGCCCAGCAGGAACGGCGAGCCAGTGAGTTGCAGAACCAGCCAGTTCTGCGCCACTTCCTGCATCCACGTCCCGATCGTGGACGTGCAGGCGCCTATCCAGAGGATGCGGAAATCGCGGTAGTGGAAGGCCTTGAAGACGCGTCGCAGCAAGTGTATTGGTCCGGTCTAGGGCAGCGGTGCGGGGCGTTTAATGAGGTGCACCAGATTGCCGTCGGCATCGTTGAAGAAGCATAGCCGGTTGCCTTGCGTCTCGAACGGTTCGCCCACCATTTGGACGCCCTTCGCCTTCAGGTACGCTACGCCGGCGTCAAAATCGTCGATCGCGATAGCGAGATGCCGGAATCCGGCGTCCTTGTTATTGATCATCACCTGAGGTGCGGCCAGCGAGTTTTCGGCCGGGATGATCTCGATCATGGCGCCATTGGCGGCGCGCACAAAATAGTTTCCGGCGTACGAGTAATTGATGTGGAAGCCGAGATGATCCACGTACCAGTTGGCCAGTTTTTCCGGATTGGGCGATGCAATCGCCAAGTGTTCGATTCCCTGAAACATAAGAGACGATTGTAGCGCGTAGTTCCCGGACAGTTGATGCAGTGCGTCAGGTGTGCGATCGGCGCAACACATCGGACGCGCATAAATGGCAGCAACGGTCGCGGTCTTACAATTGCCAGTGAGCATTTCATCAAACATCGGACGCCATGAAGATGCCATCCCTTTTCGCCACCTCCGCGCTCGCGGGAATACTGATTGCCACCCGGACTCTCGCGCAGAATCCCGATCCGCGCCCCGAGTTTGAAGTGGCATCCATCCGGCTCAACACGGCAGGCGGTCCAATCGTGTTCAATGGCATGGAATCGCTCGGAACATTTGCCTCCGTCAACCAAACGCTGCGCAATCTCGTCCAGGAGGCTTACGGACACCCGTCCGGCCGCCGCAACTGGCTCCCGTTTTTCGCGGCCGCCGGGCAAGGTGTCCCGATCTTCGGCGGGCCGTCCTGGTTCGGCGATGACCGCTGGAACATCACCGCTAAATGGAATGCGGCGCCAGCCGATGGCCACGTCACCATGAAGTTAATCGAGACGGAGCAGGCCAGGATGGAATTAATGCTGCGAATCCTTCTCGAACAGCGGTTTCAGCTCAGACTCCACAGAGAAACAAGGGAACTCCCCGTGTATGAGCTGACCGTGGCCAGACCAGGCAAGCTGAAGCAGAGCACGTGCACGGTCTTCAGTCCCGAAAATCTGCCACCCTCCGAACCCGGCCAGCAGCCGCCCGATTATTGTGGCGCATCCACCGAAGGGCGCAAGGGAATCGACTGGACGTTCAACGGCAAGGGCATCAAAATAGCAGATCTGGCAAATACGCTGTCGTATCTGATCGGCAGCCGCATCATTATCGACAAAACCGGATTTACCGGAACCTTCGACGCGCACCTGCGCTGGACTCCGGGACAAGGGGAAGTCGGCTCCAACGTACCTCCATCACCCGAGGATGTGAACGAATCCATCTTTTCCGTCCTCCAGGAACAGCTCGGGCTGAAGCTCAAAACGGGCCGAGCCCCGGTCGAGGTCATCGTGATCGACAACGCCGAGCGGCCGTCCGCGAATTGAGGCGTATGCTGGAAGCAGGAGTGCACCATGATCCAGTCTGTTTACAAGGGTGTTGAGATCGAGCTTGAACTGCACCAGCAAACCCAGGATTGCTGGAAGTGCGATTACACATTGATCACTCACCCCGACCGTGTTCGCACGCTCCACCCTGGCGAGAAAGCATTTGCGACGATGGACCTCGCCAAAGATGCCGCGCTGCAGGAAGCTCGCGACGCGATCGACCAGCTTGGCTGAGAGCGGCCGTTTTTGCGGTACCCTGATGGCGATGCGTGCCCAACCCCTTGTTGCTGTAACCGACGTGGAGGCCAGTAGCCGCTGGTATCAGCGCCTGCTGGGCTGCCGGAGCAATCACGGCGGCCCAGTCTATGAGCAGTTGGTTTCGAACGGCCAACTCGTCCTTCAGTTGCACAGCTTCGAATCGGACCACGACCACGGGCCGATCGGCGATCGTAATGACAAGCCCTACGGCAACGGTGTTTTACTTTGGTTCGAGGTCGACGAATTCGACGCAGTCATGCGGCGCGCCGCTGAAATGGACGTCCCGATCGTTATGCCCCGCCATCGAAACCCGCCTGAGGCTGAGGGCGGCGAGGGCCCGTTCCACTGGGAGTGCTGGATACGGGACCCCGACGGCTATGTTGTGGTGTTTGCCAGTCCGTGGGAGATGGTCGAGTCCTAATGAAGCTCACCGTCCCGTCCCGATCGATATCCATGCGGTTTGGTAATTAGTTTTTGCGACAAACGATGTGATTCAGTGGGATAATAAGGGTTCTTATTATCGTGGCGACTGAGGACTCCCTGACATGTTGAAATCGCTTGACCTTACCGGTAAGGTCGCTGTTGTAATTGGTGGTACTTCCGGGATTGGAAAAACCATGTCGATCGGACTCGCCGAAGCCGGCGCCGATGTGGTCCCTTGCTCACGGCGTCTGGAAGCAGCAGAACCAGTCGCTGCCGAGATTGAGAAACACGGCCGCCGCACATTGCGCCTCGCCGCCGACGTCGCCGACCGCCCCTCGCTCATTGCCGCGCGCGACCAGATTATGGAAAAATTCGGGCGCATCGATATCCTGATCAACTCCGCTGGCCGCATTAAGCGCACGCCGGTGCTCGAACTCCCCGAAGAAGAATGGTCCGCCATCATAGATACGAACCTGACCGGTACGCTTCGCGCCTGCCAGGTCTTCGCGCCGCCCATGCTGGCGCAGGGCTGGGGCCGCATCGTCAATCTCGCGTCGCTGAATTCCTTTGTGGCGTTGTTCGAAGTGGCAGCTTATGCAGCGAGTAAAGCGGGCGTCGCCGGCCTGACGCGCGCGCTTGCGATTGAATGGGGCTCGCGCGGCGTGAACGTGAATGCCATCGCCCCCGGCGTTTTTCGCACTGCTCTGAATCAGCAGCTTCTCGACGGTACCGAGCGAGGCCGCGAACTTAAAATGCGCACGCCGCTCAAGCGCTTCGGCAACGTCGAAGAACTCGTCGGCGCCGCTGTATTTCTCTCGTCGGACGCGGCTAGCTTCGTGAACGGTGAAATCCTTGTTGTCGATGGCGGCTTTCTCGCCAGCGGCGTCAATCAGTAAACCAACAATTCCATGCAACCATTTCCTTCTGAAGACTTTCTGCTCGAAACGCAGCTTGCCCGGCATCTCTATCACGATGTTGCGAAAGATCTGCCGATTATCGACTACCATTGCCATCTTTCGCCCGAGCTGATTGCCGAGAATCATCGCTTCCGTTCTATCACCGAAATCTGGCTCGAAGGCGACCACTATAAGTGGCGCGCCATGCGTGCCAACGGTGTCGACGAGCGCTTCTGCACTGGCGACGCATCCGATTGGGAAAAGTTCGAAGCGTGGGCGCGCACCGTGCCCGAGACCCTCTGCAATCCTCTCTATCACTGGACCGCCATGGAACTCAAGCGGCCCTTCGGCGTGACGAAACCGCTTTCCGGCGCCACCGCCAACGAGGTTTTCGATGCCTGCAACAAGCTGTTACGCGAAGGCGATCTCACCACGCAGTCGATCCTGCGTCAGTTCCGCGTGGCCGTTGTCTGCACTACGGACGATCCGGCCGATTCACTCGAAGCGCATCGCCAACTAGCCGGACGCACTGATCCCGACACGCGCGTCTATCCCACCTGGCGGCCCGATAAGGCACTCGCTGTCGCCGACGTTCCCGCCTGGAATGCATGGATCGACAGGTTAGGACAAACCGCCAGGACGTCGATATCCAACTGGTCGCAACTCCTGTCGGCGATCGAATCGCGTCACGCCGCTTTTCACGAACTGGGCTGCGGTGCGTCGGATCACGGGTTGGATCGCATGGACGCGGAGCCGTTCACCGATGCCGAAGCTTCAGCCTCGTTCGATACGCTACGATCCGGCAAGACGATCAATACCGGTGATGCCGCGAAATTCCGTTCCGCGCTTCTTTATAGAATGGCGTTGCTCGATCACTCCCGCGGCTGGGTGCAGCAATTTCATCTCGGCGCGCTGCGCGGCACCAATTCACGTATGCGGCGTCTGCTGGGACCCGATACAGGTTTCGATTCCATCGGCGATTTCGATCAGGCCCGGCCTCTGCAACGGTTTCTCGATTCGCTCGATTCCTCGAACCAACTGGCGAAGACCATCATCTATAACGTCAATCCGTCCGACAATCCGGTGTTCGCGACCATGGTTGGCAATTACCAGGATGGCAGCGTTCCAGGCAAAATGCAGTGGGGTTCGGCATGGTGGTTCCTCGATCAGCTCGATGGCATGGAAGCGCAGATGCGCATGCTGTCGAACATGGGGCTGCTCGCCCGCTTCGTCGGCATGGTCACCGATTCCCGCAGCTTCCTTTCCTATCCGCGTCATGATTATTTCCGGCGTTTGTTATGCCGTATGCTGGGGGAAGATGTGCGCCGCGGACTTCTCCCGGATGATAAGGAGCTGCTGGGCAAACTCGTGGCTGATATCTCGTTCCGCAACGCCCGCGACTACTTCGGCTTTCGGCTGGGTGATGTGGCGAAGCAGGCTAAGGCGGCATAATTGCCGCGCGGATCGAAATGAAAAAGGCCTCAGGATCTTCCCGATCCTGAGGCCTTTTTCATTTACCGCTTAATCACGATCAGAAGAACAGCTTCATGTTGATTTGGATCAGTCGGGGCGAACCGAAACTCGTGATCTGCCCGAAAGTCGAACTGGTCAAACCGGTGGCAGGATTGCCCCAGTTCGCATGATTCATAATGTTGAAGAAATCCGAACGGAGTACCATTTTATAGCGCTCGGTGAACCGGAATGCGCGTGTGAGCGACATGTCCCACTGGATGGTCCCGGGCCCGTGCAGAATATCGCGGGAGGCATCTCCGAATGTGCCGAGCGGCACGCAACTCGGGTTCCCGACGTAAGCTGTAGTTGTACAACCTCCGGCGAAAGCAGCGGTGTTAAACCAATCGTTCAGACCGGCCCCTACATTCAAAGGCACGCCGGAGACTACGTTCGGCCTGTCGTCAGCCTCACCCGTGAGTGAGACATCCGACCCGGTGGTTATGTTGAGGGGTTGGCCTGTATACAGGCTGACGAGCGGCGCAATCTGCCAGTCCTTCGTCAGGCCTTTGATAAAGCCGTCGGAGACGCCCGGGCTGATGGCGGCCATCGACAAATTGAAAACATGCCTGCGATCGAAGTTGCAGTCGGCTTTTTCACCGTCACGGTTCAGGGGATTCTGATAGTCGTTGCCAGCCAGTTCGCCACCGAAGTCGTAAGTGCTGATGCAATGCGACCACGTGTAGTTCACCAGCAGGCTGACATGGTTGGACAATCGGTGGTCCGCCTTCAATAGCAAAGCGTTGTAGCTGGAAGTCACACCATCGTCCGTCTGGACGATCGTGCTGTAGTAGGCGCCCTGTGTCGGATTCAGCAACGTCAGCGGACGCCGCGCCTGTTCGTTAGCCACTGTGGCCGTGGGACTGGCTGTCGGCACGTTGACGTCGTTAGCGCCCAGAATGTGGTTCGTTTTGTTGCCGATGTAAGTAGCCGTCGCCAGCCAGTCCTTCGCGATCTGCTTCTGGTAACTCAGGTTCCATTGCATCATATAGGTTGCATGAACATTAGGTGGAACGCTGACATAAGCACCCGCGGAGGGGAAAATCGCGGCGCCGGGGAACGGATCGCCAGGCACCCCGGTTGGTGACACGTAGCCGTTCCAGGGGTTTGAGAATGGTGCGCTGTTCAGAAGACTGGTAACTCCGTTTACCTGCGAAGCATACGTCGGATTGGTCGTCCAGCGCTCGGGATAGAACAACTCCGTAGAATCATGCATCAGGCCAAACGCGGCGCGGATGGTTTCTTTTCCCTTACCAGCCGGATCCCATACCAGGCCGAGCCGCGGAGAGGTGTCGAGCAGGTGTTTGTTCGAGAAAGCGCAGCCGTTCGTATTGCCCGCATCCTTGCCGAAAAGCAGACCAGCCGGAGCATTCGGGTATTCGGTGCTATGCACGTTATTGATGAAATCGGTCAGATTGAACTGGTTGCCTCGGCACTGCTTGTCGGTAGCGGGCATATCCGGTTCCCAGCGGGCGCCGGCGTTGATGGTGAGGTGGTCCGTTGCGCGCCAGCTGTCCTGAACATAGGCGCCAATGACGGTCTGACGCAGATAATCGGAGAGCGGGTTGCCCTGGTTCCAGGCGGAGAGGTGTCCGATCAGCAGATCCGCCAGATTGTCGCCCGTGTACGTGCTGCCGCCGCTGAATGTCCATTGTCCGTTGGACTGCTGGTTGGCAGTTTCGTTGAACTGTTCCTTCCGCCCGTCGAACCCGACGGAGATCTGGTGCCTGCCGAGGCCCATCTGATAATCGTCGGAAAGCTGGAAATTGTTCACGTTGAAGTATCCCGGCGCGCATGTACCGCAGGCTACGTTAAAGTAATTGCCTACCGTGACCTGGATGTAGTTATCGGGCATGTTGTCGTTGATCTTCATACCCAGCGCCTGGGGGCCGAAAAGGTTAGGCGCCGAACCCCGGTTATCGGCGCGGCGGTCGAACGTGATGTGGAAGGAATTGACCTTTGTCGGGCTGAGCGTGTAGGTGTCGCCTAACGTGACGGTGTTCGTTTCGTCCCTGTTGCCCGGATTCGGCCCGGTGGTCAGCGCATTCTTACCGTCGAAGAAAGCCTCGGCGGTGTAGTTGTAAATGTAATACCGGGCGTACATGTTGTTCTTGCTGCTTTTGACGAAGTCAACCTTGCCGATGTACTGCCAGTCGGGGTTATTCGCCAGCTGGCCGTAAAGATATATGCCGCAGGGGTCGCTCGAAACAGGAATATAGGTGAGCAGCTTTTCCGACGACGGGTCGAACCGGGAAGACGGAATGATGTTTCCGGCGAAAGGCGTGCCTGTGAGCGGGTCCTTCAGCTGTATAGCTTTCGTCTGGCATCCGCCTGCCGACGCGGCGGCATCTTCGACGGAGAAGTTGCCGGCCGCGGTCAAAGCCGTGGGTACGTGCGCCGTGGTATCCGACGGGTTGCTCCGTTGGGTGGTCTGCTGATAGCCGCCGAAAAAGAATAACTTGTCTTTGACGATTTTGCCGCCTGCGGTGCCGCCAAACTGATTACGCTTGAGCGAATCGCGCGATGGCTGAGAGACGGAACCAGCTACCGTGGTAAGACCCTTCGGCCGCGCGTTTAGTTTGTAGTTGCGCAGGAACTCGAACAGGTCTCCGTGGAACGCGTTGGTGCCGGACTTCGTCACCACGTTGACTACTCCGCCCGGATGCAATCCATACTGCGCCTGCAGGGCATTGGTCTGGACGCTGAATTCCTCGACTGCGTCCGGGAAGGGAATTGGCAGGTTCACGTTACTGAAAGAATCGTTGTTGTCGCCGCCGTCGAGCAGGTAGTTGACGCCGTTTGCCTGGCCGCCTGCCACCGAAAATGTCCCCGAGCCATTCGAGCCCTGGATGTTCTTGCTGCCCGTCAGATCGCCCGCCGGCGCCGAGGTACCGCCGCCCGTGAGCGTCAGCAACTGGGTCAGGTTTCGGCCATTGAGCGGCAATTCGTCGATCTTGGCTTCATCCATGACCTGCGCGATGGCGCTGTCTTTGGTTTCCACCATCGATGCGTTCGCTGAGACTTCGATAGTTTCGGTGACGGCGCCCACCGTCAGTGTGACGTTGACGGAAATGTTGTGAGCCACTTCGAGGATAATGCCGCTTTGCCGATAATCCTTGAAGCCAGGCGCCTTCGCCTCAAGCGCATACGGACCCGGAGGGAGATTGGAAATCAGGTAATGACCGCCGCTGTCGGTAACCGTCGCGTGGATGGCTTTGGTATCGGCATCGGTCATAGTGACCTGTGCGCCGACAACAAATCCGGCGGAAGGATCGGTAACAATACCGTCCACTTCGGCCACAGCCACGGCCTGTGCATACAGGCCAGGTGTCAGGGACAACAGGCAAATCAGTGTGAATATCTGGATCCGGCGGCGCGGCGCGGGGCAAAACGTCATGGTTGGACTCCTGAATGTAACAGCTTCGACATGGAGTATAACGAAGCATGATCGAATAAGATATCTCAAAGAACGAAACAAATCATTTAATATAACTAAACGATTTGATACAATTCGAGGCCATGGACCTGCGACAGCTGGAGGTGTTCCTGGCCGTGATGGAGCATTCCACCGTCACGCGGACCGCGAAGATTTTGCATGTATCGCCGGGAGCCGTTAGCCTTCAGCTCAAGGCGCTGGGAGAGGAATTGAGAACCCCGCTGTTCGTACGTTCGGGAAAACGCATCGTGCCGACGCCCCACGCGTTCCGCTTCGCCGAACACGCCAGGGACGTTATGCGCAAGGTAGGAGAGATTCGGCGCGATTTTACCGATGCGCCGTCAGAAGACTCACGGCCCTTTCATTTCGCTAGTGGCGCGACCACGCTGATCTACCGGCTGGGCGGTCCGTTGCGTACACTTCGCAGAAACTTTCCGCACGCCGTGCTGCACGTGACCGTGGGCGCCACCGAAAAAACTGTGGAGGGATTGCTGGAGCGCAGGTTCGACCTCGGCCTGATCTCATTGCCACTGTCACATCCCGACCTGACAATACTTCCCTTGTACCAGGAGGAACTCCTGATCATTCGCCCCACCGCCGAAGTGACCAAAGACGCCGCGGTAATGACCACACAGGTCAGGGAAATAGCGGATGCGCCGTTCCTGCTCTATCCGCAGGGGAGCAACATGCGGGGCATCATCGACCGGTACTTTCGCGATCTCGGCATCAATCCGCGCGTGGT